>Ga0364921_10039_pt1 | contig 53851 bp, 71 predicted proteins | sample ExccelJu500001D3_2_FD_206956 | JGI IMG/M metagenome (GOLD analysis project Ga0364921, IMG submission 206956) | Enriched cells from Trout Bog Lake Hypolimnion, Wisconsin, USA - BchlTB.June20.5000.01.D3 | ecosystem: Environmental > Aquatic > Freshwater > Lake > Hypolimnion/Profundal zone | place...
CCCTATGACCATCCCCCCTAGTTCCCCATATTTCGATTGCAGTTCCATGAGGGCTGCTTGGATCTTTGCTTCGTCCCTTGCCGCTAAAGCCGTCTTTAAAAGCCCAATGGTTGCACTTGCGCTTGTAATTGCGTCCGTAAGAGTCATGACTACCCCTTCCTTGATTGGATGTTTGTTTGAGAGCTTTCATTCTCTCAGGGAAGCGGGTAGTCACCAGTTTGTAAAGGTATTTATCTAAATGGCCAAGACAGAAGTTCGTTTTGAGATTGACTCTGGAGATTTGGCAGTTATTGACGGCTATTGCTCTGGCACAGGAAAGTGCAGAACTGAAGTTATCAATTTCATTTTGAGCGAGTGGTCTAGTAATCAATTGCATATTTCAACTTTAGTTTGCCGGGTAGCGGGTGTAAATCCGATGGTTACGGAGAAGCGTCGGAGTGGCGATAAATGATTCATCAATTTCTTTTAACCGCTGCGCTCTTTGTCATTTTATTTACTTGGCCTACTGGGAGGGGATGACTAATGCTCATCGACGCTACAGAAACTCAAATAGATGCTTATCACTCCCATGTAGCTACTGGGGGCGCTCGCTATCAGCGAGGAAAGATCCTGGAGCATTTTTATTCCTATGGCGGTAACTGGTCTATTGGCGAGTTAGCAAAGGGCCTTGGAATGGATAAGAGCACCGTATCGGCACGCATTAACGAGTTATTGAAGTCAGGTGACTTGATTGATTTGCCAAAGCGCAGGGACTTGATCAGCGGTGTTTTGATTCGTCCGGTTGCGTTACCTAAAACGCAATTGGAGTTGATATGAGCTTCGGTCTATATGAGTCATATAAACGTGAATGGGTGTATCGAAACCCTGATGCAACGCCTCAGCAGTATGAGCACGCAATGCGAGCAATTGCTCGCAAATTAGGGATTTAAAGGTTATGCGAATGGCTAGAAAAGAGCTAATTACTCCAATCGAAAAGGACTACGCCCAGTCTCTGCCGCTAGCTTTTAATTTGGGTGTTTTGATGGGCGACAAATGAGAGAGTACGCAAGAATCAGTCCTCGTTATTGGATTGGCGATACAGGAAAGAAAATCAAGAAACTTGGCCTTGAGGCTCAGGTAATTTCTTTGTACCTTTTGACCAATCCACATAGCAATATGTTGGGCCTTTACTACCTACCAATTACATACCTTTCGCATGAAACAGGCATCCCCTTAGAAGGTGCTTCCAAGGGGCTTCAAAGCCTCATCGAAGCGGGGTTTTGTGACTATGATTTTGATGCAGAAGTTGTATTCATTTACGAAATGGCTTCTTTTCAACTTGGCAAGTCATTAAAGGCCTCAGATAACCAATGCAAGGGTATTCAAAACACCTATAACGAATTGCCTAACAACATATTTTTAAAGGATTTTTTTGAAAAGTATGGTGATGCATTTTGTATGCAAGAGGGAAGGGGCTTAGAAGGGGCTTGCAAGACCCTACGAAGCAAGGAGAAGGAGAAGGAGAAGGAGAAGGAGATTAGCGCTTCTTGCGAAGCACCTTCACCAAAAATCAAAGCCGTTCAAAAACCCGACGGAGTTTCAGATCAACTTTGGTCAGACCTAAAAGTCGTTTGGAAAGCAAAACGAAAACCCATCACCGAAACCGCAATTATAAAAATTGAAAAGGTTTCACATGAAACTGGGATGACTGTACCGGCGGTGATTCAAATGATTGTCGAGTCCAATTGGCAAGGTGTTGAGTCAGACTGGGTGCGAAACAAATTGAAATCATTTCCTGCAGAAAGGTCTGATAAACCAATTGAGGGTGCAAAACGAACTCTGGGCAATGGAGACATCGAAATTTATTACGAGGCAATGGGATGGACATTGCATGGAAAAGTGGAGGCAGCATGAGAGGCGCATCAGCAATCCAAGATTACCGAGCTAAAGCCAAGCGTAATCCCGATGCCATTTTTGTTATCGAGGGCAAGAACTCATGCGACACCACATCAAGCCTCAAAGCATCGAATCATTGGTTTCCTGAGATTGTGCTCAGCAAAAATGAGCCAGTAGCCAGTATGGATTTTTCATGCGTAGATGGAGAAGTAGTGCACGCCGTACTAGGTGACAACTACCCAAGATCATTCCGAATTTGTGAGGCGATCGCTCAGGCCAAACCATTACACCTTATCGCCAACATTGCTGGCGGTCATCCACTTTTGGAGTGGAACTGCGTACAAGGATTTTTTGAAAATGAATAACGTAATTTTGAACGATGACATTGATTTGTCGGGGTACATGGATGATCAAAAGATTGCCATGATGGTTAAGCCAGCTAAACAATGGCGTGATGATTTGGTTGATGCCTTGCTCAATGTTGAGGAAACTGTTGGAGCACTTTTGCCATGGCCAAGATACGAAGATAAGTTTCGCCTACGCCTTGGCGAGGTGACGATTTGGGCTGGCGATAGTGGATCTGGAAAATCCTATTTAAACAACCAAGTGGCAATGTGTTTGGCCGGACAGGACATTAAAAGTCTGATTGCTTCTTTTGAGATGCCTCCCATCAAAACATTGGAGCGCATGGCTTGTCAGCACAATCTTAAGGTCGACTTTATGAGCCTAGAGAAATCGCACATCGATAGCCTGATCAACCACATAGAAGGCAGGGTATGGCTTTACAACCAGACGGGACAGATCAGTTTTGACCGATTGATTGCAGTGATCCGCTATTGTGCCGAGCAGTTATCAACACAACATTTTTTTATTGATTCCTTGATGATGATTACAGCATCAAATGATGAGCGCCAATTATTTAACCTTCAAAGAAACGTAGTCCAGCAGTTTGTAAAACTGGCCAATGATTTGAATATTCACATTCACTTGGTTGCCCACTTCAGAAAGCCAAGCAATGGCGAGAAGGTGTCTAAAAATGATATATCGGGCCATAAGGACATTTCCAACCTTGCACACAACGTAGTTCTTCTGCAAAACAATATCAACCAAGACGGGTCTCGTATCAGCGGGGATGCGGATCTATGGCTGACGATTGATAAGCAGCGATTTGGATCATTTAAAGGGGCATTCCCTTTATACCGAACCAATGATGTTTTGATGTTTAAAGACAGCTTCACCAATTCCAGTGCGTACTACAACAAGGGCGCATATTGATATGTCCAGCATGCACCCAATTCAAAGAACGTCCGAACTATGGGACCTATCACCTACGCTGCCTGCAATGCTGTGTGCGTCTAGTGAACTCAACAAGGCCGGACAAAGCCAGGGCGGGTCAGATGCTCGATGCGATAGCCAGGCTAAGGGACACGCCCAGCAGGGAAGAGATTGTCTCGGAATTGAAATTACAGAAACAAGCTATCACGATAAAGGTTGGGAGTAAATAAGTGGAAAAGTTGACGCTTCCGCTTTATAACGCTCAACAAGGCTATCAAGCCATTAAGCAAGCTTGGGAGTTTGCAAAAACCTTGTTGCTTGCCGGCAATCGACTTGTTTTGATTATTCAAGAGGTGTCAAAAACCCGAGAGCAAGAAAAAAAATACCACGCAATGATTGGTGAGGCTGCAATTCAAGCTGAGCACCTTGGTAGCAAGTGGGGCGCAGAAGATTGGAAAAGATTGCTTCTTGATAAGTTTTCACGTGAAACAGGTAGAAGCCATGGATCAATCATCCCAAATTTAGATCATTCTGGCGTGGTGCAGGTCGGTACTCAATCGCGCAAGTTTTCAAAATCTGACGGTATCGAGTTTATTGAGTGGCTTCATGCATGGGGCGCAGAGAACGGGGTGACTTTTAAGGAAGATGATCAATGACTCGTTGCGCCATTTGCCGAAAGCCATTCACTAAGCGCTCAATGACTCATAAAACTTGCGGCCCTGATTGCGCAGAAAAATATGGGCGAGAGATAGCCCGTCAATTAGCGGAAAAGCAAAAACGTAAAGAAGCTAAAGCTGAGCGTCTAAATGATAAAGAACGTAAAGAAGCGCTAAAAAGTAAAAACGATGTGGCAAAGGAAGTTGAGCGAATAGTCAATGCCTATATTCGTGAGCGCGATAAAGATTTGCCATGTGTTTCATGTGGAACTTTTACAAGCGCAAGTTGGGAAGCTGGCCACTATGTTTCGGTTGGCGCCAACAAAACAATCCGTTTTGAGCCGGAGAACATTCATAAGCAATGTCATTCCTGCAATCACCACAAAGGTGGAAATGCAATCCCATATCGCATCAACTTAATCAAAAGAATTGGCCTAGATCGTGTCGAATGGCTAGAGGGATGGCATCAACCACGTCATTACACAAAAGATGACTTGCGGGGGATAAAAGCGAGTTTCAAGGAAAAGTTAAGGGAGCTAAAGAATGGCATTTGATAAACAGGCTTTTGGATTATTTTGCGTCGGATATGTAGAGTGGCTTAAAGCAATTAAGAAATTAGCACCACCACCGCCCCCAGGCTTCTTTTGGGTATTGCACCAGGGCGCCCCAAATATGGGGGAATGGGATTCTCCAATGAGCCCTTTATTCTCGGCATTCTTCACGGCTACGACTGGATATGAAGATAAAGACTTAATACCTATGTGGGTCGTTTATATGCAGCCACTTTATGAACGCGGCAAAAAGGTTCCTATAAAAGTTTTGTCTGAAAGGCTCGGGATTAGTCGAAATCATTTTTATGACAAAGCTCATGAGGTAGCCGAAAAACTTTATAAAAGGGCATTTATCATTAAAGAACAAACTGACCTTTGGTATCGCTTTGAAGAGTCGCTGATTGATTAAAAAGTGTCATCCTGTATGGTACAAAATAGTGATTACACTTTTCGCCAAAAACAGGCAAAACACGATAAAATCATTTCAAGGTTAACGCGTCTATCCGATACGGTAATCTAAAAAAGCTCTAAGACTTAAAAAATCTTGGGGCTTTTTGCATTTTTACGCATGGTTATTTATTGGTATCGGCTGTTTGCTGATTAAAAGTCCACGAACGAGTAACCAGCCGTAAGAAAGTTTTGCTGTCTCCATGAGCTTTGGCTCCTTCAACCGCTTCGGCGGTTTTTTTATTTGTTGGATATGGCCGATTACACGCAAAACATGAAGGGCGATCCCGCAGTTTGGTACGAGAATCGCCAAAACTACGAACTGTCTCTTGCTTGCAAACCATGCCAGTTTCACCGTTACGACGAATTTAGCGTTCGCTATTGCGCAATGAAGAAACACCTTAAAGGAAATGATCTAAGTATTTGCGGGGAGTTCAGACCTAAATACCCAAAGCATATAAATAATGGCTTTAACACCTAAACAAGAAATCTTTGCTCAAAGCATCGTCGAAGGAATGACCCAATCGGATGCGTACCGGAAAGCGTACGATGCAGAAAACATGTCAGATGCCACGATTCACAATGAAGCAAGCGATCTCATGAAGAACCCCGAGGTTACCATGAGGTTAAATGCCCTTAGAGCACCTGTAATAGCAGAGCTAGAGATTACCCAAAAAGGGCAAATCGCTCGTTATCGTCATTTAAGTATGCAAGCTGAAAAAGCTGGACAGTTCGCAGCATCCATACGAGCTGAAGATTCAATCAGCAAAGCTGCAGGGCTTGTTACTGACAGGCTAGACATCAATCATGGCGGCACAATTGAACACAGTACCTTTACCCCTGAAGAGCGAGCCGCAGAAATCGCTCGTCGAAATCAAGAGGGCTAAATATTTAGCTAGACGTTTAGATGTCGAAGTTGCTCATGATGATCTGTATCAGTTCTCGCAGTTCATGTTTAAAGAGCGCCGAGGTTATGAATGGCTTAAAGCTCCTCACCATAAGATTATTTGTGATGCCCTAACGAAGGTATTTCGTGGTGAGTGCAAGCGCCTCATCATCAATGTACCTCCAAGGTATAGCAAAACTGAGTTAGCGGTGATTAACTTCATCGCCTGGTGTTTAGGTCAAGTGCCTGACGCTGAGTTTATTCATACCAGTTACTCTTCGACCTTAGCCAGTAATAACGCATGGCAGGCAAGGGAGTTAGTGACTCATGAGTCGTATCGAGAAATTTTCCCTAATACTGCATTACGCTCAGATAGCGCTGCCAAGCATGAATGGCGGACGACAGCAGGCGGAATCGTGTACGCAGCAGGATCAGGCGGCACAATTACAGGTTATGGCGCTGGTAAGCACCGTAGTGGTTTTGGTGGATGTATTCTGATAGATGACCCACACAAGCCAGACGAGGCAACCAGTAATGTGATTCGAGAAGGGGTCATCGAGTGGTTTCAAAATACCCTCGAGTCCCGTAAGAACGATCCGGTCAATACCCCGATCATCCTCATCATGCAACGACTGCACGAGGAAGATTTAAGCGGGTGGCTGCTCAAAGGCGGCAACGGTGAACATTGGGATCATATTTCCCTGCCAGCCCTCAATGAAACAACAGGCGAACCTCTCTGGGCTGAAAAGCATACCAAAGAGATGCTAGAGAAGATGCAGTCGAGCAACAGTTATGTGTTTGCTGGACAGTATCAACAACGCCCAGCTCCATTAGGCGGTGGCATTCTGAAGGGCGCATGGTTTAGGCGCTACCGGGAAATGCCAAACTTTAGCTACCGCAAGATTTTTGCTGATACAGCGCAAAAAACCAAAGAGCACAACGATTACTCGGTTTTCGAGTGTTGGGGTGCAAGCAAGGACGGCAACGCTTACCTCATCGATATGATTCGAGGAAAGTGGGAAGCGCCTGAGCTAAAACGTCGAGCGACAGACTTTTGGAATAAACACTTGGCGACTGACCCTGTGACCTATGGCTCACTTCGGGCGATGGTCGTAGAAGATAAGTCCAGCGGTACAGGCTTGATACAAGATTTAGCAATTAGCTCTTCGATCCCGATTATGGGAATTGAACGAGTCAAAGACAAGCTCACCCGAGTCATGGATATTGCGGGATATGTGGAATCTGGCAGGGTATTTTTGCCTGAAGAGTCTCCATTTGTTGCCGACTTTATTAGTGAGATGGAGAGCTTTACTCCGAACGATACACACGCCCACGATGACCAAATCGACCCGATGTGTGATGCCATTAACGATATGGTGTCCACCGGAAACATTACGGATCTCTGGGCAAAAATGGCAGGTTAAATATGCGGAATAAGATTCATCAAAAATATCCCCGCCTAGCCCAAGCTGCCAGACAAATTACGGCTGATGCCGAGCATTGGATTACCTTACATCCAAATGGTAAGGGTAGTGAAGGTACTCCAGCACTCATCAATGGTGCAGGACAGATCATCGGTGGCGCAGGTGGAAAGCTCAATGGTAAGGTAGTTAACCCTAAGAGCAAGAGCGAAGCTAAACGGGGTACAGAGCCTCAGCATGCTCCTGCGATATGGTTAGGTAAGCCAACCTATCATCCAGAAGCTAAGAAGCCTGAAGCGCCAAAGCAAGAAGCTCCAAAATCTGAGCCTCCAAAAAGTGAGCCACCCAAGGCTGAAGGAAAAATAGAAAAGCCATCCCATACGGCAATTAAAGCCAAGGGTGAAAGCCTTAGAGAAAAACTCAAAGAATCTGGTATTAAAGCCAAGCTCAAAGTATTTCCTGGAAACATGGAGATTATTGTCTCTACTCCAACATACGAGGCAGAATTTACTCCAGAGCAACAAAAAGCCATTCAATCAATGGCAATTGCTCATGGTTTGACTTATGCAATGGGAACTCAAATTGATCCTAATCGCACGACAAACCCAAAAAGCTACAACCTTTACTTTGATCCAAATCCTAAGTTACCTGGCGCTATTCCCAAAGAAGCCCCGGTAGCTAAAAAAGAAGCAGATCCGGTCACTCCAAAAAAGAGAGCGCCATTCGTACCTGCTAAAAATACAAAAGAAGCCGCTGCCCATACAAAAGAACATGATCTAGCGGATCACGCTGATTTTGGTAAGCTCCATGTAGATATTGCCAATGCTCACAATGAGAGCTTGCATCGCCACTTAGAGGCTTTTCCAGAATTACGCAAGGCGCAGCAGTTCGTAGGCTCTATGCAGTCTAGAGCAAAATTGCGTCATGAATTAAAGTTAAACGAGTTTAAGAAGCAGCTTGAATCCCACCCAAGTCGGAATGATCCTGGCTGGATGGAAAGACAACTCAAACGAGTTAAAAAAGAAAAAGCGATGGCTAATGCCTATGCTTACTCTGCTTCTGGATATAAGCCTGATACTCAAGGTCACTATGGTGTGGCTTTTAATGAAAAGTACAGCTCAAAAGACTTAAAAGCATTGCAGGATCATTTAGATGCTGACATGAAAAATAAGTTTCATCCAGAGTACAGTAACACTGCTAAGTTTATTTTTGACCACGAATATGGTCATCAACTCGATCATTTATTAGGTCTTAGAAATCATCCAGAGGTTATCTCTCTCAGAAAATCATTGCTGGATGAGGATGCGGTTAAAACAGCAGGGATGAGTCTAAAAGAGAAGTATGAGCACCACAAAGAGCATGGCACTCCAATTAGAAATGCTGTAAGTAAATACGCAGAGCAAAACATGGCTGAGTTCATTGCGGAAGCATGGGGTGAAGCTCAGAATCATCCCAATCCTAGACCTACAGCTAAAAGATTAGCGGAGATTGTTCATAGTGAATATGCAAAAAAATTCAGACAATAACGACCCACCGTTACCGCCGGACGATCAAATCATTACTGATGTATTTGGTGGTGAAAGTGAGGGGCAGCAATACCTCAATGACATAGTTAAAGAGCAATACAACAAAAAAGTACAAGCACAATGAGCCGAAACCGTAACCGATCTTCAAAAAGCCCGGCTACGCCTAAAGTCCAAACTGCTGACGGCATTCAAAACGTCGCCGCCCGAGTCGGACTCGGAACCAATAACCAGAACTCTGGTAGTCAATACGCCTTTACTCCTGTCTCTCGTGACCGGATGCAAATGGAGTATGCCTACCGTTCGAGCTGGATTGCAGGACAAGCTGTCGATACTTACGCTGAAGATATGACCCGTGAGGGCATTGAACTCTCAGGTGAGATTGACCCAGATGATATGGAAACCTTACAAAAGGCTGCCCATCAATTCAAAATCTGGAAATCCTTGTGCTCTGCTGTGAAGTGGTCACGCCTTTATGGTGGGTGCATCGCCGTTCTCATGATTGATGGACAAGATGTATCTACCCCCTTAAATCTGGATTCAATTGAAAAGGATCAATTTAAAGGGCTTTTGATATTAGATCGCTGGGTGGTTAGCCCTTCACTAAACAATCTCATTACTGAGATGTGCCCAGACATGGGCAAGCCTAAGTATTACCAAGTAATTGCCGATTCTATGGCGCTCATGAATATGAAGATCCATCATAGCCGAGTCGTACGATTCGATGGTGTTGAACTTCCATATTGGCAAATGATTGCTGAAAATGGCTGGGGACAATCCGTATTAGAGCGTCTATGGGATCGTTTGATACCGTTTGACTCCATCACTCAAGGTGCAGCGCAACTAGTCTATAAAGCTCACTTGCGAACCTATAAAGTAGATGGATTGCGTCAGATTGTTGCAATTGGCGGGCAAGCTCTTGAAGGCCTGGTTAAACAGATCGAAATGATGCGGACCTTCCAAACGAACGAAGGCATTACGCTGATGGATTCCAGCGATACGTTTGAAGCTCATTCGTATTCATTTGCGGGTTTGAGCGACATGATGCTTCAGTTTGCTCAGCAAATTAGCGGCGCCTTAGGCATCCCTTTAGTTCGCCTTTTAGGTCAATCACCTTCTGGTATGAATTCTTCAGGCGATAGCGAAATTCGTCAGTATTACGATTCTGTTCGCAATCAGCAGGAATCTGCAATGCGAGTTGGCGTTGGATTGATTTACAACGTACTGCATCGTAGTGTTTTAGGTAAAGAACCACCTGAATCTTTTAATTTTGAATTTACCCCGCTTTGGGCAATGAGCGACGAAGAAAAAGCTAATATTGCCAATACCATCTCTACTGCGGTAAAAAGCCTATCAGATAGCGGCATTATTGATCGTTCGACAGCACTCAAAGAATTACGTCAATCGAGCCACACCACAGGCATCTTTTCCAATGTGACGGATGAGGATATTGCCGAGGCAGAGAATGAACCACCTCCAGCAATAGGGGAAATTGACCCGACAGACTTGCTTACTCAAAATGCTTCTGAGTAAATGTAATGAATCCGTTTCAAGCAAAAAGGGCAGAGCGTCAATACTTAAGTGCATTGCACAAAATCGCAAAGCAAGTAGGTCAATTGATCAATGGATTTCCTGCCGGAACCGACATTCATACGCTTTTAATTGAAAACATGCTTAGGCGCTACGCTGAAGCAATAGCACCTTGGGCAACGATTACCGCTCAAAAGATGATCGATGAGGTCAATCATAAAGATTTATTGACCTGGCGAGAAATGACTAAAGAAATGTCACTTGGTCTTAGACAGGAAATCCACAGCGCTCCTGTAGGCGAAGTGATGAAACGCATATTAAGCGAGCAAGTCACTTTAATACAAAGCATTCCTTTGGATGCCGCCCAGCGCGTACATGATTTAACGATTAAAGGCATAGAAGAAGGTACTCGTAGCAAGTCTCTCATCGCTGAAATCATGCGAAGTGGGGAAGTCTCTCGCAATAGAGCGACTTTAATTGCCCGTACCGAAACTGCTAGAACATCTTCCGCTTTAACGCAAGCTAGAGCTTTGCATGTAGGTGCGACTAGCTATGTATGGCAAACCTCTAAAGATGGTCGAGTGCGGCCTTCTCACAAAGCGATGCAAGGAAAAGTTGTGGAATGGCTTAAGCCACCCACGCTTGACGGTATGACAGCTAACGCAGGATGTTTACCCAATTGCCGATGCTTTGCAAAATTAATTCTTCCTGAATAGGAAAAATCCATGAAATAGGACGGTTTTATGACCAACCCCAAAAGTCGCATGACAAGCGATCGCATGAGCTTTTACACCACCTCCAAGATTGGTGAATTACGCAGTACCACTCCAGAAGGTTTTTTGGTATGTCATAGCGTACCGATTGCCAGAACAGGCGTACAGCTTTATCTCAGTAGTGAAGTGCCTTTAGAGGATGCTGGTAATGGGGAAGTACGAGTCACCAGAACTCCTGAAGAAGTATTTCGCATTGAAACTATTGCTAGTTTTGAAGGTAAAGCGGTAACTGTTGAGCACCCTAATGATTTTGTCACTCCTGAAAACTGGAAACAGTTATCCATAGGCATCGTTCAAAACGTCCGCCAAGGGGAGGGATTACAAGATGACTTGCTCATTGCGGATTTGGTCATTACCGATCAAAAAGCCATTGAGTACGTCAACAAAGAGTTACCCGAAGTCAGTGCTGGTTATGAAGCCTCTTACGAGCAAATAGAGCCAGGTTACGGGGTACAGCGTGACATCGTGGGAAACCACGTTGCTTTAGTAGAACGTGGCAGAGCAGGCTCACGTTGTTCAATTCAAGACTCAATTATTAACAAGGAAATAAAGATGAAAACCAAAAGAACCATTTGGGATCGCCTTTCCGTTGCTGTGAAAGCAAAGGATGAGGAAGCTGTTAAAGCCGAACTCGAAGAGAATCAAAAAGAACGGTCTGTGGACGAAGGCGGCGATGATACAGCCGCGCGCTTAGATCGATTAGAAGCTGCTGTGAGCAAACTTGTAGAGTCTTTGACTGCTACTGATGAAGCAAGCGAAATCGATCCTGACAAAAAAGAAGAAGCTACAGATGAGGCCGATCCGGAAGGCGAACAAGAATCTGAGGTAACGGATGAAGTCTTAGATCCTGAAGAAGCTGAGCACAATACCGCTCCTTCAGCAGCAGTAATCTCAGGTGATTCACTTAAGAAAGTTGCGGCCCGCGCTGAAATCCTTTCGCCAGGCGTTAAGTTAGTATCAAAAGATAAAGCGGCAGAACGTCAAGAAATTGATGCTTTCATGCGCTCAACTTTGATTAAAGCGTATGCGACGGATTCAGGAAAAGAAGCTATTGCACCATTCTTATCTGGCCGTGAAATCAAAGACCTTACAAAAGATGCTTTGGCTTCTGTGTTCATTGGCTCTGCCGAATTAATGCGTGTCAAAAACAATGCCGCTGCCGGACGTTCTTCAGCAGCAACTAAAGATTTCGGAAGTACATCTAGTGCCGCCGATATTAACGCCCGTAATCGGGAATTCTGGGCTAATCGCCGCTAATCAAAAGGAAAATTTATTATGACCTCTTACCTTTACCGTATGCCTAGTGGCATTGCAGGCGATGTTACACGTGCCTCAATTTCCACTATTGAAACTCAAGTTCTAAACAGCGCTGCCGCATTTTCGGCATATGGCTTGTTTGGAAAAATCTCCTCAGGAAAATTTGTACCGGTAGGCGCAAGTGATGTTGCTGCTTCTGTGTATGGCATCTTGGTACGCCCATTCCCAACAGCCGGTGGCTCTGGATCTGATCCATTAGGAACATCCACCCCAGCGACTTCTGGATTGGCAAACGTATTACGCCGTGGCTATATCAACGTAACCGTAAATGCTGGTACCGCAGCTGTTGGTGGAACCGTTTATGTACGCGTTGCTAATGCTTCTACTGGTAAGCCTATCGGTGGTATCGAGGCTGTTTCAGATACGACAAACACCATTGCGGTGCCAGGCGCTTCATTTATGTCTGCTGCGGATGCTTCAGGCAATGCAGAAATCGGATTCAACATCTAACAAACCCCTTATCGCAATTCCTAAGCCACCTTCGGGTGGCTTTTTTTATGGAGATTTACAAATGAAAAAACTGCATCGTTTTAACGATGGTCTGATGACCTTCGATGCTCGTACTATTGATAGTTCTGGCGCATTCCTCATTGGCGAATTGGAGCGCTTAGATCAAAAACTACACATGCCTTTGGCTGCTGTAACTTGGTCACGTGACATTGATTTGCGTGAAGATGTATCCATTGCCGACGAATTTAGCTCATTCACAAACAGCTCATACGCTGCTGCTGGTGGCGTTCAAGGCTCTGGTAAAGCATGGATCGGTAAAGACGCTTCTGCTTTGACAGGAATTTCTTTGGACATTGGCAAAACTGCAAGCCCATTAAGCCTTTGGGGTATGCAATTAGGCTGGACTTTGCCTGAATTAGAAAGCGCGCAAAAATTAGGCCGTCCAGTTGATCAACAAAAGTTTGCTGGTATGCAATTGAAGTATCAAATGGACATCGATGAACAAGTGTATATCGGTGACACAGCTTTAGGTTACACAGGTTTGGTAAACAACTCAAACGTCGTAAACGTAACTAATGCCGTAACAGGTTCATGGGCTACCGCTACTCCAGCGCAAATCTTGGCTGACGTAAATGAGTTATTGAACTCTGTATGGGCCGCATCAGCTTACGCAATTTGCCCAGACCGATTACTGATCGACCCATTGAATTACAGCCGCTTAGTTTCTGTTTTGGTATCAAGCGCTGGTAATATTTCTGTTCTTGAGTTCTTGAAAGTAAATTCATTGAGCAACAGCATCAATGGTCGTCCTTTAAATATTCAACCGCTTAAATGGTTGACAGGTCGCGGTACTTCAAGCACACAGCGTATGGTTGCTTACACTAAAGAAAGTGATCAAGTTCGTTTCCCATTGGTGCCACTACAACGCACTCCTCTGGAATACCGTGATTTACGTCAATTGACTACCTATTTTGGTCGCTTGGGCGTAGTTGAGGTAGTTCGCGCCGAGACTATCGGTTATCGCGACGGACTGTAATTAATCGCTGTTAAGTATTGCCCCCAAAGGTCAAAAGCCTGCGGGGGAACCCATTTAGGAGTATAAAATGTCTTTAGTTGCTATTAAAAACTTCATTCTCACTTTAGAGGGTGATGTCAAAGTAACCTTTTTAGAAGGTGAAGAAATTGCGCAAGAATTTGTTGATCATTGGTTTGTTAAAGCAAACAGCGCGGAAGCTGGCGCCCAAAACGATCCTGAAACACAAAACGATCAAGATGAAGTATCCAACAATGATCAAGCGCCTGAAGAGATTGTCTCCAAATCTGTTGAAGATGTCACTAATTTAGAATTAGATTCTCAAGATCCCGCCATTGACACTGTAAGCGATACACAATAATGACACCCCAAGAGTTTCGCCTTCAATTTATTGAATTTTCCTGTCAGGAAATTTACCTAGACTCACAAATAACATTGTGGGATTCGGTAGCGCAAACTCTTGTTAATGAAGAGCGCTGGTTATCGATTTACGATTTAGGCATTGCTTTATTTATTGCTCACCATTTAGCCGTTGGTAGGCGAGATACATTAAGCGCTGAATCTGGTGGTATTCCAGGCGCTGTCAATGGTGTTATGACTGCCAAAAGTGTAGATAAGGTATCGGCTTCATACGATGTGGGTATAGTGACCATAGCCGACGGTGGATTTTGGAATTCAACGACTTATGGAGTACGTTTTTTGCAATTGGCGATGATGGTAGGGGCGGGTGGGGTTCAAATATGAGTTTTGTCAAAAAAGACAAGCTCGAAGAAGTTGTAAAAAGTATTACTGCTCTCACCTCTAAAAAAGTTTTAATTGGCATCCCTGGAGAGAACGCAGAGCGAAATGATGGTAGCGAGATGAATAATCCCACTCTTGGGTATATTCATGAATTCGGTAGCCCTGCTAACAATATTCCCGCTAGGCCATTTTTAAATCCTGGTGTTAAGGATAGTAAAAATGAATGGCTAATTCGTCTTAAAAAAGCAGCTGAAGCAGCATTAAACGGCGATAAATCAAAAGTCGAAATGGAAATGATGGATGCTGGAAGCATTGCGAGCACCGCTTCTAAATTGATTATTACAAGCGGGGTCTTGCAACCCTTGGCAGATTCGACATTAAAAGCTCGTTCCCGCAAGGGAGATAAAGGGGCAATCGCAGAGCTTGCTAGTCGAGCTTCTGGAAACTCACCAGGCACTGATTTAGCTAAACCCTTAATCGATACTAGCGGACTACTAAATAGCATCACTTACGTTATTAGGAAAACCAAATAATGGCACTACTAGACGTAACGGATATTTTGCTCGATGTCGATTTTATTAATACAGGATTGATTTGCGAGCGAGCTTCTCAAGTAGTTAATGAGAATGGTTTGGCTATCAACACGGCAATTACTAAAAAATTTGCTGGAATAGTCACCAATGATGCCGGAGACATTTTGCAACGCATTGCTACAGGCGAATGGATCAAGGGCTCGATTACGATCCATACTAAATTCATTTTGTCAGACGGTAGCAATGGATATACAGCGGACATAGTGATCTGGCAAGGTCAACGCTATACCGTAAGCAATACACAGAATTATTCGCATTTTGGACGAGGATTTTCAGCCTCATCTTGCGACCTCATACCTCTTTCAGGCTAAACATGACTACCGATTCCTCAACTGGGGGCTATTTAGCTCCTAGCGGGGTCATTGCGCCTACTGAAGGCGCTGACCTTGATTTGCAATTACAAGCTGCTGTAGTAGGAATTACTGGACTTGATGGAGCTTATGTTCGTCCTCGGTGGCAAGCGACTTCTCCAAAACAACCAGAAGCCTCAGTGAACTGGTGTGCGATTAGCGTTACCGAGATTAATCCGGACGATGGAGCTTATATCAAGCACCGTTCTGGGATTCTTGAGAATGACGATTATGTTCGTCATGAAGGTATTGAAGTGCTCGTATCGTTTTATGGGACATCGTCTCAGTCGTACGCGTCAATTCTTCGTGATGGAATCGCTATTCCTCAGAATATGGAAGCTCTAAATGCTGTAGGTATTTACTTTAAAGAATGCGGTTCTATTCGTTCCGTTCCTGAGCTAATAAACCAGCAATGGATAAAACGAGTTGATATGACGGTAAGCCTTCGCCGTAAAGTGAAGCGAACCTATAGCGTCCTAAACATTCTTAGCGCTGCTCCTATTTTGGTGTCTGATGACATCGGAATTATTACCAATTAAAAAAAGGAATAAAAATGTCCAACCTTGGCCTTCCAGTAAGTAATATTGTCAACGTACAAGTACAAATGGCTCCTGTTGCGGCTCAGACTCGCAATTTTGGCAGCTTGCTCATCGTAGGTGATAGCGGTGTAATCGATACCGCCGAGCGCATGCGCTTGTATAACTCCATTGGCGCAGTCGCTTCAGACTTCAGTACAACTACTCCAGAATATCAAGCGGCTGCTTTGTATTTTGGCCAATCTCCACAGCCTTCGACCCTGTATATTGGTTCGTGGGCAAGAACAGCGACTTCTGCTGTATTGCATGGCGATATTTTATCTCCTGCACAGCAAGCCATAAGTAACTTTACTTCCATCACTGCTGGTGCATTAAATATCAGCATTGGTGGATCAGTTCAAACAATTACTGCTGTCAACCTTTCTGCTGTCACCAATTTGAATGGTGTTGCCTCTGCTTTAACGGCAAAACTCGGTAGCTCTGCTTGTATTTGGAATGCTGCCATTGGTCGTTTTGAAATTACCACTCTAGCCACGGGGGCAACTGCAACGATTGCATTTGCAACTTCTGCCGGTACAGGTACAGACTTAGCAACAGCAATGCAATTGCGTTCTACTGATGGCGGTTCTGTAGTTAATGGTATCGCTGCTGAAACATTGCTTTCCGCAGTAAGCACATTTGATAACCTTTCAAATAACTGGTATGGCATCACTATCGCTTCCTCAGTATTGCCTGCTTCTGCTGATTATGTAGCGGTTGCTGGTTATATTGAATCTGACGCTTCAAGCCGTATCTTTGGTATTACAACTCAAGATACTGGCGTATTGAATGCTGCGGGTATCACTGATATTGCTTATCAATTATCCCAATTGGGTTATAAGCGTACTTTCGTACAGTATTCCAGCTCAAGCCCTTATGCTGCTGCTTCGATCTTTGGTCGTGCTTTCACTGTAGATTTCAATGGTAGCAATACCACTTTGACAATCATGTTTAAGCAAGAGCCAAGTGTTGCTCCAGAATATTTGACTGCGAGTCAAGCTGCTGCCATTACTGCAAAAAAATGCAACGTATTTGTTGAGTACAACAATCAAACTGCCATTATTCAAAATGGCGTAATGACTAACGGTTATTTCTTTGATGAAATCCACGGTACAGATTGGTTGCAAAACTCAGTACAAACAGCGGTTTATAACTTGCTGTATTCATCGACTACTAAGATTCCTCAAACGGATGCTGGTGTCAATATCATCCTTTCCACAGTGACCAAATCTATCGATCAAGCTGTCGTCAATGGTTTGGTAGCTCCTGGGGTTTGGGATGCTGCTGGTTTTGGCGCATTAAATCAAGGCGATACCCTGTCTAAGGGCTACTATGTTTATGCAGCTCCAGTCGCTTCGCAATCTTCTGCGGATCGTGCGGCTCGTAAAGCCCCTGTAATTCAAGCGGCAATCAAATTGGCTGGCGCAGTTCATAGCGCTTCAGTCATCATCAACGTCAATCGTTAATCATTTACCGCATAAATCAACCACCTTCGGGTGGTTTTTTTTCGTTTATTTAAAGGAATCAAAATGTCCACATATAGCTTTCAAGACGTTGTAGCAACTCTAGTCGGACCGACTGGTATCGTCAATCTTGGTTATGGCGCCGCTGTCGCTGATGAAGGTATCTCGATTGATACTGCTGGCGATAAAAATACCATGTTGATTGGCGCTGATGGCGAAGGTATGCACTCATTGCATGCTGATAAATCTGGCACGATTACCGTTCGTTTACTCAAGACTTCACCAACCAATGCGACATTGCATGCGATGTATGACGCTCAGACATTAACTAGCGTATTGCATGGTCAAAACCTGATTACGGTAACGAACCCACAAAGCGGTGACATTACTACTGCTCGTAGCTGCGCTTTCAAGAAAAAGCCTTCTTTGAATTACAAAAAAGATGGTGACATTGTTGAATGGTCATTTGACTCTATCAAGATCGACACGATTCTTGGTACATACGCTTAATTAACTTTTTACTGGAAAAATAATGACTGAGTTCGAGATTAACGAACAGACGTACCGCATTGGGAAATTAAACGCATTCGTGCAGTTTCATATTTCCCGTCGTATTGCGCCCATCATCCCCACCTTAATCCCCATTTTTGTAAAGATTAGCAAAGATGGCAGCGTCACTAAAGACGTTTCCGGATTAGCAGAGGTGATGACTCCTTTTGCTGAAGGCATTGCTCAAATGAGTGATGAATCTAGCGAGTACGTTCTCAGTCATTGTTTATCCATAGTGCAGCGTAAACATAATGGCAACTGGACACCCGTATGGAGTGCTCAGAATAAAGTTTGTATGTTTGAAGATATGGATCTAGGCGTATTGATTCAAGTCACAATGAAAGTGATTCAAGATAGTCTAGCGCCTTTTATCTCAGGACTCCTTACGAGCCAAGCGAGCAGTCCGGACTCACCGCAGATTGGCTAACCCTCCCTAATGATGAGGACTGGTTATTAGTCCCTGTCATGAGGGGGCTATGTAAATACGAAAGCCTCAAAGATGGCTCTCTCGACCTGATAGACATTGCATTACTCAATGATGCTCTGGCTTGTAAGTTCGACAACGAAGCATTAGCTAAACGATTGATGGAAAAAAATAATGGCACAAGCTGAAACAATTAAGGAATTCCTAGTTGGTCTAGGGTTCAAAGTTGACGAGCAAGGGCTAAAGAAGTTTTCTGCATCGATAGGGGAAGCTACTAAAAACGTCACTAAACTGGTTTTAGCTGTCGAAGGGGCTGCTTTAACCGTAGGGTATGGGGTTGCTCGTTTTGCTTCTAGCTTAGAGGCGTTGTATTTTGCCGCTATTAAGACCGGATCGAGCGCTGCCAGCTTAAAAGCCTTTGAAAAAGCTGCTCAAAACTTTGGCGCTTCAAGTGAAGAGGCTTTAGGTTCAGTGCAAGCATTAGCCCGGTTTATGCGAAATTCACCGGGATCTGAAGGATTTATTAAATCCCTTGGAGTCGATACCCGTAAAACCAATGGTCAATTGCGTGAGTCTGTGGACATCATGGCAGACCTTGGTAAAGCGATGCAAGATAAGCCGTATTACATGGCAAATCAGTACGCTCAAATTCTTGGTATTAGCGAAGATACGATGCGAGCCATGCTCAATGGCGATTTTGCAAAAGAATTGGCTGCTCAAAAGAAGCGCATGGCGAATGTCGGCTTTCAAAAGGCTACAGAGGACGCTCATGCCTTCTCTATGGCGTTGCGTGAAGTATCGACATACATAGAGTCGATTGCCGTCAAAGTGGGCGATAGCCTCTTTAAATCCCTTGGAATTGACGTTAAGAATTTTGGGGATTGGTTCAATCAAAATGGCGACCTAATCGCTCAAAGAATTACTGAAGTCATTGAGTTGCTTATTAAGTTGGCGAAGATGACTTTTCCTGCGCTGAAGTGGTTAGCTGAAAAGCTCATTAATTTAGATGAAATGACAGATGGCTGGAGCACCAAACTTATTGCTTTGATCGCTATATTTAACCTCTTAGGAGGCACTGCTTTAATTAGTGGTCTAGTAGCCTTATCGACTACGTTCTTTGGTCTAGCGGCTGCAATCACAGCCGTTGCAGCAGCCGTCGTAGGTTTAGCGGATCCCAATGATGATGTTGGTACTTGGATAGATGAGCACATTCCTGGCGCTGCGGCTATTGATAATGCTGCCAGCAAATATGGATTTGGTCGTAGCTACAAAGAACAAGATGCTGCTTCGGCTGTCGGATATTTTAAAAGCCAAGGCTGGAGTCAAGAACAAGCGGCTGGTATTGTTGGAAATCTGAAAAATGAATCAAGCTTAGATCCGAATGCTGCAAATGGCAGTCATTATGGTGTAGCGCAATGGGATAAAAATAGACAAGCCAATTTCAAGGCTTTTTCCGGAAAAGATATTCATGGATCAAGTTTTAAAGATCAGCTTGAATTTATCAATTATGAATTGACCCAAGGCTCTGAGCAAAAAGCAGGAAAGTTACTAAGAGCTTCCAAAACGGCTGCTGAGGCTTCAAATATTGTCTTTAGCCAATACGAGAGGGCTGGAGATGCTACTGGGGCAAGAAGGGCAAATGACGCGGTTCAAATTGCTCAAACCACCAATATCAATGTCAATGGTTCAAGCGATCCTGTCGCTACGGGTAAAGCGGTAGCGGGTCATCAAGTTTCAGTTAATCAAGACATTACCCGTAATCTGAGAGGAGCAATTCAATAATGGCTATTTCAGATTTACTATCCATCATTCCAAAAACAACGCTTGGCAGTATTGAAGTTCAAGCGTTAATCGAGGAAGTCAATACTGATACCGTTCAAGTCACTGAACACCCAGTAGAGCAGGGCGCAGTTATTACCGATCATGCTTTTAAAAAGCCAATGGAGATCATTCTGAAATGCGGCTGGAGCAATAGCGATATTACTTCCTCATTTAGTACGATTTCCTCGGCTTTTTCAGGTGGATCTATGCCGAGCAGTAGCTTTATTGGAAATATCTACTCTCAATTATTGGCGTTGCAAGAAAAACGAATCCCGTTCAAAGTTGTCACTGGGAAACGTAAATATGACAACATGCTCATTACGGGATTGCAAGCAACAACCGATAATAAAACCAGTGGTATTTTGATGATCTCAGTCACCTGCCGAGAAATCATCATTGTGCAAACCTCTGCAACCACATTGCCTCCCGCAGCAAATCAAGCCAATCCTGAAAGCACTTCTGAAACAACGGATTCAGGGGCAAAACAAGCCGCAGTAGCGACCCCATCTCCGGGTGGCTCTGTACCACCGGGGAATATGTAATGAGCACTTTTTATAGCATTCCTTTAGCGGGTATTCCCGAGAAATTCAAGATTACTTTAGGTGGAGTAGATTACCACTTGACCTTTACTTATCAAAATACTCAAGATGGTGGCTGGTATCTCAATATTGCTGATTCTTTAAACAATCCGATTGTGAATGGAATTCCTTTGGTGACAGGCGTAAATCTATTAGCCAAATATCCTCACTTAGGGTTTGCGGGTCGCCTTTGGGTGCAAACTGATCATGCTCCTGATTCTGTACCAACTTTTAAAAATCTTGGTACAGAGGCAAACCTTTATTGGGTAACAGATTAAATGAGCGTTTCACAATATCTTCGCAAAGCCAGCTTAATCGTTGGTGGCGAAAGTAGCGCGCTAGATTTATCTAATTTGCGTTTTGCTTTTGTCATCCGCAGGGGAGATATACAAACCCCTAATACTGCGGATATTCGGGTCTATAACAGCTCAAATGCTACCTCTAACCGCATTATGCAGTTCTCCCCACAAGCCGAATTTACTCGGGTAGTTATTCAGGCGGGGTACGAGGGCAACTACGGCGTAATCTTTGATGGACAAATTAAACAGGTCCGTCATGGCAGAGAATCCCAAACTGATACCTACCTCGATATAACGGCTGCCGATGGCGACAGTGCTTACAATTATTCAACTCTATCCATGAGTTTAGCGGCTGGATCAACTAGCCCGGCGAATCAAGTTGAGGCGATGCTGGCAGGAATGGCGCAGCACAATGTCCAAGCAGGATATTCCCCTGACTTATCGACCAATCCCCTACCTAGAGGAAAAGCAATTTATGGCATGACTCGTGATGAGTTGCGCAAAATTGCAAAAAACACGCAGACTTCTTGGTCAATTCAAGATGGCAAACTCGATTTAATTCCCATTACTGCTTATAAGCCTGGGGATATTCCTGTCCTCACCTATCAAACAGGGATGGTCGGATTGCCAGAGCAAACCCAAAATGGGATCAAAATTAAGACCTTGCTCAATCCCAATATCAAAGTGGGACAAGCGGTCAAAATTGATAACGCCAGTATTCAGAAATATCGCTACAACATGGCGATTAATCAACAAGCGCAAAATGAAACTGATGCGCTTTACAACAAAACTAATGACGATGGCTTGTATTACGTCATGATTGCCGATCATTCAGGCGATACCCGAGGAAACGATTGGTACACCGATCTGACTTGTTTAGCGATTGATGCCAGTATTTCACCCACTTACGTTCCTAATACTCCATTAGGTCAAGAAGGCGTTACCCCAATTAAGAGGTTTGGATAATGGATCGTAGAGAGCGATACAGCGACCCTGAAGAGACAATGAGAGCCGCTTTTGACGGCAATCAATCAAAACTGTGGACGGCCTTACCTGGAATCATTCAATCGTTTGACCCTGATCGAATGGTGGCTTCAGTGCAGCCCTCGATTAGTGGTGTTGCTCAAAATCAAGATGGTACTTATCAATCTATTCAGCTCCCTGTTTTATTGGATTGCCCAGTCTTTTTTCCGTCTGGTGGTGGGGTTACGCTTACTTTTCCGTTATCTGCTGGGGATGAGTGCCTTGTGGTGTTTGCTTCTCGATGTATTGATTCATGGTGGCAATTGGGAGGGGTCCAAGGGCAAGCAGAACTAAGAATGCACGATTTATCCGACGGATTTGCTTTACCGGGGGTTCGTTCACAGCCTAGAAAAATTACTGTCGCTATGACAGGCGTACAACTGCGTACTGATGACGGCGCTGCTTTTATCGAACTCGACCCAGGCAGTCATAACGTCATCGTGACAACTCCAGGCAACGTCACGATCAATGCCCCCTTAACGACAATTAATGGCGCTTTAACGGTCAACGGATTATTGACTTATACCCAAGGTTTAGCGGGATCTGGAGGCTCTGGATCTACTGCAAGCATTGACGGTAATGTCAATGTTAACGGAACCGTTACCGCTTCTACTGATGTTATTGGTGGTGGGAAAAGCCTTAAATCTCACGTTCATAGTGGCGTTCAAGGTGGTAGCAGCAATACAGGAACACCAGTCTAAGGAAAACTATGCGATACAGACAGCTAGATGCAAATGGAGACTACGTTCTAGGAAACAATGCTTTTTTAATCAACTCTCCCGAAGCAGTAGGGCAAGCCGTATTAACAAGACTCAATCTTTTTCTAGGCGAGTGGTTCATTGATATTACGGATGGAACCCCTTGGCTAACAGAGATTCTAGGTAAGCGGTTTTCAACCACTAATCCAGACGCAGCAATCAAACAGAGAATTTTAGGCACTCAAGGCGTAACGGAAATTACGGACTATTCCAGTGCTTATAACGGGAATGCAAGATCGATCACCGTTAATGCCACGCTTAATACGATCTATGGCGCTACCACTATTACCGGAACCCTATAAATGACTTCACCGACTGCTCCAACTATTAACTCCGCCGGAATATCTGCTCCCCAATTTGCAGACATTCTTTCCTATCTTCAAGCTCAATATCAGTCTATTTATGGTGCTGATGTCTATTTAGGAAACGACTCTCAGGATGGTCAATTTCTAGGAATTATTGCCGCAGCTATTAATGATTCCAATGCCGCTACGATTGCGATGTATAACTCGCTATCCCCAGCGACAGCTTCGGGAAATGGATTATCAAACAACGTACAAATTAACGGTATTACTCGCTTAGTCTCGACCAATTCCACCGTTGATTTATTACTCGTGGGTATTGCAGGGACAACGATCTCAAATGGTGTTGTCAAAGATACTAATAGTATTGGCTGGAATTTACCTACTAGCGTCACTATTCCGTCTAGCGGATCAATTACCGTCACGGCAACTTGTGCCACTTCTGGATCTGTTAATGCCGCTCCTGCGACAGTCACCTCAATTCAAACTCCCGTCTATGGATGGCAGAGCGCTACCAATGCCAATGCTGCCTCGCCTGGCAATCCTGTAGAGACGGATGCTGCATTAAGAGTGCGTCAAGCCGCTTCTGTTGCCTTGCCTTCCGTTTCGATTATTTCGGGAATTTTAGGGGCTGTAGAGTCATTGACAGGTGTAAGCGAGGCAGTCGCTTATGAAAACTCCACAAATACAACTAACGCCAATGGATTACCAGCCCATTCCATTTCTCTGGTTGTCAATGGTGGCGATGCGACTCAAATTGCTACAGCCATCATGAATAAGAAAACACCGGGATGCGCTACTTATGGCACAACCACTCAGACAGTCATCGATAGCGGTGGGGTGTCCAATGTAATTAACTTCTACCGTCCTACTGTCAGCAATGTCAAAATTGCGGTGACTTTACATGCGTTGACTAACTACACAACTGTTATTCAAGCAGAAATTCAAGCTGCAATTGCCGCTTATATTAATAATTTAAGCATTGGTCAGTCGGTCATGTTGACTAGACTTTACTTGCCAGCACAATTAAATGGCGCAGCCGATTCTTTGACTTTTGAAATCGTTTCCATTCAAGGCGCTTTAGTGGGCGGTACAAATAGCACGACAGATATTGCGATTGCCTTTAACGGTGTCGCTGCATGCTTGGCTTCAAATGTCACTGTAACGGCGGTCTAAAATGGCTCAAATCTCTGATTACACCTCGCTGATCCCTTCTGAGAATAGTCAAAAGCCAAAATTTTCAGCAATGGTTTCGTCTGTTGCGGGATGCTTTGTAGATTCCATTAATGCCATTGAGGGTATTGAGCCAGCCTTTAGCTTAAATACAGCCGTTGGCGCTCAATTGGATATTCTGGGAATTTGGATCGGTTTAAGTAGAACTCTACAAATCCCGTATGCCGTCTTTTTCTCTTTTGATACTACTGGACTTGGTTTCGATCAAGGTAACTGGAAAGGTCAATTTGACCCTATTAGTGGTTTGGCCACAATGGATGATGATACCTATCGTCAAATGTTAAGAGCCAAGATTGGATCTAATAACTGGGATGGAACGATGCCCTCTTTTAGATTCATTATGAATGAGGTATTCGCTGGTCTGGGTATTACGATTTCTTGTGTAGATAACCATGACATGACAATGACCGTAACTTTTTCTAAAAAACCTTCTGCGTTATTAATGGCAATTGTCAGCGGTGGATATTTACCGCTCAAGCCTGCTGGAGTTCTCCAAACTTTTGTATTTCCATCTTAATCAGGATAAAACATGACAACCGGTGTAAATCAATTCGTCCCTTTTGCAACAGGAGTAGGGGCTAATGTCATCACGCCTACAGCACTTGCGGCTTTGGCTGCAACTTCTACGGGCTTTCAGTCTGGCGTAGCGCAATCTCAACAACTTAATGCTGTTTGGAGACAATCTTCTTTTGTTGCTTCTGCAATTGCTCAAATTATTGCGGATACTGGCGTTAATGCAAATGATGATGGCAATGTTGCAGAGTTTAGGGACGCATTTTTAACGGCAATGGCAACTCATTACCCTGTAGTGCCGCCAGCGTTTCCATCGGGTACAAGAATTCCATTTGCGCAGGCAGCCGCTCCTACCGGTTGGACTCAAGATACTTCAGATAACGCTAATAACCGTATGCTAAGGGTAGTTAGTTCTGCGGGTAATGGCGTTGGCGGTACATCTAGCCCAGTTTTAAATAACGTCGTGCCAGCACATACTCATAGTTTTACCACTGGTAATGTTAGTGCAGATCATAGCCACTATGTAGCTGGTTACACAGGTGGACAAACAGCAGACCATAGCCATACCGCACCAAGTTCTCCTGGTCTTGGTCAAGGAGCAGCAGGTCCAAATACGGTTCAGCAGTCAGGTTCAACTCATCAAACTTATGGAACATCAAATGACCACGCGCACTATTTTGCAGCGCAGTCTAGTGGCGCAAGCGGAAACCATACTCACTCAGGATCTACCGATAACGGCTCGAGTCAGACCAACTGGACTCCTCGATATATCGACCTCATTATTTGCTCCAAAAACTAAGGATTAGAAAATGGATTTCATTACAGGCTATCAATATGGTGATAAAAATCAATATATTGGTGAATACCAGTTTCCCAATAATTTAGATCAAGACAGTATCCATATGCCTCTCAATACGACTTTGATTGAGCCTCCAGTAGAAGCTGGTAAACAAGCGTTTTGGGATGGCGAAAAATGGAATTTACAAGATATTCCTGCGCCAGCGGAAATCGAAAAACCCCCTTATGTCATGCCTGTCATCACTGAGGTAGTTGAATAATGGAACTCAAAACCGTTCTTAGCTGCCCATTGGGGAGCCAATGCGAAACCATTAAAGATGAGGCAATTCATCGTTGCGCTTGGTTTATCACTTTAGATGGCATGCACCCGACTACTGGAGAAATTATCCAAGATAAAGGGTGCGCTATGGCCTGGATGCCAATTCTCATGATTGAAAATTCTAAACAGCAAAAAAGCACTGCTGCCGCTGTGGAATCTTTCAGAAATGAAATGGTGCAATCTAACGAGCTAAATACCAGCATCTTGCTAACTACTGAAAAATTACGACTCACGGTCTAATCGCTTTTTCATTTACTACAAGCTACCTTCGGGTAGTTTTTTTACGCCCGAAAGATACCCATGATCGAACGTGATCCCACTTCCTACCCTTTTATTACCTACGCATGGGTGTTTGGATTGGCCATTCTAGGAGGAATTGTGAACTTTATGAGGAAGTTGCAAGAAGGTCATGTCAGAGCATTTAACGTCATTGAGTTAATTGGAGAAATTACAACAGCCGCTTTTGCTGGAGTGATTACTTTTTGGCTATGTGAATCTACCGGAATTTCTCCTTTAGTAACTGCGGCATTAGTCGGCATCTCTGGCCACATGGGAAGTAGGGCGTTATTCCTCTTTGAAGATTTCCTTAAATCACGATTCCCTAATTAATTCTTTCTTTACTAAATTTCATAACCCGCCATCGAGCGGGTTTTTTTACGTCTATTTTCTAAGGTAAACCATGCAAACACTTGCGCCCTTTAAGCGGGGGGATAGCTTTTCGTTGACTTGTACTTATCAAGTCGCTGGCGTACCAGCATCTTTATCAGGCATGACGGTTACGGCTCAAATCCGTAATTCGTATGGATTAACTTTGATCGATAACTTCACAATTACCGTCTTAGATCAAACATCGTATATAGGTCAGTTTGTGATGGTTCCCAATACGGCTGACACAAGCGGATGGCCATTAGGTTCACTTTTATGTGACATCAAGATTAGCGCAAGTGGTGTCACAAAGCACTCCGATTCTTTTTCTATTCCTGTTGTTGAAAGAGTGACTCAATGAATACTTCTCTTGTTATTACTCAGGACGGCTTAAGCTCTATTGAGATCGCGGTAGGAGATGGCTCTCAAGCAATTTCCGCAGCACTTTCCGCATCCATAGCCACAACGCAAGCGGGCATTGCAACTTCAGAAGCGAGTATCGCTACTAGCGCCGCTAACTCAGCAAGTGGATCAGCCTCTATTGCATCGAGTTCAGCAACAAGCACCGCCGCTTTGTTGGCTTCGTTTCGTAGCGCTTTTTTAGGATCGTTTGCAAGTGATACCGAAGCCGCTGCTTTTGCAACTGCGAACAGCATCACACTCTCTAACGGGATCATGTACGAAAATAATAGTACGACACCCAAAAAATTTAAAATATTCAACGGCACTAGTTGGCAAGATTACGATTCCTCAGCGCAAGTTTCTCAATCTGCTGCGGCATTGTCAGCAACAAATGCGGCTTTATCTGCTACGAGCGCAGCGACAAGTGCGGCAACAGCTACATCCGTATTGTCGGATAGTGGATTTATTGCAGTCAAAAATGATTTATCAAATATCGATGCTGTTGCAAGTAATTTGACAAAAATTAATGCAGTTCAAGCAGACCTTGGCAATATTAATAGTGTTCAAGCAGATTTAACAAATATTGATTTGGTAGCAGGAGATCTTACTAATATCAATTTGATCGCCACCGACAAAACCAATATTGATGCAGTTGCAGGAAACCTAACTAATATTAATTCGGTTAACACCAATTCGACAAATATCAATGCCGTATCAACCAATATTACTAATGTCAACTTAACAGGCGGATCAATTGCCAACGTCAATTCAGTTGGTGGGAGTATTGGAAATGTCAATGCTGTTGCTTCTGACCTAACAAACATTAACTTAGTCGCTGCGGACAAAGCCAATATTGATTCAGTTGCTAGTGATCTGACAAACATTAATCTCGTTGCTGGGGATAAAACAAACATTGATGCAGTAGCAGGAAATATTACAAGTATTAATACAGTAAATACAAACTCTACAAACATCAATACCGTAGCGGATGGCATTGCCAACATTAATATCAACGCATCCAATATCGCTGCAATTAATACCAACGCAAGCAATATTGGAGTAATTCAAAGCGCATCGACTAACGCCACAAGCGCACAAACCTCAGCCACAGCAGCCGCAGCTTCAGCTACTTCTGCATTAAACGCTCCAGGCACTAGCGGAACTTCAACTTCTAGCATGACCGTTGGAATCGCTACTCAATCCTTTACCACCCAAACTGGCAAAGCATGGGTAGTAGGGCAGTTTGTTACGATCTCTAGCTCTACTCCCGCTAACTGGATGTACGGTTATATCTCAGCGTACAACTCCGGTACAGGCGCAATGAGTGTAGTCGTATCGACTATCTCTGGAGCGGGTACTTTCACAGCTTGGACAATTGGATTATCTGCACCGATTCCCGCCACAGCCGTTACACAATCTGATGTAGGTACGAATCCTAATCAAATTCCATTAAATCAATATCTTGGTTCAATGGCTTATCAAGACCAGAACGCCATCTCATCATTAGGCACTTTAGGTTTTGCACAAAATCAAGGTGCTGGCGGTTCAGTCACGCAATTAACAAGTAGAACAACTGGAGTCACGCTAAATAAATCGTGCGGTCAGATTACTTTATTTTCTGCTGCCGGATCTACAACAGCACAAACCTTCACCGTGACTAATAGCCAAGTTGGGGAAAACGACACGATTGATCTTTCAGTTAAGTCAGCAACCAATCTTTACATTATCGGAGTAACTGCGGTTGCTAACGGGTCTTTCAATATTACTTTTTACACCACAGGTGGAACCGCTACCGATGCCCCTGTATTTAATTTTGGCGTGACCAAAGGATCTGCACAATGACAATTAACGCTAATTTTCCGCTTGCCCGACCATCTTTATTGTTGGACTTTGCAAATTCACAAGAGCTTGATCCACGCATTACCTTTTCTCGACCAACTACAGCTACTTGCTATGATAACCACACAACTGCTGTAGCAGAGCAGAATTTGTTGACTTATAGCCAAGCTATTGGTGGCACAAACTGGACTGCATTATTTACAATTGCACTTAATAATGCTGTTGCTCCTGATGGAACAACTACTGCTACTTATTGTTCTTTTGCTTCTGCTGGTGGCAAATGGGTGCAACAAACTAATTCAAACTCTGGCGGTGCAATAACAACTAGTGTATATGCAAAAGTTGGCATAGGTATTCTTCAGTTTTTTTATGGTGGCTCAGACGGAACTGCTTATGCAAACTTTGATTTAACAAATGGTGTATTAGGCAACTATAATGGAGCAGCAACAATCACTTCTGTAGGTAGCGGTTGGTATCGTTGCACTCATACTTACACTTTTGCTAATAGCGCATCTGCAACTAGTGTTTATTTTGCTATAGTTGATTCAACAACTTCAGCAAGAGCCGCATCAACAACATTAACTTCTGGTGGAGTTTACCTGTGGGGCGCACAGCTAGAACAACGCTCATCCGTAACTGCATACAACGCTACTACTACCACAGCAATTACCAATTACATCCCTGTTCTTCAAACAGCACCTTCTAACCAAGCTCGCTTTGACCATGACCCAGTAGCAGGAACAAGTTTAGGATTGTTGATAGAACAACAGAGTACGAATTTAACTTTATATAGCTCTGATTTTAGTAATGCTTATTATTGGGTTCCTAATGCTTCTACTATTTCGTCAAATGTAATAGTCGCTCCAGATGGAACAATTAGTGGTGATTTATTGTCCTATACAGGTGCTGGTGCTAGAGTAAATTACTTTATAACTGCTTCAAGTACTTCTGCTACCTTCTCTGTGTATTGCAAAGGTAATAGCGGAACAAGGTTAATAATTAGAAATACAACAACAGCCACAAATTTAGTAACAGGAAATTTCACAGGAAGTACCTTTACTCCTGATGCAGGTGGCTCAATCCAATCTGTAGGTAATGGTTGGTATCGTTGTATTGTTACTGCTACTACTGGAATAACTAGTGGTGATACACTTAGACTTTATGTCTATACAGACGTAGGCGGTGGAACTGCTGGCACTAGTGTATTTCTGTGGGGAGCACAACTCGAAGCTGGAGCATTACCTACCAGCTACATTCCAACTACATCTGCTTCAGTAACACGAGTAGCTGATAATGCAAGCATGATAGGAACTAACTTTAGTGGTTGGTTTAATGCAGGACAAGGAAGTTTTTATGCAGAAGCCATAAATTACACTTCATTACCAAATGTTCAGGAGCAATATGTTTATGCTTATCAAGTTGGTAATACTAATAATCGTATTGAATTATCTCGTTATACATCAGGAGCTACAGCTAGAAATGATTTTGCAGTAATACAAGGAGGAGTATCACAGGCAGACTTAAATTCTTTAGGAACAACGACTATTGGTTCATCTATAAAGATAGCAGGTGCATATAATACAAACGCTTTTGCTGTTTCTTTTAATGGTGCAACTGCACTTACGGATTCTAGTGGGTTAGTGCCAAGCGGAATTAACGCAATAAGTATTGGCTCTACAAGCGGCGGGGCATATTTTATCAATGGAACGATTAAGAAACTTGCTTATTACCCAATCGCTGCAACCTCCGCACAACTTCAAGCACTTACAGGAAGTTAATATGAAATTTACAGTGAAAATACGTAGAGAAATTGGCAGAGAAGTGAGGCCTGAAGCTGAACAGATTGATGGAAAGACTTACAATTTTACTCACGGCTGGGTAATGAATAACGATGACCCATATCCTACTGAAATAGCATATATTCCTCGTGACAATGAATATCCAGATGAAGCCCCTACTTGGATTGCTTCTGGTGATTTAATTGAATTTACAGGAAACTAATATGGCAGACTATTACAAAATTTTAGAAGCTGCTGAAAAGGCAGGTTTAGTTACTTTTAAAGGTGGCGATGCTGAAACTTACGAAATTGGTAAAGCTACTGCTAAAGACCACCAAACATCTTCTTGGTCTATTGCAACCCCTGAGAAATTAGAAAAATTCTATGAAGCTATGAAAGAGTCAATATGACAACCCCTTACTATTTATCTTTTCAAGACGAAGCACAAGCTATTGAAGTGCTTTATACAACCGTTTCAGAAGTTACTGATTCTGAAGGAAATATAATTGTAGAGGCAAGCGTAACGCCTAACTATCAAAACATTAGCATTATGGGAATTGTGTATGAACCCGCACCAGAGCCATTACCAGAAGATTATGTGCCAGTACCGTATCCAGCGCCTAATTTTGGCGTAAATGTGTTGGTGTTAGATAGCGAAGATCCAGCGCCAATAGAGCAATATGCAGTTCAACCATCACCATATCCGCAAAGGGTGTGGGCTTCCTAGTATTAAATAACTCAATCAACCACCTTCGGGTGGTTTTTTTTCGCCTTAACTTTGGAGAAATAAGTGGACATTACGGGATTAGGTTCAATTGCAGATTTAGCAAAAACAGTAGTTGACAAGATATGGCCTGACAAGACACAAGAAGAAAAAGACAAAATGGCTATGGCATTGGCTGAGATGAATAATGAACTCAGTCAGCTATCTGCTCAAACAGATATAGATAAAGTTGAAGCAGCAAGCGGATCAACTTTTGTATCGGGCTGGAGACCATTTATCGGATGGATATGCGGTGTAGCACTTGCTTATGTTTCTTTGATTGAACCACTCGCCAGATTTATTGCTCAAGTGATCTATAAATATATTGGCACTTTCCCCGTTATCGACACCACGATCACAATGCAAGTCCTTTTAGGAATGTTGGGTCTTGCTGGCTTTAGGTCTTGGGACAAAAAGAATGGGGTAGCTTCTAAATGACCAATAACGAAAAAGCCTTTTTAGATATGATTGCTCATTCAGAAATTGGCGATCCATTACTCGCTAAATCTGACAATGGCTATAACGTCATCGTAGGAAGCACCGCAAGCCATCCGAGTTTATTTGCCAGTTATGCAGACCACCCTAGAAAACTTGTAATCTTAGATGGAGGCCTAAAGAGTACGGCAGCCGGACGATACCAAGTGCTTTCACGTTACTTTGACTATTACAAAGCCAGTTTGCAACTTCCTGACTTTAGCCCGGCCTCTCAAGATGCTATTGCCATTCAGCTTATTAAGGAATGTAAGGCTTTAGACATTATCGAGTTTGGGCAGATTGAATTGGCCATCAATCGATGCGCCTCTCGATGGGCTAGTCTGCCTGGTCAATTAAACGTCTATAACCAGCATATTAATAAGATGGATGACTTAGTGGCTGCCTATGTTCAAGCGGGCGGGACGATCGGATGAGTGACGATTTTGATAGGGCTTCAGATAGAGAGATCGCTGATCGGGAGTTATCGATCGCTCAGGCTAGGGCAAAGAATCAGCCAATTAAGTTTACGGGCTTTTGTTTAAGCTGTAATGAGCGCCTAGAAATAGGGCGGTTTTGTTCTGGCGGGGAATGTAAAGAGGACTGGGAGCGCGAGCAAAGAATGGCCGGAATAGCTGGGAAATGGCGGTAATTTTGTGTAATTCAAAAAATTAGGCTATTGATTTATAAGGCTTTTTTCTTTACCTAAATTACACAAAATAACCCTGAGAGCCATATAGAATAAGGGTCAATATACAAGATTGTGATTCTGGTTGTCGCGGGTTCGAGCCCCGTCGTTCGCCCCATAAAGCATAAGGACTTCCTGTCCATTTCTATCAAAATCATCAGTTTTTACATGAAATTCGGGATTTTTCTTCGTGTTTCTTGCCTTCTAACATCACTTTTTTGGCATCTAAAATTCGTGCGAAGATTCTCACGCTAATTCTTTAAACCGCCCAAAACTCCTTCAGATCATTCCGTTTTTTGATGCTCTATACAGAATTATGAATCTGGTTGTTGCGTGTTCGAGTTTCGTCACTCGCCTCACGCACACCACTTCCAGTTAAGAGCTATTTATTAATTACATCTGAAAATGGTTTAGGTCAAAGTTGTGTATTGAAAAAATGGGCGAAATAAATTAACCTAACCGAAGATAAAAAGGTTAAGAGAATGAAATCAGATAAATTCCGAATGCAATTTTTTATCGCTCTTGGTTTTATTGTGATGCTTCTCTTGCAGTTTAATTTTGTATTATTTTGGGATAGCTATTATTCACATTACCCATTCTTGGGAAACTCTCAATCCACCACATATCCACCATTCTTCTCGATATCTGTAAGGTCTCTTGAGATAACCGTTGCCACTCTATTTCTCGTGCCATTACTTGCCCTTTGGTTCTCCCGTGCTGGCTCCTTGGTTGCAACACTAGGGCTTCTCATAGGTGTAATGATGGCCACGGTAATTATTTGGTTATCTTCAGAGAAGATGCGTCAAGATAGCAATATGTGGCCTATTGATCTGGTACTTTTGACTATCATGACTGGTGCCCCCCCTCTTTCTTGGTTGCATAGCTCAAGTAAGCATCAAGTTTTTTGCTGGGCTATTTGTCAGGGATGGTAATACCTAAATTCGACCTCCTCATTAATGTCATAACCCTGCTTAATCTTGGTGTACTTCACCTCATAAATTTGTTTGGGGTGACTATGGCATGGCTACTAATTGCAGTTTTGCGGGAACGGTCGACGTGAAAGCTCTTTAGGATATAACTTAAATACCCAGATATATTTCTGGTTGTCGCGGGTTCGAGCCCCGTCTTTCGCCCCATAAAGCATAAGGACTTCCTGTCCGAAAATGGGTTTTTATACCTATAAAAAATTCCCCATTTGGGAATAAATATTCTCAAGAGTCTCTATTCACCCCTACTAATTTGTCGTAAAGTCGAGCCGAAGTAGTGGGGTTTGAATAACTGCTAGACATTGTTAATGAGTTAGAGCCACATCAATCTCGTCTCGAATTAACTGCAAGAAGAATATTGTCGAGATTAATTCACTACTCAATGCCAGACGAGGAGTGGGAAAATTCTCAGATTCGCACTCGATTCATGTCAGCTGGTTATTACCGCGAGCTAGACGCTTTATATTTTTTTGGATTTAAGACTATATTTACCTTTGCTGTGCCCATTCTTTATATCTTATTTGTGTTGATATTTCGTAGGGATAGCTCATTTTTAAGCGCCTTATCTGTGGCACTTCTATTGTCTGGTATTGGATATTACGTCCCAGACTTTTGGTTGTATAGGGTTACTAAAAGTCGTAAGAAAAAAATATTTGAAAGCTTACCAAATGCGCTCGATCTGATGAGGGTATGCGTTAATGCTGGCTTGGGTTTGGATGCTGCGATTGAGCGAGTTGGAAGAGAGCTTAAGATTGAAAGTAAGGCTTTAGCGCAGGAGTTTCACATTCTCAATCTTGAGTTAAGAACTGGTGCCACACGAGAAAAGGCTTTATCAAATCTTGCCCAGCGTACTGGTGTCGAGGATATTCACGCGCTCGTCTCTATGTTGATCCAGACTGAACATTTCGGAACCAGTGTTGCTGATGCGCTTCGTGTTTATGCAGATGGCTTGCGTGAAAAACGCTCGCTTCTTGCTCAAGAGGAGGCTGCAAAAATCCCGGTAAAGATGACCATCCCCCTTATCGTCTGTATTTTCCCTGCATTAATGGTAGTTTTATTGGGGCCAGCCGTGATTAAGATTGAGCACTCGTTAGCGCCACTTTCGGCAACGGTTAGCAAGTAATCGCAGTCGGTAAGGATGGATGTGATCTCGCTTTGATTAATAACCTAGTAAATAGAGTTAAAGCTAGATTTCAAAAGGATAAGGTAAGTATAAATATATGAACTGTCCTCATTGCGGAGTCCATATAAGTGGGCTAGCCATCCTGCATGAATGCGAAAATTGTAAGAGGCCAATTTATTATGGTTTAGATGGTTATGCAAAGACGCTCAAGGAGGCTCTTGCTCGGGCTGAAAGTGTAAAAGCCCATAATGCAAAACTAGAGCTGGCTGAACAGGAGCAAAAGCAATACTTTTCTTCGACTGAATACAAAAACCAGATTGTTAATAAAGCAAATAATGGACGAATGCAGGCGGGACTTTATTCCATTGGCTCTGCCTTTGTATATGCCATCTTTTTCACAGCAATAACCGCACCTTTATTGTATTTTTTTGTGCAGCCTATATTCCTCCATTCATATTCTGTAACCAGTCTTTTAATGGGTGCTTATATTTTTTATTTTATTTTCGGCTTTACGGTGATGTATATAACCAATCGCTCAATCGGAGATGCCTTTTAGTTGAGTGTTGAGTTACATCTATCTAAACTCCTGTTTTAGGAATGGTGCCATTAATCATGAAGATCAAATTGACTAATAAATCCCCTCAGCCCAATTCTGATAGGGGGGCAGTACTGCCTCTCGTAGCTATATTGATCATTATTCTTTTGGGGTTTGCAGCTTTTGCAATCGACTTTGGCTTTGTGTACATGCGCCAGGCGCAACTGCAAAGTGTGGCCGATGCGGAGGCATTGGCTTGTGCGAGTAACTACTCAACATGTAACTCAAGCGCAGATAATTACCCGCTTACCAATCAATATGGTTTTGGTATTGTTACTACCAATCCAGTTGTTTGTCCCAATACTGCTACTCAAAAAAATTGTGTCTCAGTAACTGCATCTAATACCTGGAGTACCTATTTCTTACCCTTATTTGGCATCAACTCATTTAATCTTGGCAAGACTGCTGTAGCCGGTTCGCCTATTGTTGCCGACGACTTGATTATTAGAGGTTTGGTTTCTATGAACGGTACCAATATCATGAATGTATCTGGAGGTTCAGTGGCGATTGGTGGGGGAATCAGTACTACAAATAGCTCAGGAATAGATGCTACCGCATCAGGCGCATCTATAACCGCTTACAATAATTCTACTAATAGCTGTGGTAACTGTACGCCCGCGGTAGTAAGCAGTAGTTTGCCGCTTCCAATACCTCCTGCTTACACTCTTCCTACTCCACCAGGCGCTCAAATTTATGCATCGGGTTGCTCATTGCCCTCTGGCACCTATTCCGCAGCTGTAAATCTAAGTGCTTGTGGAACTCAGGTCAATATGAGTGGGATCTATTATTTTAATGGCGGATTTGATAATAAGGGCGTTACTCTTGCCAACCTGCCGGGGGCTGGTGTCACGATTATTGTCGGGGTTGATCAGCCTTTCAACCTAAGTGGATCGGTCAATTTAAATAGTAGTAATGGCTCTTCAACTTGCGGAACAGTAGGTGGCGGGATGGTCGTTTATCAGCCATTAACCCTTACTAACACTCTTTATACGATAGACGTAGCAGGGTCTGGAAATAATATAAGTCTTACTGGGAAAACTCAATTGCCCAATACAAATTTTATATTCAGAGGTTCACCAACATCTTTCATTATTACTGGAAGTTTGTACGCTAATTCAATGGATCTAAAAGGCAATATGACTGCATCTGCCTCTCCTGATCCCTGTCAGAATATTAATCTCAGTTCTGGTAAGGCCATACTTATGCAGTGATGTTCTTGTGTTGATATTGGTGCGGTGATGTCTGATGCACGCTGGTTTATTCGTGATACATCACCGATGTAGCGCTTAAGGCGTTTGTTGTACTGTAAAGAAGCCAGCCAATTGCTGTGAAGGTATAGGTAACTGTTACTGTAACTGTATTTCCAGACGTTCCTGTGCCCGATGCTGTTGTAGAGGAGCTCGTAGATGAGCCAAAGGTAATAAGGTTTGCATTAGTGTAGCTATTGGCAATTTGGCATGGGTTAGCACTTCCAGTGGCGGTCCCTGTGCAGTTGATTGTTGTGGTTGTGTTGATGCTGCCCCATCTAGCGCCCTCGCGAGCAGCGTTAGTGATGACCGCTTGATCGTAAAGTAGGATTCCATAGTTGATGATCCCAAATAGCACCCACAGTAATAATGGAAGAATCAGTGCGAATTCAACAGCAGCAACTCCGCTGTTATTTTTCTTGAAGAAGTCGGTTAACTTAGACATTTTTTATCTTTTCTCAGAAGGGAATCTTGACCCGATATTTCTTATATAAAAAATACTACTAATCCGTTCATTTTAATGGTTTTATGCGTGCTTAAACTGATACCATGAAAGAAAATTTAACTTATATGCCACCAGTATGAATCACCTCTAGCCTTTGTCAATGCTATTAGCCAACCAAACTTTCTATCTAGTAATTTTTGTGACTCTATTGGGGTTAATGGCTGTATTTTTTTGGGGTGATCACAGTCAAGGCGATCGGTACCGAATGATGTATTGGCCTATGGCCTTATTTTTTCTGGCCATATCTTCGCTTTCTTTTTATTTCGCACACTGGTCGGAAAAATTCTTCATCACCATGGCACATTTATTCCTGATATCAGGGGTAACGTGCATTTCTTTATTGTTTTATCAGTGGAGCGGCTTACTCACGCCGTTAATCAAAAAGCTTTCTATAGCTTGGCTAATTGCCATAGTTTGTTTTTATATCTATATAGTAAATTTTGGATCTATTCAGGACGGTATTCATTTGATGACTGTCGGTTTGGGATTGATTTTGGTGTTGCAGATATTTACCCTCTTTAAAATATTAAAGAAAGACAGTGCATATCAAATTAAATTAATAATAGCCGTCGAGCTATTTCAATTATGTGCGCGCTTTTTGCGTTCTTATCTTTTGATGTTTTATCCAGGATCAGCATTTTCAAATCTCTACCAGGAAAATGTTCTTGGGTTTTCTTTGAGAGCTGCCTCATTCTTTTCAAATTTATTGGTCTGCATTTTGATTGGAAATTATTATCTTGAGAAGCTGATGCGTGATCATAAAAAAAGTGCGCACGCTATAGAGAGTGGAATGCTGCACAGCCTGAACGCTTTATCTATGGTTCGTGATAACGAAACTGGAAATCATATTCTTCGCACTAAAAAATATGTGCAGCTGCTAGCCAACAGGCTGAGGCTTTTAGGTTTTTACAAAAGTGAACTTACTGACGATGATATCGTCCAGATGTCTAAGGCAGCTCCTTTGCATGATATTGGTAAGGTAGGCATTCCAGACAGCATCCTTAAGAAGGATGGACCCTTATCGAATGAAGAGTGGAACATCATGAAAACCCATTCGCAACTTGGCGAGGAGGTTTTAAAAGCCGCAATGGTCGAGGATGTAAAGCATGCCAAAGCCTTAGATCTGGCAATTAAGATAGCGGGCGGTCATCATGAAAGCTGGGATGGATCTGGCTACCCTCGGGGATTAATGGGGTTGAATATTCCATTGGCTGCTCGGATTATGGCTTTGGCGGATATGTACGATGCTTTGGTCAGCGAAAGGATATACAAAGACCGTTGGAAGCATGATGACGCTTGTGCGGAAATTGTGCGCCTTAATGGGACTCGATTTGACCCGGCTCTGGTAGAGGCATTTCTTGCTGAAAAAGAAAATTTCCTCAATATTTCTCTTGAATATCGGGATGCCGTATGACAGGATTTACATCCCCAATCATGGTTAAGCGAAATTCTCGATTAATTATTCTGACCTCTGCTTTGCTGGCCCTTATTTTTGTGGCTAATGCTTTAGTGTCAGCCTATTTATTGCGTAAAAGTACCATTCAAGATAGATCCGAGCAGTTGGCTAGCTTAACGGTTATTTTGGCAGAACATACTTCACAAATCCTCTTTTCTGCTACTGCTGTATTGCAAAGTATTTTAGACGTGGTAGATCTGCAAAAAATATCTACTGAAAAAGAGTACAGAGATTTTGTTACCAAGAAAGATCAATTTAATTTACTGCAGGATAAAACTAAATCCAATCCGATATTGGATGTCGCTACATTTATTGGGGATGATGGACGTGTTCTCAACTTTTCTCGTAGTTATCCGACACCAGATATCAATTTAAGTGAGCGTGATTATTTTCAGTATTTGAGTGCTCACAATGACCCATCTACTTTTTATAGCGTACCAGTTCAAAATAAAGGCACTGGCAAATGGGTTTTCTATTTAGCCCATCGTATTAACGGAGCAAATGGTCAATTTTTAGGTATTGTGCTCGTGGGGGTCTCGGTTGAGGTCTTCTCCTCTTTGTATCAGAGAATTGCTGGAAACCTAGGGGAGGGCTCTGCAATTACGCTGTATCGTAAAGATAAGACCCTTTTAACGCGCTGGCCATTGGTTGAGGAATATATCGGCAAGGTGAATCCCAATCCCATGATTGATGACTCCCTATCCCAAAAAGACGTCAACGGTGGAGTCATATTCGCTTCGAGCATTGGATTTTCACGCCAAAATGCGCTTAACGTTAAACGCATGCTTTCATATAGGGCGGTTCAAAACTACCCATTTATAGTGGGTGCGGTTGTCCCAGAATCTATTTATTTAAGCAATTGGTATAGAGGTGTTGAAGGCGTCTTTTTGGCAACAGGATTGAGTTTAATTGCGATTTTTTTAGGTGCATGGATATTGCTACGGGCTTATCGCCGCAATGCTGAAAATCAATATCTAGCCCATCATGACTCATTAACAGGATTACCTAATCGCATCTTATTTGCGGATCGTTTGGAGTTAGCTATTGGCGTTTGCAAACGTAATGACTCCAAGTTGGCGGTGCTATTTATAGATCTCGATAATTTAAAGCTCATTAATGATATTAACGGCCATAAAGCTGGCGACTGGTTGCTAAAGGAGGTTGCCCAACGCATTAAGTCCTGTGTCCGTGAGGCTGATACCGTTGGTCGTCTTGGGGGCGATGAGTTTGTGGTGATTCTCCCGGGTCTTGACTCAGAGGCGGGCGCAATTAAAGTTGCTGAAAAAATTCGTCAATCCGTCTGCGCATTTATATTATGTGGTGATGAGCAACTTTTAACCAGCGCTAGTATCGGAATTGCTTTATATCCTGATCACGGGCTCAATGAAGTTGATCTGATGAATCATGCTGACGTTGCTATGTATGAAGCTAAAGCAAGCGGTAAAAATGATATTAAAGTTTTTGATGATGGATTAATGCTAGGCCCTCAAACGGCTTCATCTTAATTTCATGAAATATTTACATCGCCCAATCTTCTGGGAATATTAATTATTCGCCATCGAATTCTGACTCTTCTTTTTTGTATTGTTTGCATTTCATACAGCCTCTTTGTGAATGCAAGCGGTGTTGATTTGTCACCAGCTGATCTAAGGGCTGAGTTTTCAAAGAAAGTTACCAGTCATTTAAATCTACCTCCAGAGGCCGTAGTTTCATATGCTAATGCCCTGAATGAGGGTTTACGCAATTCAGACTCATCGCTAGAAAGCCCGCAATATGTTGTCCTGGTTGATCGCAATCCCAACGTTCAAGCTGTCATGCTTTTCTGGGGTGATAGTAGTGATGGATGGCAATTGATTGGAGCTGCGCCAGTTTCAACAGGGTTACCAGGAAACTTTGACCACTTTTTAACCCCTCTGGGGGTTTTCAATCATTCATTGGATAACCCGGATTTTCGCGCTGAAGGCACTAAGAACGAGTTTGGCTTTAAGGGCTATGGCGAAAAAGGATTAAGAGTCTATGACTTTGGCTGGGTAGAGGAAAACCGTGGCTGGGGTAGCGGTGAAAAGATGTTGATGCGCCTGCAAATGCACGCTACTGATCCAGACTTAGCAGAAAATCTCTTGGGTATTCCTAGGTCAAAAGGCTGTATTCGTATTCCCGCTGCTATGAATGAGTTTATTGATAAATACGGTCTATTGGATTTTGATTACGACGCAGCAGTACAAAGGGGGGTTCATTTCTGGGTATTACGCAATGACCGTATTCCAACAAGCACTCCTGGTCGTTATTTGTTGGTGATTCAATCTCACGCAGATACAAGACCTTTTTGGTCGCCACTTCCAAAGCATTTGAAATAGTAATGGAAAGCACAATGAAGTTAAGATGGAAGTATGCATAGGGACTTATAAATGGGCGGTATTTTTAAGCTGGCTTTAAAGTTGCTGATGAATGATCGGGCCAAGTTTTTTGCTCTGTTAACGGGTATTACTTTTGCCGTTTTCTTAATGGTCATGATGATGTCGATGTTCTCCGGCATCCTGTTGAGAGCGTCCTCGTCGGTGGAAAATGTGGGCGCCCAAATTTGGGTCCTCGATCCCGCTGTGAATAATGTTTCAAGCAGCATTCCCATGCCAGATTATGTGCTCGATTTTGCAAAAAGCATTAACGGGGTAAAACATGCTGAGCCCATTTATTTTGGTGGTGCCATGGTGAAGTTACACGATGGCACTTATCAGGGCGTTAATGTGATTGGTTTAGATGACGCCACATTGTTCGGCCGACCTTTTTTACTGCAAGGCAAGATAGAAGATATTTTTGCTGAAAATGGTTTTTTAGTTGTAAAAGATGCGGAGTATGACAAGCTTGAAAATCCGGTAATGGGTACCGAGTTTGAAATTAATGATCATCGCGGTCGCATTGTTGGTATTGCGCAAGTGCCACAATCAGGTTTATTCGGAGTGCCTACTCTTTACACAACCTATAACCGAGCCAGATCTTATATCCCCTCATCGCGCTTTACGATGTCTTTTGTTTTAGTCGAGCCTAAATCAGTAGCGGATATTCCCCATATTCAAAGTCAAATTAAAGGGCTGGGATATCAAGCTCTAACGCGTGCGCAGTTCACTAAAAAGATCTCAGATTTTTATAAATTCAAAACAGGTTTGGGAATGAACGTCCTCATCATGACCGTAATCAGTTTTATAGTAGGGCTCTCTATTTCTGGGCAGACTTTTTACAGTTTTGTTGTTGAGAACCTCGATAAGTTTGGAGCTCTTAAGGCGATTGGGGCTAAAGGCAGGGAGTTGGTCATGATGATCATGATTCAATCTACTTTTACCTGCCTTTTGGGCTATGGGATGGGAGTGGGGCTGGCGACTACGGCGATGATTTTGGCTAAGCTGAGGATGCCAGATTATGCCGCTCAAGTGACATACACAAATTTGAGTCTTGCTTTTGTATTGGTCGTGATTATCGCGATCTTTTCTAGTTACATCAGTATTAGAAAGGTTCTGCAAATTCAACCATTTGATATTTTTAGGGGTTAGATGAGTAAGGTCGCTCTAAAAGCAAGTCATCTGGACAAGTGGTTTGGAGAAGGCGAATCCCAAACCTTTGCCGTCAGGGATGTCAGCTTTGAGGCGCTGGCAGGGGAGATGCTGTTCATTGTCGGTCCATCTGGTAGCGGAAAAACCACCTTACTGAGCATGATCTCTGGAATTCTGAAACCCAATGCTGGCGAAGTTTTGGTTGATGACAAAGATCTTTGGAAGCTCTCCTCAAATGCGCTGGCCGATTTCCGCTTAAATAAGATTGGTTTTGTCTTTCAAGACTTTCATCTCTTTCCGCGCCTGACTACTGCTGAGAATGTGGCTATCCCCTTAATTCTTAGAAGGGTGAATTGGTCTGAGGCGATAGATATTTCCCGAAAGTATTTGGATATTGTGGGACTCAAAAATAAAGCAGATCTTCCGCCAATGAAGCTAAGTGGTGGAGAACAGCAACGCGTTGCGATTGCTAGAGCGATAGCGGCTCAACCCGATATTTTGATCTTTGATGAACCAACGGCATCTTTGGATGGGGATACTGGCAGAAAGATTCTCGAGTTCGTTAAAGCAGAAGTATTAAACCCCAATCGCTGCATCATTATTGTGACTCACGATAGTCGCATATTTGAATATGCTGATGCGATAATGAGAATGGAAGATGGAAAAGTGATTGGAATAGAAAGAGTAGCTCATGAAAAATAGACTCATCATAGGCATGGCTATTTTTGGGGTGTTACTCGCAGTTAGCACAGCCTATTACTGGGGCAGAAAACAAAATCCTTTACCCCCAGCTTTTACGCCAGCATCCAATCCTTATGAAAATGGTATCTATGCTGAGGGTATTATCGAAACCCTTCAAGCAAGCGGTTCTAATGTCAACATCTATCCCGAGGTCGCTGGTACTGTAAACCAGATCTTTATAAAAGAGGGTCAAGAAGTTGCCGCTAATGCGCCCCTGCTAACAATTGAAGACTCAGTACAAAAAGCGACTACACAGCAAGCGAAGTCACAGATTGGCGCGGCACGCGCATCGTTAAAAACAGCAGAAGATGCTTATCAAAAGCAAAAGGCTGCTGCCGATATTGATCCAAGGGCGGTGAGTAAAGATGCTCTAGATAGCGCTAAGGATGCTGTTGGTCTTGCTAAGGCCAATTTAGAGGTGAGCCAGATGCAATATGAAACTGCTGCCAGCCTGCTAGCAAAGTACCGCATCAACGCACTGACCGCTGGAAAAATTATCTCCATCAATACTGCTGTCGGAAGTTATATTTCTGCGCAAGGGGTCTATGACACCTATACCCAGCAGAATACCCCTATTTTAGTGATGGGTGCAGTTGGTCAGGCTATGGCGGTTCGTTGTTATGTTGATGAGGTACTTCTGCAAAGATTGCCCGCTGCTGGAGATATTGATGCCTATATGTTCCTTCGGGGATCGACTTTAAAAATACCTTTAAAGATCGTTCGCTTTCAGCCCAATGTTTCACCAAAAATCGAATTGTCCAATCAAAGAACTGAGAGGGTGGATGTCCGTGTTCTTCCTGTGATCTTTAGTTTTGATCAGCCAAAGGATATGACGATCTATCCAGGTCAATTGGTGGATGTGTATATAGGTAAACGTGGTGCGAAGTAAAAAGCATATCCTTCTGGGTTTCTTGGTGAGTAGTGTGCTTGCCGCATGCGCCGTTGGTCCAGATTTCATCTCGCCATCGGCACCTCAGGATGCCGCGTATTCAAAGGGCGGTTTGCCCAAAGATGCGCTGACGGCAGATGGTAAATCCCAAAGTTTTCTTACGGGATCAATCAACGATTCTCGCTGGTGGGAAATGTTTCAGGCGGACTCCCTTAATGCAATCGTAGATGAAGCGCTTAAGCAAAATGAATCTTTAAAGGTGGCAGAAGCAAATCTACGACAAAGCCAGGATTTATTGAGGGCGGGATATGGCGTTTTCTTTCCGCAAATATCAGCAAGTTTAGGTGCCTCGCGCACTTCTCTGGCACCCATGCAATCGGGGTTACCTAATTCTGGGTCTATATTTAATTTATCGACCGCCAGTGCAAATGTCAGTTATATCTTAGATGTGTTTGGTGGCGCAAGACGACAGGTTGAAGCTTTGCGTGCGCAGGTGGATTTTCAAAAATACTCGACCGATGCCGCCTATTTAATCTTGTCGGCCAATGTTGTTAACACCAGTATTGCGCGAGCCGCTTATCTTGAGCAAATACGGTCCACAGAAGAATTGATTGTTCTGGAAAAAGATCAGTTAAAAGTCGCGCAAGCTCAGGTAACCGGCGGTACGGCCGCGTATGCAACGGTATTAAGTATTCAAGCATTAATTGCCAGTAATGAAGCTTCGATCGCTCCATTACGTCAACGCGTAAGCCAGGCAGAGCATTTATTGGCAGTATTAGAAGGGGTGGATCCCTCTCACGTTTCGCTTTCCGATAACACCTTAGAAAGCCTGGTTTTGCCATCAGGCATTCCAGTCAGTCTTCCATCAGAGCTAGTGAGGGCAAGGCCAGATATTCTCGCTGCTGAAGCGCAGATGCATGTAGCAAGCGCTGATGTGGGGGTGGCAACCGCGAACATGTATCCCAGTATTTCTTTAAATGCAGGCTATGGCGTGGCAAATAACGCCTTTGCCAGCTTATCGGGACCTAGTCAAAAATTCTGGACGTTTGGACCCAGTATCGATATCCCTATTTTTGCTGGCGGTAGCCTGTTTTACGCAAAGCAAGCCGCTATAGATGTTTATCAGCAAACCCAGGCGAGCTATCGACAAATCGTCTTAACGGCATTTTCACAAGTGGCCGATTGTTTAACGGCTCTTGAACATGACGCTCAAGCTTTGCAAGGGCAATCAGATGCCAGACGTTATGCCGCCGATGCCCTGAAATTGCAGCAAATCAGCTATAACGCTGGATTGGTCGATTACTTAAGTGTTTTGGTGGCCGACGTTCAATATCACCAGGCCAGCATTGCCTATTTACAGGCTTTGGCCCAAAGATACCAAGATACAGTCGCCCTATACGTTGCCTTAGGTGGTGGCTGGAAAGAGGCTGAGAATACTCTTCACTAAAGTTCTTGCGCCATGAAACAATAGGGGGATGACAACACCCGCGGTAATTGAATCCTCCGAAATTGAAATCACTCCTGATTACCAGGCAGTCATAGACGCCATCGAGCGTCATGACCCTTATATTTTTGTTAGTGGTAAGGCTGGTACGGGTAAAACCACGCTGATCGGCTATCTTAGGGAGAATATCCCCGGAAACGTCGTGGTGGTAGCGCCCACTGGTGTGGCGGCACTACAAGTAAAAGGGGTGACTATTCATTCCTTCTTTAGGCTGCCTCCCCGCTTGATCTTTCCCGAGGAAGATATCAAGCCATTAAAAGACAAACGTCTATATAAAGATATCCGCCTACTCATCATCGATGAAGTTTCGATGGTTCGTACGGATGTGGTCGATGCGATGGACTTGTTCTTAAGAGCGAATGGCCCCCATAAAGGTCAACCCTTTGGCGGTATTCAGGTGATGTTCGTGGGGGACTTATTTCAGTTGCCACCAGTGGTTTCAAATGCCGATATGGAAGTGTTGGCGGGGCGGGGTTATGAAGGCCCTTACTTCTTTTGCGCCATGGCTTTGCATCGTAAAGACGTGACCATGGTGGAGCTGTCAAAAATCTTCCGACAAAAGGATGTTCATTTTGCGGGACTTTTAAATCGCATTCGCATCAATCAAGATATTGATGAAGCTTTAGAAATTCTCAATGCCCAGTGCTTTCAGAAAGATCAAGCGTCAGATGAGCAAACGATCACCCTGACCACGACCAATGCAAGGGCTGATCAGATTAATTACGCGGGATTACGTGCAATCACTACTGATGCCAAGGTCTATGTGGGTAAGACGACTGGCAAGTTCAATGTAGATGAACGCAATTTGCCCTCACCCAATAATCTTGCTTTAAAGATAGGTGCTCGGGTGATGTTCACGGCAACTGATAGTGGCTTTCCAAAGCGCTGGGTCAATGGAACGATTGGAGTAGTTCGTGAACTGCTGCCTGACACCGTTAAAGTCATGGTTCAAAATGGCCCTTATGCCAATACGGTTGAAGTAAAGGGGCATCAGTGGGAGTCTTATCGTTACGATCATGACATGATGACTGGAAAAATCTCCCCGCAAATTATTGGAACGTTTGTACAAATTCCGTTAATGCTTGCTTGGGCGGTAACGATTCACAAAAGTCAGGGAAAAACTTTAGAGAAGGTGAAGGTTGATCTTTCTTCAGGGGCATTTGCTTCTGGGCAGGTCTACGTAGCCCTAAGCCGTTGTACTTCAATTGAGGGGATCACTTTAGAGCGTCCTATTGAGCCCAAGGATGTCAGTTGCGATCAAGAGGTAAAGCGTTTTTATCTGAACTGCTTACCAAGCACTACTGCCTAGGTAGCTTGATAATTGATTTTTAGAGAAATCAATTAAAGAGGTGATAGATGATGGGGATAGCTACTGCGCTAATGACCCCATTCATTCCCATCGCTAAGCTGGCGTAAGTGCCGGCCTCAGGGTGAATGCTAAAAGCACGTGAGGTGCCAATACCATGTGCGCCAATACCAATAGCAAAGCCCCTTTGCCACCAAGCCTTCATGCCAAGAGCATTAAAGATGAAGGGGGCCAAAATAGCACCCAAAATTCCGGTGCTCACTGCAAAAATAGCTGTCAGCGTGGGCGAAACGCCAATACGTTCAGCAATACCCATAGCGATAGGTGCCGTCACGGATTTTGGATACATTGCTCCAGTGATGCTGGCATCAGCCCCAAACAAGCGGGCGATATTGACTGCGCTAAAGATGGAAACCAGGCTGCCAGCGATTAATGAAATCAGCAGGGGAAGTGAGCGGCCCTTGAGGCTTGCTAAGCCACGATAAATAGGAATCGCTAAAGATACAGTGGCGGAGCCTAACAAAAAGTGAATAAATTGAGCGCCCTCAAAATAGGTGGAGTAGGGCATTTCAATAAACTGAATGATGCAGGCTACCAACAGAATGGCAATAGCGACGGGGTTTGCCAAGGGATTTTGTTTGGAGATTTTATAAATCCACAGCCCAGTTTGATAGGCAGCCAGAGTGAGGAATAGCGCAAAGAGTGGGCTACCCGAAAGGTAAACCCAGATTTCTACAATGGAATGTTTTTCACTCATCGCTAGCCTTGCTGCTGAGAACATCATTCATCAATCTCACCACAAATGCGCTTACGCCAATAGTGAGGATGACGCTTCCTATTAAGGCGCTGACTATCGCCACCGCATTGGCTTTAAGTTGCGGGAGAAACAGCACAACACCTACAGCAGCCGGTACAAAAAGTAGGCCTAAATAGCGACTAAAGCCATCAGCCACCATTGCCAGTTCTGTATTGATTCCCTTGCGCAGAACTAGCCAAATGACCAAGAGCACGAGCCCGATAACGGGGCCAGGCAGCGTAGGCAAAGCGAACTTTGAAACGAGCTCTCCCAAGCTTTGAAAAAGCAAAATCTGAACGAGACCAGAGATCATGGGTTTAGCCTCGTCTTGTGTGATTAGTCTGAAAAAACAACGGCAGTTGCGCCGTTAATTAAAACGCGATCCTGCAAATAGCAGCGTAGAGCTCGAGACAGAACCGTACGCTCTAAATCTCGACCTTTGCGAACTAAATCTTCAGGGGCATCGCCATGGGTCACGCGGGTGACATCTTGCTCAATGATAGGGCCTTCATCCAAATCACTCGTCACAAAATGGGCGGTTGCTCCAATCAGCTTAATACCGCGTGCATGTGCCTGATGATAAGGTTTCGCGCCTTTAAAACTTGGCAAGAAAGAATGGTGAACGTTGATGCAACGACCAGACAATTTTGTTGAAAGATCATCCGATAGGATTTGCATATATCTGGCCAAAACTACCATATCGACTTTAGACTCATCGATAATTTCAAGGAGTTTAGTTTCTTGAGCGGATTTGGTTTCAGGCGTGATCGGCAGGTGATAAAAGGGAATATCAGCAAAGTCAATGGTCGAATACACCTCGCGAGGGTGGTTCGATACGATGCCGCAAATGATCATGGGCAGTTCACCAATGCGCCAGCGATACAGCAGATCCACTAAGCAGTGATCAAGTTTGGAAGCCATGATTAACACGCGCTTTAAATCTTTTACTGCGCGTAATTGCCAAGTTAACTCGTACTGTTTGGCAATCTCCTCAAAACCTGCTTTTAATGTCTTGGCATCTCCTGGGCAGCTAAAGCTCACGCGCATAAAAAAGCGTTTAGAGGCCTTGTCATCAAATTGCTGCGCTTCCTCAATATCGCCACCTGCTTGAAAGATGTATGTAGAGACGGCGGCCACAATTCCTGGCTTATTGGGGCAGGTCAGGGTGAGGTAGTAATTTTCTGGGGTCATGGCTTCAATATTTCAAATTTCTGGATATAAATACTCTAATAGGCCGATTTTAGACTGCTGGCGACAGATGCGTGTTCTGTGCGCTATCTGAGCGCTATCTGGGTCCTGTCTGTGACCTATTTAGGGCTTTGTTCTACATCTTGTGTGGGGTCTTTCTCAATGGCATCTGCCGGTCCGAAATAGGGTGTACTGAGGTCCCGAACGTTAGGGACGGGAATATCCACGCAAATTGGCTTGAATCCCAGAGCATTGAAGAAATTGCAATCTTTTTTGGTAGCAGCCGAGGCTGCATGTTCAAGAGGGGATTTGCCAGTAGTCACGGTTGAGGCAAGACTGGCAGCGGTCGAGGGGTTTGCAACAACAGCGGCAGTTGCTGCGGTACCCACAGAGCTTGCGGCAGCGGTAGTACTACTTCCAAGTGCCACAAAGAAGGGAGCGGCGCACCCATCTAATAAAAACAGGGTGCCCAAAAGAAAAAACCAAGCCAGAGGACTTGGTTTGCTTCCTAAGCTTAAGAGCTTATTTTTTACGGCAAGCCACATTAAATACGCCTGCTGTCCAAGAGTCGTTCACTACAGCTTCATATTGACTATCGGGCGTTTTATTATCTGAAACCACTTTACCGCCACCTTTGTTTCCGGAAAATTTTTTATATTCGATGGGGCGGTAAGTCACGTTGCTACAGTTGTACTCATTAATGCCAACGATCGAATTTACCGTCTCTTTGGTTTTTGGGTTTTGCCCTGGTTTTTTAAAATCTAGCATCGACAAAATCTGCGCCTTATCTCCATCGGCTTTGAGTGTGTCCACATCTACATAAACAGACATACGCTCATTTGCACCAAGCTCTTGCCAAGCGGCTAAACAATTACTTACAGGCAGAGCAATCAGGGAGGCAGTAAGAAGGGCTAAGGTAGTGAATTTTTTCATGGCGCTATTAAATAAAGTAAGTGAAGGTGACTAAAGGTATCAAAAGTAACTAAACCATTTTAGGGTATTCAAACCCCATTCTAAACTGCCTTAAGGGTGATTACTTAAAGTTCAGGTTTAGTTGGCGGGTGATATTTTCTGGCTTCATTTGGAGGGGCAGATATTCATTTTTAGCCCATAACGGCCCCATATTGCGATAAAGCTTGCTTTGGACCCACCCAGATTGGCCCGCCTGGTATATGAATAGTGATTTTTCAAGATCAGACAAGTCATAAATAGTGCGCAGGCTAGCGGCCTGCTTAGTCTCAAAAGGATTGGGAGCGCGCAATAGCTCTAAACGGCCTACGTTGATAGTGAAGCTGTCGCCTGGAACGGGTTGGGTGAGATTAAAAACACTCCCCAATACAGGGACCTTGCTAAATGGCCTATGTTCAGAAACCGCCACATGGGCATTTTGCCAAACCCAGTTTTTAGGATTACTTCCAAATTGGGTACTGAGTTGGTCTAGCGCTTTATTAAAGGCGTCATTAGAGGATTGTGCGCAATTCTCAACTGCTGTAGTTGCCGGGTTGTCGCACCATGGACTATCTGGGTTCTTTAATAAACGAATTAATGGCACCCTAAAGTTGCGGGAACCATAATTTTCGGTAAATAAATAACTCAGGCGTGAGAATGTATTTTGAGTGAGTTGATCAGCCCAGGCATTAAAGATTAAAGCGGCCGCACTGTCGCCTTTCATATTTCCATCGAAGCCTTTAATTAGCTCAAGCGCTTGTGGCCCTAGTGGATGCGTGGGTTTGCTAGAGAGGAAAAGCTCAAGTAGTGGCGTTGCCCCTAAAGAAAGGGTGTCAGCTTGCATGGTTTTCATCGAATCTAAATCATGCGTTGGTTTGGACTTAATCAGATCCACTATGCGGTCATAACGCGTTGGCACCTCCCAATCGGCTGTTAAAGGATTGGGATCATTTTCAGCAATAATTTTTTGATTAGCGGTAGCAATCCAGCCTTGCTCTGGATTATTGCTAGTGGGTAAATGGTCGTAAGGAACATATCCAGTCCAGTCATACTGCTTTTCCCAGCCCGGTGCAGGGGCAACGCCATAGAGGCCCTGATGCAGAGTTCTTTGAGGCGCAACGCCCGCAGCTTGATAGGAAATATTTCCCTCTGTATCAGCCATCACAACGTTTTGCATCGGGGCGTAGTTTTTGCGAAGAGACTGTTTAAAACTATCAAGATCGGCAGACTGATTCATTTCCAGTAAAGCTGCAACAGATTGGTTTTTTAAATCAAACGCAGTCCAATGGAATGCCAAGGCGAACTTATCCGTATCAATAGCTCTTTTAGCGCGTGCATAAGAATCCGAGATCACTGGGCCGTGGCGTGTTTCTTTTACTAAAAACTGTAGCGGTGGAGCACCCTTGATATCAATGATTTCTTGGCGAACCTTGAAGGGGAGTGGACCATCAGGTCCACGGTACATTCCTGGGTTCTTGGGGTCCAATTGCTCTATATATAAATCTTGCACATCCGGGCCGGTGTTTGTGTAGCTCCAAGCGTATTTCTGGGTATGACCGAGAACCACCGCTGGGATCCCTGGAAGAGTGCCTCCAATGACATTTAGGCCAGGAGCATCAAGATGGGCAAAATACCAAGCTGCTGGGGTGGAGAGACCGAGATGGGGGTCATTTGCCAGAAGAGGTTTTCCGCTTGCAGTATGTTTGCCGCTAATTGCCCAATTATTAGATCCAAGTCCGTCTTTGCTTCCACCAAGATCATTTATTGCTAACTCTGTTGAGGGAAGTTTTTGGGATTTGGTGCCGCGAATGGATGGCGTGGGATTAAAGGCATTCATATCCCGATACATCTTTGCAAAATCCATATTGCTTACGAACTCATCGGGGGTATAGGGTTCAACTACATCCCAGACTTCTTTGGTATTGAGAAATTGCGACAACTCAAGACGTTGCAATTCTTTTTGCCAGTTTCCGCCTAAGTCATAGGCCATCATCAGCATCCACGCTACGCTATCAGTCGGGGACCAGTGCCCTGGTTTAGAGCCCGTTAGAAAATATTCCACTGGTAAAGCCCAGCCCAACTGAGTATTGCCAGCATTCACGCCATCGGCATAGGCTTGTAATAAGCGTTTAGCGGCAATGGGGTAGCGATCAAACTGTTGTTCGGCGGCATGCTTGATACCGAGGGTGCGAATAAAGCGATCTATTGGAACGGTGTCGCTTCCTAAGATTTCAGAAAGACGTCCACTGGCAATGCGTCGGTTGATTTCCATTTGCCAAGAGCGTTCGCTGGCATGCAAATACCCTAAGGCAAAAAGGGCATCCGTTGGGCTATTGGCCTTGATATGGGGAATGTCGCTCCCATCAAAACTAATAACAACGTTATCTCCCAGACTTTTGATAGTGCGTTTGCCAGAAAGCGTGGTGTGAGCCGAAAACAGATAAACCAGTGCCACGATAGCCAGAATGAACAAACCCGCACCCACAATCCATAGTCCAAGGCGTATGACAGACGGTATCTTGGTGGATTGGAGGGGAAACTTCATGAGGAATAGTTTAGTGGTTTTGCTAAAAAATCAACCAACTTCAGGTGTAGGCTCGTATCTTGAGCACTTCTGAGGCCAATTTGCGCTTGCGTGCTAAAATTTTGCTTGTCTTGAAAGCACGGCAGTTACTGTTAGTGCGGGCCCGAGTGGTGAAATCGGTAGACACAGCAGATTTAAAATCTGCCGACTCAAAAAAGTCGTGCCGGTTCGATTCCGGCCTCGGGCACCATAATTTCCTTTTTAATTCCCACTAAAAAGAAATAAGTAGTAAATACAAGGGTTTGCAGGTTGCCGTTTCTTCTTGTTTCCATTAAATTGGAAGAAATTAAACAATAGATCCCGCTAAAATCCCGCAAAACATCCCGCATGGCTTACATTAGAAAAACTCTTAAAGGCTATCGAGCCGAGATCGAAATACAAGGTGTACGCAAGAGCGCCTCCTTTGTGACTAAGCGGGAAGCCTTATTGTGGGTCGCTAAAGAAGAAACAGCTATTCGTGAAGATTCTAAAACTGCGCCAGCCCATAAGTACACCTTAAAAGATGCGCTGGTTAAATACCGTGATGAGGTAAGCCCAGACAATGCGGGATCCAGATGGGAGCAAATTCGGATTGATGCGTTTTTAGCTCATCCTGAATGGTTGCCGCTATCCAAGAAGATTGGACTTATTAACCCTACTGACTTTGAAAACTTTTCTAAAGAACGATCTAAGACCGTCAAAGATGGCACTATTTTGCGGGAATTAGGAATGCTCTCAGGCGTGATGGAGACCGCTAGGCTGCGTTGGCAATGGGTCAAGGAAAATCCCGTGCGGGATTCTAAGAAGCCAAAAGAGCCGCCAAGTCGTAAAAGGTTAATTACTAGACCAGAAATTAAAGCAATCTTAAGGGGTCTTGATTACAGCCCTATAGCGCCACACATCAATTCTTTAACTCAATCTATTGCCGTTTGTTTCTTATTGGCTCTGCGTACGGGAATGAGGGCAGGGGATATGACGGGACTGCATTGGAGCAACGTCAAACCCCGCCACCTAGTCATAGAGATCGATAAAATTGGCAGAAGGACGGGAATGGGGCGAGATGTACCCTTGTCTAAAAAAGCCGTTCGCATAGTCAATAAAATGCGTGGTTTTGATAAAGAATCTGTTTTTTCCCTTAAACCGCAAACTTTAGATGCCCGTTTTAGAACCATTCGAGAACGCCAAGGCTTATCAGGGTTTACTTTTCACGATACACGCCATACTGCGGCAACTTGGATGGCTGGTAAATTTAAAAGCAATAAAGACGTAACTGCCCAGCAAGCTATTTTTGATATGTGCAAAATCTTTGGATGGACAGACCCCAAAAGGGCGTTGGAATATTACAATCCAAATCCTGAAGATGTGGCCTCCAGATTAGATTAGCTTGCTAAATAACGTCTAATTTCTGATCCAGTTATACGGCCATCAACAGAACGTATTTTTCCTTCTAAAATTCTTTTAGTTAACGTCTTTGGTGTAATGCCAATTTGTTTTGCAGCATCTTTAAGGTTGTATGAAACTAGGGCGCTTATAGCCTTTTCTGCCCCTGCCTGGGCAGCCGCAAATAACATTGAACTTAATTTTGATTCTTCTATTGTAATCATTTGACATTACCCCGTAATCTTTCTGCGACCAATGTTGCATAGCCAGCAATGTCATGCCATGAATCATCATAATTTGGATCGCCATTAAGAATTCTGGCGATTTTATGAACAATCATGTCTAAAGACTCCATTTGATCTGGGTGCAATTTAGACCAATTAGGAGTGGTTTGCATTACATACTTTAAATTCTGAG
>Ga0364921_10041_pt1 | contig 50693 bp, 46 predicted proteins | sample ExccelJu500001D3_2_FD_206956 | JGI IMG/M metagenome (GOLD analysis project Ga0364921, IMG submission 206956) | Enriched cells from Trout Bog Lake Hypolimnion, Wisconsin, USA - BchlTB.June20.5000.01.D3 | ecosystem: Environmental > Aquatic > Freshwater > Lake > Hypolimnion/Profundal zone | place...
TAATCGTGGCTGATATCAAAGATGATCTTAAAAACGAAGTACAGGCTGTAATCCCTGAACGGATTGTTGAAGTTGATCCGGTACTTCCGGTGAACAAGACATCGGAAAATACAGAAAAGGTGATCATTCCTGAAATTAGGGACCTAGGAGAGGGAGTAGCAGCTAATACGCCCGATCAGGAGTTTAAGAATCAGAGTGAAGAAACGAGCGAATCGCAACAAATGGTTAATGATCTGTTGATCCAGGGGAAAAGTGAATCTGGTTACCAGATCATTCCGATTAAAAGCATTTGGGATGGAATCGGGATTAACGACCGGATTCTTTTTGTACGTGAACTATTTGACAATGACAGTTCAAAGTTTGAATCTGCAGTTACCGTTCTTGATCAGGCAGCCAATATTCAGCAGGCGGTCAATTACCTGAAAATAAATTATAAGTGGCGCAAAACAGAGGCCAGCAAGAATTTTTTAATTTTAGTGAAACGGCGGTTTACGAATTAGCAGATGGGAAAACTTTATATTGTGCCTACACCGATTGGAAATCTGGAAGATATTACCCTTCGGGCATTAAGAGTTTTAAAGGATGCAGACCTGATTCTGGCAGAAGATACCCGGACCTCATCGGTTTTGCTGAGACATTATCAAATTGCTACCCGGCTGTCCTCGCACCATAAATTTAATGAGCACAAAACTGTAGAACATATTGCAGAACGGATTCTTGCCGGAGAAAATATTGCCCTGATCTCCGATGCAGGTACACCTTCGATTTCAGATCCGGGGTTTTTGCTGACCAGGACATGCCTAGAGAGGGGTGTTGAAGTCGAGTGTCTGCCTGGAGCCACGGCTTTTGTCCCGGCCCTGGTCAACTCCGGATTTCCAAGCGACCGGTTTTGTTTTGAAGGATTCTTACCCCAGAAGAAAGGGAGACAAAAAAAATTGAAAGAGCTGGCTGATGAGACCCGGACCATGATTTTTTACGAATCACCATTCCGTTTGGTCAAGGCTCTTGAGCAGTTTGGCGAATATTTTGGTTCTGAGAGAAAGGTGTCGGTTTCGCGCGAACTCTCCAAACTCTTCGAAGAGAATTTTAGGGGCACGGTGGCCGAAGTGCTGGCACATTTTAAGTCTAAAACCGTGAAAGGGGAGATTGTGATAGTCCTGGAAGGGAAATCAGAAACGAAAATGAGTGACCGGGATGAAGATGCGGAGGATTAGAAATTAATAGTCATTTCACACCTTCAGAGTTGATTTAACGAAAATTCTGATATTTTATTATGTTTTTTGTAACTTCGTACTAAAATCTTAAAGTTCATGAAGCTCCCATTTTTGCTTACATTGATGTTATTCGTTTCTGGTTTGCCAGGTTAGGCACAGGAACATCCAATTTCATATACCCAATCAAACTGTGATCGTATGGTTCGTTTAGAAACCAAGGTTGAAGGATTGGACCAGCGAATAGATGATCTGATACTAAATATTAATTCAAAATTCACAGATATTAGCTCAAGATTTTTGAAGTAAATCAAAAAACCGATCATCTTGAAAATAAATTTGACAGCTAATTTAGGTGGGGTTTCGGTTTGGTATTAATGACTATCTTCGGACTTATCGGCTTTGTTATTTATGACCGCCGCACTACCCTTGCACCAGTTGAAAATAAAACTGAACGGATTATTAAGGCATTTAAAGTGGCAGTAGATATAGATCCGGCCCTGCTTGAGGCACTAAAAAGAACAGCTCGATGGTAACACAATTTGAATATTTGGGATACCTGTCTTTTGCAAAAGTTCTAAATTTCAATTTTACACACGATTCCTCATGCTCCGCCAAAAATATACCCACTTGTTTTTTGATCTGGATAATACAATCTGGGATTTCAGTTCCAATTCGTTTGAGGCATTGTATAATACCCTGGATAAACTCAGATTACTGGATACGATCGGCTCATACGACCAGTTTTTTAAGATTTACAGTGAAGAGAATGACAGGTTATGGGAACTATACCGAAACAGATTGATCCCAAAGAAAGTACTAATTGTCCAACGATTCGAAGCCTCATTTGAAAAGAATGGAACCCCTTTAAGTATTGATGGCGGTGTTGTTAATGAAGCTTATCTGGCGGAGATGGTCAATCAGACCAAATTGGTGGATGGAGCCCGGGAAGTTCTGGAATATCTCCATGGACGCTATCAGATGGCGCTGATTACCAATGGGTTCATAGAGGTCCAATCCAACAAAATACGTAAATCAGAATTATCCAAATATTTCAGTAAGGTGTTTATTTCGGAGGAGGTTGGAACACCCAAGCCTGGAAGAAAAATCTTCGAACATGCTGTAAAGTCGATGAATGCCCGGAAAAAAAGCTCTCTTATGATTGGTGATTCATGGGAAGCAGATATTCTGGGTGCTATGAAATTCGGAATTGACCAGATCTATTTTGATCCTCATATTTTTCAATCGGCAACGGGAATGGCAACTTTTTCACCATCTAATCATAATAGTAGAATTATTTTTTGCGATACCCCTTTAAAAGTCGACCTTTTCCCGGAACAAAGTCATATTAGCAAGGTCAATACCGCATATATTTCCCGTCTGGAACAATTATTGATTATTCTGTAAATAATTTTTATTCATTCTATTCAAGCTTTGAAGTAAGTAGCACTTTGCTTACTATTATTCAGATAATTAATCAAATAGGGTGCCATTCCAAATAGCTGATATTTAAAAACATGACAAAAGTCACGTTAATAAACTATTAAGTTGTTCCATCTGTGTTACAAATCTATTGCAGAATATTATTCTTTAAATACATTTGCAAGTAATAACAAATTTTAACAACTTTGTGGTTGTCGTTAACAGATTACCACAAATTTTGGCATAACGACTCTAGTCGAAATTGGCCAACTAATGGATTAAGTGGAATCCGTAATTTAGTTTCGAATAGTCATTAAGATTGGATTCAATTTTCAACAACAATTCTTACCGATAATAATTCATTTTTTGTTAAACATTAAATTTTAGTCTATGAAGAAAATTTCGCTGTTGCTTGCTTTTCTAGGGTTCATAGGATTGCAAGTGGTATTTGCACAGACCAGGGAACTCTCGGGTGTTGTGACTTCCAGTGAGGATGGGACGACCATTCCGGGAGCTTCAGTTGTCGTAAAAGGGACAACACTAGGGACTGTCACCGATATGGAGGGCAAGTTCATCTTGAAGGTTCCCCAAAATGCCAAAGCACTTGTGGTTACTTTTGTTGGGATGACTTCTGCAGATGTGCCGCTTACAAGTGCAACTAATTATGCAATCAGAATGAAATCTGAGAGTGTAGCTATTGATGAAGTAGTTGTTACTGCATTAGGGCAAACGACAAACAAGGCAAAAGTTGGTTATTCGACGGCTACCTTTACCTCTGAGTCTATTAGTAAGGATGGATCAGTCAATATGTTATCCGGAATCTCCAACAAAGTTGCCGGTGCGAACATCTCAGATACGGGTGGTCCAGGATCTTCCACTAAGGTGGTTTTGAGGGGTTATGGAATTATTGGCGGAGGAAACAACCAGCCTTTATATGTTATTGATGGTGTCCCTTTAAATGACGACAGGCTTGCCGGTTCATTTACTTCCAGTATTGCTGGAACCAGTGACTTTGGAAACGGGATGACCAATGTTAATCCAAATGACATTGAAAGTATCTCGATCCTGAAAGGGACTGCTGCTTCTTCGTTATATGGATCTTCAGCCAAGAACGGGGTAGTTATGATCACAACCAAAAGGGGTAAATCAGGAGCTATCAAAGTAGAATATAACGGTTCTTTTAACGTGAGTGAAGTTGGTAAATTACCCGAAATGGAGAATCAGTTCGGTCAGGGATGGGGTGGAGCCTTTATTCTATCCGAAAATGGAAGTTGGGGTCCTCCTTTAGATGGCAGAATGAGGGCTTGGGGCTCTATTGTGGATAATTCGCAATTGATTAAACCCTTCTCCTTCATTAAAAACAATATGCGCAAATTCTATGTTCCTGGAACCGAAGCAAACAATAGTATTGCTATTTCGGGGGGAACTGACGCTACCAGGTTCATCTTTTCCTATTCAAACGTTTCCAGTGATGGAGTAATTCCAACTGCATCTGATTATCTTGAACGGAACACCTTTTCATTGAAAACCAATAGTGATTACGGAAAATTCTCGATCAATACCTCCTTTAATTACATCAACAGGAAACAAAATGCCCCACTAACAGGACAGGGAGGAACCACAGGTGCAACTACATTTGAATCACTTCTGCAAATCCCGGTGGATATTCCTATTTCGGATTTCCGTGATTATAAGAACAAATTCTTCAATGTGAATGGTTACTTCACCCCTTACGCGGAGAATCCTTATTACGCGTTGCATGAAAATGGAATTACCCAAAATGCTGACCGTTTCTTTGGCAATGTGGATATGAAATATAAGTTTACAAAAGCATTTAATGCACAATTCAGATTGGGTGGAGATTTTAATAACGAAAGGACTACCGGCTGGTCTCAGCCGAATGCGCCTACTGCCGGATCCTGGGATGCAGGGAATAATGTTGAAGGATTTGCCAGGGCTGTTGACGTAGGTTCAGTCCTTCAGTCTTCCAACTTTTTTGGAACTATCAATGGAGATTTCCTTCTTAATTATACAAAAGATCTCAACGCTAACTTTAATCTGGAGGCAACCGCCGGAGCGAACTTCTTTCAGTCTGCCCAAAGAAGCGAATTAGCTTATGCTACTAATTTGGTCATTCCCGGCCTTTTTAATCTATCCAATACCAGTGTACCCCCAACTACCAGTGATTTTAATTCCCTGAGAAGAAGGATGGGTATTTACGGAACGGCTACCCTTGGTTTTAAAAACCAATTATTTTTAACTGCGGATGCCAGAAATGACTGGTCATCAACTTTGCCAACCAGTGCCAATTCTATTTTATATTACGGTGTAAATGGTTCATGGGTAATTTCCAAAACACTTGATCTCTCCAGTACTCCATTTACGTATTTGAAATTAAGGTCAGGTTATGGACAAACAGGTTCAGATCCAAATCCTTACCAGATTTATGCTACTTTGCAGCAAGGGAATGTCGGACTTGGTTTTGGCTCTTTAACCACTCCATTTAATGGAACACCTGCATTTGGGATTTCGAATACAATCGGAAATATGTCCCTTAAACCGATTATGACCAAAGAATTTGAGGCAGGTACTGAAATCAAAATGTTTCATGACAGGATTGGCATAGACTTTAGCTATTATAACAAAATTACAAACGGACAAATTTTCACTGTTCCGATTGCTTATTCAACAGGTTACAGCGGAATGGTTCAGAATATCGGCCAGGTCAGTAACAAAGGTATTGAATTGGCTTTGGATTTAAAACCGATTGTCACCAGGAATTTTTCATGGGGAATCACCTATACTTATTCCAGGAATAAAAATAATGTAGACAGACTATCTACTACGATACCAAATGTTGATATCAATAGTGCATATGATGCAGTTACCCGTGCAGTGGTCGGCAAACCTGTCGGCGAAATGTATGCACCGGTTCCACTAACATCCCCTGACGGTAAGATCGTGGTAAATGCTACTACAGGTATTCCGCAGGCAAGTCAGATCTTAGGTGATTTTGGAAGCACCATGTACAAGTATATGATGGGGATGACCAATACCTTCACCTATAAAAACTGGCAACTATCCGGTTCCCTCGATTTTCGTTACGGAGGTGTAATGTATAGCGGAACTGCAGACTTGTTATTGTTTACCGGTAATGCCAAGGCAACGGCGTATAATAATCGCCGCCCGTTTATTGTACCAAATTCGGTTGTGGCTAATACTGATGCCGGAGGAAATACTGTTTATAGTGAGAATCAAACGGTTATTAGCAGCAGCAATTATTCAAATTATTGGTATCCCACGACCAACCCGGGAACTTCTTATTATCAGAGAATTATAGACAGATCATTCCTTAAATTGAGGACTGTGGCTTTGTCGTATAAATTACCTGAAAGATGGGCTGCCAAGATTCTGGCCAATCAGGCATCTATTGGAATCTATGCGAAAAATATTTTATTATGGACACCTAAATCAAATATGTACCTTGATCCGGAAGGGACTAATTTAGGCAATGACTTAGGCGGTGAACTTGGAGAATTCAGAGCAGCACCAACTTCTGAAAGTTTTGGCGCATCCTTAAAAATTACATTTTAATTTATAAAAAAGGAAATTTATGAAAATGTATAATAAAAAATCATTGATCAGCGTTTTTCTTCTGTCGATACTACTGATGGGGGTTAGCTGTAAAAAACAGTTGGATGTGAACCAAAATCCAAATGTGCCTACCTTATCCCAGGGTAATGTTGACCTGGTTTTCCCGGCAGCTGTACTTGCCACTGTAGGAAAGGTCGGGGGAGACTTAACCATTTTAGGAGGGTTATGGAGCCAGGTTTTCACCCAGGCTGCCCTCGCAAATCAATACAGGTATCTCGATTCCTATGATGTGAAATCAACTGATTTTAATGCTTCGTGGGATGTGCTGTATTCGAGCGGTTTGAAAAACTACAAATACGTAATCGATCAGGCAAAGGCTTCCCAAAACTGGTCTTACTACCTGATGGGAAATGTGATGAATGCCTATACAACCGAAATTCTGGTTGATTTATATGACCAGATTCCATATTTTCAGGCACTTCAGGGTACCAGTACCCTGCAACCGAAATTTGATGATGGATTCACTATCTATAAAGATTTGATTGCCCGGATTGACACTTCGCTCAACAAGGATTTTACAGTCTCCACAAATGCCGTGACTTCTACCGCAGACCTTGTTTTTGGTGGTAATGTAAATCAGTGGATTGCTTTTGCCAATACCTTAAAGCTTAAAATGTACCTGCGGATGGTAAATGCCCAACCGGCTTTGGCCCAGTCTGGCATTACCAGCATGATCAATAGTGGTGCAGTATTTTTGACTAAAGATGCAAGTGTTACCAATTTTACGGATGTACTTGATAAGGACAATCCATTCTTTGAGCAAAACAGGCGTTCACTGAATACTCCCGACAACCTCAGAGCGAGTACGACAATGGTGAGTTGGTTAGTTGCAAACGGAGATCCACGGGCTATTGCTTATTATGGTTCAGCCGCTCCTCTTTCTGAAAATCAGGGTGATTTTGCCGGTGCTGGGTATGGCAGTGTTCCTGATTTTGTTCAGTCACCGACCGACCCAGTGATATTTATTTCTGCCGCAGAGTCCTATCTTCTGCAGGCTGAAGCAGACGCCCGTTATATGGGAGGTGCCAAAGCACAATCGTTGTATAATCAAGGTGTCATGGCCGCATTTGCAGCCACAGGTAATGACGGGACCTCCTTCATCACCGGTGTTTATGCTTATCCAACTGCCGGGACACTGGAACAACAAATTGAAGCAATTGTCACACAAAAGTGGGCCTCATTTGCTCATGGATGTCATATGCTTGAAGGATTCTTTGAAAAAAACAGAACCGGTTATCCACGAACAAGTCCTGTTTATTCAACCGACCTTTCTTATGTACCTGGTCAGCTTGTGATTTCAAAAAACTCGGTACTCGGAGCTGGTTTGATGCCTAAACGATTGGTATTTCCTTTCGATGAAACCTCTTTGAATTCAAATGCTCCGGCCTTGGTACCGATCACTACTGCTGTTTGGTGGGGTAAATAATATTAATGCTTAAAAAATTTAAAGATGAAAAAAATTATCATATTTTCTTTTTTAGCTTTGGCCTTCTTAGCAAGCTGCACTGAAAAGTCTATTATTGACAATGCAGACCAAGTTGGTATTTCAAAGATTACCTACTATCCGATTCTGACAGTGAAAGGTGATCCTTATATTTTCCTGGCAAAAGGATCTGCTTTTACCGATCCGGGAGCCACAGCTGTTGCAGGAACTGCTACTGTATCAGTTGTAACCACGGGTAATGTGGATACTAGCACCCCTGGTGTTTATTTTGTAACTTACACTGCAACCAATAAAGATGGATTTTCAGCATCTGCCGGCCGATTTGTTGTTGTCTATTCTACTGACGCATCAGCTGCCGCGAATGATTTTTCGGGTAATTATGCTAGGTCTACGAATGGTTCGATTGCTGTATGGACAAAAATGGCTCCAGGCGTTTATAAGGTCTTTAACCCAGGTGGAGCACCCGGAACAAGTCTTACTATTATCGCCTTTAATCCTACCGGATATATAATCCATGTCCCTTCTCAGCCCGACAGTGGTGGTACAGTAACCTCATGCACAAATGCATCAAACACGGCAGACATCATTTACGCACCCGGACCACCAGCCAAATATGCATGGCACGTTGTTAATCCTGGTTACGGAACTTCTTTACGTACATTTATCAAACAATAAAAAACTCAAACTATGTATAAAAAATTAATTTTCATAGTCATTGTATTGTTTACAATTATCTCTTGTAACAAAAATGCATACAACCCTGGTGCAACCAGTACGGTAAAGGCGTCCAATGAATGGTGGGTTAATCTGTATTTGGGGGGTGTGCCTCAATATGGGAAATTTCAGAAAATTACAACCTATAATACGGCTGGAAATACAGACTCAATTTGGGTCGATGACTTGGGTGATATTTGGGAATTTAAAGTCAGAGCTTTGTTCAATAAGGACAGTTTGACATTTTCAGCACCCAATGCCACGAATTACTGGCCAGGTTATCCTATCACTGTAAATGTTCAAAGCGGTAAAATCATGCTAAATAAGGCAAAATCTGCTACAGGCCTTCCTACGGACAGCATTTACTTTAAGATAACTTTCTCGGATGATCCCACTGATACTTATGAAATTAAGGGAACCGGACGTACATTATGGGGAGCGGATGATTATTGATAAATAAGTAATCGCCCGACATTATTAAGGGTGGTTAACATAGAAATGATTTAGGGTTTTGTATCTGTTTATTGTTTAAATAACCAGATATAAGGCCCTAAATTGTCTTATACTACCCCTTTTGCAACGAGGGGTTTGTTATCTTGAGTTTGCAACTCTTCGTAATTATTTATTCTAATCTGATTTCGTTTGCTGGTTTAAGCGGGACATAAAGGCATGAATTAAAGGTTGCTTCGTCGTACCTCCCCCCACTCCCCTAAGAAAAAACGATATCGTCATTGGTAGGAGTGACGAAGCAAACTCCTCTATATATCATGCCTTGGATGAAAAACTAATGAAGCTATGACCAGCTTTATTTATTTAGAAGGTCTGGAAATATCCTTCCATTCCGGATTAAACCGGTTTATTAAATTAATCTTCTGTTTGTAAGGTTACTCGTAACTCCGGTGTATAGAACAGAGTTATTTTTATTGTTAAGTATATAGATATAGCACCCTTTCTCCATAATCAATTATTTTATCTAATATACGAAATTTGTAATTTATACAAGAGCAAAAATGTGAAAGAAGATATTGACAACTGCATGATCATTTTTGTATCTTTGTACAAAGACCATCAATAAGATGCGACTTAGTGAATTTGAAATAGATAGTATCCGAAGCCTGGCAAACCGCCATTTTGGGAATGATGTTCAGATATTTCTGTTTGGTTCGCGCATTAATCCCGATCTTCGGGGGGGCGACATCGATTTATTTGTCCGTGATTCAACGGGAAAACCGTTAAAAATACGGAACAAGATCAATTTTATTACTGATCGTATCCTTCAAATAGGTGATCAGCGTATTGATGTAGTGCTGGATAATAACGAGGCAAAAAACTCAGTTTTTTTTAAAACCATTAAGCAAACAGCTATTCAGATATGTTGACAGAAGAGCTTAAGAATAAATTGGCTGAGACACTGGCTATATGTAATTTACATCAGCAGCGAATGATGTTTGCTTATGAGCATCTCGAGAGATACTTCCCGTTGACAGAACTCATCTTCAGTAAGATATCCCCGATCGAATTGGCCTTGTTTGACCAATTAATACATCGTTTTTCAAAACTTCAGGACAGCATGGAATCTCGCCTGTTCAAGCAACTTCTTGAGGCGCTTGAAGAAGATATTGCAGATTTGCCTTTTATTGACATCCTGCATAAAATGGAGAAACTGAAGCTTCTCAATGAAGCAAAAGATTGGATTTCGCTACGTCAGACCAGAAATGCCGTTTCTCACGAATATCCATTTTATACGAAGATTCAAATAGAAGAACTAAATCTTCTACCCGAAGAAGTGAAAAAATTGGCGGCTATCTGGATTCGATTAAAAGAGTATGCAAATAGTCATATGACCTCCTAGATTTTAAATTTCAGTGATCACGCCTCGTTGCAAATGAGGAGTAGTAAAGAGCCAAGTATAAACAAAATTCATTGTACTATGAGCCTGATTAAAGATCTCCCCGAACTGGTGAACGCTAACATCATTTCCCAAGATGCGGCAAATGAAATTTCAAGGTATTACAAGCGAAAACAGGACATTTCTCCCAACCGGCAATTGTTGATTTTTGGCATTCTTGGAGCCCTGCTGACAGGAACCGGCATCGTGTTTATCGTAGCCAATCAGTGGGATCAGTTCCCGCTATTTTTCAAAACTGCCTGTGCCTTTTTCCTGCTGACCCTTCCTCAGCTTTTCTGTGTTTACGTCCTGCTAAAAAAAGCCCAAATCTCGGTCTGGAGGGAGATAGCCGCCCTTTTACTCTTCTTTGCCGTAGGCGCCAATATATCATTGGTCAGCCAGATTTATCATATCAATGGCGATATGAGTACCTTTCTGTTGACCTGGATGATCCTGACGGTTCCGTTGATTTTTCTGCTTGACGCTTCAGCCCTTTCATTGGCCTACCTGTTCATGAGCATGATCTTTTGCCTTTCAGCGAATATGAATGGTACTTTTCCCAATGAAGAGTACCTGTTCTGGATTCTTTTTATTCTTCCACTCCTTCGCTACTATCAGTTGTCGAAGAAAATGCCGACAAATATCTTAGTGATCCTGCACCATTGGATGGTCCCCTATGTACTTACCCAAACGCTTTTCACGGTATCCCGTCAGGCTCATATGCTAATGCATCCGGCCTATATTTACATGTTTGCCATTTTTTATTTCATCAGCCAGCTTACCTATTTTAAAGGCCGTACGTTACTCCATAATGGATATCTCGTATTTGGCTTTGCAGGTGCCATCATTTCGCTTCTGATCATGTCATTTAAAGCTTCATGGAAGGATCTGTCAGAGACCATTTATCAGTTTCCTAATTTTTTTGCTACCCCTGAATATGTGGCTTGTCTTTTATTGTTTGTCTTAGCCACCATTTTGCTCTACAGGCAAAATCACGGAAAGAAATGGAAAGAATGGAGCCTGATGGATGGAACCTATCTTATATTCCTGATAATATTTGCATTAGGAGTTTGGTTTACTGAACTTTCCGTTGTTTTGATTAACCTCCTTTTAGTTGTTTTTGGAGTGGCCATGCTCCGGATAGGATCTAAACATAGTCAGCTTGGGATGATAAACCTGGGAATGCTGGTTATTGCACTTCTCGTAATTTGCCGGTCGTTTGATACGGATTTAACTTTTGTTGTTAAAGGCATCTTGTTTTTGCTGGTTGGCATTGGATTTTTTGCTGCAAATTGGTTGATGATCAAAAAAAGAAAAGGCTATGAAGACAAGTAGATTGATTATTAGCACCTTCATACTGGTTGCCCTGGCACAATTGTTTGTACCTCTTCTGATGATCCGCAAACAGGCGGGTTTCGCTGAAACCGGCACGGAATTTAAGTTTAAAACGGATAACCGGTTTAATCCCGATTTTAATGGAATAGGATCCGACATTACCGGAAAGTTTATCTGGTTAAAATTCAGGGAGGACCATATCAAAATTGCCGATAAAAAAGACTGGGAGAAGGTACGGAATGCCTATGCCATATTTACTACAGACAGTGATGGTTTTGCGAAGATTAAATCGGTCGTAACACTTAAACCCCTTGATACCCCGGACTGGGTGCGTGCTAGGGTTAGTGTGAATTGGAAAGACTCAACACGTTTGCAGCTGTTTTTCCCATTTAATAACTATTACATCCAGGATATTCAGATCAGGAAGGTTGAATCGGTCATTAAAAACCGCCTTTGTGATACCTTAAAAACCAACTATCTTAAGATTAGATTAAAGGAAAACCAATTTACAGCTGGTGATCTGGTCCTTGATGGAATGCCGTTTAAGGAGATCATTGGAAATACAGGGAAGGCTAAATAACCCATTTCCCCCGGTAGAACATCAATTTCAACAGGAAATCAAGTCAAAAAAACCATTGTCCGTTTGGGTGTTAACGGTCAAAGGGTTGATTTCTATGTAAAATTTGTTTTCAGAATTATAATTTTCTAGGGAAGATGATCTTCTTGGGGAAATAAAAACAAATTCTATTAACCGTGCCATTGCACTATTCTTACTTCTCAGTTCCCGGTCAGTTTCTCAAGCAGTACCACATTCTCAACATGGTGGGTATGGGGAAACATATCCACGGGTTGCACCCGGGTAACGCAGTAGCCGTGGCTGAGCATACTGATATCGCGGGCCTGAGTGGCCGGGTTGCAGCTGACATATACAATCCGTTCAGGAGATGCATACAAAATGGCGCCGATTACCTCCTCATGCATCCCTGCCCTCGGAGGATCGGTGATGATTACATCAGGGTGACCATGCTCTGCCATAAATTCCTTGGTCAGAATATTTTTCATGTCACCGGCAAAGAATCTGGCATTTTCAATTTCATTATTCAGTGCATTAATCCTGGCATCCGCAATGGCTTCCGGAACATATTCAATTCCAATTACTTTATTTGCTTCGGATGCTACAAAGCAGGCAATTGTTCCTGTTCCGGTATACAGGTCATAGACCACCTCATTCCCGGTCAGCCGGGCAAAATCACGGGCAACTTTGTATAACTCGTAGGCCTGAAGGGAATTGGTCTGGTAGAATGATTTTGGACCGATGATAAATCTTAACCCCTCCATCTCTTCGATAATGTGATCGCGTCCCTTAAAAACGTGGATATCCTGATCTGTAATCGTATCGTTTCCCTTTTGATTGATTACATATAACAATGCGGTGATCTCCGGAAACCGCTCGTTTAGGAAATTCAGCAATGCTTCCCGTTTTTCAACGTTTTCAGAGAAAAAATTGACAATTACCATTAATTCACCTGTACTGGTGGTCCGGATGATCAGATTGCGCAGCAGCCCTTCCTTGTTCCTCAGATCGTAAAATGCAAGGTTATGGTTGATTGCATAAGTTTTTACGGTATTCCGGATAGCGTTTGAGGGTTCAGGCTGTAACCAGCACTTATCCACATTCAGCACTTTATCGAACATCCCCTGGACATGAAACCCGAGGACATCCATATCCTGGAACTGGTCTCCGGAGCGTACCTCATCGAGGGTCAGCCAGCGCCGGTTGGAGAAGGTAAACTCCAGTTTATTCCGGTAAAAAGTCGAACTTGCCGAGCCTTTAATCGGCATAATCCCGGGGAGTGTTACTTTACCAATTCTGCTGAGCTGGTCAGACACCTGTTTTTGTTTGTAATACAGTTGTTTATCATATTTCAGGTATTGCCATTTACACCCTCCGCATACTTCAAAATGTTTGCAAAAGGCTGGAATCCGGTCCGGTGAATCTGTTTGAATTCTGACCACCCTGGCCTCCTGATATTTTTCCCTTTTTTTGGTCACCTGAAGATCGACAATGTCGCCCGGGATTACACCGGTTGTAAAAACCACAACTCCGTCCACCCGGGCTATGGCTTTTCCTTCGGCTCCGATATCAATGATCTCTACCCCTTCATATAGCGGCAATGGTTTATTTCCTCTTCCCAAAACGTTAATTCTAAAATTTGTGCAAAGATATAAATAGATTGAAATAAGTAGAAACAGATTGAAATAAAGAGAAATAAGCAGATATAGATTGAAATACAGGAATAGATGCAGAATTGGTTGAAATAATTGGAGTCTACAGGGTGCGATTTTTCCGCACTAATATTAAATTAATCAAAGAAACTATAGAAACAACAGAAACATCAGAAACTGGTTGAAATACTTGGAAACATCAGATATTTCCAAATCCCACTTATCCCTTAACCTGATTTTTTCAGGTCCTAAATCCGCACAAAAATAATTCCCTGTCACCCTCCAAATTTTGGTATCTTTGCCGGAACTTTTTAAGGGCTTCCGGTTATTTGCAGAAATGGTTATCAAATTCGGGGTTCTTGGGAGTATTAATCCTTGTCTGTGTTTGTAAACCATGAGTGTTTCAGTTGAAGAATTATACGTCGAATTTGGCGGATTTGAGCTTTTTAAGCAGGTAAATTTCATTGTAAATCCGCGCGACCGGATTGGACTGGCAGGCAGAAATGGCGCCGGCAAATCGACCTTGCTTAAAATACTGGCCGGAAAGCAGACTCCAACCTCGGGAAGAGTTGTGATTCCGCGTGACATCCTGGTAGGGTATTTGCCACAACATATGGAACTCTCCGATTCCAGGACTGTGATGGAAGAAGCGGTAACAGCCTTTGAGGAAATTCTTGAGCTTGAAAAGCGGATTGAATTCCTGAATACAGAGCTGAGTGTGCGTGAAGATTATGAATCAGTTGAATATCATCGGATTATTGATGAGATGCACGAAGCCAACGAACGTTTTCAACTTATGGGGGGAACCAATTTTCATGTGGATATTGAGCAGACCATGATGGGGCTTGGCTTTGAGAGAACCGACTTTGACCGGCAAACTTCAGAATTCTCAGGTGGATGGCGAATGAGGATTGAACTGGCAAAAATACTTTTGAAGAAACCCAATGTGTTTCTCCTTGATGAACCTACAAACCACCTTGATATAGAATCTATTGAATGGCTTGAGAATTTTTTGAAGGATTACGCCGGTGCCGTTGTCCTGGTTTCTCATGACCGGGCTTTCCTTGATAATGTTACCAATCGCACCGTCGAGATCAGCCTGGGTAAGATCTACGATTATAAAGTGAATTATACCAAGTACCTGGAGCTTCGTGTTGAACGGCGTGAGCAGCAACTTGCCGCTTTCCGCAATCAGCAGAAGATGATTCAGGATACCGAAGATTTTATTGCGCGGTTCAGATACAAGGCGACTAAATCGGTCCAGGTGCAGTCGAGGATCAAACAATTGGACAAAGTTGACCGGATTGAGATTGATGAAGAGGATACGCGCTCATTAAATATTAAATTTCCACCATCACCCCGGTCCGGAACTGTTGTTTTCGAGGCAATTGAGGTGAGTAAGCGATATGGCGATCTGCTGGTTTTGGATAAGGTTGATTTAAAGCTCGAACGGGGAAACCGGATCGCGTTCGTAGGCAAAAACGGAGAAGGAAAGAGTACAATGGCCCGGATTATTATGCAGGAGCTCGAGTGCACGGGTGAGCATAAGTTGGGACACAATGTCAGGATCGGGTATTTTGCTCAGAACCAGGCCTCTTTGCTCGATGAGGAACTAACGGCATTTGATTCCATTGATAAGATTGCGGTTGGAGATATCCGGACGAAAATAAGGGATATCCTGGGCGCATTCATGTTTTCGGGTGCGGATGCCGATAAAAAGGTAAAAGTACTTTCCGGAGGTGAACGTGCCCGTCTTGCCATGATCCGTTTATTACTGGAGCCGGTTAATTTCCTGGTTTTGGATGAGCCCACAAACCACCTCGACATCCATTCCAAGGGTTTATTAAAACAGGCTCTGATCAATTTTGACGGGACTTTGCTGGTCGTATCGCATGACCGCGAGTTTATGGATGGTTTGGTTGATGTGGTTTATGAATTCAGACATAAGAAAATCAGACAGCACCTGGGTGGCGTTTATGAATTTCTACAGAAACGGAAGATGGAGTCACTGCGGGAACTTGAGCTTGCCACTCCTGAGAAAAAGATAAAGAAAGAGATTGTTAAAGAGGTTGTGGCTGTTCGTTTTGATGACAGAAAGGAGATCAACCGGATGATCAACCGTCTTGAGAAGCAGATCAGCGAGGCGGAATGGCAGATTTCAAAACTGGAGGAGGAGATAGCGGGTATGGACAAAATGCTGGCCGATCCCTCCACGATGGAGAACAGCTCCCTTTTTGAACGTTATGGTACCAGCAAGAAGCAGGTTGAAACGGCGATGAAAGAGTGGGAATTACTGAATGAAGAGTTAAAGGATTGGGAAGCAAAACGGAACTGGTGATGCAATGATGGAGAGAATTCAACAATTTATTTCCATTTTATTTCCATTTATTTCGTTTGACCAACAATTGCTTCACCGGTGAATATTGAATAATTAGAATTAAAAAATATGGAAAAGACAGATTATATTTTCGGAATGCGGACCATTATCGAGGCCATCAATTCCGGCAAGGAGATTGAGAAAATATTGATAAAGAAAGGTTTGCAGGGGGAGCTTTATCATGAATTAATGGATCTTGTTCATCAGATGCAAATTCCAATTCAGCTGGTTCCCATTGAGAAACTTGACCGTGTGACGCGCAAGAATCACCAGGGAATCGTCGCATTTATTTCTCCGATAATCTATCAGAATATTGAAGAGATCATCCCCAGACTTTATGAAGAGGGGAAAACGGCCTTGATTTTGATCCTCGATGAGCTTACCGACGTTCGTAATTTTGGTGCTATTGCCAGATCTGCTGAAGTTGCCGGAGTTCATGCCATTATAATACCTGAGAAAGGATCCGCCCAGATTAATGCCGATGCCATAAAAACATCAGCGGGAGCCTTGCATCTAATCCCCGTTTGTCGCACCAAAAGTTTGTCAGCAGTAGTAAAATATTTGAAAAACAGCGGTTTAAAAATCGTGTCTGCTTCGGATAAAGGGGAAACTTTCTATTACAATATTGATATGAAGAATCCAATGGCAATTATTCTGGGCTCAGAAGATTTAGGTATTGAGGCTGGCTTGCTTAAAATCTCAGACGAATGGGCCAAGATTCCGCAGAATGGTCAGATCCAGTCACTGAATGTCTCAGTTGCGGCCGGTATCATGATTTTCGAAGCGTTGCGCCAACGCGCTTTAGGCGGTTTATGAAAAAATAGGTACTTCCCGTTTAAAGGTCTCCTCCAGTGAAATAAATGTTTCGGTACTTGAAACCCCCGCAATCAATTGGATCTTCCTGCTCAGGATCTCTTTGAGGTGCTCATTGTCCCTGGCATAAACCTTGATGAAAATTGCATATTCTCCGGTCGTATAGTGGCATTCAACAACCTCATTGATAGCATGCAGGTGTTTTGCCACATCGTGAAAGAGTCCTCCCTTTTCAAGGAAAATGCCTACGTAGGTGCAGGTACGATAGTCAATCTTTTTAGGATCAATGTAATATCCGGAGCCGGTGATTACCCCCATTTCAATCATCCGGTTTACACGCTGGTGGACCGCAGCCCGGGAAATGCTGCAATCATTGGCAACATCTTTAAAAGGGATTCTGGCATTTTTGGTGATAATATCCAATATATGTAAATCTGTATCATCCAACTGATTTCGAAGTGTCATTTTCGCATGTTTTTTTCTTTTTCCAAAGATAGATTTCTTTCTATTATTCTTTAACGTATAAGGAGCCAAATTTGTTAACTGAGACCTTATTCCAAGCTATATCCAGATCGGTTAAATGAGGTGGCTCTGTGGCCTTATAGCCGATTCCAACAACAGAAAGTACTTCCAGTCTTTCAGGAATCCCAAATTGTTCGTGAATGTACTCATTGGCGGTAATGTCATCATTATAAAACCGGCGGTTGATCTGTACCCAGCACGATCCAAGTCCAAGTGTTTCTGCTTCAAGCTGAATGAAAATGGAGGCGATTGCGCAATCTTCCACCCAAACATCACTCTTTGTCTTGTCCCCGGTAATAATGATCGCCAGCGGAGCGTGTTTGAGTAATTGAGCACCATGAGGTTTTGAAGTTGCAAGATTTTCAAGTAGGGCAGGATCATTGACCAGGATAAATTCCCAGGGGCGACGCCCTTTTGAAGAGGGTGCAAGAAGCGCTGCAGTAAGCAGTTTCTTAATCTTCTCTTCCTCGATCTTTTGATTCAGAAATTTTCGGGTACTACGGCGGTTGTATAGAATTTCAAGCATACAGGATTAGGTTTGCTGCAAATTTACGAACTAGGAGCGACATAAATCAAAGAAAGCCACTCTTTTTTAGAATGGCTCTCTTTAATTTTATCCGAAGACCAGTATTATTGCAACAAATGCTTGTAGTTATTATTAATTAAATCAGGCAGGTAGCTTGCAATAAGGTTCAGTGCAGTCTCATTGCTGATGGATGAATCACTGATTACCTTTTGTTGTTTCAAGGCATCCTTATTGATTATTTGTTCAAGTATCTGAACCGGAACCTGTGATTTGCCTGGTCTGATCATCCGGGCACCAAATCCATTTTTACTTAAAACATAAACGATTTCGAAGAATTTACTCCTGACCGTAAATTCTTTATCCCCGTTATTCTCCGACATTGTGATTTTAAAAGCATTCTCCGATGCTGAATATTTCAGATTCCAGCCTGTCGAATTTGCTGAATTGTCTGCAGTAATCGAAAAATTTTCATTCCCTGAATAAGATTCATGTCCCATAACACCACCCGTACAAATCAGGGTGAAAAACGCAAGAATTAACATTGCTCTTCCTAATAGGCGATTAATTGTTTTCATTCTTAAATTTATTAATTGGTACTTTCAATTTGTAATTATATTGCAAAGTAAGCGGTTTTTATGGTCCGGTTCACCAAATTCAGGGTTGATGTCCGGAACCTGAATTTGGCGAAATATTTAGACAAAAATACTTTTAAACAAAGGGATTGCTTTATTTTCAGGCTGATTTAAATAGAACGGTTAATCATTCATAAATGCAAATAATCAGGGAGATATACTTACGAATTGAAAGTAATATGTTTTACAACATATATTCGAGGTTGTATTTTGCAATAGCATGATATACAGATTAATAAATGATTAGCTTAGTCAATTTGCGTATGTTAATTAATTGTTAAGTCAACTGATTTGTGAGTTAAAATGGATTTAAGTATAAAATTGTAAGCAAATAATCGTTAATTGAGGATCAATCCCAAGAACACAAAAACCCGGGCTGTCTGTTAAAAGACCCAGGTTTTAAATAAACATCAGATATACAGGCGATTTCAGTTTCTGCTTAACGTCTGACCGTTTTGATAAAAAGTTGATCGAAAAACCACAAAGCCAGAATGGCCAGGGCACCAATGGCGATTGCCGGTGATATATTGGTTAATTTTACAAAAAGCTGATTTATTGGCAGAAAGAGCTGAGCCAGATCGATTCCATAAACCGCTTTGGTCTTGGCCAGGGAATCTGCTTCAGTTGGAAGTGAAGAGTGCAATAAAAATAGCAGGGTGGTTAATAACAGGGTGATTATGGCTACGGTCCACCAGCCACGCCTGCTGATTATCGGCTGATACTTAACCGGATTCAGACTCCATTCCGACATCACGCGTTTCATCACCGTGGAGGTAAAGTCTGGCGAAGGCTCCTCCAAAGGGAGTTCCTTAAACCATTTCTTCATGATATCTTGCTGATTCATAATATAGAAATTATTTCATCTTTTAATACAAATTGTAGTTCCTGCAAAAGCTTTTTTCGGCTTCGGTGAATTTTAACCTTTACATTTGAGACCGACAAAGCGGTGATCACGCTTATTTCATCCATTGAAAAGTCATCGTAATAATACATTTTTAAAAGAGCGCGCTCTTCCGGATCCATCCTTTCCAATCCAATCTCCAGGTATTTTTGTCTGTCATTCCTACTTAGTTGATCTACTATGTTTTCTGCAGACTGGATTTCGGTATCCGAGATCTTAATATCGTCGATATTTACCTCCCTGTTATTTCTGGCTCTTAATTTAGAAATGGAAGTATTGTAAACAATCCTGAAGAACCAGGTCTTAAAGGTTGAACCATTTTGAAAAGAACTTAATGAATTATAGGCCTTTATAAAGGCATCCTGAGCTGCCTCCTCTGCATCTTCACGATGACTAAGCAGCTTCATTGAAAGGGAGAATGCAAGATGTTTATACTTTTCCACGAGTTGTGAAAATGAGCCTGAATCCCCTTTCAGAATCTCCCGAATATAATATTCATCTGTTTTCTTCTCCATTTGCCAATTAGACGATTCACGTCCTGTTGAGGTTACAAAACAAAAGTGTTTAAAATTACAATATTAGAAGAGTAATTAAAAGTAAGTACGTATTTTTTTTCGGATTTTGTAACCTGGATAAATCATGTTGCGTCAAATGGGCAAATGTTAAACCTTTAAAAACAAATATTATGGGACCTTTTGCAGTTGGGATTTTTGTACCAATTACATTGTTTGCAATGATTTTTGGTATTGTATATCTGGGAATTACTTCACGCAACCGGGAGCGAATGGCTTTAATTGAACGGGGAGCAGATCCGTCCCTTTTTGAATCGAAAAAGAAAACGGGTGTCAGCGGTGTTATGAAGTTAGGCTTATTCCTGTTTGGTGTCGGTTTAGGTATTGTGATCGCTTATTTTCTGGTTTCGGGTGGAATGGAAGAAGGGGCAGCCTATCCGGCAATGATTTTTATTTTTGGCGGAATTGCCTTAATCGCTTCTTATTTGTGGCAGCGTAAGCTGGATAAAGAGGATGGATTAAAGCTATAAAACATCGTTTTTGATTAAAAAAGCCCGGAGTCGGGCTTTTTTATTTGGTATTTTCCATAATCACCGCTTTGATGGCCCGTTGACATACCGGGCAGAAATCTCTGGTTATATTTGATTTCATCCGGCAATCTTCCATGGGACTGTAAATTCCTTTAGAGGTGTACCCTCCGCCTTCAAAAGCCCCAACAACTGAGGTATATTTCCCTTCGCGCGGTGTCGGAACGGGTGTTGCAGGGGTAACCAAATCCTTCCATTTTGAATCGAAATTCACCAGCGTGGTGAGGTTTGGCTCCCATGGCTCAACCTTAAGATTATAATAATCTTCGAAGGCTACCTCTGAGGTATAATATTCATCAGCCAATCCGCCAAAACCATGCCCGAATTCGTGAACAAAAACATTCGATGAAAGTTTATGGTCTGCCGTACAAACATTGATGAAATTGTAAAATCCCCCGCCTCCGTACCGTGACGAGTTTACCAGTACAATCAGGTAATCATAAGGTACCGCGGCTGCCATGTCACTTACCGTTTTCATATCGGATGTGGTAAGATACCTGGCGATGTTGAAGGTGTAAAAAGTGCTGTTAAATAAGGTGTTACAATAAATATGCTCACCGGGAATATCGGTCCCCGATTCAATGGACGTTGTTTTGAGGGCATAAATATTGAAATAGTTCTTTAGCTGAGAAAATGGTGCTACCACAAAAAGGGAATCAGTAAGCCTTTTGGCATCATTCACAAATTTATCCATTTCATTGGCTGTGTAGCCTTCAGCAAGAATTGCAATGTCAATTTTATGGGAATAATCGCCTGAATAATAAATCTTCTCGACCGGAATATCCCGGGTATTCTCATTGATTATAAAATAGTTGTCAGGATCAATAGTCTGGGAAAATATACCGGAAAATTGTCCGTTGTAATTTCTTTTCTCAATCTTGAGGGTAATCTTCTTTTTGGGGAAAGGAAACCGGATTACCTGATAAAAAGCTTTGCTCATCTGTTTGGCTTCTGCGGTCGACTGCCATTCCTGAAAGATCGGGGAGAATCCTTTCGAGAAAATAAGTTCGCCACTCTGATGATCGTAAACCTGAAAACGGTAAGTTCCAAGATCCAAACGATCAATCAATGCACCATGTGAACCGCTCCAAAGTTTTTCTTTTTTTAATTCGGCAGGCAGTACAGAAGCATTCGATTGGTTGCCGCTGAGGAGGTAATCAAACCTTAAAACATCATCCGTGAAAAACTGATCATATATGGGTGTGCCAATGACAGAGAACGGAGCAAACAGGAGAATTATCCTGAGCAAAAATTCCTTCATATTGAGCTTCTTTGGTTATTTTTACATTTATTGATCAAAACTACTTATTTTTGATTAATAAATATTTCAGATTATGTCCGTATTCTACGATTATATCAAGGAGCTGTTACTGAGTTATGGGTTTATGACAAGGATGGCTGTTTATGGTGCCGTTCTTATCACTTTTGCCGCCATTATTCTGTTCGCTTCCATAGTGTTTTTGGTGATCCGAAAAATATTTGTAAAAATTGTCGGAAGGCTCGTATTGCGCACTAAAGGGATATGGGACGACACGCTTTTTAACCACCGTGTATTTCATGCGCTGATTCATATCATTCCGGCAATTATCATTTACAGCTCATCAGGTTTTGCAGGTGACGATCTGACTTTGTTTCCTGAGGTGGTAAAAGGAGTGGCGCATATCTATCTGTCAGTCATTATTATGGCTGCATTTCTCCGGTTTCTGAATGCTTCACAGGAGATTTATGATTCTTATCCTTATTCTAAAGATCGTCCTATAAAAGGGTATATTCAACTCATGAAGATCCTGATCTATTTCTTCGGATCTATTTCCATCGTAGCAGTTCTGGTGAATCAGAATCCTGCCAGTCTATTTGCCGGACTGGGAGCCATGGCTGCAGTTCTCATGTTGGTTTTCCGTGATGCCATTATGGGATTTGTCGCAAGTATTCAGCTGGCTGCCAATAATATGGTCAAACATGGGGATTGGATTACCGTTCCAAAGTTTAATGTGGACGGAACTGTCCAGGACATTTCACTCACAACAGTCAAGATACAAAACTGGGATAAAACCATCACAACGATTCCTACCTATTCGCTTGTTTCAGAATCAGTTATTAATTGGATAGGCATGAAGGAGTCCGGAGGACGAAGGATTCAGCGGAATATCTATCTTGATATGACCAGTATCAGGCTTTGTGATCAGCCTATGCTCGAACGAATTTTCAAACTGCCTAAGTTTCATGAATTTCTGAATACGGATTCTGCAGATCCCGATGGTTATCAGAACGATCTCGACATTGGGGCATTGAAGATGAACCTGTTTGATACTCCCACCAATCTTTCCTTATTTAAAAAATATCTGGAAGGTTATTGTCGGTTACATCCGGGAATTCATGAGCATATGACCAGAATCGTCAGGTACCTGCAATCAACAGAGCGGGGCCTTCCGGTTGAGATTATCGTTTTCAGCAAGGCCCAAAATACGGTGCTTTATGAAGCCTTGCAAGCCGAAATCTTTGATCATATTTTTGCGGTCTTACCGGAATTTGGACTTCGGGTATTTCAGAATCCTACCGGGAATAGTTAATCATTACCGGAAAAATAGCTCAGGTACTCTGTTGCAGGTCGTTTTTGACAAAGCGGTTTGTTTATTTTTTCATTCAAAAAGTTAGAAAAGTGAAAATATTTAGCGATTTTTGTATCAAATTGAAAGCATCGTGAAGAAGAACAATATTGAATTAGACGAAGATTTTAAAGAGCAAAGTGTACATATTGATGATCTTGACCGGAAGATTCTGCGACTGATTACTGCAAATGCAAGAATCCCATTTTTGGAGGTTGCCAGGGAATGCGGTGTTTCAGGAGCCGCAATTCATCAGCGCGTTCAGCGGTTGGTTGCTGTAGGCGTCATCGTTGGTTCCGAATTTATTGTGAGTCCGCAAAAGCTTGGATACAATACGACGGCCTATATGGGCATTTATCTGGAGAAGGTCAACTATGACAAAAAAGTGTTAAAGCAGTTGCGTGAAATTTCGGAAGTTGTTGAATGTCATCATACAACTGGACAGTATGCGATTTTTATAAAGATCCAGACCAAGACCAATAAACACCTGATGAAGATTATTGATACCGATTTGCAGGCTATTGACGGGATAGCACGAACTGAAACATTTATCTCCCTCGAGGAAGATTTCAAGCGGCAGATACCGATCCGATAAAAATATTTGTTTCGATAAACAACAAAGCCCCCTAGCGCAGGAGGCTTTGTTGTTTATCGAAATGTCCCTTAAAATGGAAGATCATCCTTGTCGTCTGAATCTCCCCCAATTGGCGGGATATCCGAGTGCGAGAAGGATGGTGGATTGCTTCCGGAGCCACCACCCGGCTGTACCGGGTCAACCCGGAACGCATTAATGTTGCTGAACCATTTTTCATTGTATTCGCGCGATTCGATACTAAACGACACTTCAACCTCCATATTGGGTTTAATCTTGTCAAATGTTCCGTTTTTATCGTTAAACAGCGTGAAACAAATCTTTTTCGGATACTGCTCTTCTGCGGTTTCAATAACAAAGTCCTGTTTTTTCCACTCTCCGCGTGCACTGGTCCCTTTTACTTCAGGGAGAATCTGTAACACTTTTCCTGTTGTTTTAAAGCTCATATCGGTCTATTTTAAAGTTACTTAAAAAAAGGATCCGGAATTTATAATCCCGGATCCTTCAAACGGGGTTACTCCCCAAAAGTAATTTAAAAAAATCAAATTATTTTTTGATTTCAAGCAATTCAACTTCGAAAACCAGGACTGAATTAGGTTTAATATCGGCTCCGGCACCACGTGGACCGTAAGCAAGATCCGACGGGATAACCAGTTTCCATTTTGAACCTACAGGCATCAGCTGCAGGGCTTCTGTCCATCCCGGAATAACCTGATTTACAGGGAATGTAGCAGGTTTGCCTCGGTTAACTGAACTGTCAAATACTTTTCCTTCAATGGTTGTGCCATGATAATGAACAACAACAGTATCGGTTGCGGCAGGTTTTGGCCCTTTGCCATCCTTGAGGATTTCATACTGAAGTCCGCTCTTTGTAGTCGTAACCCCTGAACGCTTGCCGTTGTCAGCAAGAAATTTCTTTCCTGCTTCACTTGCTTTCGCACCTTCCTGTGCCTGGGCTTTCATAAAATAACTTTGAGTTACTCCTGAAACTTTGGCGGTAGCAATTTGTGAAGAATCACCATTTAATGCACTGGTGAATGCGGCCAAAATGATTTTTTGGTCAAGATCTTTGCCTCCCGGAGCAGTGGGAAGATTTTTCTTAATGTTATTACCTATGTCAATACCAATTGCATAGGCAGCTGAATCTGCAAGTGTCTTCAGCGGAACTTTTGAACTTTTAAATGAGTTGCAGGACCCAAAAAAGAAGGTACTTACAATCAATGTAACAAGGAGAGATTTGATTTGCATAACCGTTTTCTTATAAATGTTTAATGTTTATTCTAAAAGGTGCGAAGATAGAAATTAAATTTGAGAAATCTGAAATCGATTATTTGTTTATATGGTTAAAAAATATGAATTACAATCCTTCTGAAGGTTAAAAGATTCCAGGTAATGGGTGAATCGTGCGTATCCGACTGATTCTTTAAAGGGCCAATCAATCAGGACACTATGCAAGGGAAGCTTTCGTCCCCCTTAACATTTCCCGCTTGCCATGAGGCCCTGGAATTCTCTCGGTGGCAAATCCAACTACATTGAGCGACCGCCTGACCTCCCCTTTGGCGCAGTAAGTTACAAATTTGGCTGCAGATGAACAATGCGCTGAAATTTGACGAAAAATGGAGGTCGTCCAAAGTTCAGGTTGCTTGCCCGGTGAAAAGGCATCAAAGAAGATCAATTCAAATAGTGGCAGGAATGAATAATCGATATTTGATAAATCTGAGGCTATTTTAAGGATCGAAAAACAATCGGTGATTTTAACCTCTTCATTCCAGGCCGCTTCATGAATTTTCCTGAAAAGTTCGGATGATCCGCCCGGGATCAGGGTCGGATAATTGAGCACTTCCCAAATTGACGGTGGCAGGGGATACTTTTCAATCGTGATATACCGGATTGATTGCTTTGTTTTAAACGTCTCCAAGATAGTTAGATACGCGTTTAGTCCGGTGCCGAATCCAACCTCAAGGATGCTCAGTTGGGATTGTTCACATTTTCGCAGTCCGGCTTCTATGAAAACATGAGTCGATTCCTGGATGGCTCCGAAGGTTGAATGATAGTGTTCATCAAGTTCTCTGACAAACAGAGTATCGGAACCGTCAGCTGTTTTGATCAATTCGTGAGCACTCATTTATTGGAAAATTTGTAATCTATTTTTTAAGGATTGAGGCAAAAATACCCTGAAAAATCCATACTTTCGGCAGATCGTTAAAGAATGTTTAACAGCTAGCTCTGTCATCAATGCTTATCCGGTTATACGACGAAAATCCCAATCCGAAAGATTTACTGAAGGTGGTTGAAATACTTCGGGATGGTGGCGTCATAATTTTCCCGACAGATACCATCTATGGGATTGGGTGTGATATTACCAAGCCAAAAGCCATCGAACGGGTGGCGCGCATTAAGAATGTAAAGCCGGAAAAGGCAGCCTTGTCTTTTCTTTTTTACGACCTGAGTAATATCTCCGATTATTGTAAGCCTATCTCGAACAATATCTTCAAGCTAATGAAGAAAAATCTTCCCGGCCCTTTTACCTTTATCCTGAATGCAAACAGTAACATCCCCAAACTCTTTCGAAGCACCAGGAAGAGCATCGGGATCCGTATCCCTCAGAATAACATCATCCGTGAAATTGTAAAAGAGCTCGGTAATCCAATCTTATCTACTTCGGTTAAAGACGAAGATACAATCATCGAGTATACCACCGATCCAGAGCTGATCCACGAGAAATTTGGCGACCTTGTCGATCTGGTTATTGATGGTGGGTTTGGCGGAAATATTCCGTCAACGGTTATTGATTGTATCGGAAATGAACCCGTTATTACCCGGCAGGGCAAAGGGGAACTGATTGAATAATAATCAATGGTTCCAAAATAAAAAAGCCGGTCTCTACGTAAAGGGACCGGCTTTGAAATGAGCTAAATTCAATTATGCAGCGCCGTTGGAACCCAGTACATTACTGATTTTGTGTTTATAAAGCTCCTTTAAAGCCTCCCTGGCAGGTCCCAGATATTTGCGGGGATCAAATTCCGAAGGTTTGGTTACAAACACCTGCCTGATAGCTGCGGTCATGGCAAGCCGTCCGTCGGAGTCGATATTGATCTTGCAAACCGATGAGGCAGCAGCCCTTCTGAGTTGCTCCTCAGGAATTCCCACAGCATCTTTCATCGCACCACCATTTTCGTTGATAATTTTGATCAGTTCTGCCGGAACAGAAGAGGCTCCGTGTAAGACAATGGGAAAACCGGGCATCCGTTTTTCAATCTCCTCGAGGATATCAAAGCGCAGGGGAGGTGGGATCAGGATCCCGTTCTCATCGCGTGTGCATTGCGCCGGAGTGAATTTGTTAGCGCCATGGGAGGTTCCGATAGAGATAGCCAGCGAATCAACGCCGGTTTTTTTGGTGAAATCGATCACATCATCTGGGTTCGTATAGATCGATTTAGCGGCGACCACATCATCTTCAATTCCTGAAAGAATCCCTAACTCCCCTTCAACGGTCACATCAAACTGATGGGCGTACTCCACAACCTGACGCGTGATCTCGATATTTTTCTCATAAGGGAAGTGCGATCCGTCGATCATTACCGATGAGAATCCCATATCAATGCAATTTTTACAGGTTTCGAAAGAATCACCGTGATCAAGATGCAATACGATAGGAATTCCAACCCCGTTACTGATCTCTTTGGCATACTCAACCGCTCCCTCTGCCATATAACGGAGTAAGGTCTGGTTGGCATATTCCCTTGCTCCCTTTGAAACCTGTAAAATCACAGGTGATTTGGTCTCTACACAGGCTTTAATAATCGCCTGCAGTTGTTCCATGTTGTTGAAGTTGAATGCCGGTATTGCATAACTTCCCTTTACCGCCCTGGCAAACATCTCTTTTGAGTTCACCAGTCCAAGATTCTTATAGCTAACAGCCATCGGATTAATAATTTATGTTTAATAATAAGGAATGATTATCAAGGTTAAATTTACCAATAAAATCCCCCTTTTGCAATTTTTGGGGGATTACTTTTTAATCAAAATTTTGTTAACCAAATCTTAACCTTTTTAAAGGTAATTTGTTGTTAGAATGACGTAAATTTGCGAATTACAAAATTAATCATTGAATTATGAATAAAATATCAGATGTTGTAAAACCGGGTGTCGTAACCGGAGACGATTTGCAGTACATTTTTAAAGTGGCAAAAGCAAATGGTTTTGCTATTCCGGCAGTTAATGTGGTTGGATCTTCTACTGTAAATGCAGTTATAGAAGCTGCTGTAGCAGTTAATGCACCGGTGATGATTCAATTTTCCAACGGTGGTGCCGCTTTCAATGCCGGTAAAGGATTGAAACTTGAGGGACAGAAAGCTGCCGTTCTTGGTGCAATTGCCGGAGCAAAGCACATCCACACACTTGCAGAAGCTTACGGTGTGCGTGTTATTCTTCACACAGACCATGCGGCAAAGAAATTACTTCCCTGGATTGATGGCCTTTTAGATGCGGGTGAAAAACATTTTGCTGAAACAGGCAAACCTCTCTTTAGCTCTCATATGCTTGATCTTTCTGAAGAACCTATTGAAGAAAATATTGCAATCAGCAAGCGTTACCTCGAACGAATGAGCAAGATTGGAATGACTTTGGAAATCGAACTTGGAATTACCGGGGGAGAAGAAGATGGCGTCGATAACAGCGGTTTGGATAACAGCCTTCTCTATACTCAGCCAGAACATGTCTGTTATGCATACCAGGAATTGAGCAAGGTGTCTCCTAATTTCACCATTGCGGCTTCCTTTGGGAATGTACATGGTGTTTACAAACCAGGAAACGTGAAACTGAATCCGGTTATTCTTAAGAATTCTCAGGATTATATCAAAAAAACACTGGGTCTGACTGAATCTCATCCGGTTAACTTTGTATTCCACGGCGGTTCAGGTTCAACACATGCTGAAATCCGCGAAGCAATCAGCTATGGTGTAATCAAGATGAACATTGATACTGATACCCAATGGGCATATTGGGATGGCGTTCGTGCATTCGAAGCTGCCAACCATGGTTATCTTCAGGGCCAGATCGGAAATCCTGATGGTGCCGAAAAACCCAATAAAAAATTCTACGATCCCCGCGTATGGCTGCGTAAGGGTGAGGAAGCTCTTATCGCCCGCCTGAAGGTTGCATTCGACGATTTGAATGCAATCAACAGCCTCTAAAGAGATTAACTTGGTCTTTGACTACTACCGCGTCGGTTAATTCCGGGGCGGTTTTTTTATCCTCATTTTAGGCTTAACTTTGATTGGTTTTATTTTGACATTGCTTAACCCTTATAAAGTGTAACCATGCGGCTTATCTTCTTGATTATTTTTTTCTTAACGATAGGTCATTGCATGGCGCAGAATAGCGATGTATTGAATAAAAAGTCAGAATTACTCTACAATGAAGCTAAGATTAATGCTCAGGCTGGCGACAGAGTAAAGGCTATCGCACTACTCCAAAGGGTTTTGAAAAATGACCCCGATTATTATATGGCCTGGTTTGGTCTGGCCGATTTGTATCATGAAGCAGGTGAGCGGAAATCTGAACAGGAGGCGCTTATGCAGGGGCTGAAGACCGGATCAGACCATTATCCGAATGGTTTCAAGTTCCTTGCCACTCTTTTGTATGAGCAGGCCTTATATAACGACGCGTTGAAAAATATGGAACAGTTTAACCGGCTTAAGAACCGGTTATCCTTTGAGGAGGCCAGGCTGCTGGAGTCGTGCCGTTTTGCAGTTAAGGCGGTCGATTCGCCGGTAGCTTTCAAACCCGAGAATGCTGGGGCTATGATTAATTCAGCGGAGGATGAATATTGGCCCAGTTTAAATGCCGAGGCAAATATCATGGTATTTACCCGCCTGATCAAAATGGATCAAAATGGCCGAAAGCTTACTTATCCTCAGGAAGATTTCTTTGTTTCGCATAAAGATTCTGATAAATGGCAAAAAGCTGTTCCATTAGGACCGCCGATCAACACCCCTGAAAATGAGGGGGCACAATGTATTTCAGCCGATGGAAGACTGTTGTTCTTTACCGGTTGTGGCCGCGCCGACGGGTTGGGGAGTTGTGATATTTACATGTCCGTGAAGCAGAAAGGGGTGTGGTCTGAGCCTGTCAACCTGGGAGCACCTGTCAATACCAGTGCCTGGGAGTCTCAGCCTTCCGTCTCGGCTGATGGCCACTGGCTCTATTTTACGAGCAACCGGAGCGGGGGCAAAGGGAAGATGGATATCTGGAGGGCGGAGAAATTGGGTGTTACACCCGAAGGATTCCCTGTTTACGGTAAGGTGGAAAACCTTGAACGGGTCAATACGCCGGGGAACGATCTCTCCCCGTTTATCCATGCAGATGGTAAAACCCTGTACTTTGCTTCCGATTTCTGGCCGGGGATGGGCGGGAAGGACCTTTTTTATATCCGGCTCGACAGTCTGAATAACAAACCTCCCCAAAATATGGGATATCCGCTGAATACCTCTGCCGATGAAGAGGGGATGGTTGTGGAAGTTTCAGGGGAAAGAGCCTGGTATACGGTGAATAATAAGGGTTTCGGGGGAAGAGATATCTATTCCTTCACAATTCCGCAACCCTTTCGTCCGGATCCTGTATCGTGGGTCAAAGGGAGGGTTGTAAGCCGGGAAACCGGTATGCAGATCTCTTCAGATATTGTACTAAAGGATCTGGTTACCAACAAATTAATAGAGCATCAGTATCCTTTTGAGAATGAAGGGGAATTTCTGTTTTGCCTCCCTGCAGGCCACAACTACGGATTAAATATTTCAAAAGCGGGTTATCTTTTCCATTCGGAGAACTTCAATTTAATAAACGCATTCAGCCGTCAGAAACCGTTGAATCTTGAAATAGCCATGGACCCATTAGAAACCGGCAAATCGGTCATTCTTAAGAATATTTTTTTCGATACCGATTCATTCAACCTAAAACCGGAATCAAAGGGGCAACTTACAGAAATCGTTGATTTTATGAAAGGGAATCCCGGTCTTGTCATTGAAATCGGGGGACATACCGATGATCAGGGCTCTGAAAGCCATAACCTGATCCTGTCTGAGAAACGTGCAGATGCTGTGGTTCAGTATCTGATTATCCATGGTATTTCAACCGGCAGACTGAAGAGTCATGGTTACGGATTCTCGGTCCCTCTGACAGATAATTCAACGGAGGAGGGGAGGGCAATGAACCGGAGGACCGAGTTCCGGATTCTTGAAGAGAGGCAACGTGTTAAAGAAATAATTAGAAATTAATAGAACTTTTTTAAATCTGGAGGGATTATTTCAAAATAAGCTCCACCAGATAATCAAAATGGGCGCCCGCGAACCTGTCTTTGACAGTAAATCCGCAAAATTCGGCATAATCACAAAAGGTTTCAGCATCCACGAAGAGCCAGGAGAACGGTTTTCCTTTTATTGATTTATAGGTCAGCTGGTATTCCATCTGGCCGTAATAGGTGTCTGAAGCAATGTCCACCCACGAATCCCCGTTTTCATCGGTAAAAAGGTAAAGCAGATCGGAGGAGTCGGCCAGGATCTTACCTTCAGGATTAAGCAGGGTTTTAAGATGTTGCAACAAGACTCTGAGCCCGGGTAGAGTCTGGGCAATACCCGCCCCATTCATCAGCAAAAGGATGGTGTCGTATTTTGGGTCATTAAGTGAATGGATATCCAGCAGATGAACATTTTTCACCCCTCTTTTCCGCATGGTTTCGCAGGATAACGGGGAGATCTCCAACGCATCCACCTCAAACCCGTGATCCTGAAGCCAGATTGAATGGGCCCCTGCGCCTGCTCCAACATCGAGTATTTTCCCGGAACAGCGTCTTAGCGCCTCCTGTTCCTGAACCGGCATGTGTTCAAAGGTTCTGAAAAAATGGGAAGGCATAAGCTGTTCATCTTCTGCAATATCGGTCCTGACAAGAATGGATTCGTCCTGCATTCCATTCAGATAATCCCATACGGCATGACCGACCGGATCGTGGTTTTTCTTTAATACTGGCATTTTCGTACTTTTAAGAAATTAATTCAGGAAACTGATGAAAAGAGCTATATTTAAGGCAGTTACAATAGCTCCGACAAAATAGAGCGATATTGCGTAAAATTTGCTGTTCTTATATTTTCCCATCACTTTTTCAGACGAAGTGAGCCACACCTGTACAAATATGGTGATCGGTAGTTGTACGCTCAGAATCATCTGGGAATAAATCAGCCCGTTAAACGGATTTGAAATAACAAAGATGATCAGTAAGGCTACCATGAATGATATGGTGATCCCTAATCTGGAGTGATTATCTTTAATATCATAGGGTTCGCTGAAGATTCCGGAAAAAATTGATCCCGCTGCCATCCCTGAGGTGATTGTGGATGCAATACCTGAAAAAAGTAAAGCCACAGCAAAGACGATTCCTGCATGCACCCCTAATAATGGGGTAAGCAGACTCTTCGCCTGCTGTAATTCAGTCACTTCAATCCCCGCCTTATAAAAAGTTGCAGCGGCCAGCAAAATCATGGCACTGTTAATTGCCCACCCAATAATCATTGATATGATCGTGTCGAGGAACTCATAATTTAATCTCTTTTTAATCGTTTTCTCGTCCTCAAGGTTCCATTGACGGCTTTGAATAATCTCTGAATGGAGAAAAAGGTTGTGTGGCATGACCACCGCACCCAGGACACTCATCATAATCAGCATGGAGCCTTTGGGAAAACAAGGGGTTACCCATGAATGGATGGCCATGTTCCAATCGATATTCACGAGGGAAAGTTCGTATAAAAAGGAGAGTCCAATGACCGAAACGAAGGCAATAATCCATTTTTCAATCATCCGGTACCCATTGGTAAAGAGCATGATAAGCACAAAAATCACGACAAGGACTGCTCCACCACGGATGGGGATTCCAAATATCATATTTACGGCAATCGCCCCACCCAGAATTTCTGCCAACGAAGTTGAAATTGACGCAATAATCGCGGTCACCAGCACCGTAATCGAATATACCGGTTTCATGTATTTGGTGGTCGCCTCCGAGAGACATAGTCCTGTGGCAATTCCAAGGTGGGCTACGTTATGCTGAAGCAAAATCAGCATGATGGTTGACAAGGTAACCATCCACAGGAGCATATACCCAAACTGGGCGCCGGCTCCCAGATTTGAGGCCCAGTTCCCGGGATCGATAAACCCGACTGTTACCAGTAATCCGGGGCCCAGGTACTTGAGAATCTCAAGTCCGCCGAATTTAGGCCGGTAGTCTTTCCGGTCAATGTTTTTGATATAATGAGATAGGCGACTGAACATAGTACAAAGTTAGCGTTTTAGAAACTATATCGAAACGGGCAGGGAAATAAAATGCTATTTGACTGCGGGCACCTGGCCGTTCTTGCTACAGCTGAAATAAGTGCTTATTATAGGGTTTTAAGTTTGAAACGGATTTTGAGATATAGTCAATGGAATTGCAACTGTTTATCCCCCAGCATAATCTGCCAGAATTCAGAAGCTTGTAGCCTGGTAGAGGCAATCTGCCAGCTGCCAGTGGCCACTTGCATATAAAGCGCTTTTAAATCGGTAATTTACTCTAAAAGCATTAAATTTGCGCCGGAATGATTAAGGAAAAAGTGGTAATTGGTTTATCGGGTGGTGTCGACTCGAGTGTGGCAGCCTACCTTCTTAAGAAAGAGGGATATGAGGTCGTTGGTGTCTTTATGATCAACTGGAAAGAGAGTACGGGGACCCTTACCTCGGGATGTACCTGGGAAGACGACGTAACGTTTGCCGAAATGATTGCCAAAAAACTCGATATCCCGTTTCTGGTGGTTGATCTCTCGGATTTTTATCGCAAAAGGGTTGTGGATTATATGTTTTCCGAATACGAAAAAGGGAGAACACCCAATCCCGATGTACTCTGCAACAGGGAGATCAAATTCGATCTTTTTATGGAGAAGGCGATTGAACTGGGTGCCGCGTATGTCGCAACGGGCCATTATTGCAGAAGAGAAATTGTTGACCATGACGGGAATAGATATTATCGGCTGCTCGCCGGTACAGATCCCAATAAAGACCAGAGCTACTTTTTATGCCAGTTAAACCAGGATCAGCTTTCCAAATCGTTGTTCCCGGTTGGCCATCTGTTGAAACCAGAAGTGCGTGAAATAGCAAGGCAACAGGGATTGATCACGGCTGAACGCAAAGATTCACAGGGGATTTGCTTTGTCGGCAAGGTCGATCTTCCGGTTTTTCTTCAGCAGAAACTGGCAGCCAGGAAGGGGAACGTGATCGAAATTGATGCCTCTTTTATGATGAAGAAGGCGTTGCCCCTTTTACCCGAAAATTTAGCGAAACTTTGTGCTCCATTCCCCTATAAACCCTGGCACGGGAAAGTAATCGGGAAGCATAATGGTGCCCATTTCTACACTATTGGTCAGCGTAAAGGGCTGAACATTGGCGGTTATGAAAAACCACTTTTTGTGCTTGCGACCGATGTTATCCGCAATATTATTTACGTTGGCGAAGGTCAGGACCACCCAGGTCTCTTTCGTCGTGGATTATTTATTCCTACCGGGGATATTCATTGGGTACGCCCCGATTTTGCCATGTCAGACGGTCAGGAGCGCGAATTTCTGGTCCGGATCCGCTATCGTCAGCCGCTTGAAAAAGGGGTCATCATCATGAAACCCGAAGGAGCCTATATCCTTTTTAATGAAGAGCAACGCGGAATCACCTCCGGTCAGTTTGCAGCCTGGTACCTTGAAGATGAATTGATCGGTTCAGGGGTAATCGGCTAATTTATAACTCAATAGTCTAATACAGAACGATTCTAAATAAAAATCACTTTATGCATTGTATGTCTTTGACATATAATGCATTACAACTTTGTGCAATTTAGATCCAGATTTTCCCAATTTCCCTTGCTTTGGGCTTGTTAATGGGGTATAATTGTATTAATTAAATCTAAATTAAAATAGCACATCCTGACACGTTTTTGTTAATCTTGTTTTTCATTAACCTTTTCAGGGCTCTTCCGGCATTATTCTGACTCTGAATAATATGAGTTGATTGTTTAATGATGATGTAAATCAACAATTTAAATTATTTATCCTTTATTGAATTGACGATATGGAAAGAAGGTTATTGCAGAGAATCCTCTGTTAATGAAAAAAGTGATGCTACAAAAACCTGTAACCGGTTTGTTCAGATACTGAAGATTGTACGTATAACCATTCACTTAATACTAGATATTATGAAAACTAAGTTAGTTTTTTTAGCCCTGATTCTGCTAACGACATGGGTCTCAAGAGCTCAAATTAACCAATTGGTCGCGGAAAATAATTCAGCTGGTTCTAACAGGCTTTCAGGGGATGAGAAGACATTGACAAACCAAAAAACTCTGATCAGTAATACTCCCAAGGCTGATGAAAATAGCCAGGATATTTCGAAAAGCTATGCAATGATTCATTTGCCTTTAGGTGATCTCGTGGAGGCTGAAGCTGGTAGTCCGGCGAATGGAAATTATTTACATAGCTCACCTGTTGTTGTTCCCTATCGGAGCGTTAGTGAAAATAAAATTGATGTTAATTTCTGTCGCGGATGGATTGTTCAAAAGGAAAGATCACTGTCGGATGCCTGCCAACTGGCCGATTGGTTCCTTTATGATGTTTCAGAAAATGGGAAAATCAATATTGCGGTCAGTCATTCAGACGGTTTTTAAAAGCAAGTCCGTCTCATGAATTTATTGAGACGGCCTTTGTTTGGATAAGACGGTTCTTACAGATTTTCTGCATTTTCCAGAAGAAAAGCCTCAGCCTCGGTGCTCCAGAGCCCCTGATGTTTATCACAGATCTCCGCCAGACGGGCATAACCCGGACTAGTCATCCCTTTTTGAGCGAATTCAGCAATTGGAGTTAATGGCATTTCTATATGATTATAGATTAATTTTTTACCCCCTGGTATTTCAGGAAGGTGTAAAGTTGCCTCAATCACCGCATTGATACCGCCGATATGGGTGACTAAACCTGCAGGATCCAAGCCTGCAGACATTAGTTGGAGTGCTTCTTTCATGTCATCGGTATTTCCGCCACTTGTGCCAACAATATGGGTATAGGCATAATGGACATTGTAAAAATTGAGCGGCGCCTTGAAATTAGGATCGGATGGACCTGCAAAGAAATTCAGACAACCGTCGAAAGCAAGTAAGGCATCTGCCTGCTCGATTACCGGAGCAACGGGAGCAAAGACAAAAATATCATTGAATCCTCCTCCGCCGGTGATTGCTTTTAAATCTTCAATGGGATTGGCGAATTTCGAGGTATTCACATATTGCAGGTCAATTCCCCTTGAGGCTGCAAATGCCACGGTATATAAACCTGCCGCACGGTCAAGCCGGGTCTGATCAATATCAGTAACCACCAGTAAGGATGGCTTGCGATTATAGCGATGCAAAACGTAATTGATCGCTGCAAGTCCCATGGGTCCGACTCCAGCCAGTAAGGCCATCTTGCCACCATCGACGATCTCCATTTTGTGAATGTAAGAACCTGGAGTCGTATGGTAATTTGCATGAATCGCCCCGATCACGCACGAAAGCGGTTCGGACAAGGAAGCCGGATAAAACCCTTCGCCTGTAAATGGGAGGAGGCAATCCATTTCCATCACTTCGTTGGGGATTACGACATAGGTTGAATCTCCACCGATATATTGATAGGAATAGCCAGGGGCTCCCATAACACCCACCGGGCTGTCGGGATAGTTAAGGGCTGGCTGTATCGAAAATTTATCCCCAACTTTAAATTTGTCTTTCCATTTTGATCCGATTTCAATGAGTTCACCTGCAAATTCATGACCGATAATCACCGGATTGATAGTGCAATTGTTTGGGATCCGCTTGTGGTCCGAACCCTGTCCTGCAGCTTTGTAGGAGGACATGCACAAACTGTCGCACACTACCTTAGCCAGTATTTCGTTCTCTTTGATGGGTGGTAACTCAAATTCCTCGAGTCTTAAATCTTTTTTTCCGTATAATCTGACTGCACGTGTTTTCATGGTTTTAAATTGTGTTTTACTTAATGGTTTGAATTGTCGGCATTTTATAACAGCCACCGCCAACAGCTACTGGCTGCAGACAGATAATGTAACTGAATGATTCGTTGCGAAATCTTCATTTAAAAAATATTTATTTATTGCGGTTTAAAACCTAACAACAGGGATTCAAAAATTCTCTGAATTATCAAGTACGTGTTCCTCAAAACCTTCTTTTACTTTTTAAACCTTCGTAGTTTGAAATTTACTGTTGAAATCAGCCTTATTACCTTATTTAGATATGATTAATACGGCTGTTTTATAGAGGAAATCATATGCTACCTAAGTTGTAAAAATAAGTTTCAAAAAGGATTGTTCAGATTTTTGCAAGAATAGTAGGTTGCCAACCGCCAGCCGCTGACCGCTAGTTCAGCATATTTTGCCCGCCCGTTACAGGCACTGCCTGACCCGTCTCGTATTCCTGCTCCATCACATAGAAAATCGCCCGCATCACGTCAATCACCCGGCATCCTCTGCCAGCCGGAACCTGGGCTTCATAAAATGCTTTTACATCCTTAATCTCCCTGGCTCCCGGAACTTTCCCGGCATTCAGATACTGAACGAAAAGACCTCTTTCAGGATCGCTCCAAAGGGGTCCCTCGAAGAAATTTCCGGGACAGATCGAGTTTACCTTGATTTTGAAAGGCATCAGTTCCATGGCAAACGACTGGGTAAGCCCAATTCCACCGAACTTTCCGCCTGCATAGGCAAAATTTCGGTTACTTCCTTTCAATCCTGACTTCGAATTGATCTGGATAATATCGGTGAAATAATCTTCCTTAAACCGCGACTGGACTTTCATCACTTCGGAAGCATATTTGGCACACAGAAAATACCCTTTATAATTGATGTCAGTCATCAGGGCAAATGTTTCAGGAGTCATTTCATCGAGACCGCCTGCACGGAGAATTCCGGCGTTGCTGATGATGACATCCAATCCTCCAAAATGTTTCACCGTAGCAGCCACCATCGCTTCAACCGATTCCGCATTTCCCACATTAACCTTTACAAAATACGCCTGGTTGGTTTGAGGATTGGAATTTAAACTGTCAACCATTTCACTTCCGGTTTCACCATTTAAATCGGCTATAACCACATTAGCCCCCTGGGCATACAGTAGTTCCGCAATTCCACCGCCAAAACCCTGTGCTCCTCCGGTGACAATAACGATTTTATCCTGCACTCTTCCGGAAATTTCTCTAACAGGCTGCCTGGGTGACCCCAAAAGCACGTTCAGGGCTGCAGCATTTTCTGCTATGGCAACCAAACCGATCCCTTTTAAAAGGATGTAATCGGGATGAGGAGTTCTGGAATCGTACCACGCAGATAGTTTCACCGTTAAATCATCGATGATCTCATCGGGATCTTGAGTCTCATCAACAATCAGAATTCCCGATGATCTTTTAATAAAGTCCAGATTCAATAAATCATCTTCATCCTCTGCTTTTAACAATTCGCTCCGATCATCGAATCTGGCCACCATCATCTTTTGCCTGGAGGTGAACATTCTGATTGCGGGGACGACGCGATTAATGATCAAGCTGCTCATATTCAATTTTTTATAAGATATTCAATCAATGCTTTACCGAGGGTTTTGTAATCTTCCCTCTTCTCATGGTCAGGTTTACCGTCAACATCAACATAGCCGGTTCCTTCGGTCGCCATCAGGTATTGGTGTGCTGCTGTAATACATGCCCCTTCGTAATTAATTTCAAGGAGTAAGGGGCTCAATTTAGTGCTGTGTCTCGCGAAGAGTTCAATTGGTTCCATCGCCGGAGTATTGTGTTCAGATCCGAATGTGACCACGAACCCGTTCTTATTGAAATAATTTGCATACTTTTCTAGTATTTCCAGGCTATTGCGGGTGGTAATAAATTCCACGGAACAGATATTTCGTTCCCTGAGAATTTCCATTACTGTTTTCCTGGGGGATTCGAAATCGGTAAAATTACCCTTGTTGTCGTCGGCAAGGAAAGGGTAAGTCGGGATTCCCCCTGACGCGATGATCATCCTGCAAACCATTTCCATATCGAGAAATGCCTCGGGACTTTCCGGAATAAAAGCTGCACCGCCAGCCTTGAGCAGGTTTCCGCGAATCTCGTTCTCAATGGCAGCAGAATTTTTCACATCGGAATTAAGTTCCTTACCCCCGAAAAGAGTTTTGTAGAACAGTTTCCGTTCTATGGCTGTCACAAAATGATGATTAATTTCTATCCGCAACGCTTTAGCAAGGTGTCGTTCCCGAACCATCCCTTTAGTCATTCCGGATTTGATCACCTCATAATTCAGCTGAAATCCGGCGTTAATCCTGACGAGTAATTCATTGAGTTTGGCACACATCTGCTGAACCTGCAGGTTTGACTCTTTCAGAACAGACTGAAGTTTAGAGTGATAAGGCTCATCCAGTTTCGCAGGGAAAGCCAATCCTTTGCCACTCAGGTAGGTCCTGCCCGGATTGTTCGGATCGTTAACCTTGATTCCGGCAGCCTGATCAGAACTGTTCAAACTGATGTATTCGATGTTGAACAGAGGAAATATCTTTCGTTCGGCACACCCTTGTGCCCATTCATTATAGCCGTCTGTGGTGTAGAAATCGTTGATTCCTGCAACTTTAACATTTTCATTTACAGCCATATCCAATGCCTGTGTAATGTCTGTAAAAGCACTGAACGAATAGGGGGAATGCATGTGGGCATTGACCAGACGCACCTGGCCGTCGCCATGCTCCTCATACCATTTTAACAACTCCTCCTTTTGCGGGAAAATTTTCCAGAAATCCATTATGCTTTATTTTAGTTGGTCAAAAAAAGTATTTAAACCAATTGAACTTAGTACATGACAAAAATTATAATGATCTGATATTGAATGATATATGTTGATAACTTGATGATAACTTTATTGAGATTATCAACATAAAACCCTGGTATTTAGTATCTTAGGAGAAAACAACCACGTATGACTCCAGGATACATGAACACCAGGGTTGAGAGTAAAAATAGCATTTTATTCTCAACATTATCTCAAATATTCGGGAACAAAATGAATCTGGCCCGAATAAAGTTCTTTGGCTTATTTATCTGTGCTCTTTGCAGGGTTCAAACTGTTTGCTTTGAAAAACTGGCTGTCAGTTTCGATGCAGATGTTAGGGTTGGTTCTTCTTTACGAAGAATACAACGGTTTATGTCTGACTATCTGTTAGATACTGATCTTATTGCTCGCTTTGTGTTTGCCTTATTACCGCATAAACCACCCTATCGGCTGGCATTGGACAGGACTAATTGGAAGTTTGGAACGACAAACATCAATGTCTTGGTTCTTGCGGTTGTTTATCAAGGTGTTGCTTTCCCAATTTTATTCAAGATGATGCCAAAATTCGGTAATTCATCCACTGGTGAGCGTATTGAACTGATGCAACGCTACATTGAATTGTTTGGAATTAACACGATTGATTGTCTGTTGGCTGACAGAGAGTTTATTGGCAATAATTGGTTGAATTACCTTAATTTCAATAAAATTAGATACCATATTCGCATTCGTGAGAATTTCTGGGTAGTTATTCCCAAAAATGGACATCTCGTTAAGGCATCATGGTTATTCAACCACTTAAAAATCAATCAATGTGAGTTCCTTCATGGAATAGTTTACGTCAATGGGCAACTATGTTACTTGTCGGCTTCGAAGGTCAGGAACAAACAAGGAATACCTGAATTTCAGATCATTGTTTCATTCAACAAACCAGATGAGGCTCAGTCATTATACAAAGAACGTTGGCAAATAGAATCTGCATTTAAAGCACTGAAAACAAGCGGTTTTAATATTGAAGACACGCATTTGACAGATATCGACAGAATTAACAAACTCTTTGCGCTGGTCTTGGTTGCTTTTGTCTGGGCATACAAGGTTGGAATATTCTTAAATTCTATTCGCCCGATCAAGATCAAAAAGCATGGCAGAAGAGCGCAAAGTTTATTCAAGTATGGGTTGACACATCTTTCAAATGTATTGTCCTTTAGTGATATAAATAAATTTATTGAGTGTTGTCAATTTTTGTCATGTACTTAGCCAATTGAATTTAAATTTTTTTTTATCATCAGGTGTAGATTGTTTAATTTAGTTTGTTCCCAAAGGAACTGAAACAAACTAAAATTTAAACTCCCAGTCTCGCCCGGCGAATCTGTTCAAGATCACTGAAATTTTGTCCGGAGACATGCCCTTTTAAAGGTAAGATTTTTTCATGAATCGCATCAATAAACCATTCGGGCTGAGGGAAGAATGCTTCTTCTAGCTCGTAAGCCGGAGTGATCCAGTTTCTTGAGCCAACCACTACCGGCGGTGCATCGAGGTAGTCGAAGGCAAGCTCAGTGATATTGCGGGCAAGCTCATTGAGATAGGATCCGCGTGATGTCGCATCTCCTGAAACAATGATCCGTCCGGTTTTCTTAACGGAAGCCACAACCTTTTCGTAATTGAACGGCACCAGTGAACGGGCATCAATCACTTCGGCAGACAAACCGTATTTTTGTTCCAGAATCTTTGCTGCCTCCAGCGCACGGTAGAGTGTTGCACCGATTGTAAGGATGGTCACATCTTTCCCTTCGCGCTTCACATCGGGTTCGCCAAAAGGAATTTCATAATAACCTTCGGGAACTCCCCCTTTATGGAATTGTTCACCGATATCGTAAACACGCTGACTTTCAAAGAATATAACAGGATCGGTTCCCTGCAAGGCACTGTTCATTAGTCCTTTTGCATCATAGGGGGTCACGGGAAAGACGACCTTCAGTCCCGGAATATGAGCGACCAGCGAGGTCCAGTCCTGTGAATGCTGGGCTCCATATTTGGAACCAACCGAAACCCGGAGAACAACCGGCATTTTGAGCACATTCCCACTCATTGCCTGCCACTTGGGAAGCTGGTTGAAGACTTCGTCCCCACAACGTCCAAGGAAGTCACAATACATGATTTCCGGAATTACCCGGCCTCCGCACATCGCATAGCCAATCGCAGTTCCAACAATCGATGCCTCGGAAATTGGTGAATTGAATAGCCGGTGGTAGGGAAGTGCTTCGGTTAATCCGCGGTAGACCGCAAATGCACCGCCCCAGTCGCGGTTCTCTTCACCATAAGCTACCAAAGTAGGATCTTTATAAAAACGGTCCACAACAGCATCAAATATTCCGTCACGCAACTGGTATTGTTTCATTTTAGAGAATGGCTTTCCATCGGCATCAAAGGCAAAACGCTCTTTCTTTGAAATCTGGATTACCCTTGGGTTCTCAGCCATCGGGTGATTAACCTCGGGTGTCCGGTCCTCCATTTGATCAACCGACTGGTTTGAGAAGATCATTTCGCCAATCTGTTCGGGACGTTTACGGATATCCATGCGTGGTGAAACCTCGTCATTGATTGAGAGTTTGAGCATCTCCACCATGATTTGCTTAATGTCAGCCCAAACTGAATCGAGTGTTTTTTGATCGGTGATCTTTGAATCAACCAGGCTTTTGCCGAAAGAGGCGATGCTGTCCTGTTCCTGCCATGCTTCGATCTCCTCCTTTGAACGATAGGAAGAGGCGTCTGAAGGCGAGTGACCGCTATAACGATAGGTGAGAATTTCGAGGAGGATTGGTCCTTTTTTCTCTTCGATGAGCTGACGCTTGCGACGGTATGCATCGATTACAGCCAGCGGGTTGTATCCGTCAACCCGTTCGGCATGCATCTGCTCAGGATTTACCCCTGCGCCGATACGGGCAACTTTCCCGTAACCCATGGTCTCGCCGCAGGTTTGACCACCCATGCCGTACTGATTGTTCATAACATTGAAAATCACCGGAAGGCCCCCTTTCATATCACCTTCCCAAAGTTCATTAAACTGATCCATCGAGGCAAAGGAGAGCCCTTCCCAGACTGGTCCGCAGGCCATCGAGGCATCGCCAATATTTGCAACGACCATTCCCGGTTTACGGTTAATTTTCTTGTATAAAGCTGCACCCACCGAGATATCACCGCTTCCCCCCACAATGGCATTATTTGGATAAACGCCGAAAGGGGTGAAGAAGGCATGCATACTTCCGCCCAGCCCCTTGTTAAAGCCGGTTTCGCGTGCAAAAATTTCAGCCAGTGTTCCATAGATCAGGAATCTGCGCCCCAATTGTTTTGTTGTTCCGTTAAAGTCTTTTTTGACCACATTGAGTACTGTCCCGTTGAAGAATGTCTCCATAATCTGCATCAGATCAGCGTCATCCAGTTTCTGAATTGCACTTAATCCCTTCGCCAGAATTTCGCCATGGCTCCGGTGCGAACCGAAAATGAAATCGTCGACGGTCAGTGTGTAAGCCATACCAACAGCAGCAGCTTCCTGACCAGCAGAAAGGTGAGCCGGACCCGGATGGTCGTAGGGTATTCCACTATATTCCCCGGTCGTCTTAATCAGGTTCAACATAGTTTCGAATTCACGGATCACCACCATGTCGTGGTAAATGCGCAGAAAATCATCATTGGAAAAATTTGCCTTCTCTTCGGCAACTGTTTTTGCATACTGATTTACCGGAATCGGATTGAAGGTGATTTCTCCGGCTTGTCTGGCCACACTTGGGTCAATAAACTGAACTTTAGGCATAAGACTTTTGAATTGATGTTGAGAAGATTTGTGGTCTTCTTATTTAAAATGAGAAAATTGTCTCTTTAAATATTTCCGAAATGGTAGGATGCGGGAAAATGACCTCTTCCATCTCTTTGATGGTCATCTCCATTTCGATGGCCATTGAGGCCCCGTAAATAATTTCTCCGGAAGGATTTCCAAGGATATGAACCCCGAGAACTTCCCCGTATTTTGCCCCGATCAATACTTTGCAAAGTCCGCTTCCTCCCTCATTTTCAGCAATGAAACGACCAGCGAAAGCCAATGGTAATTTGGCGACTTTATATTCAATATTTTGGGCTATGGCACTCTCTTCGGTTAATCCGACTCCCGAAAACTCAGGATTGGTATAGACAACACCCGGAATGGCATTATAACGCATCTGATCGTTCCTTCCGGTAAGATTGTTGACCACCACCTCACCTTCGCGGCTTGCGGTATGCGCTAACAATGAAAATCCGGTAACATCGCCCGCTGCAAAAACATTGGGAACGTTAGTGCGCATCTTTTCGTCGACCTTGATGCCTCCACGGTTTAATTCAACTCCGATATTCTCAAGTCCAAAACCTGCGGTATTCGGTTTACGGCCAACACTTACCAGGATTTTCTCCCCGGTAACAGAGGTGGTTTTTCCACCCTTTTCAAAGAATACTTCGTTTCCTTTGACTTCCGTGACTTTGGCAGAGATATTAAAGGTGATCCCTTTTTTGGTATATTCTTTACGCAACATTTCGCTCATTTCGCGGTCCATCCCCGTCAGGATTTCATCGAGCATCTCGATGATGGTAACCTTGGTCCCCAGGCTGTTGTAGAAACTGGCAAATTCAAGTCCGATAACCCCGCCGCCAATAATAACCAGTGATTCAGGTCTTTCTTTGAGTTCCAGAATTTCACGATTGGTAAGAATCAGATCCCCGGGAGCTCCCAAGCCTGGGATAGGTGGTAAAAACGCCTCAGATCCGGTACAAATTAACAGATTGGTGGCAACAACTTCCTGCCCGCCGACTGTGATAGCAATTCCTTCGGCTGAACGGCCTTTGATGTAGGCGGAATCCTTGATCACCTCAACATGATGCTCTTTCATCTTCATTCCAACGCCGCCCACCAACTTCTTGACCACTTTTTGTTTACGGGCCATCATTTTTGAAAAATCAAAGGTCACCTCTTTGGTTTCAACGCCATATTTACTGCTTGCAACTGCATTGTCATAAATTTTTGCGCTGTATAACAAGGTTTTAGTCGGGATACATCCTTCGTTGAGGCAGACACCGCCAAGTTCACCCTTTTCAATTAAAACGACCTTAAGTCCTTTTTTGCCAGCTCTTTCGGCTGCTACATACCCGGCAGGTCCCCCGCCAATTATTGCTAAATCGAATGTTGTACTCATTTTTGTTTCTCCTATTTTATTAAAGTTCAAATTCAAGGTTTTCAATTTCCGTGGCGATTTGTTTCAGGAACCTTGTAGCCTCACCACCGTCGAGCGCCTGGTGATCATAGGTCAGACTGAGCCCGATATAGGGTACAAATCCGTAAGCTCCGTCGCCTAAATCCTTAGGACGGGGCACAATGGTGTTAACCCCGAGTATTCCAACCTGAGGCAGGTTGATTACCGGGGTAAATAGTTCAACGCCATAATTTCCGAGGTTTGAAACGGTAAACGAGGCAGCTTCCGAAGAGAGCAATTCAGGATTGATCGCCCCTTTGCGACAAGAGGCGGCAATTTCGCGCATCTGGTTGGAAAGTCCCTGAATGGAGAGGTCATCAGCATTCCGTATCGCCGGAACCATCAGACCACGATCGGTATCGACCGCTATCCCAAGGTGTATTTTGTTGAAATATTTCACACTATCGCCAAGAAAATGGGCATTAGCCTGCGGAAATTTCCGTAGTGCTTTAACCACTGCAAAACAAACCATATCATTGAGGGTAATGTTCACAGGATAACCATTATCATTTGCTTTTTTAACTTTTCTGCGCAATTCAAGCATTCTGCGCGCATCGGCACCCAAATGGTGAGTCAACTGTGCCGAGTTCTGCAACGACTGGTGCATCGCTTTGGCAATCAACTTCCGCATATTGGATAATTTCTTGATTTCAAAATCGTTGGAGTATATTGGATTAGGAGTCGTAAGATCTTTGGCTTTGACTGAACCTCCCAGACCTGATCCCTGAGAGGCAGGCTGGAGTTGTTCTTCACCGGCTATCTTTTTGGCAAGGGGTGTTGTTTTGGGATGACTGTCAATAACGGCCTTCACATCCTGCTCGATAATCCGACCTCCAGGTCCGCTTCCGGCTATTCCGTCAAGTTGGACGCCCTCTTTTTCAGCAAGGTTTTTTGCCCGCGGGGAGATGGCTCCGGATCCCACAGACTGAGTGACCGGGGAAGTTCCTTTAGTTTCTATAGTTCCTTTAGTTTCTACAATTCCTTTAGTTTCTATAGTTCCTTTAGTTTCTATTATTTCTGTTCTTGCTCCATCTGGACGGAACGCATCAACAGGTTCACCGGGAACACCAATCACACAGACATTGGTCAGAACGGGAACCTCATCCCCGGTTTCATAAAAGAGCTCCAAGAGAACCCCGTCGGCATCGGCCTCCTCTTCAAACGAGGCTTTATCGGTTTCGTAGGCAAAAAGAATTTCCCCCTTTTTAACCTGATCCCCTTTTTTCTTATTCCATTCGGTAATTATACAACTTTCAACAGATTGCCCCTGTTTAGGCATGATAACAACAAAAGCCATAGTTTGAGATATTTTTTGCAAAGATATTTTATTGAACTTGTATTTACAAGTAATTTAATAAATTAATTCTGAAGTATGAATAATAATGATTTAAATAATTATTAATCAGATACATGTGAAATATTTTATTTTAGGGTCATGTAAATACAAATTTTTGTTTTGTTGAATTTTTTATTAATTTTGCAGTTGTTTAACATTCAATTCAATAAAGTGATCAGGGAACAGGAGACATCAATTCCACAGCACCGAAAAGTATATGAGATCCTTAGGTCGCATATTACGGATGGGGTATTTCTGGAAGGAGATTTACTCCCTTCAGAAAATGAATTGTGCACTGTTCATAAGGTAACCCGGCCTACCATTCGCAAGGCGCTTGACCGTCTGGCCAACGAAGGTTATATCGTAAGACACCAGGGAAAAGGAAGTATCGTGAAAGGGATTCCCAAGGGAGTAGGGATCCTTTCGATGACTGGCACCACCTCCGCCATCGGGCAGGACAACCTGAAAACAACGATTATTCTAAAGCCTGAGATCCGTAATTGGACAGAAGCCTTTACCTTCCCGTTAAGCCAGCCTGAGATTGAGTCGGGCTGCATCTACATGGAACGGTTACGGCTAGTAAATGGCAAACCAGTGTTTTATGACATCACGATGATCCCGAATATCAACCTCTCACGGTTTACTTCCCGCAATTTTGAAAATAAGTCGTTGTTTGATATTTTGCGAAAGTATTACCATATCGAGGTGAGGGGAGGGGAACAGAAACTGCTAGCAATCGTGGCCGATGAAAGGCTGAAGGGGTTCTTTAAAGTAGGATCGGGCCATCCGGTTCTCCAGCTAAACCGCAAAATTGAAACCAACCGTCCCGGCTTTAATATTTACAGCCAGGTGTTTTGCAATACCGACGAGTACGCCTTGTACGGAACATTCTGATTCCAAAATAAAAACCCGGCTTTCCCGGGTTTGGTCCATCAGAATTTCTTCTGATTTGGTATGTTGATTACTGAACGATTTTCAAAAAGTATTATTAATTGCTTGCCAGCTCCGTCCTGATTTCAGACTGATCATTCGAATCTTTCCAGAACGAACCGTTATTGATCCATGATTTGATTTGAAGGGCAAGGTCAGGTTCTTCATTTACAATCTCTTCGCTCCAATAGGTGCCATTGCTGATCCAGGATTTCATCCGGATTGCAAGATCGGTTTCAGTGGATTCTGTGTCATTGCTCCAGTACGAATTACTGCTCATCCATGACTTTATTTGACGGGCGAGTTCCTCTTCACCAGTGCCGGTTTCATCATTCCAGTACGAACCGGTACGGATCAGTGATTCCATTTCATGTGAAAGCTCCTGGCTATCAGTTTGGTTCATAATGTTTGCATTACTGTCGGCCACGGCTGGGTTGAGTTCTTCATCCTGCAGGTTTTCCGGAGCACTCCAGTAGGTGCTGTTGCCCAGCCATGATTTTACCTGAATTGCCAACTCATTGTTATTCTGAAGTAATTCCTTTCCTGAAACTGCTCCTTTTGAAACACTGCACAGGGCTGCCAGGATGATTAATGATCCGATAATTGATCTCATCCCTTTTGCTATTTTGTAAGTTAATGTTTTCATCTTTTTTATTTTTAAATCTTAAACTTCGTTTGTTGATAGATTTACTACATTAATCGTGCCAAAATTGTTAATGTATTGTAATATAGATAAATATATAATTTCTGGAACTGATCAGGCCCTGCAAATATGTCCGGTTTTCGGGCTATCCTGTGTACGGAAATGGACATCGTAGAATCGTTCTTTAACTTATCCTTCCCGTAAGAAGTATTAGCCGGCGGTTCTGCGAATGACCGCGCAAGTGCATCCTCTGGAAGCCATAAAAAAAGGCCCGGATAAGTGGGCCCTGATCTTCTTTTTGAAATCTGTGAATTAAGAATTAATTATTTGCGATGCTCCAGTAATCTCCTTTGGTTATCCAGGTTCTCATTTGTGATGCAACCTCCTTTTCCGGAGTATTGGTATCCAGGGTTGCGTTGCCGTCAGGATTTGTCTGATTTTCATAGTTAAGGGTCTGAAGTTCATCTGCATCATCCGATTTGAAGTAGGTTCCATTCTTCAGCCAGGTGGTCATCTGCAGGGCCAGCTTCTCATTGTTTTCTGCATTTTCGTCGCTCCAGTATGCTCCCTTTTTCACCATTGTTTTCAACTGAAGGGCAACTTCCTGTTCGTTGGCCGGTGTGCCGGCAGATACCATTGATTCTGATGCCTTCATCGGCTCTTCAATTAATTTTGCGTTGGCAACAGGCATGGAGGAAAAATTGCTAACGCTTAACTCAATCCTGTTGGCACTCATCGCTTCGGTGTAGGTTGTATCGCTTAACTGAAGCTCGCGGACCTTGATTGTTGTAAAAATTGCCAATATAAAGAGTGCAACCATAATTCCAATCCTGATCTCTTTTTCCGTATGGTAAGATATTGTTTTCATGGCGTTGTGTTTTTAATTGTTCTTTAATCATTTACAAAATGGATGCTACAGATATTGTGCCAAAATGAATAAGTAATTGAAATACATATAAATAAGAAGTAAATTGGATCAAAATTACCGGGATCGTTTGTACGCTTTTTGGGCATTCAGATGTACGTATCCGGACATCAGGGAAAGAATATGTTAGATTGAAAAGCTATTCACCCGATACCGGATTTACTTCCCGATTTTCTTGGTTATTTTTGTGGCGTAATCTAAAAGCAGGTATGGATATTTATCCTTCAAATTTTGAAAGTAAGATTGGTTTTGATAAAGTTCGGGAGATTCTTCAGAGCCGGTGTCTGAGTACCCTGGGGAAGGAACAGGTTGACGAATGCCACTTTTCCCATAATAGGGAAGAGGTTGAACGTCAGCTGGATGAGGTGATTGAATTTGTGAAGATTATCTCTGACGGGATGAATTTCCCCAACGGTTATTTTATCGATATGCGTCCTGCCTTGCAGCGGTCAAAGATTGCCGGCACATTTCTGGATGTTTTTGAAATCTTTGATCTGCGCCGCTCGCTCGAAACCGTTCGCGCCATCGTAGCCTTCTTCAGGAATACCGAAGAGGGAACTTTTGAACGGTTAAAAGATGCGGTCAGAAATGTCCAGGTTTTCCCGTTTATCTATGAGCGGATCGATCAAATCTTAAATAAACACGGACAAATCAAGGACAATGCTTCACCCGAACTGGCACAAATCCGCCGGGATATTTTTTCACTGCAGTCAAGTGTCTCTAAAATAATGTCTGCGATTTTGAGGAAGATGCAGGCTGAGGGATTGGTGGAAAAAGATATTACCGTATCCATGCGTGATGGCCGCACGGTCATTCCCGTGGCGGCAGCAAATAAGCGTAAAATCAAGGGAATCATTCATGACGAATCGGCTACGGGAAAGACCTCCTATGTCGAGCCTGAAGAGATCGTCGAAACCAATAACCGGATCAGGGAGCTGGAATCGGCTGAACGCCGGGAGATTGTGAAAATTCTCACCCGCTTTACCGACGATATCCGTCCTTATGCCGACGATATCACCTACTCCTACCAGGTCATGGCCATCCTCGATTTTATCAGGGCGAAGGCAATCTGGTCCGTTGAAAGCAAATCGGTGAAACCGGTGTTGACACGTGAGATAGAACTTGACTGGATCGCCGCGCGCCACCCGTTACTGGAGATTAATCTGGCCCGTGAACAGCGCAAAATTGTCCCCCTCGATATCCGGTTAGACCAGACAGACCGTATCCTTCTTATTTCGGGACCAAATGCCGGGGGGAAATCGGTCTGTCTTAAAACAGTCGGACTTTTGCAGTATATGGTACAATGCGGAATTCCCATCCCGGTTCAGGCGGATAGCCGGACCGGGTTATTTCGTGCCATTTTTATGGATATCGGGGATGACCAGTCATTGGATAATGACTTAAGTACTTACAGTTCTCATCTTTACAACATGAAGTTCTTTGTAAGAAACTGTTCTCCCGATTCCCTGGTGCTGATCGACGAATTTGGAACCGGAACCGAACCTATGCTTGGCGGCGCAATTGCTGAATCGATCCTGAACAAAATCAATGAATTGGGTACTTTTGGGGTGATTACCACCCACTATACCAATCTGAAACATTTTGCTTCCTCCGCACCCGGCATTGCCAATGGTGCCATGATGTACGATTCGCACAAAATGGAGCCCCTTTTTCAGCTCCAAAGCGGGGAGCCCGGTAGTTCCTTTGCCTTTGAGATTGCCAGA
>Ga0364921_10045_pt1 | contig 48294 bp, 40 predicted proteins | sample ExccelJu500001D3_2_FD_206956 | JGI IMG/M metagenome (GOLD analysis project Ga0364921, IMG submission 206956) | Enriched cells from Trout Bog Lake Hypolimnion, Wisconsin, USA - BchlTB.June20.5000.01.D3 | ecosystem: Environmental > Aquatic > Freshwater > Lake > Hypolimnion/Profundal zone | place...
GTTGGCGCCTAGAGTTTGAAGTTCTCCGAAAGGGATCTCGTTCCCGACCGGTCATTTCAGCTGGTTTATCCCACAGTGCCATCAGGCTTGAGGCCGAGAACCCGAGGGCCTGGAAACGCGAGATTTCCTTATGAAAGTTATTATCTCTCTTGCGTGTCCACTTGGCGCGACCCGGGGAGGTCTCAAGCTCGTTGGTGCTCTCTTGGACGTTAGGAGTGGCGGCTGCCAGGTCGGATGAAGTGGATACGCAGATTATCTTTATCGGTGGTAAAGGCACACGTTTGCGTGAGGAGACCAAGTTCAGGCCGAAGCCGATTGTGCCAGTAGGAAGCAGGCCGATCCTTTGGCACATCATGAAGATATACCCGCATTTCAGCCATAACGGGTTCATCTTGTTGGCGTGACCGCCTGAAACGGAACCAAGTCTGGCTTTCGTTAGATGACATGAAGCCAACAAGCGACGGTAAAACGGCCATCGCGTGGGTTTTATGTTATCTAACACTGCCCCTGGTCTGGATCCCGCGTCCCCGTCACTCCTTGGGCAGCTGTGTGTCGGCGAACAAACTCGAGATTCTCATGGTCACCGTAATTCTTACCGGCGCTGCTGGTTTCATAGGTAGTCACACGTGCGAAGAACTGCTAGCTTCGGGATTTCGTGTTGTGGGAGTGGACAACTTCCGTTCGGGCCACCGGGAGAACCTGACAACGGTTTTGCCCCAGTATCCATTCATCTTTCGCGAAGCTGACGTGTCGGAAGCAGGTGTTATGGACGCCCTGGCGGCGGAATTCTCCCCTAGTGCGATCATACACCTTGCCGCACTGGTGAGCGTCCATGAAAGCGTCGCTGACCCCGCATTAAATTTTCGTCTCAATCTCCTCGCGACCCATCTTGTCGCTGAGGCGGCCCGCAAACACAGGGTTTCCAGGATCGTTTTCGCCTCATCGGCCGCCGTTTACGGCGATGCGCCTAACCAACCGCTGTGTGAATCGACGACTCCCTGCCGTCCGATCAGCCCCTATGGAGCTGCAAAAATTGCCTCCGAGAACTTGCTCCTCGGTTATGCTGCTTCGTACGGCATTAGCGTCCATTGCCTGAGGTATTTCAATGTGTTTGGCCCCAGACAAGATCCCACATCTACCTATTCAGGGGTGATCTCAATCTTTGCCAAGCGCTTTCGCGAGCGTTCTTCCGTAACGGTGTATGGTGACGGGCGGCAATCCCGCGACTTCATCTCTATCCATGATGTGGCCCGGGCGAACGTCATTGCGATCTCCAAGTCCGAGCCCACGACTTGCGTCGTCAATATCTGCACAGGTCAAGCAACTTCCCTTCAGCGCCTCTTGGAAATCTTTTTGGAAGGCTACGCAGATCCTCTGCCGCCTATGTACGCTCCCGCCCGGTCTAGCGACATTAGGCACTCGCTGGGCGATCCCACTGCAGCGAGACAGTACTTAGGTTTCGAAACCGCTTGGACAATTGAAGCCGGACTCCGAGAATTGATCTCAGTGACGTGACCGCCGGAAGCGGAACCAAGTTTGGCGTTTGTCTGTGCAACCCGCGAAGTTAAAGTGCCTAGGTAGGGCCGAAGGCCCTCTCGACCGGCCTGTCGAGGCAGGCGACCCATTGCGGGCACGTGTGACCTGGAACTTCGTGGCAGGCGCCAGCGTGCATGGTGGCGCCTTGCGCATGCTCACGGTCCCTGACGAGCACACAAGGGAAATCCATGTCCTGGGCTCGGAGTTGCCCATTGGCTTGCCCAGCGTAATCAAGTTGGTGCAAACGGCCATCCCCCAGCATGGCGCCCTAAAGTTCTCCGTTCCAACAACAGAGCAGAGTTTGTCGCCCACGATTTCCAGCGCTGGCAGGCCGATCACAGCACATCAAGACAATCTACATTACGCCCGCCAGTCCCAAAGCAAACGGGTTTGTGGAGCGCTTCCACTTCCGTCCGAGATGAGTGCCTCAACCACGAGCAATTTTGGACGCCGACCGAGTCTCGCGTCGTCATCGAGGGTTTCCGCCAGGATTACAAAACCTCCCCGCAACACAGCGCACTCAGCATCCAGGCCCCATGGCGTTTCGTTACTGCCTCCCGGAGCGGGGGATTGCAAATCCGCTCCTTCCCCTCACATCAACCAACCCTCTAGACTAACACTGTCCCTGGTCCAAATCCAGCAACCCTTTCAACAGATAGTGGAGGGTGATTCAAATCTGGCCGGCTGAGAACTACTCCTAACAAATGCGTCCATTCCTTTCAATTGGAATTCCCAATTATAATTATGGGAGGTATTTAAGGCAGTGCATTGACTCTGTGTTAATTGCGAGCGATGAAAACATTGAGATAATCATTTCTGATAACGCTTCGACCGACAATAGTTGGGCAATTATCAATGAGTACAATGATAAACGCATCATTAGCTATCAGCAAAAGACCCATGTCTCAGGCGCTTTGAACTGGAGGACATGTTGCGACCTCGCAAGGGGAAAGTATTTCATGATGCTCTGTTCTGATGACTGGGTAAAACCGAACCTAATTTCTGAGCTAAGGTATGCGGATAGTATATTAAGACCCGGTCAAACAATTAGCTTCTTTGGGCATTGCATAGACACCGCCTTAGACGACGGCCATACTGTGACAATAAAAACAACTGAGGGAAACACAGCAACTGCGCGTTGGTTAACACAGAAGAGTCAACTCCTGAGTCGTTGGTTTTGTATGAACTATTCAATGCCAACTATGTGCATCGTTTCAACAGATCTTGCCAGAAAAGTCGGATGGTATGAACCAACGATGCGAGCAGACAGTATTCTGATTTCAAAAATTTTAACGGACCCTTCGTTCGAGATTGCGGTATTAGTCGGGGACTCGCTTGCTTGCCAACGGATCCACGGTTTAAACGATCGAACCAAATATTCCTATTTCGAGAGCTATCGGGATGAAGTCAAGTTTACGCTACCGTTTATTGAAAAGTCAATATCACAAGACGAAAAGCGTTACTTTAAGAGAATATATAGGCTCGCCGCAGCAAACGCCTTGTTGGGGTTAATTGTAGGGGAAGTGCGTAGACGGAGAAGATATCCGATCTGCAGCGGCATTATGGAACTGATCTGTATGAGTTCTCTCGGAGAAGCGATTGCAGGCCTTCCGGTCGCCGTTTGGAAGCACATAGCTGCATGACTCCTTTACGTCGAAGGGATGAACGTCGAAAGACAGTAATGAGAGGCATACCATTCCTCCTTCTTGGGATCGTGCTGCCGTTTGTAAGTGGTGTTCTGTTGGTGCCCCTCTACCTAAGGTACATTCCGACTCATCTCTACGGTGCCTGGCTAGCGACAGGGAACGTGCTAGCCTGGCTTACGATAGTCGATCCAGGGGTAGCTGCGATTCTGCAGCAACGTGTGGCGAACGCCTACGGCGCCAATGAGCATATGGCTATATCGGCTTGGGTCGGAGGAGGTTTGGCAATAAGCGGTTGTGTAATCATCATTATAATTGCGCTCGGCTTTAGTGTATCGGAGATGCTTCCGGCATTGATCCATATTCCATCGAGCGGTGAGACCGATGTTCTTGTTCGAGCATTTCAGTGGAGCGTTGTAGGAAGCGCTTTGACAGTGTTTGCGTTCTCACTTGCTGCTATAAATCAAGGTCTCCAGAGCAGTTTCTGGATTGGCGTCATATACAACGGAGCATTGATCGTAAGAATAGCAACGGTGATATTATTGTTAAAATGTGGATTGGGGTTAATGGCGCTTGGGATAGCTTCTGTACTGATGGGTTCGTGTTTCGTGCTGGGGCAGGCAACTTATTTGGTTTATCGAATGAAAAGCGAGGGCTTTTCATTCACAGTCGACCCTAGAGAAATCCGAAACATAGGCTCGCTCCTTTCGTTCACAGCGCTAAGCCGAGTAGCGGGAACTCTGGCTAACAATCTGGATCTGTTCTTGGTAGCACGTTCTCTTGGCGTAACCGATGTTACAATACTGAAGTTCAGTAAATCATTGCCGGAGATGAGCAGACTTGTGATAGACCGGCCATACGCGGCGATGCAGCCTGCGCTTTCCCATCTGTTAGGTAGCGGGAATATGGCCCGAGCTCGGGAACTTCTTCTTCGGTTGTTTATTCTGTCCACGTCACTTTTGGTTCTGATTGGAGGGTGTTTTGTGGCTTTCAACCGTGACTTTGTTCAGTTATGGGTTGGAGCTAAATTCTATGCGGGGAATACAATAAATCTGCTGATTGTTGCGTGGGCACTTGGATCGGTTATCATCTCCGTGACGTCGGCGGTTTGCTTTGCTGCGGGTGACATCCGAAAGAATAGCTTAGCTAGCATGGCGCAGGCGGTAGCGTATCTGCCACTTTTATGGGCGGGTGCACACTGGTTCGGTATACTAGGCGTATTGCTTGCCAGTTTACTGTCCATTGGCCTCACTCAGGGAGTCTATCTTCCTAAGGCATTCGTACGGATCTACGAGGTATCTCCCAAGGAATGCAAACTGTTGGCAAAAACCGCGACTATCTCGGGTGTTGCAGCTATCCTCGTTATACTTATGTTTTGGGACGTACGCTCAACCAATTGGTTTGGGCTCTGCCTTCGAGTCACAGAGTTCACAGGGTGCTACATTGCGTTCGTATTACTACTCTCCTCAGAAGTCCGAGCTGAGGTTGTAATATGTAAGAACTGGGTCAGGTCTAACTTCCTAACACCGGTCCATCGCAAAAGCTAACGAGAAGACGAGCAAGTGCAGCGTGCTAACATATAACTTTTGCACTTCTTCAGTTAACAGGGCATAGTGTCGAGCAGACTCTACCTATCTGGCAATATCAAGAGCTCTAGTAACAAGCCACACCAAACTCTGAGTATCTATGAAAAGTATTGCAAAGGCAGTGTATAAAAAAAACACAACTGTCTCAAGACGTCCAGTGTCTCTCGTGACCGGCGGCGCAGGCTTTATTGGAAGCCATGTCGTTGACAGTTTGATTGAACTTGGGCACAGAGTGGTAGTGATCGACGACCTCTCAGGGGGTGCTATTGAAAATGTGAACAAACGGGCAAAATTTGTGAGATGCTCCACCTTAGATTATGGGAGAGTTAAGACACTATTTAGACGTTATCGTTTTGACTATGTGTATCATTTGGCTGCCTACGCCGCGGAGGGGCTAAGCCACTTTATTCGGCGATTCAACTATTCGAACAACGTGCTAGGGAGTGCTTCGTTGATCGATGCCGCTATAAACTTTAAATGTAAGTGTTTTGTCTTCACTTCAAGCATTGCTGTTTATGGAGCAGGGCAGGTCCCCATGAGCGAAGAGACAGTACCGCACCCTGAGGACCCTTATGGGATAGCGAAATACGCTGTTGAACTAGACCTAGCTGCTGCGAAACACCTTTTCGGTCTAAACTACGTCATCTTTAGGCCACACAATGTTTACGGGGAGCGGCAAAATATCGGGGATAAGTACCGCAATGTGATCGGAATATTTATGAATCAAGTTATGCAGGGTATGCCATGCAGCATTTTTGGGGATGGAAGTCAAACTCGTGCGTTTACTGAGGTCTCGGAGGTAGCTCCTATCATCGCGCACAGTGTTAGAAACAGAAGAGCCTACGGGCAGACATTCAATCTTGGTTCAGACAAGGTCTATAGTGTCCTGCATGTCGCTGCTGCCGTACAGAAAATCTTTAAAAGACAGACAGGCGTGAAAAAGATGGCGAAGAGAAGAGAAGTTAAAGATGCCTATAGTAAACATGATAAAGTTTGGAGGTACTTTAAGCGAACTCCACCAGTTGAGCTGGAAGCAGGGCTTTCAAAAATGGCCATTTGGGCTAAGAGAAGTGGCTCACGAAAAACCTCAGTATTCAAAGACATAGAGATTAGAAGACAGCTACCAAAATCATGGAGGAAACGATGATTGCGGGGAAAAAGATTAGTATTGTCATGCCTGCATACAATGAGGCAGAGAACATCAAACAGGCCGTCGAGGCATATAGAAGAATCGAGGAGGTCGATGAAATCTTAGTCGCTGACAACAATAGCCGTGACGGTACTGCTGCGTTGGCTTTGGCAGGCGGTGCGAGGGTCGTGTCAGAGCATAGACAGGGTTATGGATTTGCGTGTCAAGCTGCCCTCAGGGCTGCATCGGGCGATTATGTCATTCTCGTCGAGCCGGACGGAACATTCCGATCGAGCGACGTGTACAAATTCTTTGCTTATGCAGGTGAATTCGATGTCGTATTTGGCACCAGAACAGCGAAGAGCTGCATATGGACTGGCGCGAACATGGGGATGTTCTTAAGATATGGGAATTGTGCTGTCGGAAAGTTTTTGGAATACCTGCACAACGGGCCTTGCTTGACGGACGTCGGTTGTACATACAAAATGCTAAATCGAAAAGCGTTAGATCACATAGTGCCGTTGTTTACTGTCGGGGGGAGCCATTTTTCCCCGGAACTCATGATTCTCAGCATCCGTTCAAAATTACGCTGCGTCGAGATTCCAGTAAATTATCAACATCGAGTCGGTGTATCTAAGATTACGGGGAGCTTTAAAAAAGCATTTAAGCTGGGTTTGACTATGATTGGTCTGATATTCCTGTATAGAATAAGGCGAGTGCCAAAGTGTAAGAGCGCTTAGGGAAATAGCGAGTCTATTGCGAGAGTAGCAATAAGATCCGCTTCAACCAGAATAGCGCAGCTTGGTTCTTCGGGCTGAAAATTCATCAACGTTGTGAGGTAGTTGCGGTTCGACACCGCGACGTCATGCTGTATTCGTTAGAGAACACTTTGAGGGTGTCTGTTTGTGCGACCATACAGGATGGAGTAGCTTTGGTTATTCTAGGGCGCGTTGTCGAGACTAGGGGTCCCGAAATACATTTGGTTTCCGCTCTTTGAAACTATGGAGATGGTAGGAAGCGCTAGGTTTACAGTCCTCTTTAAGAAATATGGGAAAATAACACGATAAGCTAATTGGTTAGGCATGGTCTGAGGCGGGTTGTAGTAACCGAAGTTACGTTCAAAAGCCAAAAACGGCGGCATGCATTCTATGGTGATAGCTGCCAGGGAATTCGGCACGACTCGCCGATATAGATAGTATAGAAATAGAGATATAATGGCGGCGTCTATCCAAGCGCAGAGGAGGATAGCACACGGACGTATCTTTGTTTCGAAAGACGTGGGATGGTCGAATGAACAAGAGAACCTATACAAAGATGTAACGAGATAAAACAGGAGTGTTATGCTGGATCAAGCACAGTATTTAAGACGAACAGCGACCAGTGCCGGAAAACTGTGCCTTTGGCTGTTCGCAGCGATAATTACGATAGCAGCACTTAACAGGAGTGCTTTGGACGCTCTACAGCCTCTTCGGGGATTCTGGGGTAACCAAGATGGTGGTGATCAACTGAATTACGCGATTTATATCGCTCATGGGAAGAATTATTTTACGAACCCAGACCAACTCCCGATGTTACTCCCGCAGACTCCGGGGCTCTACCCATTGGTTCTATCGCCATTTGTTCGTGATTTCGGACCGAGCCTAGCATACGGTAATATACTCGGGCTTGGATGTTTTGTAGTCACTTTGATCACGGTTGGGTATGTCGCTAAGCAGGCAAGCGGGGAGTGGACTGCAATACCGATCGCAATCTCGGTTATATTGGGAATGAAAAGGGTGAGCGCCACGTTGGCATGGAATCGTCCTGACTCCCTAGCGCTGGCGCTAGGCGCGCTATCTGTCGGATTCTTAATCAAGGCAATCGTTGAGGAAGAAGAGAAGAATCATCTTAGGATGAGCCTTATCGTGATAAGTGCTCTTCTCGTGGTTTTAGCAACTTCAACCAAACAGCTCGCAGTTGCTATCGGGGTCGGCGCAATCGCCTTCTTGCTAATTACGGGTAGGGCAAAAGCCGCTGCGATTTACTGTTCAACCTCAGCAGGGTTAGGACTCGCGATTGTGCTATTTCTAGAATATATAACCCGAGGCGGCTTCCTTCTAAATCTCTGGACGTTAACAAATGCGATGACTCGTTTCTCTATGTTTCACTGGATCCAGAACTGTGGATTAGTGGCATGTGGGTACATTGCGGCAATCATGATAACGTTCGGGCTGGTTATAAGGAACCGGATTAACTCTGGCAGGTTAACAAGCGGGCCTGCCCAAGAAGCCCTGCTCGCAATTACCATCTCAACCGGCTTGATGGGAGTTGGCACCTGTTGGCATATAGGTGGGGGTATGCAGTATCTGAGTTATTCAATAGTGACATTATCGATGCTTAACGGCGCGATCTTCAGTAAATATCTATCTAAAAATAGAGAAGAAAGAGGCAGCCTAATAAAATCGTCGCTGGCGGTATGCTGTATTCTATTTCAAGTAATCGTCGACGTCGAATTGCCTTTTAAAACGCTGAAAGAGAACTGGTTTTGTACTCCGTTCGAAGAGAGAGATGTTTATAAGAATCTAAATGTGATTGTGAAAGAGCTGCAAATCCTCAAAGGTCCAATGTTCTTTGACCGATTGCCTGGCCTTGGTCTAAAACTGAACAGGCCGATTGAGGTAGAGACGTCAGCCTTGTCCCGGATACGAGAAAGAGGATTGTGGAATCCGTCTGTGCTAAAACGAGCATTTAATGGCGGGAAGTGGAGATATGTAGTCAGATTAAGTGACAGCCAAGCGCTCTTTTTAGGAATGTCAGACTTTGAAAACATATTGACAGAACGATATGAGCAAATTCGGGTCTATCCGTTGGTTCAACTTGAGCATTCTCGGGTCAACGTTTCGATTTGGCAGCAGAGAACGAGTAGGGGTACTGGAGACGTTTCCGGATGCAACGCTGAAGACTTGCAGGATTAATAGGACGCTATGTTTTGGCGAGAGTTGGGTTTCTGCGCTAAGGTCGATAGAAATGTTAAGCGGTGTTGATATTTAAAGCGCTATGTCCGTCCGTATATGTAAAAAGAGTTAACTGTAGGGAAGAGTTAACTGGATTTCCGGGTGGTGGCTCCGGATAAAATATTACGCTCGAACGCCGATAGAGCTAACAGCAGGAGCAATAACTAAACAAGGAAGGTATTATAAACGTTTTCCAATGGTAAATTTTGCGGTGATCGAAAGGCGGAGCCATATAGGCTGGTGGTTACGAAACGCTCCGTGAGAATGACAGATAATATAAGGTCAATCGGACAATGATTGGAATTCGAAAAGAACAACGGGAAGGACTTACGAGGCCTGGGAAATCACCGCTATTGGCCCTATTTCTCGGTTTTTGCAGCCTCCTCTTAGGGTATTGGTCAGTTGGGGTAATTAGGAGTCCGAAAGGTCTGTATTGGGCGCAAAACGCGGTGTGCGAGATTGCCATAATAGTGGTATATGTAGTACATTTAAGAAAGAGAATAGGAATAAGTGGTCTTGTCATAATGATGAGCGCGTTCCTTGTAAGATCCGTGGGATGTGCCTATTCATATACCACAATCTCCGATCTTGGATATTGGGATAATCCGACTATATACGTCGGGGGTTGGGACTTTGAGTGGTGGCACTTGGCCATTTCTGCACTCAGCACTCACTGGCACAATGTTAGTATCTGGAGCGGGATGGACCCATCGTTCTATCAAGAGAACAAGAATCAAATCTTAATTCACTATTGCGCGATTGTATACTACTTTTCTCAAAACACGGTTTTGAGTATGGCTACCTGGAGCGCAGTCCATCAAATCGCGACGGCAGTTCTTTTGGCGTCACTCTCACAAATTAGCGGTCCAAACAAGAATTTGGAACTGTCGGTCTTGTTTATTGTTGCGTTCTGGCCAGAGGCGATGTTTACGTTTATGTGGAGGGATAGTGTCGGCTGGACAGCCTTAGCGTTAGGAATATACCTGGTAGTTAAGAGCCGCGGCAATCTGCAAAGGCTGTTGGTAGCATCAGTGGTAGCTGCGACACTAGGGTATTCTGTTCGAGAGGTATACAGCCTAAGCTTTGGCGCAGTTATGGTGTATTCGTTATACAAAGCCGATCGACTGTCTCTCGCCACTCGACTGTTTACGATGGCGGCGTGCACGTTAATTGCAATTAGCTTCGTTCTATCGTCGGGGATGAGCTTTATGGGAATCAGAACGGCAGTATTTGGCAGGTATCTCACAGACAGCCAAGATGCTCTTTCGATCACACGGGTTGCAACGGAAGCCCCCGGTCGTTTAGTAAAGGCACTCTTTGGAGGGATATTCCCATGGTATCAGATATTTAGCGCTGACTCTGCCTACAGTTGGTGGGATGTGGTTGAGATCTTTCAAGCGACGTTGAACTGGGTTTTGTACGTTGCAATGTTCTGGCGCTGGCGGGAGTGGCGAAAAAATAATAATGCGGCTCCACTGGAAGTATTGCTTGGCGTCAGCCTTATTCTGGTAGTTGTGCTCGGAACTGCTGTTCATGCGACATATATCGCGGCCGGGACACTATTTTTCGTTCCGGAGGCGGTGCGGTGCGGTCGGATTCGACTCGGAGTACTGGCATTGCTCTGTTTTGTTGGATTTCTGTGTGCAAATGTCTTCTATTCTCTGATTGGAGTTTATGGGACAAATATAACCGGAATCTATTAAAGCTATACAAGTTAAGTAAAATATAGATAGTGGCACTTAAGTGTGTCTTACTGGCTTCAAAGTTAGTCTGCAACAGTGAGTGATATCCTGCAAAAGTGCGCGACGTCAGATCTAGACCTGTGTTCGCGGGGAGATTTGTCAGCTGTTGGGTCGAAGCTATGGCACTGTCGAGGCTGTGCCTAGGCGCCGTACGGTGATTAGGACGTGCGCGTTTGCCAGAGGCCTAGAGAAGAGTATCCGGCAGTTCGTTATTTATCTGACGAAATTATGAGTAAGAAGGTAGTTGTTCGAGTTAAAGGTGGCATCGGGAATCAATTATTTGGCTATGCAGCGGGTCGACGGTTAGCAGTCGCAAACGATGCCGAATTGGTGATAGATACAGTTACGGGTTTCACCAATGACCGAGTATATAAGCGAAAATACATGTTAAACAATTTCATGATTAGCGCGCGAAAAGCGTCTTGGGTAGAAAGGCTTGAACCACTGGGGCGGTATCGGCGATGGCTTCTAAAAAAGTTAGCCCAGAGAGTCCCCTTCGAGCGAAGAAGATATCTCGAGGATGAACGGATGGACTTTGACCCGAGACTGCTGTCCTTTAGGGTTAGAGGCACAATATTTCTTGATGGTTCATGGCAGAGCGAAAATTATTTTAGAGACATCGCATCAATAATTCGCAATGAATATAAACTCGTGACTGTTGCCAGCGATAAGAATGATCAGCTCTATAGGGAGATGCAGAAGAAAAATGCAGTTGCCGTTCACATTCGGTATTTTGATAAACCAGGAAAAGAGATGGGACACAATATTGAGGCGAGCTATTACCAAGAGGCCATACAGCTAATCGAGAAAAGCATCACGGATCCTCACTATTATCTATTTTCAGATTGTCCTATTGAGAGACAGATGGAGGCGCTCTTCCCAGTGGGAAGACGAACGGTGGTTATCCACAACCGAGAGAAAGATGTGCCGTGCGGCGACTTTGGCCTGATGAAGGAGTGCAAGAACTTTATTATTGCGAACAGCACTTTCAGCTGGTGGGCGGCGTGGTTGGGGGAGCGAGACGGCGGTGTTGTAATCTGTCCAGGAAAGAAGGTGAGTGGAATTACCTGTTGGGGGTTCCCTGGGTTGATTCCAGATCGCTGGAAACAAGTAAAGAACACGTAAGTCTGTTATGCCGAACGCGAACTCCAAATGGATCCGGAGGGGGGCGGAACTGGTCCGGAGAATCTTAAACCGTCGTGTTGCTGAGATTTGCGATCTGTCGGGAATTGCTAAGAATTTAAGTATAGTTGGTGTACCTGGTTATCGGAATACGTTCTGTGGATATTTCGACGTCTGTCCATTTAACGAACGCAATGCGGATGTCATATTAGTTCATTGCAATAATGCCGACCCAAAGGTCGCTGCAGAGCAGGCAGAGGTTTCGGCCATAGGGCTTTGGGACCTAAAAGCGGGCCGGTTTTCCTTTGTAGGGTTGAGCCACGCCTGGAACTGGCAGCAGGGTAGCCGGTTGCAGTGGCTCACCGAAAAGTCTATAATTTATAATACATTCGACGATAGACAAGGGTGTGTGACTGGATGCATTTATGATATATATACCAAAGAAAACCGGCTAATACCTATTAGTGTAGGATCTTGTTATAAAAACAACTTCGTGCTCTCAAATGATTATTATCTTCTGAGCAAATATAGCGAGTATGGCTATGCGTCTCTCCCTATTAGAAGAAGCTCGGGTGAAATCCAAAAGTTTACAATAAATACTGGGAGTGTTGAGACGCTTTTTTCGATAGCAGCAATAGAGAGCTTAGTTAGATCTAGCCTGGGAGATAACAGACACATAAATCACATTGCAATCAACCCGGAAGGAACACGGTTTGTGTTTGTTTATCGACGCCAAGTACAGGGGAGGCGGGTAGACAGCCTCCTGAGTTACTCGATGTTGGGCGGGGCTCTAAAGATGTTGATTGAGGAGGGAACTGTTAGCCACTACGCATGGAAAGACGAGCAACACCTTGTATTTTGGGGCGTCCTTCACGGAAGACCTGGGTTTTACCAGGTGGATGTTACGACTGCTCAGACCATGTTGATTTGCTCGTTTCGCACTGATGGGCACTTCAATTTTCTCACGCGTGACATCGTTTTGTTAGACTCTTATCCGTCGGCGTTAGATGCTTGCCAGAGTCTGTCTTTGTTGAATCTGAAAGAGAAACACCAACAGTTTCTGTTGCGCGTACGCCACCCAGTACAATTCGATTTGAGTACACGATGCGACCTGCATCCGAGCCTATCACCGGATAAGCGTCGATTCCAAATCGACACAAGAATTCGAGACGACCGGAGTGTTATCGTTGGGGAGCTCTTCCGCTAGAATACGGCATACAGGAATAGATGAAAGGTACCTATAATTAGAGGGGTTTTATAAGAGACAATGGAATGTTCGAGAGAAACGTGTATAGAAAGACTAAAAGTAACGAGTCTAACCGATTGGAGAGTCCAGTCTGGAGACGGTAGGGGTTAGTCACCATAAAAAGTATTTAACAATGGCTATAGACAAAAAGATTCCGGTGTCGGTGTTGATGTCTTGTTATAACGCTGAGCTTTGGATAAAGAGTTCAATCGATAGTATTTTGGGGCAGACCTTTGAAGACTTCGAGTTCATAATCATCGATGATGGATCGACTGATCGGACAAGTAAAATTATAGAGGAGTACGCGAACCGTGATGGTAGAATTGTGTGGATTAGAAAGGCGAATACAGGTTTAGCAGACTCGTTGAACGTTGGGCTTAGGCGCGCCCGTGGCGAATGGATTGCCCGGTTGGACGCGGACGACATTAGTGATAGAGAGCGTCTCCACGCGCAGTTGCAATGCGTACGCGATAATCCGGGCGTTATTTTGGTCGGATCTTGGTCTGTAGAAATCGATGAGCTCGGTAACCGAATCAAGATGCATCGGTATCCAGAGTGGCATAGGATGTTGTCTAGGAACCTGCAGAGTATGAAACGCTTTTTCCCTCACTCCTCTGCATTTTACAATACGGAGCGAGTTCGGGCAATAGGGGGTTACAATTTAAGAGCCGGAAAGGCTGAAGATCTACATTTGTGGCAACAACTCTGCATAGTTGGCGAGATTAGGTGCCTGCAGAAACCCCTTGTATGCGTTAGACGGCATCGGTACCAAATCTCGTTTAGTGATGGGGGAGTACAGCAATATGTAGACGCTCTCGCAGCGACAGTAGCACTAAATTTGCGATCTCGATTCGGGAACGATCCAATCGGAAAGTTAGATGACCAGTCTTGGACCCGCCTAAGAGTTTGGATTGAGGAAGAGATTAGGAAGAGTAGTGCGGTCTCGCGTTTTGTGGTTTGGCGACGTTTGCGAGAAGAGGTTATTAGAGGCGAGACGGGATTGAGGCAGGTCATCAAAGGTAGTCTTGATCTTGTGTGGTCTGGCCACGCTTGGGGGGTGCTACACGAACAGGTTTGGGGATCGACGGAACCAAGGCGAATAGCGCAGGAGTGGATTAGACTTAACGAGTTATCACCTGAATCAACGAAACTTCGTGACGTGGAGACGGATAACTGGCCCTTTGCTTCACCTGTTGTCTCCGTTTTGATGTGTTGCTTTAACGGCGAACGATGGGTTGGAGAAGCAATCGAAAGCGTATTGTGCCAGACGTTCTTGAATTTCGAGTTTATCATTATCGACGATGGTTCAGTTGATAAATCTTGGGGCATTATAGAAAAAGCGGCCAAGAGGGATGATCGAATCGTTGCGGTGAGAAGGACGCATCGTGGTTTGACAGACTCGCTAAATTTTGGAATTGCTCTCGCTCGGGGCAGCTGGGTAGCGCGTCTTGACGCAGACGACCTATGTGAACCGAGGCGGCTCGAGGAACAGGTTGCGTATGTGGCGAAACATCCCGAGATCGTTTTGTTAGGTTCTGGATTTACGGAGGTCGACGAGGACGGGAAGTTAGTCATGAGACATTCGTACCCCCGTGCGCATCGAAGACTATTGCAGAGACTTGTTCGCATGAGGGCTTGTTTCCCCCATTCTTCAGCGCTGTTCAAGAGGTCAGTGCTAAATGAGTTAGGAAACTATAACCCGTTATTCATTAAGTCGCAGGATAAAGATCTCTGGTTGCGCATGGCGACGTATGGAGAGATTGCGTGTGGTAAGAGAAAATTGGTGGTTATCCGCGGACACGAAGGACAGGTAACAAGAATGAAGGAGGGGATTTCCCAAACTACCTTTGCGGTAGCCGCCACAGTTTGTTATCTGCTGCGAATGCAAGGGAAAGCTGATCCATCGGCTGGCATTGGAGGACATAGTTGGACGAGATTCATCCAGTGGCTGGAGAAACGGCTAGCCGAAACAGGATTCTCTACGAGGAGAGAGCTATGGGAGAACGCACGTAAGAGATTTCTACAATCCTCAGGAGGGCTACTTAGGTATATTGCATTTGGAGTCCAATTATTTCGAACGGGATACTTTTTATCTCTAGTGACGGAGTATTTTATCGGTTCTAGTGTGGCAAGGCAGCTCACCAAAGAGTGGAGTAGTACCTCGGTAACTAACGCGATCGGACGGTAGCTGATAGATTCATGCGAGAGCGTATTCCCTGGACTTGGGGGAAAAACCTCGTTTCAGAAAAATATCTTTGGCTTAAGGTTGGTTAGCAAACGGAATTCGGGACCTAACAATGAGAAGATTTATGAGTATTTCCTGCCCTAATGTCTTGGAGATGTGTCCCGGCTGTGGCTGCTCTCCTGACACTACAGGCGAAAGCCGAGAATTCAGCGGGTGCAGTGTTAAAATAAATGGAGCTAGATATGTAGGCATAGAAAATCTTGGAGTATTGAACAAAGACCGAAGCTGAAGAGACGTTAGTATCATGAAAGTCGGGGTTGACGCCTCAAATATCCGTGCTGGTGGTGGTGTAACGCACCTAACAGAGCTCCTTAGACACGCGGATCCGGTGGCCTATGGCTTTTCACAAGTGTTTGTGTGGGGAGGTAGGGCCGTATTAGATAGATTAGAGGAGCGACCATGGTTGGTGAAATGCAATGAGGCAATACTTGATAAGAGTCTGTTATACCGGGGTTATTGGCAATGTTTTCGGTTAGAGAAAGCCGCCGATAGGTTGGGATGCGATCTGCTGCTGTCGCCCGGTGGTGTCTGTGTTGCGCGACATAGCCCTTTTGTTGCAATGAGCCAAAATCTTTTACCGTTTGAGATAAGAGAATTGTTAAGATATCGATCGTTGCCATTGTTCCTTAAACTACTATTGTTGCGAGTAGTCCAGAGCTGGACTTTTCGGAGAGCTGACGGAGTGATATTTTTGACGGAGTACGCTCGTAAGACAGTCCTAAGTGTAAGCGGGAAAATTAGAGGAAGTGAGGTAATTATACCCCATGGGATCAGTCATCGCTTCTTTTGTGAGCCGCGCCCCCAACGGCAAGCACTTGAGTTTACAGACCGCGATCCGTGCCGAGTCCTGTACGTCTCTATTATAGATGTGTATAAACACCAGTGGAACATAGTGAAAGCAGTGTCGAAGCTGCGCGATGAAGGAATTCCAATGGTTGTGGAGTTTGTTGGGCCTCCGGGGCCAGGCTTAAATCGACTGCGAGCGGCACTGGACAAATTCGATCCGCTTGGTCGCTTTGCGGCATATCGGGGAGCGGTGCCATACCGAACTCTCCATGAGATCTATAAACAGGCCGAGATCGGTGTATTTGCGTCTAGTTGCGAAAACATGCCTAACATCGTGTTGGAGGCGATGGCGTCGGGATTGCCATTGGGGTGTTCCTCCCGAGGTCCAATGCCAGAGGTGTTAGGAAACGGAGGACTGTACTTTGATCCTGAGAGGCCTGACGAAATTACTCGGACACTTCGAATGCTAGCAGGAGATGGAAACCTCAGATATCGGTTGGCAGTTAATGCCTTTGAGCGTGCTAAGGAGTTCTCTTGGGAACGATGCTCGGCAGCAACGTTTCAAATGCTCTCGAACATCGGTAAGAGTATAAGAAAAAGCGGCTTAGGTAAATCGGAAGGCGATGAACGTTGATGACCCAGGGAAGAGGCACATAATCGAGGAAATTAAGCTCAGACTTTTAAAGCTTTCGACAAAGAATATGTTTAAATCCAAGACACTTCTAATAACAGGCGGGACAGGAAGCTTCGGTAACGCCATCTTAAAACGTTTTCTAGACAGTGATATTGGGGAGATCCGTATCTTCTCTCGGGATGAGAAGAAACAAGATGATATGCGAAGGCGATATCGAAACTCTCGCCTAAAGTTTTACTTGGGCGATGTGCGCAATATCGAAGGTTTAACACAAGCGATGGTAGGGGTTGACTATGTTTTTCACGCGGCGGCACTAAAACAGGTCCCATCCTGCGAATTCTATCCCATGGAGGCGGTCCGAACGAATATCATAGGGACGGATAATGTGCTACGGGGGGCATACGAGAACGGCGTCAAACGGGTTGTAGTACTGAGCACGGACAAGGCAGCGTATCCGATTAACGCGATGGGGATTTCCAAAGCGTTAATGGAAAAGGTAATGATCGCCTGGTCGCGTGTAGCGGCGACCCGAGGTTTAGTGTTTTGCGGTACGAGGTACGGGAATGTGATGGCGTCTCGCGGGTCTGTTATCCCATTATTTCTCGAGCAAATTGAACGGAGGGCACCATTAACAATCACAGAGCCGACTATGACCCGCTTCATGATGACACTCTCGGGTGCGGTTGATCTGGTATTGTATGCGTTTAATAAAGCACAACCTGGAGACTTATTTGTACAAAAGGCTCCGGCGGCTACAATCGCTACGCTAGCAGACGCAATGCGAGAGCTTTTTAGGACCGATCTGCCTGTAAGCATAATCGGAACGAGACATGGTGAAAAGCAGTATGAGACATTGCTTACTCGTGAGGAGATGGCGGGAGCGGAGGATTTCGGGAGATACTATCGCGTGCCAGCCGACAACCGAGACTTAAATTACAACTTGTATGTGTCTCAAGGATCAGTCAACCCTCTCACATCTATGGGATATGACTCGAATAATACGGAACGGCTTAATTTGGAACAGATGAAAGCTCTGTTGTTAGAGGTGAAGGAAGTGCGAGATGCGATGAGTAGAAGTGAACGAAAAGAGGCGAGATCGCGGGCGATAGAGTTGGAAGAAGGTGAATCCTGGATATGAGAGTTGTTGTAACAGGCTCTAGTGGTTTTATTGGACAGCGTGTCTGTAATCGCCTGCATCGCGATCGAGGGGTTACGGTGATCCGTGTTGGGCGGTCGGAATTTGGCGCCCGTACGAGGCTCGCCCGGGCTGTACAGAACGCTGATGCCGTTGTCCACTGTGCAGGTGTGAACCGGGGAGATTCGGCTGCGGTGGAGTTCGGCAATTCGAAGATCGCAGAAGAGTTGATTGCTGCGCTAAATTTGTGCGATCGGCCTCCGCGTGTGATCTATTTATCTTCGATTCAGCAAGAGCATGATAGTCCGTATGGTCGCGGGAAACGCAGGGCCGGAGAGATGCTATCCGACTGGGGACGAGCGAGAAATGTATCTGTTAGCATCGTCATCGTTCCAAATGTTTTTGGTGAGCGTGGAAGACCGTTTTATAACTCAGTAATCGCGACATTCTGCCATCAACTAGCTTGTGGGGTGGAACCAACCATAATTGAGGACCGTCTTGTTGCGCTAGTCTACGTCGAGCGAGTGGCAGAGATCATAAGGGGACTCTTAGAGCAGAGTTCAATGGCTCCAGTTCTTAAAGTCGAGGCGGATGCCGAAGTTAAGGTTTCCGAGGTCCTTCTGATTTTAAAGAAGCATCTTTCAGCGATTCTTGAGAATAGGGCAGTACAGGCGTTGAGCAATAAGTTCGAACTCAACCTCTACCACACTCTTCGTAGTTACCTTAATGTAGATACACTAGAGTGGCACGCTGTTCCACGTAGTGATTCTCGTGGGACGTTGTTCGAAGTGTTCAAGAGTATTGGAGGGGGACAGGTGTTCTTTTCAACAACTAGGCCCCATGTAATTCGGGGTAATCACTATCACACCCGCAAAATTGAGAAATTCTGTGTCTTGCAAGGGGAGGCAACCATTAGGATCAGGCGCGTCGGGAGCGACGAGGTTATTGAGTTCTCTGTAAGTGGTGTGGCGCCATCGATAGTGGAGGTGCCGATCTACTTTGTTCACCACATCGAGAACACGGGCGCAGCCGATTTGTTGACGTTGTTTTGGAGCAGTGAAGTCTTTGATCCAGACGATGCGGATACATTTGGAGAGGCTGTCTTTGAGGAGCCTGACTCATAGGCAAATATTGGATGGCACCATGCGACAAAACCTTTCTTCTTGATGAAAGTAGTCACTATACTAGGTACGCGACCGGAAATCATACGACTATGCTGTGTTATGCAGCGGCTCGACAAGCATGTTGAGCATCGGATCGTCCACACTGGGCAGAACTACGACTACGAGCTCAACGAGATCTTCTTTCGGAATCTAGGTGTTCGGAGGCCGGACTATTTTCTAAACGTCGACACGAGTTCGGTTGCTCGGGTTTACGCCGGTGTTTTGGTCGGAGTCGAGGAGGTATTGCAGAAGGAGACTCCCGATGCGGTGCTGATCCTGGGTGACACGAACAGCGCGATTGCGGCCTTAGTTGCTCGGCGGATGAAGATCCCAGTATTCCACATGGAGGCTGGAAATCGGTGTTTCGACCTCAATGTTCCCGAGGAAATCAATCGAAAGTTCATAGATCACATCGCTGACTTCAACCTAGTCTATACTGAACATGCGAGGCGTCATCTGATCGCGGAGGGGCTTCCCCACCGGCGAATTTATCTCACGGGTTCACCCATGAGAGAGGTGTTGGACTCGAATGAGAGGTCCATAAGGTCATCGACTATCCTGAGGCGCCTGGGAATCCGAAGAGGGCGGTACATCGTGGCCAGTATTCATCGGGAAGAGAACGTGGACAACGCAACTGGGCTGAAGTCGCTGGTGGAGGCCCTCCTACTTTCCGGGAAGACATTTGGGGTTCCGGTGATTGTTTCAACCCATCCGCGGACGCGGAAAAGGCTCCAGTCACTCGGAGTTAAGGTTTCAGAGAAGCGAATTCGTTTCCTTAAGCCGTTTGGATTCCACGACTTTGTCAAGCTCGAGACCGAGGCGTTTTGCACAGTCTCTGACAGCGGCACAATCTGTGAAGAGTCCGCGATTCTGAGGTTTCCGGCCGTCACGGTGAGGAACTCGATCGAGAGGCCGGAGGCAGTTGATGCGGGCACGATCGTCGTAACTGGGTTGCAGCCGCAGGCCGTCGTAGACGGCATAAGGATTCAGACAAACTCGGCGATTCGGCGAGTTAAGCCTCTCATTCCGGCCGAGTACGCGGTTACTGACACCTCAATCAGAGTGGTTAAACTGATCACTGGTTACTCGAAGCTCGGTCATATTTGGGAGGGAATTAGACGCAACGATCTGTCTTAAGGGATCTGAGAAGAGACCGCGTGCGCATTTTATTCCTAACTCAGTGGTTTGCTCCCGAGCCCCACTTTAAGGGACTGCCGTTCGCGATTGAACTTCAGCGCAGGGGACACGAGGTCGTTGTTCTCACCGGTTTCCCAAATTACCCTGGCGGCAAACTCTATCCCGGCTATCAGATCCATCTGTGGCAGTGGGAGACGCTCGAAGGAGTGAGGATATTGAGGGTCCCTCTCTTCCCTAGTCATGACCAAGGGGCCTTGGGCAGAATCTTTAACTATCTCAGTTTTGCATTGAGTGCAGCCGTGGTCGGTTCGATTGGGATCGGGAAAGTCGATGTGGCATACGTCTACCATCCTCCGGCCACAGTCGGGTTGCCTGCACTCGTTTTCCAGTGGATCCGTCGCGTCCCTTGCGTTTACGATGTTCAGGATCTCTGGCCAGACACATTGGCCGCGACGGGGATGGTCCGCAGTAGGTTATTGCTCGTTTTGGCAGGGTTCTGGAGTAACTTTGTTTACCGGAGAATGGCGCATGTAGTGGTCCTATCCCGGGGCTTCAGGGAACGATTGCTTGCGCGCAGAGTTAGGCCGGAAAAAGTCTCGACCATTCTGAACTGGAGCCCCGATTATGACCCTAATCAGGCAAAGGTTACACTTCCCGCGTCAGAGGCGAGGCTGCTGGCAGGGCGATTCAATCTCGTTTTTGCAGGGAACATGGGCGCGGCTCAAGGTCTCGATGCGCTGCTGGACGCTGCAGCAATCCTAAGTGAAAGCCATCCTCAGATCCAGTTTGTCATGGTTGGCGGCGGAGTCGATAGCCGCAGACTCAAGGACAAGACTATGGAAATGAAGCTGAATAACGTTCTCTTTCTTCCGCGCCGTAACGCGAGCGAGGTGCAGGCTGTCCTCGCGGCAGCAGACGTTTTGTTGGTCCACCTGAAAGACGAGCCATTGTTTGAAATTACAATACCTTCGAAGACTCAGACCTATTTGGCCGCAGGGAAACCTATCCTCATGGCTGTCCGTGGGAATGCAGCGGAGTTAATTGAGCAGTCCGGGGCAGGAATCTGCTGCACGCCAGAAAATGCATCCGATCTATCGGATGGCGTCCGACTGCTGTTTGCTATGCCGGCCCAAGAACGGCAAGCGATGGGGGTGGCTGGTCGGCGGTATTACGAGGAACGGTTGGATGTGCGGCATGGTGTCTCGGCGTTCGAGAAGATCTTCGTTACCCTCGGGAGCGGAGTGGCAGCCTAGAGCTGACTTTCCCATGTCAAAGAGGAATATTCTTATCTCTTCAGCTGGACGCCGCAATCAGCTCATCGAGTGTTTCCGGCAGGACGCCCAAGCGCTGGGGCTGGATTTGAGGGTTCTTGCAGCCGACATTGACCCTCCGCTCAGCCCGGCATGCAACGCTTCGGACGGAGCTATCAAGGTGCTGCGATGCACCGAGCCACAATTTATCGACCAGATACGGCAGGTCTGCGAGCGAGAGAAGGTCGGGTTAGTTGTTCCGACCATTGACACAGAGCTGATTCCGTATGCCGAAAACATGGCTCGGTTTCTTGGGATTGGAACCCGTGTTTTGGTTTCTGATCCGACGACGGTTATGCTTGCCCGAGACAAGCTGGGTACTGCCCGGGTGCTCGCGGCAAAGGGGATCTGGACCCCGAAGACTCTCTGGTGGCGTGAGTTGAAGGCAGAGCCGCAGCGCGTACGATGGCCTGTGATCGTTAAACCGAACGGAGGCAGTGCCTCGCAGCGGATCAGACACTTGGCTGATCCCAGTGAAGGCTGGAGCCTAGCGGATGCCCCAGACCTGATCGCCCAAGAGGAGATCAAAGGGCCCGAATACACAGTGAACATGTTTATCTCCCAAGACGGCAGCCTGCAGGCCGTTGTTCCGCATCGCCGCATTGAGGTTCGCTCTGGCGAGGTATCAAAAGCGCAAACCGAAAGGCATACAGAGCTTCAGTCGATTGCGGAGATCATCGCAGCTACATTGCCGGGCGCGCGCGGCCCACTATGTTTTCAAGCGATTCACGCCGAGGATGGGAGATGGACCGTATTTGAGATCAACGCTCGTTTTGGAGGTGGGTATCCGCTGGCGCACCATGCCGGAGCCCACTTCACACGCTGGATTCTCGAGGAGCTGCTCGGAGTCGAGAGTACAGCGAACAACAACTGGCGTGATGGGGCCATGATGCTCAGATATGATTCTGCGATCTTTCTGTGACTGCGCAGATCATGAACGTTAAGGTAGTTGCGTTCGATCTCGACGATACGCTGTTTCCGGAGAGGCAGTTTGCTCTCGGTGGTATTTGTGCAGCGGGGGAATGGGCTAGAAGTAATCTCGGACTGAGTAAGTTCGGAAGCAAAGCCCGCGAGCTCTTCGAATCCGGCGTTCGAGCCCATCTTTTTGACCGAACTCTGGGCGATCTTGGGCATGATTCAAAGCAGGAGACTATTAAGGGTCTGGTGAAAGCTTATAGGGAGCACCTTCCAAAACTGGAAATGTACCCGGACGCTCATCAGGCAGTAAGCGCCATGAAGGGCCGATATAAGCTCGCGATAATCACCGACGGTTGGCTTGAAGTTCAGAGGAGCAAGATTGTTGCGCTTGGACTCGATTCGATATTCGACTTGGTTCTCTGTACCGATGAGCTGGGCCGCCAGAAGTGGAAGCCTAGCGTAGCGCCCTTCGAGAGTGTGATGCAGCGACTGGGCAGCGCGGGGAAGAGGTGCGTCTACGTGGGCGACAATCCAAGGAAAGACTTCATTGGAGCCCGGTCGGCGGGTTGGTACACAATCCGGATTCGACGCCCTGTAACTGAGCATTACAACTATGTTCCCGATAAGAATGAGGCGGCTGACGTGGAAGTAACGTCTCTTCTCGAGTTGCTGCAGCTCTTGCGACCAGCATAGCCAACAGGTAGGAAGAAAGCTAACAAACTCTATGGCAAATTCTCGCATCTATCTTTCATCGCCCCACATGGGGTCTGTTGAGTTGGAGCTGGTGAAGGAGACCTTTGCAAGTAACTGGATTGCCCCGCTCGGGCCTCAGGTCGACACGTTCGAAAAAGAATTCGCTGATACGGTGGGCAGTGCCTATTCAGCAGCCCTTTCCTCAGGAACGGCTGCTATTCACTTGGCGCTGCGCTGGCTTGGGGTTACTGCCGGGGAAGAGGTTATTTGCTCAACTCTCACGTTCAGCGCAAGTGCGAACCCGATCCTCTACGAGGGGGGCAAACCGGTATTCATTGACTGCGATCGAACGTCATGGAACATGGATCCAGCCCTTCTAGCGGAGGCGCTGGAGAGCCGGTCCCGGGTTGGGAAGCGACCGAAGGCGGTGATCGTCGTTCATCTCTACGGTCAGTCTGCCGACCTCGATTCGATCGAACAAATCTGCAAAGACCATGGAGTGCCGCTGATCGAGGACGCGGCGGAAGCGTTGGGTGCCACCTACAAGGGGGCGCCCGTTGGCAGCAGGGGGCTCTGTGGAACATTCTCTTTCAACGGGAACAAGATCATCACGACCTCTGCTGGCGGAATGTTAGTGTCGAACGACAAGGCCCTTATCGACAAAGCCCGCTTCTGGGCAACCCAATCCCGCGATCCGGCGCCGCATTACCAGCACTCCGAAGTTGGGTTCAATTACCGGATGAGTAACGTGCTAGCAGCGATCGGAAGGGGACAGCTGCGGGTATTAACGGATCGCGTGGAGGCGAGGAGAAAAAACTTTGAATTTTACAGAGAGATACTGGGAGATCTTCCTGGCGTTGAGTTCATGCCGGAAGCCCCATGGGGCCGCAGCACGCGCTGGCTTACCTGTGCACTCATAGACCCAAAGATATTTGGAGCCGATCGGGAGGAGGTCCGACTGGCTCTGGCCGCTCAAGACATCGAGGCGAGGCCTGTGTGGAAGCCCATGCACATGCAACCAGTCTTTACAGGGTGCGAGTGTTTTGGAGGAAGTGTCGCAGAGGAATTCTTCGCGCACGGTCTGTGCTTGCCGTCGGGATCAAATCTTACAAAGAGCGACCTCACACGAGTTGTTACCGTTATAAAACGACTCAGCCGATAGAATATCGTATTCACCTAGTGTGCGACAGATCGAATGATTCGGCATTGATGTCACATAGAGTAAAGTACAACTTGCCTCTTGAATGAGAATATCAGCGAATAGAGCTCGGGCACTGGGGAAACAATATGAGCATCGAGAGATCTTGTATCACGAGCTCTCCTCCTTCTTTTTGCCGAAAGACCTTGGCGTATATCTGGACTATGGATGTGGTAATATGGCGATGCTGCGTAGCTTCGTCGGTCCTTATACCCAAGCGCACGGCGTAGATTTTGTAGCGACTGGCGTGACAGTGCCGCTTAACGTTTACTTTCATCTAATGGCAGTGGGGAAACATTGCTATTCGAAGATGGATTCTTTGACACGATTTCTATTGTAGAAGTGATGGAATATGTGCCTTCGGAAGTACCTGTTTAACAGATAAATGCCGCCTGCTAAAGCCGGGAGGAACTTTGGTTCTATGTACGCCCAATAAGGGTTGGCTCACTTGGATCTATCCCGACAACTGAAAATTCGACTTTCAACGAGTTCACAAGTGGGTTCACGTGCATCTCTTCGGGACCAAGATTGAATACGAGCCGAAGTTTGGGTCCGATCGTCCAACGAAATTAATAAGGGATATTAGTGGGAACCGGCATAAGCACTACTCAAGTAAGGATCTAATTCAACTGTTTCCTAATAGATTGGAGGTGATGGACATTTATCTTACCTCCCCAAGTATGAGATTGATGTGGGCCATCAGTAGATTAGGCCGATTGTTGCTAGCCGGTCGGCATCGTGGCCGTGTCCTGCATTTTCAAGCTCTCCGTCAATGGCATTCGCGACAGGTAGGGTCGGGAGGCGATCAATTGGTCATAATGGCGCGCATGGCAGCTGATGCTGCAGGGATAGAATCGCCCCGAGTCGCAGAGGCGATATTTAGGAGCGCACGAGCACTGTGAAGCGTACATTCGACTTGATCGCGGTTATCGTGAGCATGCCGATCTGGCTACCGACGCTGGCTGTGCTAGCGATCTTGGTGCGCTTGCGGATTGGAAGCCCTATCTTATTTCTACAGATGCGACCGGGACTCAACGGAAAGATTTTCAGAATTGTAAAGTTTCGGACAATGACTAACTGTAGAGATATAAACGAGCATCTGTTGCCCGATGAGAAACGCATAACTCCATTTGGGCTATGGTTGCGGGCTGCATCGCTCGACGAGTTGCCGGAAGTTTGGAATGTTTTATTGGGCGACATGAGCTTGGTAGGTCCACGGCCGCTTCTGGTTGAATATTTGCCTTGCTATAACCCCCGCCAGGCAAGGCGACACTTGGTTCGGCCGGGTGTCACGGGACTGGCGCAGGTGATGGGCCGCAATGCGCTTAGCTGGGAAGAAAAGTTCGAGTGGGACGTGCGCTACGTGGAAAGCCAGAGCTTTTGGCTCGACCTGAAGATTCTGTGGCTCACGTTTGGGACTGTCTTTTCTCGGAAGGGCATCAGTGCCCGAGGAGAAGCGACAATGCCGGAATTCAAGGCAGAAAAGGATAATCGAGATTCATGACCATCGCCGTATCTGGGACTCGGCATTTTAGACGGGCGGGGATACTTACCCTCAGTTACGGGGTGATCCTAGGCGCTAGCTTCTATCTGGCATACGAAGTGAGGTTCGATTCTCTGGTGCCTGTTGGGTATCAGAATCAGCGGCTGCACTATATTCTGATAGTGGTTGCTCTCAAAATCGCGGCTCTCTATCTGGCAGGACAGTTCAGGAGCATGCTCACGTTCTTTGGGATTACGGATCTGTTGCGGCTGGCGACCGCAATGACGATCTGCCTTATAATCTTAATTGGGGGCCATACGCTCAGTTCGCATCTCTTTGCCCTGCCTCGTGGGGCGCTGCTGGTCGATTACCTGCTGTCCTTAGCAGGCCTATGCGCGGCGAGACTTGGATCGCGAGTCTTCCGGGAACGGTTTAGCGTAGGCAAGAAATCAGCCGAATTAACCCAAAGGATCGCGATCGTTGGGGCGGGAGATGCTGGAGCAGCACTTGCGAGTGAATTTCTGAACCATCCGAAAAGAGGGTTTAAGCCGGTCATGTTTTTCGATGATGATACTGCCAAGCATGGCCAACTCGTGCACGGGGTCAGAATCGTAGGCAAGCCGGAACGCATTGCTGAACTTGGGGCTAAGGATGGCGTGGCAAAAATCGTGATCGCGATGCCATCGGCCTCAGCGAAACGCATTTCCGAAGTTGTGAGGCTCGCTCAAGGAGCTGGGTTTAAGGTCGAGACTCTCCCCTCATTTGCTGAGATCGCTTCTGGACGAGTCAAGGCCAGCCGGATTAGGCCGGTCGAGGTACAGGACCTACTCGGAAGAGATCCAGTCAACCTGGACTCAACTTCGATTCGGAAGTCGATCGAAGGTAAAGTCGTGTTGGTGACTGGAGCGGGAGGTAGCATTGGCTCGGAACTTTGCCGGCAGGTGGCGGCTATGAACCCAAAGAGACTAGTGATGCTCGACCACTCAGAGGGGAACCTGTTCCTAATCGAGGAAGAGATGAAAGAGACAGGAATGGGCACGATCGTAGTGCCGGTCGTCGCGAGTATCTTGGACGAGGAGAGGATGGCAGTTACGTTCAATCGGTACCAACCCGAAGTCGTCTTTCACGCCGCCGCCTACAAGCACGTCTTCCTGATGGAGCGCCAGCCGGCCGAGGCGATTCACAACAATGTGTTTGGCACGCGATTGCTGGCGAAGCTCGCTGCAGAGACCGGTGTTTACGCCTTTGTGCTGATCTCGACCGATAAGGCGATCAATCCGACGAGCGTCATGGGTGCCACGAAGCGGCTGGCGGAGATTCAACTCCAAGCGATCCAAACTGAGCATCCGGGCAATAAGACGAAGTTCATGGCGGTGAGGTTTGGGAATGTTCTCAATTCGTCAGGAAGCGTGATTCCGATTTTCAAACGACAGATTGCTGCAGGTGGACCAGTGACGGTGACGCATCCGGACGTGATGCGGTACTTCATGACGATTCCCGAGGCTGTTGGGCTGGTTCTCCAGACCAGCGTTATGGGCAAAGGTGGAGAGATATTCGTACTTGATATGGGGCAGCCCGTGAAGATCTTGGATCTCGCAAGACAGATGATCGAACTGAGCGGGTTCAAGCCAGGGGAGGATATTGAGATCAAGTTCACGGGCCTCAAACCAGGGGAGAAGCTTTTCGAGGAACTGCAGCATAGAACCGAGCAATATCAGCCGACTGCCCATTCTCGCGTGATGCAATTTTTGCCGTCTGTGAGCTTGGATTACGCTGCGCTGCAGCAGATCGAGCACGAGTTGCACGGCTACGACGTCACGGAGCTCAAGAAAGCACTACGGGTGCTTGTGACGGAGTATACACCCTACTTCGATTAGGGCTGGAGTAGTGAAGCCGTGTGCAGCGGTCGGATCGGTCTCATGAAAGGCCGACCGGAGTGAGCCTGGCTCCAACCTTATGTGCTCGCTCCGTCGACAACTGTCCTTTCGACCGGGCTGCCGCCTACCTCGTAGGCTAGCGTGCGCTCGTCGCAGTGCCGAAGGAGGATAAGGTCGGCACGACTACCCGGCTGAATGGCACCACGGTCGCTAAAGCCAAGTACGCTGGCTGCATTCCACGTGCAGGCTGTAATTGCCTCGGCAGGCGAGAGCCTTCCATACCGAACTGCGATCGCGATCGCGAGCGGCATCGAATGAACCGGTGCAGATCCCGGGTTATAGTTGGTGGCAAGCGCTAGGGCACCCCCCTGGTCGACAAATCCCCTGGCGTTCGCATATCGTCCGCCGGTGTGAAACCCAGTGCACGGCAAGATCACCCCGAAGGTCTTTGACGCAGCAAGAGTTCCTAAGACTGCGTCAGATGAGGCCTCGAGGTGGTCAGCGCTCCGCGCGCCCAAGGCTACAACGGCTGCGATCATCCCGATGGAGTTGAACTGGTCGGTATGCACCCGAAACGGGTGTCCGGCCGCCAGCGCTCTTTCGAAGAGTCTCTTGCACTGTTCGGGCGACCAGGCGTTCTTCTCGCAGAAAGCGTCGATCGCTATTCCGGGGAACTCCTTCGTCACTGCGGGCAACGTTTCCTCGATTGTCCTCTGTGCAAATTCTTCAGGATTTCCCTCAAATGCATGTCCAAGGAGAGCCGTGGAAATGACGGTTCCCGGCCATTCCGCCGCGGCCCTACGAATCGCCCGCAGCATCTTGAGTTCGTCCTTTGTCGAAAGCCCGTAGCCGCTCTTCACCTCGACGGTCGTTGTTCCCTCTTTGAGCATCACGTCGAGCCGAGCCCGCGTGAGCGCGGCCAACTCCTTCTCACTTGCCGCCCGGACAGCCCTCACCGTGGCGTGGATCCCACCGCCTTTTTTTAGGATTTCGAGGTAGGGAACGCCCTGGCGCAGTTGGTCCCATTCATCCAGCCGGTCTCCAGCCCAGCAGGCGTGGGTGTGGCAGTCGACGAAACCGGGCATGAGGACCCGCCCCTTGGCCTCGATCACCTCGGCTCTGGCCGGGGCCTTGATCCCCACGCCGACCTGCTCGATTCCCTTCTCGGAGAAGAGGACATCCCCGTCCGGTATGATCCCCAACTCCCCAAGATCGCGCCCGCGCCGCGGGCCGGGATGACCGGCGAGCGTAAGCACCCGGGCGTTCTTGATGAGAGTTCTCATTTCCGGTCCGCGAATCCCGCCAGAAACGACAGGAAGAGATGGGCGGCAAGCCGCGCGGTTCGGCCGCCCTCGTCCTGGGCCGGGCAGAGCTCCATCAAATCGAAGGACCGGACCCTTGGATCGGCACCTAGCGCCCGCACCCATGCCTCGGCTTCCTGCGGATTCCAGCCGGACGGGTTCATCGCGCTGACTCCGGGGGCGTAGGCGGCATCGAGGACATCGAGGTCAAAACTGGCAAATAGGTTCCCGTCGCCGCTGGGCAGACGCGGCGGGACGCCGTCTGCGTAAATCCGGCCACCGTAGGCCAGGAACCAAGCCTGATGCTCCGCGGCATTCGCAAAAGGCCTGAATCCGTGAAGCTCGAGCCCTGTTACTCCGCAGTCCTCGATCACACGGCGGAAGGCCATACCAGAGCCCGGGGTTTCCCTCACGTCCAAGTGCGCGTCGAAGTAAATCCCCGACAAGGGCTCGAATCGCTGCGCCACGGCCCGGACGACGGGGTAGGTGAGGTCGTGTCCGCCGCCAATCGCTATGGGCAGAAGCCCGAGGTCGAGAACCGCCTCCACGGCCTCGGTCACCCGGTCATGGGTCTCGCCTAAAGAGGCACCGGGGACGACGTCGCCCGCATCAAAGACTGCAGGCCAGACAATCCCGGCGGGCCTGGCAGCCCCGTAATGCGCCAGAGCCTCCCGGAAGACCGAAGGTCCGCCCGCTGCGCCTATCCGGCCTCCGTTGAACTTCACCCCGGTATCATCGGGGAGACCGAGCAGCGCGACGGTGCAGCCTTCCGCCGAGGAGAACTTGATGCCCGAAGCGAAGCGACAGCGTAATGCCTCAGGCCACACGGCGGGCTTGGTGTGCGGAATCCTCATTTGACCTTAAACCGGATCGGGATCCGGACTTTCATCTGCTCCGCGCAGGCGATCGCCTCCGCGTAGCCTGCGTCGGCGTGCCTCAAGACCCCGAGCAGAGGGTCGTTTGTGAGGACCCGCTCAATCCGGGCCGCGGCCTCGGGGGTGCCGTCGGCGACGATCACCTGGCCTGCGTGATGGGAGAACCCGATCCCGACTCCACCCCCGTGGTGGAAACTCACCCAGGAGGCACCGCTTGCGGTGCTGACGAGCGCATTCAGGATCGCCCAGTCGCTGATCGCATCCGAGCCGTCTTTCATGGCCTCGGTCTCCCGGTTAGGGCTCGCAACCGAGCCGCAGTCCAGGTGGTCGCGCCCCATGACGATCGGGGCCTTCACCCGCCCGTCGGCGATCATCTGATTAAAGAGGAGCCCCGCCTTGTGGCGTTCCCCCAGGCCGAGCCAGCAGATGCGCGCTGGCAGCCCTTGGAAGGCGACCCGCTCCCCTGCAAGGGTGAGCCAGCGGCGGAGCCCCTGATCCCCGGGAAAGAGCTCAATTAGCGCCCTATCCGTCGCTGCAATGTCCGCCGGATCCCCGGAAAGAGCCACCCAACGGAATGGCCCCCGGCCCCGGCAGAACTGGGGCCTGATGTAGGCCGGAACAAACCCGGAAAAGGAGAAAGCCTCCTTGAACCCCTGGTCGGATGCCCATTGGCGGATGTTGTTTCCGTAGTCGAAGGTGACCGCACCCCGGTCTTTAAGGGCCACCATCGCCTCCACGTGCCGGCGCATCGAGCCTAGGCTTTGGATCTCGTAGGCCTTGGGGTCGTCCCGGCGGAGCTTGGCAGCCTCCTTTAACCCAAGCCCCAGGGGGACGTAGCCATTCAGGGGGTCGTGGGCGCTCGTCTGGTCGGTCAGGACATCGGGGGTGATCCCGCGTTCGAGGAGCCGCTCCAAGAGTTCGATCGCATTCGCTTCAATCCCGACGCTTGCCGCTGTCCGGGCCTTCGTGAGGCCCAAAGCCCGATCAATCGCCGCATCGAGCCCAACAACGATCTCATCCAAGTACCGGTCATGGAGCCGCTTTTGCAGCCGCGAGGGGTCGACATCGGCGACGATGCACACGCCCCCCGCCATGACGACCGCCAAGGGCTGGGCCCCGCCCATTCCCCCGCAGCCCGCCGTAACGCAGAGTTTCCCGGAGAGCGTCCCACCGAAGTGCTGCCGGCCGACCTCGGCGAAGGTCTCATAGGTTCCCTGCAAGATCCCCTGGGTACCGATGTAGATCCAGGAGCCCGCGGTCATCTGCCCAAACATGATGAGACCCTTCTTCTCAAGCTCATCAAAGTGCGCCTGCGTCGCCCAGTGGGGGACCAGGTTCGAATTCGCAATCAGGACCCGCGGGGCGTCAGCGTGGGTCCGGACGATCCCGACCGGCTTTCCCGATTGCACCAGCAGGGTCTCGGTGGGCCCCAGGTCCTTCAAGCACGCGATGATCGCCTCGCAAGCCTCCCAGTTCCGGGCGGCCTTTCCTCGCCCGCCGTAGACCACCAGTTCCGCGGGGTTTTCGGCAACCTCGGGGTCGAGGTTATTCATGAGCATCCGCATCGCCGCCTCCGCAGCCCAGGTCTTGCAGGTCATCTCCCAACCCCGGGGGGCGCGGAGGAACTGCCTGCCTGTAACCTCCTCCTTCATAGGAGTGGGCCGACCGCCCCCTCGGCGGCGGCGATCAGGGCAGGGGAGCGGACGAGGCCCAGGGAGGCCTGGATGTCGTCGTGGAAGAGCCGGTCGGACTCGGCAAAGGAGATCACCTTCCTCACCTCCCGGTGCGCGGCCTCTATCCCCTTTCCGGCCTTCAGGGGATGGATGAAGTCCAGGGCCTGGGCGGCGCTCATGACCTCGATTGCAAGGACGGTCTCGGCGTTCCGGACGACCTGGACTAGCTTTGTCGCCGCGGTCGCCCCCATGGAGACATGGTCCTCCTGGCCCAGGGAACTCGGGATCGAGTCGACGCTTGCCGGGTGGCAGAGGATCTTGTTTTCGGAGACCAGGGCCGCGGCCGTATACTGGGGAAGCATGAACCCGGAGTTTAGCCCGGTGTCCTTCATGAGAAGTTTCGGCAGCTTGATGTCGCCCACAGTGTCCCCTCCCAGGAGGAGGTAGAGCCGCCTCTCCGAGATCGACGCCAGTTCCGCCACGGCGACCGCCAAAAAATCCATTGCGAAGGCGAGCGGCTCCCCGTGGAAATTCCCGCTGCTTACGATGTCTCCCTCGGAGAAGACCAAGGGGTTGTCCGTCGCCGAGTTGACCTCGATTTCGACGGTCCGCAGGGCCTGCGCGACGATGTCCCGGGCCGCCCCGTGGACCTGGGGGACGCACCTCAGCGAATACGGGTCCTGCACCTTCGGGCAATTCCTATGGGAGGGCAGGATCTCGGAAGCGGTGAGAAGGCGCCTTAAGTTCGCGGCGGTCCGTCCCTGGCCCTCATGCGGCCGGGCCTTGTGGATCCTCTCGTCAAAGGGCGCCGCGCTGCCCCGGGTCGCCTCCAAGGTCATCGCGGCCGCAATGTCGGCAGTTTTAAGGAGCGGCAGGATCCGCAACAGCGCATGGACCGCGTAGGCCGACATGAACTGGGTCCCGTTGATCAGGGCCAGCCCCTCCTTCGACTCGAGGTGGATCGACTTTAGCCCCACCGCAGCCAAAGCCTCCGCTGCCGGCATCCGCTTGCCCCCATAAAACACCTCGCCCAGGCCCAGTAGGGGGAGGGTCATATGCGCCAGCGGCGCCAGGTCGCCCGAGGCCCCCAGGGACCCCTGGGTGAAGACGACCGGCAGGATGTCCCCGTTGTACAATTGAAGCAGCCGGTCGACCAGAAAGGGCCTCACCCCGGACAGGCCTTGGGCCAGGGCGTTCACCTTCAAAAGGATCATGAGCCGCACGATGTCCGCCGTGACCTCGTCGCCGACCCCGACCGCGTGGCTTAGGATCAGGTTTTCCTGGAGCTGGACGAGACTCTCGGCCGGCACCCGCTGGTGGGCAAGGGCCCCGAAGCCCGTGTTGATCCCGTAATAGACCCCTCCGCTTGAGAGAAGCCGCTCGACGACCCCCCGGGACGCGGCGATCCGGACCCGGGCGGCTTGGGAAAGGGCGATTTTGCGGTTTGACTTAAGCAATTCCCCGGCCGTCGCCACATCAAGTGGGCGGTCCCCGAGTTCGTAAGGCATGTCCGGTTTCACAGGAGGAATGGGGTTCAGACGTTCATGATTATCCGACGATTTCCCCCTGGATTCCAGCCAATTGCGTGAATCCGAGGCCGGGATGGCCTGCGTTCCCCCGCCCGCTGCGAAGCGGTTTCCTACCTGGCCCGTTGATCGGCAGCCTCGTGGTTCGGGGAACCATCGGCGAAAGGTCCGTGCCCGATTAGGGACACTCCACCGCCCAGAGGATTGGGCCGCACTAGATTGTGCCGATAGAATACGGGCCTCTGTCAGCGATTCAAAACAGTCAAGAATTGTTCGTTTTGAGCAATTGCACAAGTGGCTTGTACTCTGGAGTCTTGATTGCGGACTCTCTGAGACCCTCGCCGCCCCGTCCTCTATTTTCCAAGTTACATCGGACAGCGACTGCGTAAGATTTCCTAGTGAAATCTCGGGGGTATTTTCCTGTAAAACGCTTCCCCATTTTTGTCTGGATCCCTCTTGGTCTACCAGACTGCCGTATATTGCGGCTCAAAAAGCCGAAGTCAGGTTAGGCGTCGTCGTCTCCCGGAGCGCTGATCTCTCTAAGGTAGCGTTGCAACGCGGCGTGGCATTTTTACTTGGGATGACGGATGATACGCACTCGGGGTCTCGTCAGCTTGGACTAAGCATCAGCAATCGGGCAACAACGCCTCCCCCAAGATTCCAAAAGAGAGCGACGACACGAGGCCGTGGCCCCAAGCTCGGGCCTCCCATCTGGCTCCCCAGCCCTCAGTCCTCTTGCAAGGGGACAACAATTAGGACAGTCTTGCGCTGGCAATCGAGTAGAAAGACCATGATCTCATGAATGTCGTAATTCTCGCAGGCGGCCTCGGCACTCGTATCAGTGAGGAGACTCATCTTAAACCAAAGCCGATGATCGAGATCGGCGGGCGGCCGATTTTGTGGCACGTGATGAAGACCTACTCCACGTACGGTCACAACGACTTCATCGTCTGCACGGGCTACAAAGGATACGTCATCAAAGAGTATTTTGCTAACTACTTCCTGCACATGTCCGACATCACTTTCGACATGGAGAATAATCGGATGGAAGTGCATCAGAGACACGCCGAGCCATGGCGTGTCACCATTGTGGACACAGGGGATGAGACGATGACGGGCGGGCGGTTGAAGCGCATCAAGAGATACGTTGGTAACGAGACCTTCTGTGCCACCTATGGCGATGGCGTCGGTAACGTCGATGTTCCAGCTCTGATCGCATTTCACCGCTCCCAGGGGAGAGAGGTAACATTGACCGCCGTTCAGCCTCCCGGTCGTTTTGGCGCCCTCGACGCGCACGATGGCCGCGTATGGCGTTTTCAGGAAAAACCCAAGGGTGACGGCGCTTGGATTAACGGGGGATTCTTCGTGATGGAGCCACGCGCACTGGATCGGATCGAAGGCGACCGAACCATCTGGGAGCGGGAACCGCTGGAATCGCTGGTTCTCGACGATCAACTCTCCGCCTTTGAGCATCGCGGATTCTGGCAACCGATGGACACCCTGCGAGACAAGATGCATCTTGAAGAACTTTGGGCTTCGGGGAAGGCCCCGTGGAAAGTATGGTAGGAATGAATGGCACTCAGTGCTTGTTTGTATGCACAGATCAGACAAAATTGGCGACTGTTTCGGAGGCGCTTTCCGCCAGAAGCGAGTGCTCATAACGGGCCATACGGGCTTTAAAGGCTCGTGGCTCTGCGAGTGGCTGCTGCAACTCGACGCAAAGGTAACCGGGTTCGCGTTGCCGCCCCCAACCAATCCCGCATTATTTGACCAGCTTAGTTTGGGCAGGCGTCTCAGCCATCGAACGGGCGACATCCGCGATCTCGCCTCGGTACGTGCTGCCGTTGGGGATGCCAAGCCCGATTATATATTCCACCTTGCCGCGCAACCGTTAGTCCGGCGGGCCTATGCAGAGCCGGTCGAGACCTACTCTACGAACATCATGGGGACCGTTCACCTCTTGGAGGCGGTGCGGTTGTCGGGCTTGCCGTGCGTCGTCGTCGCGGTGACGACAGACAAATGCTATGAGAACAAAGAGCGGATCTACAGCTACCACGAGGAGGATCCGATGGGTGGCTACGATCCCTATAGCTCGTCTAAGGGTGCGGCTGAACTCGTCATTGCCGCGTACCGGCGTTCATTCTTCTCGAGCCTGAACGCGACGGTGCGGCTTGCCTCGGCCCGAGCAGGGAACGTGATTGGGGGAGGAGACTGGGCGCTCGATCGGATCATGCCCGACTGCATCCGTGCCCTGCAGCTCGGTGAGCCCGTCCCTGTCCGAAACAAGGTCGCGACGCGTCCCTGGCAACATGTGCTTGAGCCGCTGAGTGGGTACCTGTGGTTGGGCGCGCGGCTCGCGGGCGCAACAGGAAATTCCACCCCGGACATTGGCTTGCGGGAGGGGAAAACAAGCGATCAAAATAAGGCGGACAGAAACACCCAGTTGGAAGCGGCGTTCAATTTTGGGCCGGCTCTGTCATCCAATCGCACCGTGGCAGATCTGGTACAAGAAACACTCAAGCATTGGCCAGGGCGGTGGGTGGATCGGTCCGATCCGAAGGGCCCCCACGAGGCAGGAAAGCTTAATCTGGCCACCGACAAGGCGTTCCACCTGCTCGGATGGCAGCCGGCTTGGGAGTTTACTCAGGCTGTGGAGAAGACCGTGAGCTGGTATCGCCGCGTGGCAGAAAGCCCCGGGTTGGCTCCGGAGCTAACCTCGGCCCAAATCGCGGATTATGTCTCCGATGCGCGGACACTTGGGCTTGACTGGAGCCAGTGATTACGAAGGAGTTGAGCCTTGGGCGGATACTCCAGAAACGCGCCTCGAGACTTAAGAAGAAAACACCTCGTGCCTATCAACCTTCAATCGGAAAAGGGCTAGCTGAGTCAGCTTTTTCAAGTGATCCGTGAGCGAGATCAACAAGGCTAATCAACTTAAGACGGAGATATTGCGTCTCTCGCGGGAATACTCCCGGCTGATTCACGGGGCGCAGCGTCCCGGGGCTGATCCGGCTCGCGCCGCCTGGAGTCAAGGCCAGGTTATCCCCTATGCCGGGCGCACATTCACCGAGGACGAAGTTGAGGCTGCTGTAGGCGCTACGCTTGATTTTTGGCTTACCCTGGGCCCGGAAGGCGAGGCGTTTGAGCGGGAGCTTGCCTCATTTCTGGGAGCGAAACACTCGATCTTGGTCAATTCGGGCTCGTCGGCCAATCTCTTGGCCCTGTCGGCATTGACAAGCTACAAACTCCCGGCGGAGCTGCGGCTCAATGCCAACGACGAGGTCATCACGGTGGCAGCAGGGTTTCCGACAACGGTCGCCCCGATTCTTCAGGTGGGTGCCGTGCCTGTGTTCATCGATAACGATCCGGCGACGGGCAATGTGCGGGTTGAGCAACTCGAAGCCGCCTATTGCGCAGGCAAAACAAAGGCCGTGATGATCGCCCACACCCTCGGGAATCCGTTTGATATCGCGGCCGTCCTGAGGTTTTGCCGTGAGCGCAACCTCTGGATGATCGAAGACAACTGCGATTCGCTTGGCTCGACATATTCGATGCCAATCGAACAAGCACGCTCCCTCGGGCTAGATCATCTATTAAAAGCGGCAGAGGCAGGCGCCCACTCTCAGATCCGTTTCGACTCTATATCCGGACGTCAGGTCATCATCGCCCCGACCGGGGTTTGGGGCGACATTTCAACTCAGTCGTTCTATCCACCCCATCACCTGACGATGGGAGAGGGGGGGGCGGTTAATGTGGCGCACCGGGCGCAGTTCAAAAACATAATCGAAAGCTTCCGCGATTGGGGGCGCGACTGCTGGTGCCAAAGTGGGAAGGACAACACCTGCAGGAAGCGTTTTGGCTGGCAGCTGGGCGAACTACCCAAGGGTTATGATCACAAGTATATCTACACTCATCTCGGGTATAACCTGAAGCCGCTCGATCCGCAGGCGGCCATAGGCCGAGAGCAGCTGAAGAAACTGCCTGCATTCATCGACGCACGGAAGCGGAACTGGGCCTATCTGCGCAGCAGTCTGGCCGATCTCGATAGCTTTTTCGAGTATTCGCTGCCGACCCATGCCACCGCATGGTCGCCCGCGGGTTTCACGTGGGGCACGACGGGCTGCAGGGTGGACTGCGCCTGGTTCGGCTTCATGCTGCGTGTGCTTCCGGATGCGCCGTTCTCCAACAGCGATCTTGCGCGGCACCTCGACGAGAAAAAAATCGGCAATCGAATGCTTTTCGGCGGCAACCTCGTCCGCCAGCCGGCCTTCGTGCAGCTTAAGCAAGACCGCCCGGCTGCGTTTCGAACTGTCGGTGCCCTCGCTGACGCGGACACGATCATGCGCACGGCGTTGTTTTTGGGCACCTATCCGGGGCTTACCAACGCGATGCTCGATTACGAAATCGAGGTTATCCACGATTTCGTTGCCGGACGTAAGAGGTGATTAGCGCATGAGTCGCCATCCGATCATTGCCGAGGATTGCGCCGCGGCCGTAGCACTAACGAAGCCGCTCTGGGAAAAGGTGGCCGGCAGGAGGATCTTCGTTACCGGAGGGACGGGGTTCTTCGGGCGCTGGTTGCTTGAGGTCTTGACCTACGCCGCTGATGAACTGGCGTTTGACTGTGAGGTTGTGGCGTTATCAAGGGCACCCGAGAAATTTCGAAAGTCAGTGGCGCATCTGGCCGGCCACCGTTGTGTGCAGCTGCAGGAAGGCGATGTGCGGACGTTTTCGTTCCCTCCCGGGCGTTTCGATTATGTCGCCCACTTTGGGTCGACTGCCCCCCGCAGTGTTCATGATAACGACCCCGTCGGGTTTCTCGATCTCGTCGTGGAAGGCACGAGGCGGGTGCTCGACTTTTCAGTCCAGTCCGGTGTCCAGCGATTCCTACTGGCCAGCACGGGAGCCGTCTACGGGCCATCGTTCGCGGCGCCGGTGGACGGAGTGCATGTCGCGGACCTGATCCCAGAGGGGAGGACCAGCGGCCCCGATGTCACCGCGGCTGGTTCGGCGAACGCCGAGGCGAAAAGAGTGGCCGAATTTCTCACGTGCGCCTATGGCCGCATGAATCCGACGTTAAAGATTTCAATCGCAAGAGGGTTTGCATTTGTCGGTCCCTATCTGCCCCGAGATGCGGGATTTGCCGCATGCGACTTCCTGCAAGACGCGCTTGCCGGCGGACCGATCCGGGTCAAAGGCGATGGTCTTCCGCTGCGTTCTTATCTTTATGCGTCCGATCTAGCGGTTTGGCTGTGGCATCTTTGGCTGAACGCGGAACCGGGTAGAGCGTGGAATTTGGGGAGCGAATATCCGATCTCCATTGGCCAACTCGCCCGCTTAGCAGCGGAATTGACGGTGCCCGCAAGGCCTGTTCTTACAGCGGGAGTTCCCGCACTAGGTGGGCCTGTTAACTGCTATGTGCCTTCGACCGCCACAGCTCGTGGCGAACTGGGATTGCGGGAGACGGTCCCACTCAGGGAAGCCTTACGCCGAACGGCAGAGTGGTGGAGGGACGTTGCAGCCGAAGACTGACTCACCAATGGCACTTTAAAATGAGCTTCGCACTCTCCGATCAGCACTGCTAAGTTAGGGCATTACTCGACGATGCTGTCTTTCGATTCCTCGTTCACATTCACTCCTGACCGGACTGCATTTCTTGAGCCACCCGGAGTGAGAGTCTGGGCGGGTTGTTGAGTTCAGTTCACGTTGTGTTTGCAGGTGGGAACGAGAGCAAGCTCCAGGCTCCGGTCGGGTCCGCCAAGCCGGGCCCTCCCTCCGCCTGGAGCTTGGTTAATGAGTTCGGCGCGGTATTCGCTGGGCGTCCTGTAATCGATTGTGCTGTGAGGACGGATGTCGTTGTATTCATCCGGGAAGGAGTGCGCAACGCTTTGCGCCTCGAGGAGGTTGGCGAGGAGTTCGCTGTTGAGGCATTCGTCACGGCAGCGTCCGGTGAAGCTCTCGTTGATGCCGTTTTGCCATGGACAGCCGGGCTCGATGAAGCGGGTCTCTACGCCCGCCAGGTCCAACCACTCTTGGAGGATCCCGGCGATAAACTCTGCACCGTTGTCGCAGCGCAGGTGTCCGGGCGCTCCGTGGAGCTCGATCAGCCTGGAGAGCGCTGCGATGACCTCGCGGGCGCCCATCCGGCGGCTGGCCACGATTCCGAGGCAGTAGTGGCTGTATTCGTCGATGATCGTCAGGAACTTCACCGTGTTGCCGCTTTGGGTGGTGTCGAAGACCACGTCGACGCACCAGACGTCGTTAACCGCGAGGGCTTTCAGCTTCGCATCGGGCCGTAGCGACACTTTGGGGCGCCGTGCCGGCCCTTTGATGCCAAGGCCCTAGTCGCGGCGCATCCGCTGAACCGTGCGCAGGGTGCAGTGCAGTCCCTGCTGACGCGCGCATCTCATGCGCGCGGCGGTAGCCGTACCGCGGATGGCGCACCGCGAGCGCGGCGATCGCCTCCCCGATCTGCACGGTCCTCGGCTTCGGCGGCCGCGAGACACAGGTCCAACTGGAGCGCGCCAATCCATGCCAGCAGTCCCACCGACGCGCAGCCGCCCATGACCGGCTTCTCCCGCGCCGTCGCCACGACCGGCGGCAGTCCCCGGTGCGTCTATGCCGGTACTTCTGACCCACAAGGCACTTTAAAGGCTGCCCAGACTAACGCCAGACTTGGTTCCGTTTCAGGCGGTCACATCAGAAATCTTTTCCACAAACTGGCGCTCTGCCGGTTGGCGAGCTCGCACGCAGGATCTCAGGCGGCCCCCTGCCGGAATTGCTTGGGCAAAATCTTGCTTAGCTGAAATTATTCCTCTAAACCTCCGCGTCTTGTGATGCGAGTTGCCGACTATATTGCACAGACCTTGGCTAGCCGGGGCATCAGCCATGTTTTCATGGTGACGGGCGGCGGTGCGATGCACCTCAACGATGCCTTCGGGCGCTGCAAGGCGTTGGCGGTAGTATGCTGCCACCATGAGCAGGCCTGCGCCATTGCAGCTGAGAGCTACTACCGGCTCTCCAACCGGCTCGCAGCCGTCAACGTAACCACAGGGCCAGGCTCCACGAACGCTATCACCGGTGTCTACGGCGCCTACGTGGACTCTCTCGGCGTGATTGTCATCTCGGGCCAGTCCAAGTGGGAGACTTTGGTACGCAGTACGAAGCTGCCCCTGCGCCAGCTCGGCGACCAGGAGGTCGACATCATCCAGATGGTGCAGGGCATTACCAAGTACGCCGTACTCGTGCAGCAGCCCGAGACGATCCGCTACCACCTCGAGCGAGCTCTGTATCTTGCCACGCACGGCCGGCCGGGCCCAGTGTGGCTGGACGTGCCGATCAACGTTCAGGCCACGCAAATCGATCCTGAAAGACTCCGGAGATATGACCCGGAAGAAGACGTCATTGCTTGGGAAACGTCTGATCTTGACGAGGCCTGTGCTGAGATCCTAAGGCGACTTGCTGTGGCCGAACGGCCCGTGATTTACGCGGGTTCCGGCGTGCGCCTCTCACGCCGTCACGCAGAGTTCCTGCAGCTGCTCGATCGCCTCGGTGTCCCTGTGGTCACGGCTTGGAACAACAACGATCTAGTGCCTGACGCGCACCCGTGCTACGCTGGGCGCCCCGGCTCGGTTGGCAATCGCGCCGGCAACTTCGCGGTACAAAACAGCGACGTGTTGCTCATTTTCGGTTGCCGCCTCAACATCCGTCTTGTTTCCTATAATTGGGAGAATTTCGCGCGGCACGCCTACAAGATATGGGTAGATATTGATGCGGCTGAGCTGAGGAAGCCCACCGTGCGCCCCGATTTGCCGGTTCACGCAGACTTGGCCGACTTGCTGCCGCGCTTGCTTGCCCGGGTGACCGTCGCCGGTTTTCCAACTGAGCGTTTCTCCAGCTGGCGTGCGTGGTGCAAGGAGCGCCTCAGCCGGTACCCAGTCGTGCTGCCGTCGTATTGGACGAACGCACAGAATGTGAACCCCTATTGTTTCATGGACCGCCTCTTTGCACAGACGCACCCTGACGAGACGATCGTCACCGCTGACGGAACGGCGTGCGTCGCAGCGTTCCAGGTAGCCCGGGTTGGGCCCGGCATGCGTCTCTACCACAACTCCGGCTCTGCCCCAATGGGCTATGACCTGCCCGGTGCCATTGGCGCGGCCTACGCACAGGATCCGTGCAAACGCGTGGTCTGCCTCGCGGGCGATGGCTCCATTATGATGAACCTGCAGGAGCTGCAGACTCTCGCTGGCCAGCGCCTGCCGGTGAAGACCTTTGTGCTGGTCAACCAAGGTTACCACTCCATTCGACAGACCCAGCAGGCCTTCTTCAAGGACAACGTCATTGGCTGCGGCACGGACTCGGGCCTCAGTTTCCCCGACTGGGGGCGCATCGCCTACGCCTTTGGCTTGCCGTTCGTAAGAGCCGACAGCCACGCTGGCCTTGACGAGGCAATCCACCACACGCTCGAGACTGAAGGCCCCACGCTCTGTGAAGTGGTGCTTGATCTGCGCCAGCCTTTTTCGCCCAAGCTTTCTTCCCGAAAGCTCGACGACGGCCGTATGATCACCGCGCCCTTAGAAGACATGGCCCCGTTTCTTCCCCGCGATGAGCTGCAGCAGAACATGCGCGTGCCGCTGCTCGATTCCCAGACCAAATGAGGGCACCCACCCAAAAGATTTCTCTCGTGACTGGCGCCGCGCGCGGTATCGGCGCCGCCATCGCAGCCGAACTGCGCCGCCAGGGTTGGATCGTGTTGGCACCCATGCGCGCAGAGCTCGATCTCGCCCTGCCAGCCTCTGTTGAGGCCTACCTCGCGAAGGAGGCGCCCGTTGTCGACGCGCTGGTCAACAATGCCGGCGAGAATCCCATCGGGCCTCTAGCCCAGGTCACACCGGAGACGTGGCGCCGTGCACAGGAAATCAACTTAAACTCTCCCCTGCGGTTGATCCAGCACTGTGCCGCCGGCATGCGCGCGCGCGGTGGTGGGCGCATCGTCAACATCAGTTCATGCTATAGTCTCGCCACTCGAACTGGCCGCGCACCCTACAGCGCATCGAAGGCCGGCCTCAACAGCCTTACTCGCAGTGCTGCGCTCGAGTACGCCGCAGACGGCATCCTGGTGAATGCTGTGTGCCCGGGTTTTGTCGAGACCGAGCTGACCCGCCGCAACAACTCGCCAGCGCAGATTGCAGAGCTGCTTCGCGGCGTGCCGCTCGGCCGCCTCGCCCAGCCTGAGGAGATTGCGCGCTTCGTAGCCTTCCTTGTTTCCGAACAGAACACCTACCTCACCGGCCAGGTCCTTCCGATCGACGGCGGATTTTTGATCCAATGAGCAATCGCACGCCACCTCTACCCATCCGTTCTGCCCAGGGCGACTACCGCGTGGAATTCCCCACTGGCGTCGCCGACGTCGTCGCCGCTGTGCTGGCGCTGCCTAACGTGGTCCTCGTTGCCGACCGCAAGGTAGCCCAGCTTTATGCCGGGCCGCTCCGCCCCTTGCTGGAAGGCTTCCCTTGCCTGCTGCTCGAGGCCACCGAGGATAAGAAGACCCCTGTCGGGGTACTGGAAACGTGGGAGTTTCTCCTGAGGTCGAAGGCAAGCCGGCAGACAAACATCGTAGTCTTCGGCGGCGGCATCGTTCAGGACATCGCGCAGTTCGCGGCGCACAACTATCACCGCGGCCTCGCTTGGCACTTCGTCCCCACCACGCTGCTGAGCATGGCCGACAGCTGCATCGGCGCCAAATGCGGCATCAATCTCGGCTCCTACAAGAACCAACTCGGCGTGTTCCACTCGCCTGCGGGCGTTTTGATCTGCCGCGACTTTCTCGACACGCTGACCGACAAAGAGATCTGCTCAGGCTACGGCGAGATCGTAAAGCTGCATCTGACTCGCTCAGGCCCCGAGCTCTTCCGCGAGCTGCGCGATGCCGTCGAACAGGGCGGCTGGCGCAACCCGCGCCTGACGGAATTCATCCGCCGCAGTCTCGAGGTAAAGAAGGGCGTGATCGAGGAGGACGAATACGAGCACGACCTGCGCCGTATTCTAAACTACGGCCACACCTTCGGTCACGCACTGGAGGCAATCACGCAGCACGCTATCCCCCACGGCGTGGCGGTAGCATGGGGCATCGACCTCGTCAACTTCATCGCTTGGCGGACCGGCCGCATCTCAACCGCGCAATTTGACGAGGTCCACGTCTTCCTCCGTAACTACTTCTCCATTACGCTGCCCCGGGCAGTCGGGCCCGACGAGTTGATCGACGCCACGCGGCACGACAAGAAGAACCGCAACGGCTTGCTGACTCTCATCCTGCCCGATAAAATAGGCACGCTTGCTATCGTCCAGCGAGCATTCGACCAAGAGATGCGCGACCTCGTGACGGAATATCTGGCGAAATACAGTGTGTGTGCTCGCGCTTGATCTCGGGGCGACCTTCATTAAGGGTGCGCGCGTTCGGCCAATTGAGGGCTTGATCGAACGCGCAGTGCGGCGGCCGTTTCCGGCCTTTCTCGCCGGACTGCCGGCTGGGCGGCGCGAGGTGCCGCTCGATGGGATCCTCGCCGCTGCGCGTAGCGTACTCAACGAACTGCTGCGCGAGGGTCCGCCTCCGCGCGCGTTGTTCCTGTGCGGGCAGATGCACGGCCTTGTACTCATAGCGCCCGACGGCGCTCCCCTGTCAGACTTCAGCTCGTGGCAGGATGGGCGGGCTCTTGAGCCGGCCTCGGGTGAGTCGGGAAGCTGCTTCGATAACCTGCGCAAGCGGCTAGGTCCTCGTCTTATAACGGAGCTAGGCAACGAGCTGCAGTCCGGTTTCCCTTTGGCCAAGTTATACGCGATGGCGGCGCACGGCGAGTTGCCGCCACGCGCCGTGCCGCTCTCGCTGCCCGATTACATCGCGCTGACCCTGTGCAACCAGCTCGGTCGCCCGAAAACAGATGCCACGAACGCCGCGGCGCACGGCGCGTTCAATGTAGCGAAGCGGGCTTGGCACCGCGAAGTCTTGCGGCAGGTCGGCCTCGACCACCTCAACTGGCCCGAAATCCTCCCCTCGGGGGCGTATCTTGGGGATTTGCGGCACTCCGGCTGGAATATTCCGGTGCATGTTCCAGTTGGCGACCAGCAGGCGGCCCTGCTCGGCGTCGGGCTTGCGGACGATGAGCTATCGCTTAATATCGCTACCGGCTCGCAAGTTTCGGCCCTGGCGGCCGAGCCGTCGGCGGGCGACTGGCAGCTGCGGCCCTTCTTCGGAGAACGTTGGTTGCGGACCATCACCCATTTGCCCGCCGGACGGGCGTTGAATGCCCTGATTGGGCTTCTAGCCGAGCTGCCGGCCGCCCAAGGCACACCGCTGCGCGATCCGTGGAAACAGATCGAACGGCTCGCGACGGAGTCGCCGGCGCCGCGCCTGCGGGCCAACCTAGCGTTCTTCCCCAGCGCGGTGGGCGACAAAGGTAGCCTTGAGCAACTAACGGAAAACGAGCTACGTGTGGGGCCGCTTTTTCGCGCCGCGTTTGAGTCAATGGCGGCAAACTATCTCAGCGCGGCCCGACGGGTCGCGCCAAAGGGCTGGAGCCGCGTTGTTTTTTCCGGCGGGCTGGTACAAAAATCTGCCGTGCTAAAGCATGAGATCCTAAAGCAGCTGGGCCCCGCGTGCCGAATGCCGCCAGAGGCCGAGGACACTTTGGCCGGGCTCATGCACTTAGCACGGCAATTCGACCCTTGAACAGACCGTCACGGCATACGCATTTCATCTTTGTCTTACTCTGACCCATCAAACGGGGCCAGATTGACGTGACGCACCAGAACTGAGCCATTGCGATCGAGAGTCTGGGCGGGTTGTGAAGTGATCACGCCTCTCGAGCCAGGAGTACTGTTAGTTTTTCGCTGGTGGAGGTTATTGTGGACTGCGACTTCACGGCTCTCTGGGCGTATTCTGCCGGAGGCAGATGACCCAGAGAGCCGTGTGGTAGAAAGGTATTGTAGTCCTGCCTCCAGGACTCAAGTTTTCCCTAACATCTGGAACGCTGAAGAAGGGGTTAACGTTGAGGCATTCGTCTCGAAGCGAGACGTTGAAGCTCTCCACGAAGCCGTTCTCTACCGGCCTTCCGGGCCGTATAAAGTCGAGCTTCACGCCGGTCTGGTATGCCCAGGCGTCCATCGCCCTGCTGCAAAACTCAGTCCCATTGTCGACCGTGATTGCCAACGGCAGCCGCCGGCATTGGGCCAGCCTCTGGAGGCAATGGACCACTTTCTGGCCGGGTAGGGTGAAGTCGGGCCATAGATCCAGGCACTCCCTCGTGTACTGGTCGATCATCGTCAGGATCCGGAAGTAGCGGCCGTTATCCAACCGCTCCGTGACAAAGTCCATCGACAAGCGTTGATTGGGCGCTGTCGCAGTCGCCAGCGGCACGCGGAACTGGCACGTCCGCTTGCGCCGGATCTTTAAGCGGACGGCGAGTCCCAGGGCCGTGTAGAGCCGATAAACGCGGCGGCGGCCCACCTTCCAGCTCTCGCGCTTGAGCATGACGAGGAGCCGGCGATACCCAAACCGCAATCGGGAGAACGCGAGTTCCTTGAGCCGTCCGGTTAAGGCCCGTTCATCCCGGACGAAGGGCGTGTACCAGAAGCTGCCGCGGGAGAGGTGTAGAAGACGGCACGCCCGTCGATCACTCACGGCGAAACACTGCGCTATCCAGTGAACAAGGGCCCGCTTGCGTACCGCCTTTAGAGTTTTTTTGCGATGCCCTCCTGAAACATGTGCTTGTCGAGGGACAAGTCCGCGGCAAGTCGCTTCAAGGTGGCGTTCTCTTCCTCGAGTTGCTTCAGGCGCCGAATCTCCGGCATCCCTAGCCCGGCATACTGCTTCTTCCAGCGGCAGTAGGTCTGGTCCTAGACCCCTAGGTCACGGCAAATATCCCCGATCTTGGCTCCTTCCTCGACCCTCCCTAGGGCGTAAACGATCTGCTCTTCACTGCGTCTCTTCCCAGGCATTTTGGGTGGGTTTTTTGAATGGTACCCACCAGCCCAAACTAACACAACCCCAGCTCAAAAAAGCGTGCTCACGTCAGTATCGGCTCTCGAGTGCATCCGCTTTCTCGGATTCCTTCTGGGGTGCCTCGAAGCATTGACCTTCCGCGGTTTTTCCCGATATCTGGGTGCTCGGCCATACCGTAAACGGACCATCAATACGCTCCAAAGATGCCAATCCACACGGTGATTTTTGATCTCGACGGGACCCTCGTTGATTCCCTGCCGGGCATTTCGCAGGCGATCCAGAAGGCCGTTGCCGAGGTTACTCCTGGGGCGGACGTTCCGGAGCTTTCGTGCTTTCTGGGCCCGCCCGTGCGCGAGGTGTTTCGCAGGGCCTTGGCGATCGAGGATGAAGGGTTGCTTGGCAGACTAGAGGGATCCTTTCGGCGCCATTATGATGGCGGCGACTGGATGCAAACCAGAACCTTCCCTGGGGCTCCGGAGACCCTGGGCGCCCTCAGGACTGCGGGGTGTCGGCTTTTTGTGGTCACGAACAAGCCGAGGCTGCCCACGGAGCGGATCCTGCGTCATCTGAAACTGTGGGACCGGTTTGAGGCGGTTGTCACCCCCGCCTCGCGCGAGCCGTTCTATGAGAGCAAATCCGCGGCGGCAGCCGACCTCCAGCGCCAACGCGGCTTTGCAGCCGAGGAGGCGCTCATGGTGGGCGATTCCGAAGACGACGCTCAAGCTGCCCAATTCTGTGGCTTTTGGTTTGCCGCAATCACCTTTGGATACGGGCAGGTGCATCTTCGGCCACGTTCGCTGAAGTGGGTCCCCATCAATTCCTTCACGGACATTATGGCGTTTATCCAACGATCTTGATCTAACCACCCACCATGAAACCTCCCGCCATTAACAGCAATGTCTTCCATGAACTTTTCGTTCTCGAACTTGCCAACAATCACTGGGGGAAAGTCGCGCGCGGCCTCAGCATAATATCCGAGTTTTCGCATGTCGCGCGGTTCAACAACGTGCGGGCGACCATCAAGCTGCAATTTCGCGCCACCGATACCTTCATCCATAAGGACTTCCGCTCCCGAACGGACATCCGATATATCAAGAAGACCCTTGATACGCGAATGAGCAAGGTCGACTACGGGACTCTGGTCGAGGCGATCAGAGAACAGGGCTGCCTTACGTCGGCAACCCCGTTTGACGAGGCTTCAGTCGACCTATGCGAGGAGCTTGGCATCGATGTCATCAAACTGGCCAGTTCGGACATTAACGACTGGTTCCTGATCGAGCGGATCGCAAAGACACGCAAGCCGGTGTCTTTCTCAACCGGGGGATCTTCGATGAAGGACATGGACGACCTGGCAAAGTATTTCTCCTCTCGGGGAATCCCGTTCGCGGTGAACCATTGCGTGTCTATCTACCCGTCCGAAGATTACGAACTGGAGCTTAACCAGATCGACTATCTGCGCAATCGGTATCCATTGGCGACAATCGGCTTCTCGAGCCATGAGTACCGAAGTTGGGACGCGTCCATGTTGATCGCTTATGCAAAGGGAGCCCGGACCTTCGAACGCCATATTGACATCGACGCGGATGGTGTTTCTGTCTCCCCGTATTGCTCTCGGGCCCAGCAGATCGACTTATGGTTCAAGGCGTTTAAGAAGGCCAAGGAGATGTGCGGCGGGAGTTCGGCGGAGCGCCGTTTCATTTCGGAGAAGGAGACAAAATATCTCGATGGATTGGTCCGAGGTGTCTATTTAAAACGCGATCTGCCGGCTGGCTATGAATTCAATCACAGTCGCATACAAGATGATATATATTTTGCGATTCCCCTGCAGCGCGGACAGCTCTCTTGTCGTGAGATCTTAAACGGCGAGCGCCTCAAGTCTGCGGTCAAGGCGGACCAGGCACTTCTGATAGATCATATTGATTCTCCGTACGCGCGAATCGAGACCCTGCGGCAGTCCCTCTACTCGCGCGGACTGTGATTTCGAACGGCCTCCGGCGAAAGTAGAGGGTTCTGCCGGGTGGCGGCACCCGGAACAGTGCGAGGGGAGTCCGGCGATGTCTACCGGACCGTTCCACGGTGCCATCACGCGACGCCTCTCGCGATCGGGCCAATGGCATCCGATCTGGAATGACCGGGAATCGAGGCAACCGGCTTTCCGGCTCTCGGGAATAGCGCCAAGCCGACCTGAATTCCAAGACGATCCGATTCGTCCCAATCGTCAGTCTGTGTAAAGGGAGGGGTGCTGCCGAGAGGAGTTCCCCCGGCTCCCTAGCCGCGGTTATTCCCGGCTTTGCGGAGCGACTCCCGGAATGCCTCCGCATCCAGGGGCTTAACCAGGAAGTC
>Ga0364921_10048_pt1 | contig 46829 bp, 47 predicted proteins | sample ExccelJu500001D3_2_FD_206956 | JGI IMG/M metagenome (GOLD analysis project Ga0364921, IMG submission 206956) | Enriched cells from Trout Bog Lake Hypolimnion, Wisconsin, USA - BchlTB.June20.5000.01.D3 | ecosystem: Environmental > Aquatic > Freshwater > Lake > Hypolimnion/Profundal zone | place...
GACTTTGATGACGTAATTACTGGTACGACAGCAGTTGACCTGTCCATTGTTACAACTGGCTTAGATTACGAACGTTTTAAAGCCAAGGCACGTGATTTTCTACGTACGCATGAAGATCGTCTTGCTGTATACAAGTTACGCACCAATAATGCTATTACTCCAACTGACCTGCAGGAACTGGAAAATATTTTGTTGGAGCAAGCTGCTGGAGATACAGAACTGGTTGAACAAGCAAAGAGCGCAACTGGTGGGTTAGGACTATTCGTAAGGTCGCTAGTTGGCTTAGAGCGTAGCGCAGCAATGGACGCAATGGCTGAATTTTTAAATGTAGCCAATGCCACTGCTAGCCAAATTGAATTTATTAAGCTGATTGTCAATTACCTGACAGTGGATGGTGCAATTGATGCCAAGAAACTGTATGAGTCACCATTCACAAACGTAGCAGCTACGGGACCAGATGCAATCTTTCCCTCTGCGACTGTGACACAGCTATTCAAAACAATTGAAGATATACGGCTTAGAGCTGTGGCATAGCAATTTAATGAATTGTTTAGTACACACATTATTTTGTTGGAGAAACTGATGTTTGAATACTTGTCGAAAATAGAGGGCAAAGACTGGGCCGTTGTTTTCGCCACACTAATTGGCCCCGTATTGGCAGTACAAGCACAAAAGTGGATTGAATTGCTACGTGATAAACGTAGAAGAAAAGCATTTTTATTTGAACAATTAATGGCAACTCGCGCATCAAGAGTATCCGCTGAACATGTTCGTGCATTGAATATGATTGATATGGTTTTTTATGGATCAAGAATTTTTGGTATTTTAAGACGTAGTGCAACGGAAAAGTCCGTACTTGAAAACTGGGATATTTATCTTGAACATTTAGGTAATCAGGATCTTCAAAAACGATCTATTGACGCTTGGGTTGCTACTGGAAGTGAATTATTTACAAAATTACTAGAAAGTATTGCTAGTGACTTAAAGTACACGTTTGATCGTAAGCAGCTTACACGTGGCGCATACTCACCTCAAGCACACGAAGAAATTGAATTCGAACTAACAGCACTTAGAAAATCAGCACTCTCAGTCTTCAAAGGTGATGCCTCATTAAAATTGGATGTTGTAGGTTTTCCTGTCGATCCTGATGCTCTTGAAGCAAATAAAACTGCTATTCAAAATATTGGCAAAGCACTTGCTACAGGCACATTGCGTGTCGATATTGTCACGAAGGATTAATGGTCATGCCAATTTATTCAATTCATAATAATTTATTAACAGCCATATACGAGAGGCCATTTAAGCTTGAGCGTGATATTCAAGCATTGTTTGAAACCAATCTTAAGCAAGTAATGGGTTTAACTTTGGTACGCAGTGAGTTCTCAATCAAAAACAAACGTATTGATACGCTTGCCTACGATGAGCAGACCAACGCCTTTATTATTATTGAATACAAGCGAGACAGGAATATAAGCGTCGTTGATCAAGGTTTTACCTACTTAAGTCTCATGCTTGAGAACAAAGCTGACTTTATTATTGAGTACAACGAACAACTAAAACGCAATCTTACGCGTAATGATATTGATTGGAGCCAAACAAGAGTTGCTTTTGTATCACCATCATTTACTGACAATCAAAGACAAGCCACCAACTTCAAAGATATTGCTATTGAGTTGTGGGAAGTGAAACGTTTTGATAACAACACGCTGCTTGTAACTGAAGTAAAAAAATCACGCTCTGCAGAAAGTATCAAACCTATTGCGCCTATTGCTGACGAGATAACTGTTTACACAGAGGATGCTGTTATCTCGCGAGCTTCAGAAGAAATTGCTGAACTATATGCAAAGTTTAGGTCTGCAATATTGAATCTAGCTGATGATATTGAAGTAAAGCCATTGAAATGGTACGTCTCATTTAATAAATCAAACAAAATTGTAGATATTGAAATACTTAAAAAATCTTTAAAGATTTTTATTAATAGCAAATGGGGAAGTATCAACGACAGCAAATGTCTTGCTAGAGACGTATCCAAAGTTGGACACAGTGGCAATGGTCATTATCAAATCCAAGTAACGAACGATCAAGACTTGGAATACATAATGAGCTTGGTGAAACAGGTTTTATAACTTGCACATCGTAGCCTAACACTTCCCTGTATGTCCCATTGTTTTGAGCATAACAATACGCGGCTGTTATTGGACTTGATAGCTAAGGTGAACCTGGCCAGTTAGGTCAGCTTTTATTAGGCAGGTGCAGGTTTATTGAAAAGCAGGGTTTTTGCATGGAATAAATGGCATTGAAAATATGCAAAAACCCTGCTTTGACTAAAACAGCTATCCAATCCCCCGCATGCATCGCAAATCAGTGTTGTAAGTTATAACTGGGGCACAAAGAAAGGGTTATGGCTTTATTAGGGAAAGTAGGTATTTTGGTCGTAGCACAAAACGTAGCGCAAAATTTACAGTGCTCTATAAGCCAATATCGACAAGCGTTTGAGAGTAGCTAATCATCTCAAAATCCCCCGCCGCAAGGCGTGCCGGTTCGATTCCAGCCCCGGGCACCATCTTTAAGTCCTTGATTTTCAGGGATAAATTCAAAAATATTCACTTGATACTGGAAAGATTTATTTAGCTCAGTTCTTTTTTGTGTCGCCTCACTTTCAAAGCCAGATTCAAATAAGCAAATGCATTAACTTGTAAATTTAATAGAGCTTTAATTCAGCTCAATTTATAATTGGTTTGTTATTGCACTATTGATCAATATGAAACCTTCCGTCGCACTTGAGCTGAAACGTATCGCTGTCCGTGAAGCAACGGGCCGTTATCGTGCCACCAACCCGCGCATATTTGGTTCTGTACTGCATGGTCAGGATCATGACGGGAGCGACATTGACATTCTTGTTGACGCATTACCAGGCGCGACACTGTTCGATCTTGGCGGTCTACAGGTCGAGTTAGAACAGATACTCGGCGTACCTGTTGATTTACTCACACCACAAGATCTGCCGATTAAATTTCGACAGCAAGTTTTGCAAGAAGCTATACCCGTATGAAGGGCCAATGGCTCACTGACTACCTCGGTCATATGCAAATTGCAGCCTCAGATGCATGCAGCTTTGTTGAAGGACTCAATCAAGCTGATTTCCATGACGATAAACGCACCCAAAGCGCTGTAGTGATGAGTCTTATCGTGATCGGAGAAGCCGCAACGAAAGTAATGGATCAATTTCCAGATTTTGCGGCCAACCATGGTGAAATCTCTTGGAGAAATATGAGAGGTATGCGGAATCGAATCGCACATGGATACTTCGACATCAACTTGGAAGTCGTCTGGGATACAGTACAAACAGCATTGCCATCACTCCTGTTGCAACTGCCTATGTTAATTAAATCAGCTGAGCAGGTTAGTTACCCCAAGCAATAACGCAAAAACAATTATGGCTAAAAAAAGCCACTGAATATCGTGTTCAAAACCGCCGAGACATCTAGCCTTTGACACCCCCCCCAAAATCCTAATTCTTCTTTGAAACGCGCACGAAAGCTTGCACGAAAAAATTTCCTTCGGGACAGGTACGCCCTTCATTCATGTCAAGAACGGTAAAAGATCATCAAAGAGATGTGACTTTGTATTGTCGACATTACAAACAGGATCTGGGCGCAAAAAACGACTGACGTGAGTTCCAAGCCCTATGCTTGCCAGACGCCGTAGCCAGCTTGCCGTAGTTGTATACCCAAATCAACCTCCATGTATCTAGCATCCTCATAGGGCATTGGGTTTAATTTTTCAAATAATTCGGGCATTAACCGCAAGCCATAAAGGTGTGCAAATTTATTAGCCTTAATACCCGCTTTGTGCTGATCAAAACGAAGATCCGGATCAAGTCCTGTCATACCGACATACACACAAGGTGCGCCAACTCTATAGTTGGGATTACTCTTTTGAAATTTGCGTTCCAGCCACACGCAATGGTCTAACTCAACAACGTAGACATAATGTGATTCTTTCATGATGCATGGCAAAAAAATTAACCAGAAGTATTCGTTTTAGATTTTGTGATTCTCAATGAGTAGAATCATGCCGCAAATTTTTTAGCGCCTGCTACACATACTATCGCACCAAGTGTCATAGTTATCATTTGCCAACTAACGGTTTCGTGTAAAAGTGCTGCTGAAATGGCAAGTCCCATAAACGGCTGAAGGAGTTGAAGTTGTCCGACTGCGGCAATGCCGCCAAGCGCCAAGCCGCGATACCAAAATACGAAACCTATCAGCATGCTGAAAAAAGAAACATAAAGTAAACCCACCCATCCCGATTGTGTGACATGTTTGAACGACTCAGGCATCGTAAACAATGCAATGGGCAGCATGACTGGAAGGGATAACAATAGCGCCCAACAAATAACCTGCCAACCACCTAGTTTGCGTGATAGGTTCGCGCCCTCTGCATAACCCAAACCGCAAACAACAACGGCACCAAGCATAAACAAGTTCCCTTCAAATGATCCTTCCACTTTTCCGATAGCGGCATATCCAACTAAGAAACTGCTTCCAAGTATTGCGAACAGCCAGAAAGCTGGGCGAGGACGTTCTCCGGCGCGAAGGACTGCAAAAATTGCCGTGCAAAGTGGTAACAAGCCTAAAAAAACGATTGAATGTGCAGAGGTTACGTATCGCAACGCTAACGCAGTTAACAAGGGAAATCCAACTACAACGCCTAAAGCGGTGATCACAAGTGATTTAAGATCTGTTGACCGTGGCTTAGGTTGTTTAAGTAATAGCAAAAGAATCGTGCCAGCGATAGCCGCAATCGTTGCTCGTGCGGTGGTCAAAAAAAGTGGGCTGAAATCATGGACGGCAACCCGTGTTGCAGGCAAGGATCCGGCAAATATGACCACTCCAACAAAGCCGCTTATCCACCCACTAGTTGAGCTTTTCAAGGTTCACTCCCAAACGATAAGCGTGTAGTTGACCATGGAAGCGTCTGTTGTGGCTACATTGCTTCAAAAGCAGACTGAATAGAAAGTTTGATTGAATTAAAAAGTTTGCTCTGCCAGAGTCAAATCGCAAGTTGTGCTCGATCAAAATAATCTTTAAGCTTCCGCTTGCTGCAGAGATTTTTGTATAAAGCAATCAAAGATACCCTACGCGACCAAAGGTTCAGGAAAATCCAAGGATCCAGTATGTCAAAAGAAAAAAAACAATTCAGCTTACTGATTGTGATGGTGTTGGCACTTACTGCCGCGCTTGTCGCGAGCTTTGTGGGTATTTCTTTTTTTAAAACTCAAACGGATCAAATTGTCGAATTAACAGACGCTAGATACGAAAAATTTGCGGTCATTTTCGAGGAGCTTAAAAAAGCACGTCTGCGTGCGATGGGGATCGGTGCAGATACGCTGCTACTCAGCAAACGAACCGTCGACCCGTTTGTACAGCGCGATCGTAAAGCCTTGGCAGAAGTCATCGATCCGTTTTTTCAGTTTGCCAAAAAGAAACACGGCATCGAGCAAATTAATTTTTTTATCCCTCCCGGCATACTTTTTTATAGGGCTGAAGCCCCTGAACTCGGGCAATTCGATATCACAAAATATCGCAACACCATCAAAGCTGCAATAGAAAACCAAGAACGCATCATGGCGGTTGAAACGGGACAGGGTGGGGTTGTCGCGATTCGTGGGATTGTGCCGATCTTTCAAGATGAAAGGTTTTATGGCGTGATTGAGTTCGTGAGTAACTTCGACATTCCATTAGAAAATGCTGCATTTGAATCAAAAATGAAATGGGCTATAAGCCTGAGCGATGAAGTATGGAAAAAATCAGAAAGACCCAGCAATGAAAAAAAAGATATTCACAAAGGTACTGATACCTACTTCCAATACTCTGACGACGCAGCAGAAAACATTATTCGGAACACCAACTTTGATCCGCGCGATAAAAACTATGCCGTTTTAGATAGCAATGACAGAAAAGTTTTTATCAAAACAATAAAAGTACTTAACTTCGTTGGCGTACCAACCATCACCATCGCGGTCATTGATGACTTAACCGAGCGCTTCAGTACAGCGTTAATGGGTGCGGTCGTAAGAGGCGGGATTACTTTTCTGCTGTTAGGATTGGTTTTAATTATTGGTTATTTGAAATTCGACGATATGCGTCACGGTTTGTTAGGCGCGGTTTCTGCAGAAAGACGCGCAATCAAAGAGCAATTAGAGCAAGGCAAGATTGCCATCGAAAAATTAAAAGAAGTTGAAATCATAAAAAGACGATTTTTTTCAAATTTGTTAAATGCGATGAGCGAGCCACTTCTGGCTATCCGAGGTCAGCTCAAGACCGCCATGTTGCAAGCCGATGCAATCAATGCAAAAAAGGAATTAATAGAACCCTTAAGCTTCGCAATGCATGAAAACGAACGCATACAAAAGCTCGTCTCGGACTACGAACAGATCGAGCTGTTAAGACAGAACCTTGTCAGGCCCTCGGCAGATCTGATATCGATCAGCCAAGTTGCAAAAAACATTCAAAATAGTGCTGCTCTTTACCAGCGCTTTCCAAATTTCAACTTGTCGATGCAGGTGGCTGAAATGTTGCCACAGACACGAGGAGATGCCAGCCAGTTAGAACGCGCTTTAATGGCATTAATCGCATATGCAGCAGATGCAGAAGATCCAGGCTCCGTCGTAATGGATTGTCGGCAAGATAGCGACAAGTGGTTGTGCATATCTTTCAGTGGTACCGCGTTTGATGGTCAAAATACCCCAACTGAATCATTATTAGATGCTTCTCGTCAGTTTTTAAGCCAGCTCTCGGGCAACACTCTCACTCCTTTTAAGAACGAAAAAGTGCTCAATATCTGCTTATGCAAAATCATCGTTGAATGCATGGGTGGGTCGCTCATGATTAATACTCGAGAGGCTGGTTTTATCGTGCAATTGCCTGCAGCGATCTAAACGATAACTCAAAAAGACGAGGCGATCATGAAGAAAGGATACCGAGTTTTAGTCATCGCGACTGCGGTACTTTATGTACTCAGTACGATGACCAATGGCTTTATTGGCCCAATTGCCTACGTTCTGAACACATCGTCTCAAGATGTCTGGCAATATGTGTTTGCCGGTTGCGCATTTCTATTCACTCTTTTAATAGCTCGCGTGGTCAAGCAAGAGCTCATTAATGATTATCTGGCTGGCGCACTAAAAACAAAAATTCCAGAGCTCATCGGCACCATCGCCTCTGGGCTGGTCGTCACACTCGGCATATGCCTCATTCTGTCATTTGTTTTTGGTCGAAACATATCTGCACTGGTCGCGACACTGGCGGGATCCGCTGCTTTACTGGGTTTTGCGTTGCAGGGTTTTATTCTTGCCCTGTTCACTGGGATATCACTCAATTTAGAGCAGAACTTTAAAGTAGGCGACCGTATCAAAGTAGGAGAAAAAACAGGTGATGTCGTTCAGATTACCTGGCGCAATACCGTTATTTATACCGCCGACCGAGAAACGATCTACATCCCCAATGTAAGTTTATTAACGACTCAACTCATCAACCTAGATCAATCGGATCAATCATGGCGACGTTGTATCAAACTCGTCCTTGATTATGATGTTTCTGTCGAAACAGCCGAGAGGATTTTAACGTCAGCCGCACTCAGTGCTCATGGCGTCAAACATGCAAGCCCTCCACTTGTCAGGGCACTCAATATGACACCTGACGGCGTTCAGTATGGTGTTTATTTTTTTATTGTGCACCATCGTGATTTTTTATTATCAGATCACGCGGTCATTAAAAGCATTCTCGAATCACTGCGCAAAGCAGGTATTCCAGTTGCGCTCCACAAACAAGGAAATATTGACGGCTTACCACCCATTCAAATTTCAAATCGCTCATCGGACTTGTTTTATTTAGTGCAGCAAGTCAGGATTTTTAAAAATCTGTCTAACCAGCAATGCGAACGCGTCAGTCAGTTATTGATCCCTCACCGTGTTCCGGCAAAGGGCGTGCTCGTTCAGTTTGGTCAGCGCAGACACTCTCTTTTTATTGTGGCAGAAGGCGTCTTAACCCGCTCTGCTGCGGACGCGCACGATCACGTGACACAAGAGCGCTTTATCTCAACCGAGTTTTTGGGGCAACAGGCGCTATTTGCCTGCTTGCCTATTAGTGCAACCGTTTTCGCAGAAGTAGATTCTTTAATCTATGAACTCAGCAGCGATGCACTACAAAAGCTGTTGGCGGAGGACCCTTCGTTATTAGAATTATTTGCACGCAATCTTGCAATGTTGCGTTCAACCCATAATCGTTCGAATGCTAACAGCGTGGAACCTGATCCCGTAAATGTTGATAATTTATTCAATCAATATATCGGACAGATTAAAGCAAACTATAAAGTCTGATCAAGGGTTATTTATTCAATCAGTGTTAAGTACTGTCCTCAATAAACGCGTTTAATATCCAGACGTAAAACGCACTTGGGGATTCCAAGAACGGGATGGGTCGTAACGGTCATTTAAATTTTTATAATGACTGATCTATCGTGTCGTGAATTAAGGTCTGATCAATAAAAGCTTTTCCACCGGACTCGTTATTGCGGAATAGATCAACAAAGCGATGATTCCACTTAATATCTTCAAAAGTATACGTATAGTTAGAATGAATCATTTGAGAAACTGTCTCATCCAAACCTTTCACGGTTGCGACGAGTGCAAAGTCTGCTTTGGCTAGCTCCTCTTGAGACAATTTTGATAGCGGACTATTTGCATCAAGAGGATGGATCACAAGCCAAGTCAATGCCAGCATAGGCGTATGGTTGCGAGCTAAATTCAGGTCGTAAATCCGCCGCATACTTTGACCTTCTTTTGTGGTCACTTGTATGAATAGACTCAATTCAACTTCCGCACCAATGATGCGGTTATTTCTTTCATTGGCCATTCTAAACATTAAGGCTGGACAGCCTTCAAAATCACTCACAACAGCAGTCTTACTAAATACGACTCGTGACCTCGGCAATGAAATTCTCGCGAACGCTAAGGCTGCAAACATCCCAACGCCCAATAACCCAAACATAGCTTCAATCGTAACCAAAACATGTCCATAGAACGTTTGGGGATAAAGACTTCCATAACCAATTGTGGCTAAAGTTTGTACGCTAAAGAAAAAATACTCTAAAAATCCAATACCTTTGAGTCCAGCAATTGAATCGTGTTCAAGAGAATACAAAAAACCAAAAAGAAAATTAATCGCTAAAAAAACAATAACAAAAGAAGCCAAAAAACGAGGCCATGTCATTCGCACAACCAAATGATAAAAATCTATAAACGCATTTGAAAACAGCGAGGTTGAGGATCGCCGAACCGGCGTTGCCATGAAAGTCTTTTTATTCATTTGAATAGACTCACCCATAGTGCCTAAGGTATTAAAAATAGTTGTTCCGTACTACCCATGACCTTTATTGCGTCCTGATCTAAGGTAACGCGCTTATGCACGCATGGCAGAGACCAACTATCCATGTGCATCGACATCACAGAATATCTTTAATATATTCAAAACCAAATATTTCTTTCAAATGCATTATTTGATAATCAACTCTGTCTTTAAATAAATTTTTTATTGTTTCTTTGTCATAGGTGAAGTCTCTCATTACGTCATCTTTTAATGAGTAGATTGGCCAATTAGCCTGTCCGCCTACATTTGGGTTGCCAGTCTTAGCAAAGGCTGCCCAACTTTTAGACATCTTGTCAGAAATATTCTTGTCTTGAGGGCTATTTTTATCCACAATTGGATACCAGTCTTTTGGCCATATTCTTTTTTCTTTAAACTCGGCTATATCTTTCTCAATTCTCGCGCATTGTTGCGTACCCGATTCAACATGACTTGGAGTTTGAGGCATTAAATCCAGACTTCCAAAAACATATGTAATTTCAAAGGTATGTGGTGCGCCTGGAAAAGCGGGTCGAATATTTTTTGTCAAATAATCAAAATAATATGCATAGCCTGGCGCCACACCTTTCATGCTGTTAGCAAGCAACTTGGTACTAGCCCGGTAAAGCATGTCCTGGATGACGAACGAGTTCAAAATACATTTGTCTTTAACATTTGAATATAGTTTTTCAATTGTTTTAGGATCTTCATGCACTTGTTTGACAAAGGCTTCTAATGAAGGTTCTCCTGGCAACATAAAATCTGAATCAAAGGAATTCGTTCCAATCATAAATGGCACTTTTGCTTGTTTTCCGGCGGCAAACAAGGCGAGAGGATCTCCTTTTATAATTTCTCCGTCCACAAAAGGACCACCGAATTCACCGGCATAAAATGCCTGGCCATTCAAGACCAACTTTTGGACGGGTAGGTTCCTTAACTCTTCGAGCGATTTCACTCCGAGAGAATCCATATATTTTGCATCGACCTCTGTCTCGGGCGTCAGACCAAAGCGTTTTTCAGTCATGCCGCGCAATGGGCTTTGTTGTGCACTCTGTGCAATTGCTTTATGAAACAAACCCTTTGCAGCGTCAGAGACCATTAGCCAAGTGACGCTTCTGCCCCCTGCGGACTGACCAAAAATAGTCACATTATCCGGATCTCCTCCGAATGCTTTTATATTGTTCTTGATCCATTTCAATGCGGCAATCTGATCCATCGTGCCGTAATTGCCAACAGTCTCACCTTTTGATTTGGCTTCTTCAATTAACGCCTTAGGAGCAAAAAAGCCCAGAGAACCTATCCGGTAGTCGATGGTGACAACAATGACGCCGTTATCAACTAATTTAATCGGCGTAAATTGTGGATCTCTGGCCCCATCAACAAATAGCCCACCGCCATGAATCCAAACCATAACTGGTAAGTTTTTGGCTGAGTGACTGGGGAGATAAACATTGAGCTTAAGACAATCTTCATTTCCGGGAAGGTCAAGGCCCGCGCTTAAATTTTTAATAAAAGGCTGGGGACACGCATCGCCGAATTTGCTCGCATCACGGATCCCATCCCACGACAATGCTGGCTGTGGAGGTCTCCATCTAAGATTGCCGATTGGAGGCGCAGCGTAGGGGATATTCTTGAACGCGAGCATGTTGGCTTCAGTTGTGCCTTGTAGCTGCCCGGTCTCAACTTTTACAATGGGTCTATCAACAGTTGCGCAGGCATTAAATACCAAACTGCTCAATATCAGTCCGAAAGTAATTATCAGTTTCATCTTTTTTGCTCTACGCTCATTTTTGCCATCTTAAAATATCGCCCCATCGAAGCAATTGACAATTTGCGCCAATCTTTGGGGATAATGTTCACCATATTGTTTAGTGCTTAATCTTTATAACAAATGATAATCTGCAGTTATCAGAACTTAACAAGAAGTATCGATATTATATTTTCGTGGCAAAACCGGAAAACAAATGCAATCTTTACATCCAAAAAAGCTATTCCCGTTATTGAAAAAAACGCTGATTCTGACGCTTTACCTAGCAGTCTGGTTTTGTGCGCTTAATTTTTACAATGAGGCGGCATTACACGTTGGTTCCTTAACATACATAAATTATGCCTATGCGATTTTTTTAGCGGGGATATTGGCTAAATTTATTATTGTTGAGCAAACGATTTTCCCCATTACGTTTAAAGAAGGATCTTCTCTTTACTGGCTCATCATTCGTCGCACAACCCTGGGAACGATGGCAGCATTGTTTTTTAGATATATTTTTGCTGGCATTGAAGGTTTTTTCAATCACCAGGGATTTATTGAATCCATGCAGCGTTTGGGCGGCGGTGATTTTATGCATGTATTAGCTATTTGGATTTTATTTTGGCTGATTATCGCGCCTTACATGATATACCGCTGCTTATCAATTGCCTTAGGCTCCCAAAGGATTCATTCCTTTTTAGTTGGCAAAAAAATTTAGTGAGAAACTCAATAATCAACGTGCAAGCAAGTACGATCTCCACCATGTTGAACTCGCAGTGAAACAATGGGTGATCGATCTCCTGCTCCACATCCCGCAACCGCTTGATTCGGCACATTAATAAAATGCGCAAACTGGCAGAATAATATTCACGATTAAAAATCCGCCTCCTATATATCTGAGAGATACCCGATCCAGTTGACGAGAAAAATCTTCTTCTTTTCTTCTCAGGTAGTAATAAACAGATATCAACGAAGCAGCAACACAAAAAGAAATGGTAAAAAGTCCTACCGCAGTCACTAAGTCTGCGAGACCGAATTGACCTGACGATGGCAATAAGGAATGCGTCATATAAGCATTGGCTACCACACCAAAGTAGGAAGCAGACGGAAAAGCATAGCGTGGCGCGGTTTCAGAGGGTCGAATAAAAAAACTACAGAATGTAAGCAAAACCCCCGCGTAAAGTCCGATAAATAGCTTCATATACACACCAATTCCGCTACGCTTTACCGTCACACCATAGTTATATTCACTAAAACTCGTAGATTTACCTTCTTTTACTCGAGGATCTCCATAGGTCGTCTTGTATGTATGCGGCTTGACCACAGTACTAAATCCAGTAATGTCATAGCCTGAAATTTTTACCCTGGAGCTGATATCAGCAGTCGGATCAGCAACATAGCGCATATGCGATACATCATTGGCAGAGTCCTCAATGTATATGTTGAGCATGTGATCATCTAATGGAACGCGCGTCGTATTAAAAAATTTTGTAACTCTTGCTACAACTTTATAAACTTCATAGTTGGTTCCGTCAGCACCACTGTATTGATCTTGAAGCTCTTTCTTTTCAATTTTTCCATCGACTAGGCGGAAATATTTTCCAGGATTCAGTGACGGAGCGCCTTTCCAACGAAACCAGATATAAAAGGTCGGGCTCCAATATGAATCTTTAATAGAAAAGTTTTCTATTCCATCCAGATAGATTCCAACATGAACTGTCTCAAAATCAGTATTTGCTGGAAGCGGATCAGGCGGCGTTTTTCCGGGTTCGACCGCATTCGCGTTCATGCGCAGGGCGTGATTTTTATTAGCAATTTCTTTCTCACCCTGCACAATATAAACAACCAGTACAACGATCAACAGATATGTGACTGATATTCCAATCGCCCAGTATCTAAGAAAAGACTTTCTTTCTGGGAGAAGTTCAGCTGTCATATCTACTACCCTCTATTTGGATAAAGACAAAAAGGTTACGTCAGTTAATTTAGGTAAAAAAACAAAACTCATATCAAATGGTGACGCGAATACTGACTGACATCGAGTCTGCAACCGGCACATTAAAGGCCTCACTAGGGTGCTGAGCGTTGCGATACATGAAACGAAATAGTTGTTTGCGCCATGGGTGCATACCACGCTTACCCTCTTGAGTGATCACAAGTCGATACCCAAAATACGAGACGGGATTCAAATCAGATTTCATGCTTTCAGGCCAATGTAATTTCAGGATCTCTGGAAGAGACACTTTTTCCATAAAGCCACATTTCACTTGCATCCTTAGAAAACCTTTATCGCAGTGAATAATTGTTACCCGCGATTCCTCTTTAATATAGGGTGACAGCTCATAGGAGACCCCCAATATAGCGACTTGCTTGTGTATGACACCAAAGTGGTGAAAAGTTCTACGTAATGCAATGGGTGCTTTCTGCCAATCTGCTGCGAGATATATTGCTGTACCCTCGGCGCGTGGCGTCTCATCCGTCACTTTATTTGCAAGAAAGTCGCTCAACGATACTGCCTCGGAATGTATTTGTTTCTCCACAAGCGATCGACCACGATTCCAGCTAGACATGACGGTGAGCATCAAAATGCTCAATAGAATCGGCATCCAGCCGCCATCAATGAATTTAAGCGCATTCGCGCTAAAGAAAAGCGTATCAATCACGACAAACAGCATGGCGCCCGAGACCGCTCGCCAGCGTGGCCAGTTCCAGACCTTAATTGCAACTGAAATTGCTAGGAAATCAGTAATCAGCATGGTTCCAGTGACCGCGATGCCATAGGCAGATCCCAGGGCGTTGGATGTTTGGAAAATCAGAATAAGACCGACAACAACAACTGCAAGGACATAATTCACAAACGGCAAATAGATTTGGCCGATTTCATGCGCAGACGTCTGCAAAATTTGAACGCGCGGCATGAAGCCCAGTTGAATAGCTTGCCTGGTCATTGAAAACACGCCGGAAATAACCGCTTGCGAAGCAATGACAGTAGCGAGCGTTGCTAATACGATCATCGGGGTTTGCAAAACACCAGGCGCCATGAGATAAAACAGATTACTCAGCGCACTCGGTTGCGTGAGCAACAGTGCACCTTGCCCAAAGTAATTTAATAAGAGCGCAGGGAATACAAGTCGTATCCACATAATTCGAATCGGGTGTGGACCAAAATGACCCATATCGGCGTACAACGCTTCGGCACCGGTCAAGCAGAGAACCACCGAACCGAGCGCAAAGAAAGACAAGAGGTCGTGGCGACTCACAAACTCTATGGCATACAGTGGATTGATGGCCAATAAGACAATGGGTTGTTGAATAATGCTCCAAAGCCCTAGCAGACCAATGACGACGAACCATACCAACATGATCGGTCCAAAAAACAAACCAATTTTCGCGGTACCTTTGCGCTGACTCCAGAATAAAAGACAGAGTATGGCAATGGAGATCGGAATCACCATATCTTTTAACTTTGGCGAGATGAGTTCTAAGCCCTCAACGGCGGACAACACTGAAATTGCCGGGGTGATGACACCGTCACCATAAAAGAATGCTGCCCCCATCAGACCCAAAATCGATATCCACACCCTGTAAGGAGAGTGATCTCGAACCTTGTTGAGCGCGAGTGCCATGAGAGCCATGATGCCACCCTCGCCCTCGTTGTCCGCTCGCATGATGAAGAAAACATATTTCAATGTCACGATCAGCATGAGCGACCAGAAGAACAAGGAGAGCACACCAAGGACGCTTTCCTGGCTGACAGGAACAGAATGCACGCCAGCCGAAAAGACCTGCTCAAAGGCATAAAGTGGGCTCGTACCGATGTCTCCGTAAACAATGCCAAGTGCAGCAAGTGCTAAAGCGGAGCCTGATTTATTCGTCATAAAAACGACCTTTCCTGTATATTTGTAAGGTAATGCGGGACGATCCGGTTAACTTGCATCGTAAAAATAACGATCAATTATGAGCTTTGGAACTATGAGACCAAAAGCGATTGCCAGGCAAATCATCATCGCGGTCATCCCGTCACTCGCTGCATTGCCTAATAGCGACTCAGTACTTTTGCTGCCCAGCTTGTAGATATCAATCAGTGCACTGGACATTCTGAATAGAAACACACCTGGCATCAAAGACACGACCGAAGCAAAAGCGAGGGCTGCGAAAGGCAACCTTAGCTTATGTGCCAGCGGTGTTGCGACCATACCAGCAAATAAGCACGCAGCGGCTGCGCCGATCACCGCACTATGACCAGACTCGATAACACTCCATCTCATCGCATGTGCGGCAGCACCAATGACCATCGGAATTACCAATACACGCCAGGGCATTGAGAAAAACGTACCAAAGGCTGCAACGGCAAGACTGGCAGCCAAGACATCGTAGATCAGCGGTAACGAATGACCACTCACCACTGGCGCGAGCGTTTGACCGCCCACACTCAGCCCCAGCAAAAGCCCCAGACAGATCATCAAAACAGTGAGTCCCGAGAAGGTCAAGCGAGCGACTCCCAGGCTCATTCGCCCTCTCGCCAAGTCTGCAGAACCATTAATAATATGCACGCCCGGCACCAGGATCATACAAGGACAGACTTCGATAAATTGCAAAGAGGAATCAAACTTATATGTTTGAAGGAGCGCTCCAACCAATCCTGCCAAAAACGATGCAACAAGTGGTTGTGCAAAGATGTTTCGAGAAAATCGTGCGGTCACTCTTCTCGCTGCGGCACCTGCTGAGGCGCTCAAAAAAATGACGAGTAGTGTAGGCAGGTCTGTGACACCAAAAATCACTCCAAGAGCCGCAGCACCCACTCCAGCCATCGCTACAAAGCGTGAATTCGAAGCTGGCGCCAGGTTAGCAATTTCATTGAGCTTGTTGAGTGCTTGCTCTAACGGCAACGCGTTTGAGCGAATTTCATCAAGAACAGTTATTGTCTGAGAGACCTTATTCATGTCTACACCCACGGGCGTGACGTCGAGCACCTCTACCCTTGGGGAGATCATCGCATTCTCATCAACCACATCTGGCAGATTATCTAGCTTGATTACAAACTGATTCCAAGCTGCAGAGACGGTCACCGAATAGCCCAGCGACCGAGCGAGTAAGCGGGCTTCTTCTATGATTCGATGCGTAGTCTGCCCGTTGATGCATAGGATTTGTGTGCTGACACTGATGAGTTTCAATGCAAGTACGGGTGACACACTCATGTTGGGCTTTCCTCTTGAACGAGCGAAACAGGGATACGAAAGAATCAAACTTACCAGCGGCGCTAAACATCACTGGGAGAGCACCTGCGGACAATCCTACACAAATGGGGCACTTATGTTCTCCGCAGCGATTACCTGCTGAGTCGCGGGTCGCGCCAAGACGCGCTGCAGATAGGGGCCCAGATGCGAATACTCACGTGCAGGGTTGCAGCTGAAATTGCGCGTCCAGCGGCATAAAGTAAAAAGGTAGGGATCAAGTGCTGAGTAGGTATCGCCCATGAACCACTCACCTGAGTGGCGCGCCATTTCGTCGTTGAGCTGGTGTAGCAAGCCCTCGACTTTTGCCTGTGCGTGTGCCTTGACTTGAGCAGCCCCCTCGACGTTACCTTCGTCTACCCACCGGTTAGGATAAAAATACGCCAGTAGCGTGGATTGCAGCGTATTTGTAAGCCACACAATCCACTTATAAAAATGAGCGCGCTCGACACTACCGACTGCCGGTGCCAAACCCGCTCGAGGATGCATATCGCACAGATGCAGACAAATCGCTGCGGTCTCATACAGTACCAACTCCCCATCGGTCAAAACAGGCAGCAGGCCATTGGGATTCAAGTGCAGGTATTCGCGCGCCTTATGGGCATCGTTGGCGCGGTCTACAAGTACCAGCTCAAAAGGAACGCACATTTCCTGCAACAGCAGGTGAGGCACCATGCTCGCAGTACTAGGGTAATAGTGCAGTTGAATCATTGTTTTTAATCCTGAAAGCTGGCATATGCGCTCATTTTGAAGCTGGAATTTGGTTGCATTTTATGTCGCCTCAGTCAGTAGAAAACAATTTTATTCGGTTATCCGTCTACTCGAGTCATAATCGTATTACGAGAAGTATTAAGATAAAATCGATTCTCAATTTGGAGATGAGGTCATTTATGTCCAGTCAATCAACAGTTAGCTTAGCCACCAAGCTACTGGTAACTTTTGTCAGCGTAACAATCACGTTACCAGTCTCCATCTCCCTGGTTTACGCTCAGAACATCAGTAGTCAGCAACAGCCAGGCACGAATATTCAGCCACAAACAGGTGCTGCCCACCTAACCGAAGCGCAATTGGCGGCATTAGTTGCGCCCATTGCTCTATATCCTGACCCGCTGGTCTCACAAGTGTTAATGGCCTCGACCTACACCCTTGAAGTCGCTGAGGCTTATAACTGGCAACGCGCGAACAGCACCCTAACTGGTAATGCACTCAATCAGGCCTTACAACAGCAAAACTGGGATCCTAGCGTCAAGTCGCTTGTATCTTTTCCGCCAGTACTTGGCATGCTAGGTTCTCAGCTGAGTTGGACCCAAAATCTGGGCAATGCTGTACTAGCCCAGCAATCTGATGTGATGTCCGCTATTCAAGACCTTCGTGCAAAAGCAAAGGCATCGGGCGCTTTAAAGTCAACACCTCAGCAAACGGTCACCACGCAAGGTAGCAGCGACAACGAAACCATCATCATTCAGCCAGCGAATCCTCAGGTAATCTATGTGCCAACCTACAACCCGGCTCAAGTCTACGGAAGCTGGGCATATCCTGCATACCCACCGTATTCCTACTACCCGCCTGGCTACGTTGCTGGGACCGCTCTGCTTTCTTTTGGTCTTGGAATGGCAGTAGGTGCCGCGCTTTGGGGTGGCTGTCACTGGGGCGGCGGGGGATGGGGGCATTGGGGCGGAGGTTGGGGTGGAGGAAACTCCATCAACATCAACAACAACACTTTTAATAACTTTAATCGCAACACTAACCGCAACTGGTCTGGCACAAGCAGAGCTGGCTTTAATAATTGGCAGCCCAATATGCAACGAGTCAACTCGAGCCTGGGCAACAATGCAAACAGTGCGCTCAGAAACGAGCAACGCGAACAACTCAGACAGAATATCCAGCGCGATGGTTTTGGTGGCAGCGGCCGTGATGGATTTGGTGGAAGTGGACGCGATGGATACGGTAGTGACGTGCGCTCTGGTAACCAATCGCGTGATGCTGAGCGTAATCAATTACGTCAAAACTTAGACCGAGGTGGCATCAGTAGTGATCGCTCAGATGGTGGCGGGAGGTTTGGTAGTAATCAACGATTTGGTGGTGGCGATCGCGCGGGTGGGCAAAGAGATCCCGGCGGTTTTGGTTCAAGTCATCGCTCTAGTTTTGGTGGTGGAGAACACTTTGGCGGCGGTGGTTCCCGTTTCGGCGGTGGTTCGCACTTTGGCGGCGGTGGACGTCGTTGAGAGACAGAGTCAGAAGATTCAACAAATAATTGTTTAGGATACACATCATGAAAAAAATATTACTCGCGACCCTTACTGCTGCGCTGTCGTTCGGAATCACAACCAGCTTACATGCTGAAGCCGTCGCGATGAGCACGCAAGAACTTCTCAATTACTGCAAGGGTACAGACGATTCTTTCGTAACTTGCGAGATTTATGGTCAAGCCGTCTACGACACATACGTTGTATTTAGCCAGCATAAAAAAGCGCCACAATTCATCTGTATCCAGCAACCTGCCCCATCACGCAAAGAAGTGATTGAAGAATATGTCTCATGGGCCGAAGCGAACACTCGCTACGCCAAAGATCCTGCGGCTGACACCATCCTGCGTTTTCTGGGTGGTCGCTTTCCTTGCGAGAAGTCCGACAATTAAGTTGCACCGCTAGGAGTCAATAAAATGAAAAAATTAATCGCAATCATTCCAATAGTTACCGTATTACTGGTGGGCTGCTCTGGCATGAGCAATACACAACAACGAACACTCTCAGGTGGGGCGATTGGTGCCGCGGCGGGCGCCGGAATCTCGGCGATTGCTGGAGCCAATCCGATCTGGGGCGCCGTAGGCGGCGCAGCCGTCGGTGCAGTCAGTGGCTACGTCTACGATCAATATGAAAAATCTAAACAGCATCACACTACCCAAAAAACTCAAACGGTGAAGCCCCCAGTAACAACGAACTGACGCTCACTGCATGCATGCGAGCAGTTTGTTGCTCGTAGCTGCATGCAGTATGACCTGTGTGTTAAATATTTTTTGCGTCTTCGCGTCAGGATTCATCACGCCACGATTAAAGCAATCAAGACCAGTCAATTGTTCTCAACTCCATCACCTGTATCGAAGCATTCGGTATTTGCAGATGTGGATGGCTTTTAAATAATGCAGTCACATCGTCGTGCGAAGTGCCCGCCACAATTGAAAACATCACAATATCATTACGAATATCTGAAATTCGATTCGATGTGATTTGTTTCGTTTTCCCCGCAGCTTCCGAACTGAGTATGCGACTCGCATGCTCAGCAGTCCACTTGGTTATTTGCGCCTTTAAATCTGCTTCGCTAGCGGCTTTTATTGCGGGATCGGTATTCGACCACGCATCCATCGTCGCAGCTGGAATCATAAAAAAAACCACAAATTTTCTTTCACTAGTATTTGTCATGTGAAACTCCTCATTTCAGCATTCTTAATCATGTATTTAAATTTAAATCGAATTCAATCTTTTCAAGTCATTTGCGTCAAATAGCATAGTGAGTATATTTTTGAACCACTTCGTCCGGTATTCGCTGAGGGATCCCGCAGAAGCGTCTGGATTTATTGATACACTAATTTTGAACTGTCCGGATGACCCTCCACCGGCTGACGAACCATCCTCTAATTTACGCGTGGTGTTTGGAGACAAATAACAATGGACGACAATCAAATCACATCTAGCGGACCAGCTTCCGTTGAGCAACGCATCGACGCGATTCAATTTGTGATGCAAGCGCACGGCATGGACACGATCTCAGCTATCGAAAAGGGACACCATCTGGCCCAAGAAGAATGGGTGCCACGCAATGGCGCGCGGATCGTTGCTAGGGCCTGGACGGATCTCGCGTTTCGACAACGACTGCTCAAGGATGGCAAGGCTGCAGCAGCAGAGCTTGGTTTTGACATGCCACCCCATCACCGCTATCTAGTTGCCCTTGAAAACACGCCAAATCTCCAAAATGTGATCGTCTGCACGCTCTGCTCCTGTACAGCTTTTTCGATCATTGGACTGCCACCAGACTGGTATAAAGATCTGGAGTATCGAGCACGTGTTGTGAGGGAGTCTCGCAAAGTGCTAAAGGAAATGGGACTCGATCTACCTGCGAGCACCGAAATCAAAGTCTGGGATACGACCACGGATACACGCTATATGGTCATTCCTGTGCAACCTCCAGAAACAATTGGCTGGACTGAGGAGAAGCTTGTGGACATCATCACCAAAGAATCGATGATTGGCGTTGCCCGCCTGATGGGGAGCTGAGCGATGGACGGCTTACACGATATGGGCGGACGCCAGGGTTTCGGTGCAGTCCGCTATGCGCCCAATGCATCAGTATTCCATGCAGAATGGGAAAGAAAAGCAAATTTCCTATACGGCCTGGCTGTTCGTCTGGGCATCTTTAACATGGACGAGTATCGCCACGCTATTGAGCGCATGTCGCCCTATCATTACATGTCAGCAAGTTACTACGAGCGAACGCTGACCAGCCTTGCGACATTGCTCGTCGAAAAAGGCATCACTACCCAAGCAGAACTGGAAGCCATCGCAAAAGGGAAATTCCCTCTTGCAGGACCAAGCGCCCCAGGACGCAGCAACCATCCCGATCGCCAACGGTTCAAGCCAGGCGATCGCGTGTGGGTGCGCAATGAATACTTCGCGGGACACATCCGGCTGCCTGGCTACATCCGAGGCAAGCAAGGTGTCGTGGTACGCGAAACACCGGCCTACCCTTTCCCCGACGCCCATGCGCACGGCATAGAAGCCGAGAATGAGCCCACATACGATGTTGCCTTTCGCACAGAGGATCTTTGGCCGGATGCCTCAGACTCCGCGATCGTAAATGTGGGTGTATTTCAGAGCTACTTGCAAATTTAGAAAGATTCCGCCTAAGCTTTGAACCCCGCAAATAGACGGGACATTTGGTTTGCCCACCAACATTGGGTGGCTGTGTTTTGGCAAAGTCGACCTAATTCTTGGACATTTTCTCCAACATCCCAACTTCTTGCGCACTCAGCCTTGCAGAGCAATCAATCAATCAATCAATCAAAATTATCAAAACTCAATATGTGCTCGCAAAGAATAAACATTTACAGGACCGCGATCGGAGTTATAGCAAGGATTTGCAATCCGCTGAAAGTCACCCGTCAGCCATAAAAACGGCGTGACCTGTGCGCTGTAATAGATTTCTGCGATATTTTCACGCTGATAACTTAAATTCCCGTCGCCACAAAAAAAATCCGAACCGCCTGCGGTGAGATATGCTTGATTGCTGCTGGAAATCCCATTCGAGGCAAAACCGATACCAATCGTGTCGCCAGATCGATTCCAGAGCTTGCCGTTAATAGAAACACCACCTGAAATTGAATTATCAATATCGGTGAACGAATACCCTTCCGTGGCACCGTTATTCCAACTCAGTCGTGCAAAAAGCCCAACCTCTTTTGTCAGATACTGCTCAAGGCTCAACCCGAATCCATACTTAACTTGTGAGGTTCGAATATTGCCTAAGTCAGGTATGACACCATAGGCCTGAGCATAATTTAAAGCGTCCGAGTAATTACCAAAAGCCGCCTGATTACGAAATGCCATGAAGCGAATTTTTCCCCCGTTCCCAAATAATGAATAATCATGTTGAATTTCTGCGGTATCACCGTAAGACTGAAGCAAATTTGTTGTGAGGTCCAGCCCATTTGATTCGATTGGCAACATGCTTCTTGACAACCGGAGTGCCCAGTCGTCCCAGTACAACTCACCCACAAGGCCACGGGCATACCCGCGGGCATCCGAGGGCATATCCCAGGCGCCCCAGTCCATAATGGACCAATTCAAAAAGTCTTTTTTAGGATCATGTGCAAAGCTGTTGCGATCAAAAATATCCGTGATTGAAAAGATTCCGCCGGTCAGCACAAATCTGTGGCTGTCGACCGTATCTCCAAATGTGTTGTATTCCAGATCTGGGGTCACTTGCTCGCCCCCAAAGCCAAAGGTTTGTCTAAGAAAAGCACGCCCGGTATAGACAATTGGACTTGTAAATGCTGCTTTTTGTGCTTCGCCGTTATAAACCCCTGCGACACCAAGCAAACCAGAGAATGGGATCCCTGAGGCAGTCTCGGGATCGACCCAGATCTCTGTGCCTTTCCAGGGGCGGAAACCTACAAACACAGTTCCTGTAAAGGTATAGCCAGATTCATTGTTGCTGAACAAACTCGATGGGCCACTGTATGGGTCAGCAAAAGACGGATGTTTATCTCCGACATAGGTTGATTGCATTCCAAAATGGATTTGAGGATATGAGGCGACTGGCTTGATGTCGTCTTGTACAGCATCGTCTGCAAGAGCAGTCTTGAGCCCCACTAAGGCCAGACAGACAACCAAAACACACTGCCACCGTTGTCGAACAGGTAGACGAACAATAAAAAAAATAAATGACGACATCACAACCCCACAACATACCAACGTGCCTGTCTGCCACAGGTCAATAGCAGAACAAGCACAAAGAAATAGCTCTCTAAATTTTTAAAATTATGAGAATAATGGGGGTGCGTGTGGGGGATGTGCGCGTTGGATATGTCGCGCGGCAATGAATATCTGCTTGCCTAAGGCTAAGGCGTAAACAAAGAAAAGTACGACTGGGACAAGAGATATGGGAAGACTGGACGGAGCATCCAGAGTTGGGGTGCCCGCAATTAAGGTGCAAATCTCACATTGCTGAACGTCATCGATCGCGGTATGAATGTGCGAAGTCGCCAGTACCTGCCAACATAATAGGCACGCAAGGATGTATCCAAGGATCCATCTATGATGAGGATGAGCTTCAAATTTCATTTTCGTTGAAATTCTAACAGAAGCCCTGGCGAGCCTTACCGCCCTCACAACACAGAAAGTATTTACTTTCAGCGGCAGACTCATCTATCATTTGAGTCTCTGGACTAAGCTGTTGCCCCTCATTTTCCTGACTGATGGAGATATCAATCATGACAACACTCACTTTTAATGAGTTCAAACAACAATGTCTCAGCGCGGGGTTTGACGAAGTACTCGAACGCACATGGCCACGAGACACACAAATCCCGATACATACCCATCCATTCACAGCACAGGCAGTCGTGCAACAAGGTGAAATGTGGCTAACACTGGACGGTCAGACTCAACACCTCACCCCTGGCTGTACCTTCCACGTACCCAGCGGCACACTACATGCAGAGCGCTACGGCCCCGATGGTGCGATGTTCTGGGTCGCAAGGAAAAACAGCTAGTTTTGGTTAAAATTTGAGCACCTTCATTTGGAATAATTTACGAATGATTATTAAAGACCGAATGACTGCCCACCTCGATGGTGATTTTGTCGTATTCCTGATTGGCATGCGGATCAATCAGTGGTGGAAAATTCACCGATGGATCCCCATCGTGCTCGCAATGGGCAAGATGCTGAAAGAACTGTATTCAAACCCAAGTCTTGGACTAATACATCATGAAATGGGCCTCTCAAGAACCGTCATGATGGTCCAGTATTGGCGCTCAATGGATCAACTGATGGCTTATGCCAAAAGCAAAGACTCTGAACATTTACCTGCCTGGCGAAACTTCAATCGAACCGTGGGTACCGATGGGGCGGTAGGAATCTGGCACGAAACTTATGCTGTCTCCAAAGGTACATATGAAAATATTTATGTAAATATGCCTCCCTTTGGTCTTGGCAAAGCTGGCATATTGATCAAAGTTCAAGGAAAAAATGAGTCTGCCAGAGGAAGACTAGATGAGTTTAAAAAATAATTTCTGAAAAACCGCTTAAGGCTCTCAAATCATCTTCTTCCATCAACCCCCTTGAAAATACTCGCAAGGGGATACCCAAAATCAGTTCTGCTTCTTGCCCCCGACCCAGGTTTCTTTAACCTGGATATTGGCAATTTGCTCTGCGGCAGTCTTGCGTGGGTTTTTATCCAAAATCACAAAATCTGCGAGTTTGCCCACTTCGAGACTACCGATCTTGTCATCGGCCATCAACTGATAGGCAGCATTGATTGTGACTGCCCGAATCGCATCATCGACGGAGACGCGCTCTTCGGGACCCAGAATCTTTTGTGGCGGGAGTTGCCACACGCGCGCAGCACCTTCAGAAATGTATCGCAAGGGGCCGTAAGGTGAAACAGGTGAGTCGCTATGATAGGCAAAACGCGCGCCGGCCTTCTTAAAGGATGCGGAGGGATCTATACGATTCGCCCGCTCGGCTCCGACGATGTGATCATGGAACGCCTCACCCCAATAATCAACGTGACCAATCGTAAAGCCCGGCACGACTCCCAACTGCTTCGCTTTTTTAACCTGTTCTGACGTATTGATTGTGAAATGTTCAATTCGCAATCTGCGTGTTTCTGGATGGACATTGCCTGCTAATAATTTTTCATAATTATTAAGTGTCTGCTCAATCGCACGGCTACCGTTCGCATGAATTGAAATCTGCCATCCTTGATCAAAGAACGGCTTCATGAGATCAAAAATCTCTTCATCTTTGTAATCCAGATCGCCACGCTGTGTCGTTCCCACCGGATAAATATAAGGCTCATTAAGCGCCGCGGTTAATCCTTGCGTCGAACCATCCGAAAGAAATTTCACACCAATAAAACGTAACCTGTCATCGCCATCATTGGGCTTAATCGCGTCAAACCCTTTTGGAATAGCAGGGCCATACAGATAGGCCCGAACCCGCAGCGGCAAGCCTTCATTGGCTGTGAGACTTTTGAATAATCTCGTCTCATTGTCGAGCCCCAAATTAGCTCCCAGACTAATTTCTGCGGAGGTCGTAATGCCCGTCGCAGCCATCTTACTGGTGGTCTTCTTCATCGCCTGGACTAACTCTCCTTCGGTAGGTGGCGGCATTTTTGCCTGAAAAGGTAAATACGAAGGTGGCTCAATAAGCTTACCCGTTAGTTTGCCTTGCGCATCTTTCACATAAATCCCGCCACCCGGAGGATTAGGTGTCTGATCCGTCACACCTGCAAGCTCCATGGCCTTATGGTTGACGTATCCGATGTGGCCGGACTGATTAATAATAAAGATCGGTACCTCTGTCGATACTTTGTCTAGCGTGTCAGCATTCAACTCGGCCATGAAAGGCGTTGTTCTGGATGGATCCACACCGAACCCGGCTAACCAGCCACCTGCGGGGACACTCTTAAGCTGAGCTTTCAATTTTTGACTCAGCGTATCGATGGTGTCATATGGCAAAGTGAAGTTAGAAAGATCCAGCCACAAGCCCTCTACCATCGACGTCAGAACAATATGGACATGGGGCTCAACAAAGCCAGGCATGAGGGTCTGGCCATGCAAGTCAATGACCTTGGTATCTTTGTCGATCCATTTCTTTTTGACCTCCGCCTCTTTGCCTACTGCGACAATTTTTCCATTCTGAACGGCGAGTGCTTGAACCTCTTCGTTCTTAGCATTCACGGTCACAATGGGGCCGCCCAGGAAAACGGTATCTGCTGCTGCAAAAATTAGTCCGCTATGCAATGACAGTGCAATAAAAATAATTTTTTGAACGATACGCATCGCGCACTCCTTAAATGGATTGTGCATGTACCCGCCGCCACAACAAGCACATCGACAGACTTTTTAAGAAAAGTCCAAGGGAATAAGGCTAAATTTAATTGCCATATGAATAATATACGCTCTTGAAGTGAGATGCCTAAACGGCTATCTCACCCAACCCTAATACCTTTTTCACAAGGCTTCGTCGCTTTCTAGATTTACCGCTAAGCTATTTACGAAAAAATTTACAATACCAAATTCTCGATATGCTTTCGAATGGTAATCATTACAAATGAACCAAGATTCCAACGGCACGAATTGCAACTCCGGCGAGCTCGCACTACAACGCTTACGCGCAGGCAACCTCAGGTTCGTTTCCGGGGATACGCACGTACCCACACTTGAGACGGACCTGCTTGATCAGCAAGCCAAAGGACAGGAGCCCTACGCAACCATTCTCGGCTGCAGCGATAGTCGTGTGCCGCCCGAGCTTATTTTTGATGCCTGGTTGGGAGAGCTATTTGTTATCCGGGTGGCGGGCAATGTGCTTGGGCCCTCAATCCTTGGGACCCTTCAATATGCGGCCGTTCATCTGCATACGCCACTATTCGTTGTGATGGGGCACGAGGGCTGCGGGGCCGTGCATGCAGCGATTTCTTATAAGTTCGAGGGTATGCGTCAGGCAGATCGTATTGAGGCCTTACTCGAGAACATCGTGCCTGCTATTGAAGGCATCGATCCATCGGCCTGCGAGGATACACAGATGAACATTGCAGTCGAAGCGAATGTTCGTAGAACCGTGCGTCAGCTTGCAGGGAGCCCAGAAGGGCAAAAGCAGTTGGCCAATGGTGTCAAGATAGTGGGAGCCGTGTATGAGCTTCATACCGGTCGCGTGCGGTTTCTCGAAAATGCGGGCGAGACTGAACAGCGCACGCCGGTAAAAATTGAACTGTGATGCGCACAATCAAAAATACACCATCTGCTATCAGCAAAACAATGCTGTACGTTCTGGTCGGATTATCTGTCTCGGGCTTTTACCTGAACACGAGTGCGCAGGTTACGGGTACTCAACCTGTTCCCCAGCACCTGCTGCTCGCCAGGGAATTGCAGACGCACGTCGTTGCAAGTGAGAACAGCTATCAGCACAGCGAGAACATTAGCCTGCCAAGTGATACACCAGCGCAACAGTACACCATGTTTGCCGACTGCTCAGGACTCGTGATTGCTCTGCTCGACCGAGCGCAAAGCCCAGCACGCCAGCGTATGAGTTTGTTACACGGACACAAACGTCCTCTCGCAGAAGATTTCGTCCGATCTATTCAGCAGGCGCATGGATTTACTCGTATAACCTCGATCAACAACGTCCATCCTGGAGACATCATCGCCTGGGAATTCCAGTGGGATGGCGACAAGAAAATTGCCAAAGACACCGGACATGTGATGATCGTGGACAGCACGCCAGCCCTGATTGCAGACGCACCTCCGTTGGTGGCTGACACCACACAATATGAATTGTTTGTCATTGATTCTTCACGAAATTATCACGATCCAGGTGATACACGGATTCAATCTGATGGCAAAAGAATTCAAGGGCTTGGCCGAGGCAAGATTCGTTTATATGTGTCCACTGAGGGTGAAATCGTCGGCTACGCCAATAATTTTAAGGCTGCGATGTTTCAACCATTCGACCCAAAATGGGCTCAATTCAGTACAGGTAAAAGTAAAATCGGCGCGATTGGTCGCGCCGACGTACCTTGACGGGTCCTGCAAAGTCGCGCAGAGCTATGCAGACGGCTCTACTGAACAGTGACGGTAATTGATTTGCTGAGCTTAGGCCCGTAGGACTGATGGGCACCGTTACCAAACTGCATGGTCAGTTTATATTTGCCTGGAGGCAAACTTAATTCTGTTTCAGTTTGCCCTTTTCCAAAATGCTTATGCGTGTCGTCCATCGGGATGACGGTTCCTTCGGGGACATCCTGAGCATTAATCAATAAGTGATGGTGCCCTGTATTGTCACGCATCTCTCCGGCGGGAGCGATTGTCATACCGGTGACCGCAAATACAACCTTAAAAGGACTTGTCACTGTTGCACCATCTTTGGGTTCAACAAAATTTACGGATTGCGCATAGGTCGCTGGCACAGAAAAAAGCAAGGCGCAAAAGGTAAGGGCTTTAATGAAGTTCATGGTAATCCTTTGTTAAATTGCATCGCCAAAGCTTAAAGCAATTTTTTCGTTTCTCATGCTTTGTTTACATAAAATTACTAAACAAATAATGCCTGCCCGATAAACTCTCCTGGTCGTGCTCCAGGCGGACACGCGAATAGCCCGCTACCTACGTGGGTTGTGAACTGATTCAGCATGTCAATCTGCGCCATTTTTTTAAAGATTCGACTAAATCCAGTTCGGGGATCTTTTTGGTAACACTGGAACAACAACCCAGCATCAAACGTAACAATCTGGCGCCAGGGCGGCCAGCGCTCAGCAACTTTCAAAATACCATTGTCGTAAGCAAAGGCACGCCTCAGAATTTCAGCCCCTCCATTGTTTTCAGGGGCGGCTAATGCTGCATGGGAGTTTTCATTGACAATAGGATTGCCGTCTTTATCTTCTCTGTGGAGTCCAAGACTATCGAATTCCTTTTTCTTTCCAATTGGGGCGCCTGACGCTTTATGTCGTCCCACTGTTTCTTCCTGAAAGGCAAGCTTCATTTCATCCCAATGCTCCAGAGAAATCCGAATCGGACGAATGACCATGTAGCTCCCGTCTCTCAACCAGGCTGGCCCTTCATCTCCTACCCAGACAAAATCACGCATGGACTTTTCATCTTTTGGTTTAACGTTGATCGTTCCATCCTTGAAGCCCATCTGATTCCTGGGTGTTTCATGCGGTTTAAAGTCTCCGTTAAATCCCATCTGCGCCCAACGCATCACCGCGATCCCATTCGCTTTTCTAGCAAGGAGTCTGACTGCGTACTCAACAACCTGAGGATCATTCGCACAGGCCTGCACAGACAGATCACCTCCCGTTTTTTCAGGAATCAATTGATCTCCTGCAAACCTGGGCAATTCATTTAATGCCTCTGGTCGCTTGGATGCAATTCTGAATCGATCAATGCCTTCTTTTTCAAAGAGTGATGGGCCGAAACCAAACGTTAGGGTGAGCGCTGCGTTTGAAAGACCAACAGCGGCGCCCGGACTTTTTGGGGCTTGGTTCACATCCGCACTGGGATCAAAGCGCTCGGCCTCCTGCATCATCTCGGCACTCGCTTGTGTCCATGCGTTCAGGAGTGAGATTAAGTCTTCACGTTTACTGGAGACCATATCAAACGCAATGAAGTAGGTATGTTTAGGCTGTGGCGATGTAATCCCGGTCTGGTGTTTACCCCAAAACGACTCCGTTGCCGGATGCGCCTGTGACTCTGTTGCAAATACCGGCGGTGCGAAAGGCGCAGCGACTGCCGCCATTGCCGCACCTTTCATAAATAAGCGCCGTGCGTTCTTTTGTTCTGTATTCATCATCAAGGTGTCGCGATTCTGAGCGAGTTAATGTCGTCTTCTACATAGTAAAAGCTCTTGCCATCTGGAGCCATGGCGAGCCCAAATAGATTTCCATTGCCTGGTGGCGACTGTGCTTGATTCGCGTTCAGCCAGTGTGCATAAATTTGCTTACCTTCGACGGGATCGATTTCTACTGCCTGCCCATTTTTACCATTACAGACAATCAGATGGCCCCGCTCGGTCATGATCATTGAGAGTGGCCATGCCAGCAACCCTTCCTGCGTAACAACTCTGCCTTTGCCTGCGCTGTCTTTTCTTGTGCTGGCTTTTTCGATGGCCGTCACTTCATTATCCAAACCATCTGTGACATAAAGTGTGTCATCCGCCCCTAGTGCAAGTCCTGTGGGTCCCAAGAGAAAATTCGCTAAATCTGCACGATGCGAAAATCCGTCTCCAATAACAGTCTGGTTATCTACTACAGGAGGTTTACCTTCAGGGATAGAGAGCTCCAGTCGCAACACGGTCGCTTTTTTTTGAATGACAGGGTATTCAGTCTTTGGATCAATCACATCAGGACTTTGAATATCAAAGCCGGCCATGCTGACAAACAATGTCGCATGATCCCCGTGGTCAACGGTCGCCATATTTCCCCAGGGCCCATTAATCGTCGGACCCGCCCAAGTCGCGACATGGTTGCCATTGGCATCAAACACCAACAGACATCCATTGCCTTTTGTGCGGGTTGTGCCGTCAGTACTCGGTGTACTCCCCACAATCACCCAGCCGCTTTTAAGCATCGTCATTGCGGTCGTCAAGCCGACCCCGCCCGGACAATCTTTCAGCTTCTGTGGCACTTGCGCAAATAGCTTTGTTTCTTTTGTGCTGGGGCGATATCGAATAATCGTCGTACCCGTTCCCTGTAGATTCGAAATATTGTTGAAGTTATCGACCAGCACATCATCTTTTTCTATCGCACCGACAGATACGGGCGCGACGATTACAGCATAAGGATTCACATCTCCATTATCCGGAATGGTTGAGGTCAAAAATTTATGTCTTTTAATAGTCTCCAGCATTCCCTTTGTCTCGGCGTGAGCTGTATTCAATAGCGCCGTACTGAGACAAACCATCATCAAAAATAGCATTAAAAATCCAGGCACCGCATTCTTACAGTTACGTCTAAATTGTTTGTCATGAACAACATGAAAAACCAGGGAGTCAGAGAGGCTTTGCATAATGATTGCGCTCATAGAAGTATGTTTGTTCGTACGCCAATGATTAACTCATTCTGAATGCGTGCAGAGGGGTTGTTAGGATTCACGATGCCACCACCAGGATTGAATACATATTGGATATCCGGTTGAATTTGAATCCAGGGTCTCAGCTGGTATTGGTACGTTAGTTCGACAAATGTTTCGCTGCTGCGTATTGGAGTTGTGACGCCAGTAAATGCAATCGCATTTTGATCGAATTGAGCAGCCTGATCACTTACATGGGCGTAGCCTACTCCCAGGCCAAAGGTATCTGCTGGCCTGTTTTTAAACGGACTGTGCATGACAACACCAGCATTCAAACTGAAATCAATCAGATTTCTGTCCTTAAGCGGTGTACCCATCACACGACCAAAAAATCCAAGAGTACGGTTTGGATCCTTATCATCACGCCAGACCAGTTGATCAGCTACAGCATAAAACGCATAGTTGTTTTGATGCTGAAGTGGTTTCCCACTGCTTGTCGGGTCGGCAAGCGATATGTTGCTCTGGTCGACAGCCAAGTTCGAAAAGCTATTTGTGTTGTACCAAGCCCCGATTTTGTAGGTAAAACCAAGTGACTTTGCCTGTCCTGGCTCAACCATGCTGCCGAGTGCCGGATACGAAAACTGTGCCTCGGCGATATAAAGCCGGCCGCCATTAGTCGGAAAGCTCAGGCCGTTCCTGTTCTGCATCTGGGGGTCAGTGCCATTGTCGTTTTTAACAGGATTGCCGTTAAATACTCCCGCCAAAAGCGTAATGCCATCGACTGGTTTAGCACTCAATCTCACACCCAGCGCCGACAAGGGATAGGCAGGCCCACCTGAAGGCATGTCTGCAGATGGCAGCATGGGCCATCCGAACATCGTGTTCATAAAATACAGCGCGTTCGTACTCACCATGAATTCCTGGTCAAGACTTTGCTGTCCGATACGCAGGCTCATACGGTCTTCATCTAAAAATTTCTGTTCATACCAGAGTTCCCATAGGCGCGTGGCTTGATCTCCTTCAATTCCACTGGCTGTTTGCAGGGTCTGAAGATTACTTGTGCTGAGATTATTGCCATGCAGGTTCAGAAAGCTCACGTTCACCAAGCCACCGTAATGACCAAAGGCGCGATTCGTGTCCATCTGTGCCACAACCTGGGTCAAACCATCATAGGCAAATCCCTTTTGACTACCTCCGGTCACATTCCCCAGCACCTCACTGGTCTCGAGTATTGCTAACGAAATACCGTACCGGCTAAGTCCGGTACGCAAGCCCCACAGGTCTCCCAATAAGGCACTGCTTCTGTCGAGACCTGTAGCAAAGCCCCAGAATCCTTTTGTCCCTGTTGTGTAATTCTCGTCGGCCATCGCCGCGATATTGACCGGTGGGGGAGCAGCCTGTGCGGCCTGACTGATTATGAACACGACACAGCAAAGAATAAGGCTATGCCGTAGCACTTTCTGCACTGAAAAATATGTCATGGAGTAAGAACCCGCAGTCCATCAAATGATAATCATTATCAAATAATGTATCACATAATGAGACTCGTTCTCATTCCAGATGCAAAAATCCTGTTGCGAAGGGACTTATTGCCAATGCGGCTCGACCCACACCCACCTGCCACCCCGATCTGCCCAGTGGCCATGGACCCAGCGACTATATCCAGGAGCAACAGGTATGTGCGCTCCTGGAACCCATACATACTGGCCACCATTCCAACGCCAGTGGCCTGGTCGCCAAATCATCGCCCGGCCTGGAGGTGGCGGAGGAATCACTTCATGCCTCAGCTCTGGGACCGGTTGATACCCTTGTGCGCGAACACTACTGTTTACAACTGACATTGCTACAGCAGTGGCTGCTAAACCGGCCGTTAGAAATTTTCTACGCAACATGGAGACAATCCTTTAGATCTTGCTTTTTTGATGAGAGTTGTTAGCTACTGATTTATTTTCCATAACAATAAGCGAATTTCATTACAACAAACTTAACTGATTTCATGAAAAGTTCAAAACAATCTGTCGTCAGACTCCATCGGGCCATTTAAAGTCACGCACAAACTGTTCTTGTTCTGGTGTTTCGACTGTACCTGGGCGGCTTTGTCGAATCAATTGAATGGCGTCTTCCGCAACCATTCCTGACGCTTTCAGCAAAGTCGCCGCCATCATGCCTGTACGCCCGAGGCCTGCAGCACAATGCAACAATATGCGCTCATTGCTGTGTAATTGATCAAGTAATACCTTCAATAACCCACACCATTGCAAAACGATCTCATCCGTTGGGACTCCAAAATCCGTAATGGGCAACTGCACCCACCGGAACGGACGCAAATGCACAAGTACAGGCAACTCTCCCGCCCCCATTCTACTCAACTCTTGCTGATCTAAAAAAGTAATGACGGTCTGAATACCCGCATCCATCATGGCATCAAGATCGACAGATAAGTCTCTGCGCCAGACGCGCCCCCTAGGATCGACTTGATTTCTACCCGGACAATGCGTTAAGCCGATTTCTCCGCCCTGGGGCACAGGTACAAAATCAATGTGCAAAGGCCCCGATAAAAATGAGTCTAAGTCTGGTATCGGGTGACTCGCGTTTTCAGATATATCCATCGTGCTGTGCATGGGTTTCATTCTTAATTTAAGAGGACTTTTAACAAGTTGAGCTCATTCATCTCTTGAATTTGGCATTAAATTCAGCTCTTGACTTTGGCATTACCTTCGAAACGTATTGAAATGACTATCAAACCATTAAGCCTCGCATATTCGCTCAACAAGCTTCGCTTTGTCTTAAAATGAATTCATACGGTGGAAACTCTATCCGTTGGAGGTATTATGAAAAAGAGTTTGACTCTAGCACTGACTGCAGTAGTGCTTTGCTTAAGTGCAATCAGCTCTGCCCAAGCGCAGGGATACCGCGGTGGATATGGCTATCACGGCACTTACTACAACAATTCCATTAATCCCTGGGCTGCAGCGGCCGTTGGTGCGGTGATTGGTGCAGGTATCGGTGCAGCGGTTACCAACAGTTACGCGCCTCCTGCCTACTACCCACCACCCGTGGTTGTGGCACCTCCGGTTGTCGTGCCTTATCCGCAACCCTACGCAGTACCTTACGCCCAACCCTATATTGCGCCTGCGCCTTGCCGGCTCGTCCGTGTCCCAATCGTCGATCAATATGGGCGCATCATCCAGTATCAGCAAGTCTGCGCACACTAAAACCGAACCTCAGTGCGGTAAATTTCTGACCATGGACGCTGTATTTTTTTCAAATTTTGCAAAGCGCTCATCAAGAAGTCTCGCCTGCTTTTCTTTTTCTGTTGCGCTCAAAAACGCGTAACGCAGACTGTTATAGATCGTTGCTTTTAAGATCGCATACGAGGGTCTATAGCCGCTCATGAACAACAGGTATTCGTGACTGATCGTGCTGCGCGAAACGCCCGCATCGTCCGTCGAAATAACAATCGGCACACCATGTTGCATATAAAGCGTCACAGGATGCTGCGCACCCTTGACGCCGGCAATGAAAGCGTTGCTGGTCAAATTGATTTCAACTGGTATCTTTTTTAATGAGAGATGTCTAAGTAAGGCAGCTGCCTCGGCCTCATACGCGACATCAATGCCATGGCCAATACGTTGGGCGCCCGCAATGTCCACGGCGTCGCGGATATGATCCCTCAAGCCTTCGGGCGGGACCATTCCAATCGTCAGCTCGCCTGCGTGCAAAGCAAGCGGCACATTGGGCGCTAAGTTTTTAAAATATCTGAACATTTTCATGTGCAAACGATAATCGCGCATCGCGATGTATTCGTTTTCAGGCCCGACTATATTCAGTCCAACCAACTTGTCCGTCTTTTCTGTAGCCTTAAAGCCTGCATACATACTCGAAAAGACAGACGACGGACTCGCATTGCGCCCGACATAGGCCTGCGCCCGCAACATAAACTCTGCGTCATCCAGCCCTTCTGTGATTCGCACGATTTCAGCAGCAAACCGATCAATTTTTTGCTGCATGTCCGCGTCGTTTTCCAGCCGCGTCCTCGCGGCATCGAAGGCAGACTCAATCTCAGCATCACTACTCAAGGCATTGAGCTGGTCAAGCGTGACATCTGCTTCAGACGGACGACTCTCCGGCGCGCGGGCCAACATCGTCTCGATATATTGCAGATTCTCGCTCTTTGCTCTCTGCTTGAGCAGCTGCAGACCATCCTTGTAATAAGCCTTTGCTATTCCCGTAAAAAAAGAAAAAGTATTAAAAAACTGCTGATCAGGGGGTAAGGTCTGATGGAAATGATTCGAATAATCTTTGTTCGACCATTGCATGAGGAGCTCTCTGTAGAACACATCATCTTGTCGAACTTTTGGGGCTGTTAAGCAATCATCACTTTCAGTCAGACGGGTATTGAAGTCAATCTTATAGTCCGCGCGCTTGACACAATAATTGTGGCGTTCGACCCAGTCCAGGTAAGTTTCTGCATAAAGTGCGCCAGAATAATGGTGATGTAGATCACCACCCTTGGGCATTAAATTTGCGAATAGCGTCAGCTGGGCCAGCAATGGCTCGGGCTTCTGGATCAAGCTATCGTAGTAGCGCTGCGTCACAGCGTAATCCGATTGCACAGCCCTCACGGGCTGCCCTTGCGAGGGTGTGCCATGCACGAGCGCCACCAAAGCAAACAGCCCTGACAATATGCCGTGTTTCAACGCATAGGATACGATTAAAGGCGTTCTCATTGAAAGCGCCTCCTTCAAATATCGGCTTTTTCGAGTTCCGAATAAGCATGATTGAGCCACATTTTGACGCGCTGACGCTCCATCAGGCCGAGCCCGGTTTCACTTGACCCAGCGTTCTTCGCAGCCCAAAAACTACTGTTATTCATGTCAATCTTCTGCACGGCAGAATCGTGCAGCTTTTTGAGCGTGATGACTTTGGCACCAAGTGCTATGGCACGCTCCAACTCACCTGATTTTTCGAGTTGACTGAAATCACTGCCACGCAATTGATTCAGCACCAGAACATGATGAATGCGGTCACCAAAACGATCCAGCAGCCGACCTAACAAATCAACCGAATCGCGACCTGAATCCATCACATGCCAGTAATGGAGCGAAAATCCGGATTGCTCAGCCATGTCGAGCACACCAGAATCTTCCATCCACTGTACTAACGGCTGATGCGTCTGTGCGGCCAAATCGACCAGCACACGGCAACCAGTCTGTTCAACAGCCGCCTCAATAATGTGATCAAGCGCCTCATAACGATCAATGAGCACAGGCGAGGCAAAATCTGCATAAAACCTGAGTAGTGCACCATGCGAACGGTCCGTATCGAATCCGACAAATGGCAAATGATGATCAATCAGGAACTGGGCCGTCAGACGGGCGACCATTGACTTACCAACCCCGCCCTTTTCGCCACCAATAAAATGAACCTTTGATTCAGTGCTATGAGTGTCAGTCATGATGGGAAGATCACCAGTTATTTATCTTGAAGGAATTGTACGTTGCACAGCAACATTCGTCATGACCGGGCAACCCGGACAGGCAAAATAATTGGTCTGCGAACAAGCATGATGGCGCACGCGGCAATCAGACAGGCACCACCTGCCGCATAGAGTGCGGGGCTATATGACAACAACACGCTGCGACTCAGTCCGGCGCCATATGCCGCGATCGCGCCACCGAGTTGGTGACCCGCAAAGACCCAGCCAAAAATCACTGGTGCATTTTCCTTGCCAAAAGAGTTCGCAATCAGTTTAACGGTCGGAGGAACCGTTGCAATCCAGTCCAGCCCATAAAACACGGCAAAAAATGACAAACCATAAAAGGTAAAGTCCGACTGAGGCAGCCACAATAGGGATACGCCACGCAAACCGTAATACCAGAACAGCAGCTTGCGATTATCAAACCGGTCGGACAGCCAGCCTGAGCCAATTGTCCCGATAAAATCAAAAGCACCAATCATTGCCAGCACAGACGCTGCGGGAGTCGCTGCCAGGCCATAATCCCCACACAACGAAATGAAGTGTGTCTGTATCAAACCGCTCGTACTCAATCCGCAGACAAAAAACGTACCAAACAAGATCCAGAAGGTCGGGTTACTTGAAGCGCCCCACAGAACACTTAAGGGTGCACGCCAACTCATACCCCTCGCCGGAATCGGCGCATCAGGAATATCCGGATTCGCACCATAGGCTCTCAAACCCAGATCCTGGGGTCGATTACGCATCAGGCAAAAAGCCAGGATCGTGACAAACGAACAGGACACAACCACCGGAATGACCGCCAGTCGCCAGCCGTGATGCTCGATCAACCAAGCGGCGATCGGCAAAAAAATCAACTGTCCCGTTGCAGAGCTTGCAGTCAGCATACCCAGCACCAACCCACGACGCTGATCAAACCAGCGGTTGGCGACCACCGCCCCGAGCACAAGAGCAATCATGCCAGTGCCGACCCCGAGGAAAATCCCCCAGAGCAGAACAAGTTGCCAGAAATCCGTGACGAAGGTAACCAGCAACACTCCAGCAGTTACTAACGTCAATGCACAGCAGATGACTTTGCGCAAACCAAACCGTTCCATCAGGATGGCTGAAAATGGTGCCATCAGTCCGAACAACACAAAGCGGACCGCCAGGGCTGAGCCAATCTGATCAGTGGTCCAGCCAAACTCTTTGCTCAAGGGTTGCAAAAAAGCTCCGGGCAGCCCCAGGGCGGCGGAAGCAGAAAGCATTGTCAGGAAAGTAATCGTCAGAATCATCCATGAGAAATGGATGTTGCGCCTGTCGAGCCATCGGGCAACTGCTTGTGCAAACATATTAGGGATCATCCGGTAAGTTCCTGCAAGCAGCGATTGCCTGCAGAGCATATTAATAGGAACAAACTAGACCAGTCCAGAGGCACCGAGCACTGCGCCCGCTGCAAGCAGCCAGAGCATCGGAATCTTTGTACGCCATACGATCAAAGTCGTTGCGGTGGTGATCAGCCAGAGCGGCCAGTCATGAGCCGCCTCAGTATTGGCCGTTGCAAGTGTCCAGCCCGAAGCAATCAGCATCGCGATTACGATCGGGCTCATGCCTTGTTTAAAAGCACGCACGGCTTTCAAATCTCGATTGCGCTGTACCCAGCCGGCGGTGATGAACACCACGGCAGAACTGGGCAATAACATTCCAACCATACAGAGAAATGCCCCGCCGAATCCAGCCAGATATCCTCCGGCATTCAACCCGATATTCCACCCCATGAGGGCGACAAAGAGAATGTTCGGGCCGGGTGCAGCCTGCGCGAGGACAATCGACGCACTAAATTGGCCATCGGTCAGCCAATGCTGCTCCGTCACCATGAAATGATGCATTTCTGGCAATAAGACCAGAGGGCCTCCAATTGAGGCGATCGAATATGAAAGAAAGTGCTGAAACAGATCCCACCAGTCCGCCCACAACATGACCACACCATTTTGCAGTGTCATGCCCGGCTCCTGATCTTCAAATAGGTCAGCACACAGGCGAGCCCTCCCAGTCCGACCAGAATATTCACAACCCCCCAGTGCAACAAGGCAATCGTAGTGAAGCTTGCAATGGCTAAAAGGCTGCAGCGCAATACGCCCAGGACATTGGTTCTGAAGGTCGTGAGTAACTTAAGTCCCGTCGCAATAAATAGGGCTGAAGCGACAGCACCCATTCCTCTTACCGCCCCGAGGACGTGAGGATTATCACCAAACCGTGCATAACCGAGTGCGAGCATCAGGACCAACAGCGAAGGCAACATGAACATCCCGGCCAGAGAAACCAGCACACCACGGATGCCAAAGTACCGGGCACCGACCATAATGCTGAGATTAAGCGCGGCAGGTCCCGGCATCGTGCGCGCCACGGCCCACTCTTCGACAAACTCTTCACGCGTGAGCCATTGCTTTTTATCCACCAGCTCGCGTTCCATATAGGCCAGCACACCACCAAAGCCTTGTATGGCGAGACGGCTAAAGGAAAAGAAAAGATCGCTCAGGGATTCAGGTTGGTGTCGTGCCTGGGTATTCATCATGTATCCAAAATTACCCCACGTGAGGCAAGCTTATTGTATGGCCCCGCGAGCTGGCACAACGTCGTGATGCGAAATAATGGATGGGACAGCGGCTCAGCGGATGAAGAGCGGGCATGCCATGCAGCCGCCCTCGCGAGCTTGGCTCAGGCTCAGGCGTCTTCTCAAACAGGAGTAAACACCGGAAAATCCCTGCCTTCCTGAGTCGGTCTAAACAACACCCGCACAGGCTGATCAATCTGTAACTGTGCAGGATCGGCATCCACGATATTTGTCATGAGAATCGGCCCCTCCTCCAGCCTAACGTACGCCAACACGTAGGGGACCTCAGTTCTCAGCACTTCACTAAAAGCATAAATCTTCCCTGTCCCACTCGCCTCGCGCCACTCTGTATCCTGGCTCGAACAAAAGGGACAGAACATGCGAGGGTACCAATGCGCCCGCTCACAAGCCTTACACGTCTTGACAAGCAACTGTCCACGCGCGGTCGCTTCCCAAAATGCACGCAACTCCGGAAAGGCTCCGCAATAAGGATCCGACTCAAACCCTGGAGCAGCCTGGCTCTGATGATTCACTGTATTCATGATTTCACTCTCGCCCAAAAATAACAGTTGCATGCGCATGACCATCGCCCAGCACCAGGCCGGGACCACTTGCCAGAGCGAAGTCGCAGTTTTTGACCTGCACAAGCGGATGCGCCTGCCCGCGCAACTGACGTACAGCCTCAATAGCTTTTGTAATGCCGCCACGATTCATGGGGTGGTTATTGCATAATCCACCGCCATCCGTATTCCAGGGCAATTTACCCACGCCAGAAATGAGATTGCCATCAGCCACGAATTTTCCACCTTCGCCTTTTTTGCAAAAGCCGAGGTCCTCGAGCTGCATGATCACCATAATCGTAAAGTTATCGTAAACCGAGGCGTATTTAATATCGCCGACACCGATCCCTGCCTCCGCGAACGCAGCTGCACCGGAACGCTCGGCGCCTGTCCGCGTGACGTCCAGCTCACCACCGTTATTCGTCTTGATGGTTTCGCCACAGCCGAGCACCTTCACGAGGGGCTGCTTAAGACTACGCGCGATTTCAGGTCGCGTCAGTACGAGTGCGCCTCCGCCATCGGTAATGACGCAACAATCGAGTTTGTGTAATGGCCGCGCAATCACCGGCGAAGCCAGCACATCCTCTACAGTCACAACCTTGCGCAACAAGGCCAGGGGATTGTGCTGCGCATGATGCGACGCGGCGACTTTGACCCAGGCAAGCTGTTCAGCCGTTGTCCCATACTGGTGCATATGACGCATGGCGTACATGCCATAAATTCCTGCAATGCTCCAGCGCGTTGGCGGATCCCAGGGGGTCTCCGGGCGATCAGGGCTGAGCACACGAGGCTGCGTACCGACCGAGACGCCCTGACTTCTGGGCTTGCCGGCCAGTGTAATGAGTGCGACGGAACACTTTCCTGCAGCAATTGCGGCCGCAGCATGGCCAATATGCGCAAGATAGGAGCACCCCCCAAGCTCGGTACCATTGACCCAGCTCAACTTCAAATTCATGTAATCAGCCAGTGGGAGTGGCCCGCCTCCTGGCGCGTCACCAGCACAAAAGTAGCCATCTACGTCGCTGAAAGACAATCCTGCATCCTCCAGGGCACCCGCAGCGCATTCCGCATGCAACTGCGCCACCGATTTATCTGGAGCGAAGCGCGTGGGATGTTCGTATGCACCTACAACATAGGCCTTACCGTTTATTGACATGTCTCGATCTTTTTAAAGTTTTACGCCGCGGTCGTGCTGTCATACTTTTATACTGTCATGCTGTCATGCTTGCTGATTAGCGGGCTTTTACAGTGCGATGGCTTGTCACGCTGTTCGACAAATAATACCCAACTATCGTGTAAGGGATAACGATTAAACCTAGGGTTTATACTCGATCAGCTGTATACAATGGCAATCTAATGAAAATCATCGTTTCTCTCTTATCCGCGTTGTGCGTGCTTTCTGCCTGCGCCTTAGTGCCCAAAGATTCTGCTCCCGAGCCTGTGACCTCAACCGTCGAGCAAATCGAACCTTCTGCATCCAACGCGCTGGTCACAATTGAGTCCCAGTGGTGGCGCTCGGCGCATGATGCGCAGCTAGACCAACTGATGACGCTCGCGCTTGCGAACTCACCTTCACTGGATGTTGCCGCTGCACGCCTGATGGCGGCACGCAGCCTGAGCCAGGCTGAACAGTCAAAGCTCATTCCACAACTGAGTGGTGGCGCGCAAATCCTAGAAGAAAAGCTATCGCAAAATTACTATTTTGCTCAAGGTATGGATCAGTACAATGGATATGGTTTACTTGATCTGTCTCTGTCATGGTCCCTGGATATCTGGGGCAAGCAAAAAAAATATTTTGCAGCGTCTTCTCAGCGCGCCAAAGCCGCTGCGATCAATGTCGCTGCAGCCCGTCACCTGCTGACGAGCTCCATTGCCAAAGTCTATGTAGATCTGGATCGCGCAACAAGACTTGAATCTTTAATGGACAAAGAAGTCAGGCTCAAAACATCCCTCTACCAAATCGCAGCAGACCAGCAGCGCCAGGGGTTGATAGACATACTGATTGTCAATCAAAAGAAAACCGAACTGGATATAGCGCGCACCAATTTGAATCAAGCCGCGCTCAGCACCTCCTTGTACAAGCATCAACTCGCCGCACTCGTCAAACAAGGGCCGAGCTGGGGCGATAAACTGGTTGCCCCCCAGGCGAACTGGGCGAGCCTTGAGCTGCCTGACACAATCCCTGCCAATCTACTTGCCCGTCGCCCTGACCTACAAGTCCTGCTCGAACAAATCGAAGCCTCAAAACTTGATTTACAAGGTGCAAACCTTGAATATCTGCCCGATATCAACCTGCAAGGTCTGATCGGCTACCAGGCCTTCGGCCTCCCCTTGTTGCTCACCTCCAATAGCTTCACCTATAACGTCGGTCCAGCAATCAGTTTGCCTATCTTCGACGGTGGCCGCATCCGTGCAAACATCAGCGGCAAAGAGGCAGCTCGCAACGAGATGATTGCCAATTATGAAAATCAGTTAACCCAAGCTTTACGCGAAGCCGCCGACGGAATTAGATCGATTCAGACCGCACAACGTGACAAGCTGCACGCGCGCCAAGCACTCGACGCATCGAATCGCAATGTGGAAATTGGCCGTACACGTCGACAAGCCGGGCTGCTCGCGGTCGATAAGCTCTATGAACTCGAATTATCACAAGCGCAGCAAGATCGTCAGATCATTGAAGTCAATGCCCGATCCGATGCAGCCAAGATCATCCTTATCCAAGCACTGGGGGGATCGTTTCTGCAAGAGCAGGCTCCCGCTGCAAACCCTCAATAATATTTTTTAGAGCACGTTGCTATGGAAGCAGTACAAAATACACAAAGCTTTGATCGCCCTAAAGCCTTCAAGATTTTTTTCATTATCGTAGTGGTCGTAGCCTTCGCCTCGGGCGTGTACTGGTGGATTCACTCCAGACACTTTCAGACCACGGATGATGCCTACGTTGCAGGTACGCAGGTTCAACTGACTGCTCAAAGTACAGGAACTATCTCTTCGGTCAACATTTCCGAGACACAACATGTCCTGGCTGGCGACGTACTGTTTAACATTGAGCAGACCGACGAGCAACTTGCCGTCGATCAGGCTGACGCAGAACTCCTGCAGGCCTTGCGCTCTGCGCGCGTAGCCATCTTGACTGCGATTCAACGTAAACAGGACCTGGATAAAAGCACCATCGACTATCAGCGACGTCTCGCACTCAAAGGTGATGCAAGCCTGACCAAAGACGAAATGGATCGCGTGCGTCTGCAATTGCAAACTTCACAAATTGCATACCAGTCAGCACTTGAACTGGCAGATCAGCTGACAGCAGTGACTGATGCACCTAAACACACAGATGTCGTCAAAGCGGCCGCAAATGTAAAACAGCGCTACATCGCACTGTTACGCACGGCAGTTATTAGCCCAGTCTCTGGTACTGTAGCCAAACGCAATGCCCATATCGGACAGCGTGTCGCACCCGGTGCGATGCTTGCCTGGCTGGTGGCTGACGAGCGTATTTGGATCGATGCAAATTTCAAGGAAGATCAACTTGCAGGCATGCGTATCGGTCAGCCTGTTGAAATGGAGGCGGACGTCTATGGCAGCAAAGTCGTCTATCACGGCCAAGTCGCAGGCTTTTCGCCCGGCACAGGTGCCACGCTCGGGTTGTTACCGCCTCAAAATGCATCAGGTAACTGGGTCAAAGTCGTTCAACGCCTGCCTGTACGTATCCAGCTGGATCCACAGGAACTGAAGGAACACCCTTTGAATATCGGCTTATCCATCTTTGTAAAAGTTGATACAGCGAACAAGGATGGTCTTGCGCTTCAGGCGATGAAAACCGATCAGTCACTGACTACTGACGTCTATCAGACACGCTTGGCACAAGCAGATCTGCACGTACAGCAGTTACTTGCGCGCGCGCAAAAACGCTGATTCACCCCAACTCAGACATGGCAAATCCCGGCACGCTGCAAGAACAAAAAGGCCTCAGGCTAGTCTTAGCGACGTTTGCACTCGCACTTGGCTCGTTCATGAACGTACTGGACATGTCCATTGCCAACGTGGCGTTGCCGGCTATTGCCGGAGACTTCGCTGTGACCCCGACCCAGGGCACCTGGGTGATTACCTCCTATGCAGTCAGTGAGGCGATTTTTTTACCTCTGACAGGCTGGATATCGGGCCGGATCGGAGAGGTCAGACAGTTTATATTTGCGACCATCCTATTTACACTCGCATCAATGTTGTGCGGCCTGGCAACCTCTTTTGAAATGCTGGTGTTCTCACGCGTATTGCAAGGTATTGTCGGCGCCTCAATGATTCCGCTCTCCCAGGCGCTACTCATGCAGGCTTTTCCGCCCTCAAAAAGAGGCATGGCTCTGGGCATCTGGGCCACGACGACAGTGATTGCGCCGGTACTTGGGCCACTTGTCGGAGGTTTACTGACAGACACGCTTTCGTGGCGCTGGGCGTTCTATATCAACCTACCTTTTGGTTTGATCTGCGCATACCTGGTCTTTACTCTCTACGGACTTCCTAAACCACAAGTCAAAAAGCAGCCCATTGATCTGGTAGGAATCGTATTGCTGGTCATCGCAGTTGCTTCCATGCAGATTTTGCTCGACAAAGGCAGCGAACTTGACTGGTGGTCATCCCCCTTCATCCTGACTCTCTCCATCATCAGCGTCATCGGCTGGGTGTCATTCGTGCTGTGGGAACTCGGTGCCGCAAACCCCGTCGTAGATCTCAGATTATTCAAACTCCGAAACTTCGCCGTGTCGGCAATCTGTCTTGGACTTGGATCCTTTGCTTTTTATATCTATATCGTGATTGGACCGTTATGGATGCAAACCCAATTGGGCTACACCGCGTTTAATGCGGGTCAGGTCATGGCTTTCACAGGTGTACTTGCCTTCTTTTGTGGACCGATTTTTGGTGCAAACATCTCACGTATCGATGCCCGCTGGATTGCCACCCTTGGCTTTAGCTCGATGGCGGGTGGTTGCTTATGGGCGGCAAGTTTTACGACGCTTGTCGATCAGCACTCACTCATCGTAGCCCGCCTGATTATGGGCGTTGGAATCGCCGGATTCTTTATGCCAATGACGGCAATCTCCATGTCACAACTTAAGGGTTATCAGATCGCATCAGGATCAGGCATCTCGAATTTTTTACGTAACGTTGGTGGCAGCGTCGGTACAGCACTCTCCACTACCATGTGGCAGGATAATGCTGCGAGGCATCATGCAAGACTGATCGAACATATTCAGCCCGCCAACCCAGCCTATCAAATGTTCAATGAACAAATGCAAGGCACCGGACTTACAAGTGATCAGCAGCTAGGGATGATTGACCAGCTCATTACTTCGCAAGCCTATCTACTCTCAACCAACCAGTTGATGCTTATTGCAGCAACGATGCTGATTTGCCTGTTGCCACTGATCTGGTTTGCAAAACCACCATTCAGTGCAGCGAAAGGCGCGCATTAAAGCTGAGCAGTTAATAGTTGTAATTACTATTAGTCAACATGCAAAATATTTACATTTTCTTTCATAGCTATATGATGTGAGCACACACACCATCTCGAGAAGGCAATGGAGCTTCAAAAACTTGTAAATACAATTGGCGATATCGGTGACCTTTCGGGTGTCATCATTATTGCCGTGGGGTTTTTGTGGGGTGCATATCAATTCTTGCGTTCCACTTTTCACGGACAGGCCGGTGCAGGTTATGACGGTTTTAGGGGTCAAATTGTGCGCGCGTTGCTTCTTGGACTTGAAGTCTTAGTCGCATCCGACATCATTCGCACCGTTGCGATTAGCCCCTCACTCAATAGTGTGGCCATTCTGGCTGCGATCGTACTTATTAGGACATTCCTAAGCTGGTCACTTATTCTTGAGAGTGAAGGTCGATGGCCTTGGCAACCAGCTAACAAAAAAACTGAGTAGTACAGCTCTTTAACTTTTTTCGGTGCAGTCAATATTAAAGCTGGTTTCGATATCAGAGGGACTCTTCGTTCGCCAACTCGAATCTACCCGCTTTTTGCGTAAGATTAAACTTGACTCCTTAATTGTGATTTAACGAACACGGTCAAGAATTATTGCGTTCTAGCATTTTTACCAATGCATAGACGGATTGATTTGCTGCTGTTAGTACACCGTAACGTTTGCCTTTTGCCACAACCAACCCGTTTAAATAATCGATCTCTGTTTTTTTATTTCTCGCTATATCTTGTGCGGTCGAGGAGTGTTGCATCACCATCGTTCGCGCAATCAACGCATTAGCTGAATAGGCTTCCTCGTGGCTGATATGAATTCCTTCCTTTGCAGCAACCATTAACACTTCATCAGCAAGCTGCTGAATCAGTTCGTTGATAGCGTCTATCTTTACCATTTCACCGTAGGGGGCCTGACCAATCGCTGAGATAGCGTTGTAGCTGCAATTCACCAAAAATTTAAACCATTGTTCCTTGCGAACATTTTCTGATACCGGGCAAGGCACACCTGACCCTTCAAATAGTTTGGAGATCCGCTCTAACCTCGCGCTATCTTCTGATACTCGTCCTGATTCTGTTTCCCAGCCACCGATGACAAGCTCTCCACGTCCGTTATGTTTGAGATGCCCTGGACCAGCCATCGTAGTCGCGACGTACACAACTGCTGGATAAACAGGATGAGGTACAGCTTTTCGAATGCGTTCGCAATTATCCACGCCGTTCTGTAAGCTCAAGATCACTGCATTAGGCTTTAGATAAGGAATCAAACCCTGTATGGTTTGTTCTGTATCTGGTGACTTCACGCAGAACAAAATGAGGTCAGCCTGCGAGACCGCGTCTAGCGACGATGTTGCATCAATACGTACGTGCTCTTGAAATGTTAAACACTCCATGTACAAGCCCGAGGTATTGATCATCTCTACATGTTGCGGTCTCGCAATGAGAGTGACGTCATGCCCTGCGCGAGCCAACATCCCTCCAAAAAAGGAACCAACCGCACCTGCACCCATGACGACAATCTTTGTGGATATTGGATGAGTGTTCATCTCTTGTTCTCTAATTAAGCGAATTGAGCATACATTCTAAGAGATCAAATGTTCGCACAGAATAGACATACCGAAGGCCCAAAGACAAACCCCCGCGAGCCATAGGCTTGCGGGGGTTTGAGGGGTAAGAGCTTGACAATGTCCTACTTTCACAGACGTACGTCCACTATCATCGGCGCTAAGGTGTTTCACGGTCCTGTTCGGGATGGGAAGGGGTGGGACCACCTTGCTATGGTCATCAAGCGTAACTTGTTGAACTGCTGAGGCCTGTCGGGTGCTGGGCACCTGACACTGCTGATTCAGCAATTCCAATCTGGGAAGAAGCGCAACTATTGTTTGGTGTTGGTCTGAGTTTGGGTTGAACTCATAACTACGTTGGGATTGTTACTTGTTGCAGGGATTATGCACCGAGATGCATGGGGTGGTTGACAACCACCCGTTTCACACTGCGCCTTACGTCATCGCTGACGCATACTTAATTTATTTGAACGACACTTAAACACTACAACA
>Ga0364921_10052_pt1 | contig 45490 bp, 51 predicted proteins | sample ExccelJu500001D3_2_FD_206956 | JGI IMG/M metagenome (GOLD analysis project Ga0364921, IMG submission 206956) | Enriched cells from Trout Bog Lake Hypolimnion, Wisconsin, USA - BchlTB.June20.5000.01.D3 | ecosystem: Environmental > Aquatic > Freshwater > Lake > Hypolimnion/Profundal zone | place...
AAGATACATAATTCAGATCCATGTTTACTTGCTAGCCCTCTCGCATCCCATTTTGGTCATGTCCAACTGCTTTCCTGCGTTGAGATCTGTTGTTCCCATCTTACATTTATTAGAGCAACAAAAACGCAAAAGTCCTTCAGCTGACATTCTTAATCAAAATCCATAGCTGTTGCAAAATGATTGCATTCATCTGTGGCAAAAATGGCATAAAGCTGGCTGATAGCTAAATGTGCGGACGTTGAATGCCTTACGGGTTTCCGAATAGCTGTTGGGACTGTTGTTTTGTGACTGTCCGCGAACCGCCAACGTTGATAACGCGCGACCGATGTACAAGGCCCGTCCAATTGCACTCAATTGGATCTCTAGAACCGTGTCCGTTCGGTCGTGACACCAAATATGGACATCTTGAATTTTGCGGATGAAATCGCCACCCCAAACCGATTGAAATCGCACAGACATCTCATGAATTCTTTATTTAATACGGTTTTAGACGCTTGCTACCGGGTATATAAAGCTGTATTCCTCACTCCTTTACGCCTGGTGGATCTTCTTTTGCAATCGCTTCTGAAAAACTTTCGGGAAAAGGGCATTAGGTGGCCGTCTCTACCTTGGTATCATCCGAACAGTCACGAGTTTTGGCCGCTCCTCCGATGCATTCAATGCGTAGATGAAGGTGTAGAGGTCATTTTCGAAGGTGTTCTAACAATAAACGCCATGAATTTTTTCTGTCGATTGTTCACTGGTGAACAACGCAAAGACTGGCAGCTTCGCGAACAACATAAGAAATCATCGAATATCCTGTCTGGCATGGTATCTAGGCAGAAGACATTGCCCTGGTATCATCCCCATAATGACTATTTCTGGGGGCAGATCTGTGACGTTATAATTTCAACGGAACGCACTGTACTCGTCTTTCAGGGACAGGCATTGCACGATGGCTTTCGCGAGCTTGTCCGTGACATGAGTCCGGCTGTAGTAGCTCCAGGCGGTGATTTTTTTGTGACATCCAGAGAGCTTAATCAGCATCTTCGTGAATGGTATGACGAACACTCCGAGTCCTCAATGTTCAATTATTGGGAGACTGTTCATCCGCATCTCTCAGAGGAGCGCGATTGGCGCCAATACATAATTGAGCAGGCACGCATGGACGTTGAGTTCGTGACTTGGCGAAGGAAACAACTTCATCGGGAACAGCTTGAAAGTTTGGTCAACGACGTATTCAATAAAACTTGACCTGGTCGAATAGCTTGTCCAAGTCTAATTGATGAGTCACCTCTTCAAGCATTTGGCCTGCATTATCTTCCATTGATATCTGAGGGCTTTGCCAGCGCGCTTCGAGTATTGCTCTGAATTCATCCGTGCGCGGTGTGTTGAAGACATAATAGAAACCCACGTCGTTGTCAATTTGGTCGTAGTTGCGGATGCAGTGGTCAAAACCAGACAGGCCGATTAGAGCTAGGCTAAGGGTCTGTGACAAAATAACTATCTTGTTTTGAGTCACTGTATATGGTATCGTTGCTGTCATGGAAGTGACGGCTGCGATTCGTGAGCGATTTGAGTTATTGTCCGGTGTGCTGGACGAAATGGCGCGCAGACTGCTGGCGGCAGCTGAAGCAATAACGATTGGGAGGGGTGGGATTGCATTAGTTGCGAAAGCGACTGGTATGGCGCCACGCTCAATCGCGTTTGGAATGAAGGAACTCAAAGGTCCGGACTCTGACAGGAAGGGTTCGAAACGTCTGCGCAAGCCAGGCGGAGGACGGAAGAAGCATGTCGCGACAGACGAGACATTGACGAGCGATCTTCAAGCTTTGATCGAGCCAGAAACGCGTGGCGATCCGGAATCGCCGTTGCGCTGGACATGCAAGAGTGTTCGCGTCCTTGCTGATGAGTTGGTAAAGATGGGGCATGACAGTAGCTATCGAACGATTGCTAGGATTTTGAAGCAAGAGGATTACAGTCTTCAAGCAAATGCTAAAACCCTTGAAGGCATGAGTCATCCTGATCGGGATGCACAGTTCAAGTACATCAACGAGAAAGCATCCGAGCAGCTTCTCGCCGGTAATCCGGTTATTTCCGTTGATACTAAGAAAAAGGAGTTGGTGGGCGCGTTTCGAAATGTTGGACGAGAGTTGCGGCCCAAGGGACAACCAGAGAAGGTCCAGGTCCATGATTTCGTCCAAGAGCAAGGACACGCAATACCTTACGGTGTTTTAGATCTGCAAAACAATGAAGGCTGGGTAAGCGTCGGCACAGATCATGATACGTCTACCTTTGCCGTGGAGACCATACGTAGATGGTGGTTCAATAGAGGGGCACAGCTGCATCCACATGCGCAACACCTGTTCATTACCGCCGATGGCGGAGGCAGCAACGGTTCACGAGTCAAATTGTGGAAGCTGGAATTGCAGAACCTCGCCGATGAGCTCGATTTCCCGATATCAGTATCTCATCTGCCACCAGGAACCAGTAAATGGAATAAGATTGAACATCGCATGTTCGCCTTCATCAGTCAGAACTGGCGCGGGAAACCGCTGGTTAGCCACGAAGTCATCATCAAGCTTATTAGGGCAACCAAAACCAGAACTGGATTAAAGATTCGATGCGAAATCGACCGGGGCAAATACCCAATAGGGCGAAGGTTCTCCAAAGATGATGTATCTCAAATTAATAGGAATGGCGATTCCTTCCACGGCGAATGGAACTACACCATTTACCCTTCGTATCTAAAATAACAGGCACGTTATTTTGTCACAATCCCTAAGCTTTTGTCTATCACTAAAATCAGCTATCGACTCCAGGCACTTTGATGAGAGCCGTTGAGCTTTATCAATGATTATAGTTCCAGGAAGCGGTGGCGTTGAGTTTTATACCACCCGTCCAGATTATGCCAGCACATAGAATGTTCGACCAACGCGTCGAAGCGATGGCGCAGGAGAGTGAGTGCTGACTCCACTCTCTTGACTGCGCAAGAAACGTCCGGAGTAGAGATTGCGGTGTAACAGGCTTCAAGTTTTGGTGGAGAATAGGGGTTGCGGCGGGGTGCTTCTTCCAAAAGCGGTTCAATGCCAGGCCAGTTGGAATAAGCCTCTGCGGATCTAGTTTTGCCAACACCAGACCTCCCTGTGCAAACGCCAATGGTTTCGCCAGCAGGCATTGCAAAACTCGACAAAACGCTGATACTACCTTGTATCGATGAATATTGGCTTACCATCGCTACTCGTCAACTCTATACCTCTTGATCTTGCTTAGACCATTTTGAAATCGGTCCAGTGGGCGCGATTGGCTGGTCTGGAATCTTCCGCTGAGACTCCAAGAATGAATCTGCAAAGCTGACAGAGTCCTTGATGTCTTTCCAGAGGTCATGTTCGGCGACGATATGAATTACCGCTCCGGCGACCATCGTCGTCAGCTATTTCCGAAAATAACTAATAGCCATGGCGTAGAGGCGACCTTTCAGATCGTCAATACCGTAAACAACGGCTCGAGTTTTGATCTGAAACCAGGCATGCGCTCTACCTTTACTTCTCAACTAGCTGCACTTAAGCTCGGTCCACATTCTGTCATAGAGGAAAATCGAGTTACCCAGGTCTTGCAGCTCTTCGCAACGACTTAAGATAGCTTCAGGCGGGTAACGATTAGGGTCGGCAATTTCCTCAGGTGAGAGAAATTTCCTCGCCTCTAAATTAGCGGTGGCGTACTTGGTAAATTTCGCGTTGTTAGCCGATACAGCAGGTTCTAACATGTAGTTCAACCAGAGATAGGCGTTAACTGGATGTGGTGCCGACTTGGGAATACAAAAACTGTCGACCCACACAGAGGCACCACTTTTGGGAATCCGATAGCGAATGTTTCTGTTTTGCTTAGCGGCTTGATAAGCGTCACCACTGTATACCATCGCCAGCATGCTATCTTCAGCCGCCAGCTGTACTATAACCTGGTCGGAGGTATAGCACATCACTAGCGGCTTCTGGGCGATCAGACTTTTAGTGGCGATGCGCACGTCATCGACATTTTTAGAATTAAAGGACCGTCCTTGTCTTTTCAAGGACATGCCGATAGTTTCGCGGCAGTCGTCTAATAGCGTCATGCGCCCGGCAAAACGTGCGTCCCAAAACGCATCCCAGTCGTCGGGCAAAGGTTGATTCTTGCCCAGCATAGTCGTGTCACAAGCTATCCCAGTGGTCCCCCAGAACTGCGGCACCGAGTATGTCAGTTGCGGGTCGTAGCTAGGGTATTGGAAACGTTCCATCAACTTGTCCAGTCCCTTGAGCCGATCATGCTGTAAAGGCATCAGCAAGCCTAGCTTGTTCAACTCTTGCACCATGTAATTGCTCGGCATAATAATGTCGTATTCGGTGGCACCAGCTTGCAGCTTAGCCAGCAACTGCTCATTGCCCGAGAAAGTATCATAGACAACTCGCAGTCCGTAGCGCTTTTCAAACTCGGGAATGCAATCTGGATGCAAATAGTCTGCCCAGCTAAAAATGTTCAGTCTAGTCTTGTCTGCACTTGCGCTCTGGCTGCCGCAGCCCGTCACCCCAAGCAGAGAGACAGTTGCAGCGAAAGTGATCGAGCAAAAATGACGTCGAGAAATCATTTAATTTAGACCCCAGCTGACACTAGTGCACGCGAGTCACTGCAAAAGAATGAACAGTCACTAGCGAGAAAGTAACACATTATTTTCTCGCCGGGCTGACACGTAGAAGAAATGCCTGCGCCATCAGCACCACTGCCGAGCGTGTTGACGCGGGTGGCTCGAAGCCTGGCATTATTGACCGTTTGCAAGATGTACTCAGTGAGAAACCCCTGGTAATTCACCGAGACGACGGTCGCCTCAAGCGAATTCAAGCGATCTTTTTTTTGATTGCCTCGACTCGAATCTGAATCTGGGCGATCTAAACTATCGAGCAAGGCACGTTGAGCCGATTTGGCGGCAGTGCTATCAGCATCGTTGGCTTGGGTTTTCTCGGAGCGAGTGCCAACAACTCTTATCGCATGCGGCTTCACCCAGAGATTGAGCGAGCTTCCGGGTGCTGGTTCATAACCTGCAGTCAATCTTCTACTCGCGTAAAGTGTGACACCAAAAGCCAAGTCAGCCTGTATCCAATCTTGGTCGACCGACTTCAATGTTGCCGTGAGCAGATTGGTCTGACCGATGAACTCGGCCACGAACAACGATTCGGGCTCCTCGTATATCTTTGTCGGTGTGCCAACTTGTTCCAGGTTGCCTCGAGAGAAGACGGCGATGCGATGCGACAGTGCCAGAGCCTCGCCTTGATCATGAGTGACCATAACAAAGGTCAATTGCAACTCACGTTGCAGGCGAGAAAGCTCAGACTGCATTTCTTCCCGTATTTGTGGATCCAATGCCGAGAGCGGTTCATCCAATAACAGTACTTTAGGTCTGTTGATAATCGCCCGAGCCAGGGCAATTCTTTGTTGCTGACCGCCTGAAAGCTGCGATGGATAACGATCAGACAGGTGTTTCAAGTGCACCAGATCTAATGCTTCCGCGACTTTAGTTTTGATCTCCGATTTCGCTATACCACCCTTGCAGTCCAGACCAAAGGCGACGTTGTCGGAAACATCCATGTGCGGGAACAAGGCATAGTTCTGAAAGACCATGTTCACAGGGCGTTTGTGCGGAGGTCTGCCGATCATGTCTTGATCGGCTATCAATAATGTTCCAGATGTTGGTTGCTCGAAGCCGGCTATCATGCGCAAGATGGTCGTTTTGCCACAACCGGATGGTCCAAGCAAACTGAAGAACTCCCCGGTCTCGATATCTAAATTGATGTTATTGACGGCGATATTGTCGCCGAATGTTTTACTTAAGCCGATTGCCTGGACAGCTGATGTGCTCAAGGAGTCACGCTCCGTCTTGCTATGCCTTTCATGTCTGCGATCAAATAAGCGATCTGCAAATTGAGCAAAACTTCTTGTGAGTCGATATCACACTTTAATATGTCTGCAATTTGCTCGAGCCGATAGCGCAACGTATGCCTGTGAATGAAGAGCGCTCGCGCGGCCGAGTTGAGATTAGCACCATGTTCTAGATAGACTCTCAGACTGGGTACCAGCTCACTTTCCCACTCTGAATCATATGTCTCGAGCGGAGCCAGATTTTCTTCGTAAAACCGATCCAACTCCGGATGGTCGATCATGAGATAGAGAAGTCTCTTGATGCCGAGGTCACCATAACTGGTGACAAATTCGTTGTCTCCATGCACCATGGAACCAATTACCAGCGCTTGCCGAGCCTCACGATAAGCGTCCGGCAAATCGAGCACGGTATCGGCCAGGCGCGCGACACCCATTTGCACGCGGACTTCTCGCCCTTCTTCGGCAACAGCCTTCTTGATTTTCTGCACCAAGCTAGCCGCTTGCTCTGCAATTTTCTTGCCATCTTTGGCATTGTGGGCGAGCACGAAAACGTGAGTGCCCTCGACTTCTGCAGTGATAAAGCCTTCGTCGGACCAGGACAGAATCTTGGGAGCACTCGAGCTCTGAGAGACTAGATTTGCTTCTACCGCGAAGACGAGCAAACCATCACACAAGTCGAAACCATAAGTGCGCTCCAGGCGTTCTTGATCCGAGGCGGAAAGACTGCGTCCAGACAAAATGTCTTTGAGCAGACTCTTTTGCGTGACGGCAAAAACAGAGCCGTCTTTCCTTCGCTGGTTAAACTCGACCATCGTGGCCAGTGTCGCCGGCTGCAGGTATTCAGTCACCGCATCCACATCATCACCGCCTCTGACCATAGCCGAAACATAACCGACGACAACATCGCTCAGCACCACAGGCAATATCAGGCGCCTGCCGCTCTTGATCGGGGTCTGAGGCAGCTCGACGCCCCGGGCATGAGCCCGCTGCAGCCTTTTCATAAGTTCTGCCGCTTGTTCAGCCACTGTGTTTTGCTGACTGACCGGCGTTGCCCCCATGTTGCGCGAGGCGAGCACCTTAAAATCAGCGGTCTCCACTACGACTGGCCGATTCAAGGCTTGACTGACCTCTTCAACCAGTCCTTCCAGACCCTCATCAAGCAAAATTGTCATTAGATGAGCGTGCAGGCGAGCGCTTGCCGATTTCAGCTCCTTGAGAAATGCCTGCCGTATCTCTTCGGCAATTTGCCCCGGGTCGCCAAAGCTCGGCACCACAATCAGTGGCACGCCTGCTTCCTCACAAGTGCGGCTCATCATCTTGAGCCAAACATCAGCCTGCATGGCTGCACTAGCCGAGGTCACAGGTTGCGCTACTGCTGCAGTTCCCGCATTGGCCGCCATCGGTGCGGTCGGCTGTTCGATAGAGCCCGTGCGAATCAAGACCAAAGCTGCCAGATCGCCAAGCAGCGAGGCATCCCGAACAGACCCAGGCTCAGAGCGCAAAACTACGAGACTGCCGGGCCGAGGCGGCGGATTTAAAGAGCTCACTACCTGCGTCACATAGCGCTCCAGCAGCTCGTCACCAAAAAACACCTGTGCTTCGGCCATCGTCTCCGAATGCAGAAGTTGACGAACAGTAGGCTGGTGCGCTGTGCGGGCTTGAATCATATAGCTAATTATAAGGGGTCCTGCCTCTTGAAACCTGTTTGTCGGCTCAGCCTTTGCCCGTGGTCAAGGGGAGCCGCAGTCAGAACGCGTCTGATATATACAAATGGTCCATAAAACTTGAAGGAATCCGAAAGATTTTTCGAAAAACCTATTGAGCTTGACATCCATTTGAGACAGAATTAACGAATCGAATTTAAAGCCTCCTCCTACCCCAATTCTGGCAACTAGAAAGCATCCCCATGGACCATATACAAAATTTCAACACCCGCTTAATCGGCATTTTCGAAACGAAAGCCGAGGAGTTCACCAAATTCTCGCTGGAGAACCCCACCACAGCCCCTGTCGCCGCACAACTAGCCGATTTGTACTCAGATCTGGCCAAGCTCATGAAGAACTAGCGCTGTAATTCCTAACTGCTAATTTCAAAGAGCGCCTCAACTGGGGCGCTTTTTTATCGTCTACATGAGGAAACCACCATAGACATGCAACCGCCAGCGATCTAAATTGATAGCGCTTGAAATCCAGCGCTCAAGTCTAAAAAACCTGGAAATCTAACTCCCCAGAGCCCCGCTGTATTAAGAGAGCTGGGACATGCGTCAAGCGGATAGTTCACTTCAGTTTTAAGAGGCGATAGCCAATAAATGGAAAACTTCATGTTTTACGCAGTCTGCATCGCTATCGCCACAGGCACATTACTCTTTGTCGCTGAGCCTTATCGCTTTATGCCGGAAGAGGAAGAAAAGAAAAAGAGAGTCGGTTCTACCTACTGGGGCATCTATGAAGGCGTGCCAATTGTTGAACCTGAAGCTATGCGTACAATAGAAGTTCGTCGCTCGACTCGAAAGGAAAAGAACATTGCTGGCAGCGCTACTTACGCCGCAGGGAAAGGCGTCCGCATGTCCGGACACGGCTAAACCAAGAACTGACACGGCAAAGGCATTTTGCGCTGAATATCAAAAGAACCATCCTGACCAGCAACTGGCTATCGTCTCGGACATCGGTGAAACGGTTCTAGACAACCTCAACAGAGACGGATTCAACTACGATGGACGATCAGTTCTCAGATTTAGCTGGCGGCCACAGTGCTGACTGCCAAAAATTACCGAACAAAATGTACTTCATTCCCTAGGGCTGTCATGCAGTTCGAAGAACAGCGAATGAATAAGATTAAGATCCGCCCGGCAGCGGCCTTTCTGCTGCCATTGCCGATGACACTGTTGCTGGCACTGCCCGCTCAAGCTCGAGTGACAACGTCGTCGCTTTTTAGTGACAACATGATCCTTCAGGCCAATTCTAGCGCACGAATATACGGATCAGCCGCACCACATGAAACAGTCATAGTTAATTTCGCCGGACACAAACGAAGTGCCAGCGCTGATGTGCACGGTCATTGGTCAGTCGATCTCGGTAAACTGAGAACAGGCGAAAAAGGAAATCTCAAGATTCAGGGCAATAATCTGCTGGTGATCAAAAATGTGCTGGCAGGCGAAGTATGGCTATGCGCCGGTCAATCAAACATGGCATTTCCAGTGCAAAAATGCAGCGGCGCCGCGTCAATTATCGCGCATGGAGAAAATTCAGAGATCCGAGTTTTTGTCGTCGCACCAGACATGTCGAATAAGCAACAAGACAACATCGTGGGCGCTTGGAAGATTTGCAACAGAAAGAGCCTGCCTGAGTTTTCGGCGGTCGCATATCTGTTTGGCAAAGAACTGCACCAGAGTCTCAACTGTCCCGTTGGAATAATTCAGGCAGCTTATGGTGGCTCCGGCATCAAAACCTGGATAAGCATCGATGTCCTGTCTAAAGACAAATCGCTGTCCAAAGCCGTTTCGGTGCAGCCAAACTCACCGGCTCAATATATGCAATTTGCAATCGAAGAAGAAGACAAATCTCGAATCGCCTCTCCAGAACGCTCTCACAGTCTCGCCGCGAAATTCGATCAGCCGCTGGTGCCAGGCACTTTGTTCAACGCGATGATTGCGCCGTTGACTGGTTTTACAATCAAGGGCATCGCCTGGTACCAGGGAGAAGCCGATGCAGAAGACTCAGCCTCATACAAAAAACTTTTCCCGCTATTGATCGGCGATTGGCGGCAACGGTTTAAGGAGGGCAAAATCCCGTTCCTTTTCGTGCAGCTGCCAAATTTTGAAACAGCAAAGGGATGCACTCCTACCAAAAACGCCTGGGCGCAGCTGCGTGATGCTCAGTCGCAGTCACTGCGGCTAGAGAATACAGCAATGGTGGTAGCGATTGATCTCGGCGAAGCTCATGATTTGCATCCCAAAATAAAAGATGTGGTGGCACACCGATTAGCGCTTTTGGCTCAGGAAAAGGCCTACGGGAGAGCTCACTTCAGCGGACCAATATTTGCCAATGCAAAAGTGCAGGACGGCAGTATCATCTGCTCATTCCAGAGCGCCACTGGGCTGCACCCAAAATATGGCGAGCTCGAGGGCTTCGAAATCTGCGGTGCCGACCGAAAATACCAGCCAGCCGCGGCCAAAGTTGTAAACGACCAGGTGGTCGTGCAAAGCCCGAAGGTGGTCTCACCGATAGCGGTCCGTTATGCCTGGGCCAACAACCCCCGCTGCAATCTCTACAACGGTCTGAATCTGCCGACCGCTCCATTTTGCTCAGAGCGCCACGCAAGAGATGTAAATGAGAACTGCAAATGAGAACTGCAAATGATTAAGCAATTGATGCAAGACTCTCGCCAGGAAGACAAGAGTGGACATCAACGTTATATAATCGTCAAACAACTAAAATCTGGGCAGTGGGAGGGGTGAACATGGGACCTTGGGGAATAGCTGCAATCGCTCTAATCGGAGCAACAACAACAGATGGCGGCCGCAAGCTTCTGCGTTCAGCCGCCAAAAGTGTAATCAAAGCCGGTCTGATAGTAAAAGAGAAAAGCTCATCGGTTCTCGGCGAAATCAAAGAACAGTTTGCCGACGTTGTCGCGGAAGTGAAAGCTGAAACCAATGCCGAAAGCGCCGAACATGCCGAGAACGGTCATAAGAAGAGTGCCAAAGCCGAAAAAGCCACCGCGTCAAAAGAAGACGCCTAATCTAATCAGTTGATCCCAACCCGTCTTCTTAGCGGGACGAAGAATCTCTCTTCACCAACCGACCAGACTTGAAGTATCAACCGTTATCAGTCCAACATCGTGCAGCAGCCAAGGCTTTCGCAACCCAGACGTTAGCTGCCGTCGGCACACCGAGGCCAGAATAGTTCCAATCTACTAAAACCAATCGTCTCCGAACTGCTTCAAATTAAAGAAGCAATAATTAACCCCATTAGTTAGTAGCCTGCGACGATCGATCGAGGTATGTCAATCTCAAACGTCCGGCCAGAGCATGTAACTCATTGTCTGCGTATAATAAGGTTGTGTCTAACACGGGGTTGAAAAAAGTGACCGGAAAAGCGAATACAAGTGCGTTAAGAAGCGTTCCGCGCCAAGCCCCAGTCAGAGATGCGGAGCTGACTAGAGCGGCAATCTTGGATGCGGCTGAAGAGGAATTCGCCAAGAGTGGACTATCAGGCGCTAGAACCGATGCCATAGCGGCGAGAACCGGCGTCACGAAAGCCATGATCTACTACTACTTCACGAGCAAGGAAGCTTTGTATCAGTCCGTTTTGGAGCGAGCCTTTTCGACCAAAATCAGCGACATCCAACAAATTGTTGATTCAGTGCAGGAGCCCGAATTGGCCTTGCGAGAGATACTTGATTATTTCCTCTCTCACGCTGAACACAACCCAAACATCTCCGGCATTCTGTTTCATGAAGCGATGCAAAACCAGGGCAAGTATTACAAACAAACCGGCTTGCTTAGCCTCTATGAGAAGCTGGCTAAAGTATTGGAGGACGGTATCAAATCTGGTGCCTTCCGTCGACTTGATCCGATGCACACAGCGGTTAATATCATTGGACTTTCGGCATTTTACTTTTGCGCTCACGAAAACCTGAAACATCTGTGGCCGGGGAACACGATGCTCAGTCCCGCCATGATAGAACAACACAAACTGGAAGCTACCAATTTGATTATGGCTGGCATTCAGGCCGCTTAAGCTGCCTGCCGCGACTGTTCGTTTGATTCAGAAATCGATTCGTGCTCTTCGTCTTGTTTTTCGCTAACAGTGGACGGCACAGCAACAAGCTCTTTCTTGATCAAGAGACCGTCTTTACCATAATCTTGAAACCAACCTTTCAAATCGTCAATTTGCTTGCGCAATGTGTCGACGGCCGCTTCTTCGGCAACGGCATCTAGTTCTTGCACAGCTTCAGCAGTCTCGGTCTCGCGAGCAGCAACATTTAGCGGTCGCAATGTGCACAGATCAAACCTAGGTGAAAAGACTCGCTCATCGCTTATCAATCTGGCTCTGAAAGGCTCGAAGAATAACGCTGGGATCGCTGGGATCGCTGGGATCGATTCTGGGATCGACTCTGTTTCTAGTGGCTCACCTTGATGAGCGCTGAAAACTGGGACGAACTGCACGCTGCGACCGGCACCAATGCTGCGATGCATGCTGAGTACCTGGTCATGGTCGGAACCTGATACTAAAAGTAACCTGGTCATGCTGGAAGCCGCGCGCTGCGCCTTGGCCGCAGTCTCGCCGAGCTCTCGGCTTAAAGCGGAAAACATATTTTGCAAGCCGCCCATTGTCTTGCTGACACCATCAATGGCTGAACCGAGCGGCTTACGTGCGGTCTCTTGCTGTGTGACGAATACATGACTGCCACAAACCTGGCAGGTCGATTGTTTCGCAGGGACGTTAAAACGACAGCGGTCGCACATCTTGTACATACTCACCTCAATGCAGCACTCAACTAAAGTGAAAGACTTCTCTTCTCCTCTTTTGTTCCACCCTCCGATAACGCGAAACCTCCTTGACTACCAGGATTTGAGATTTTCATCATTAGAGAAAAAAAGATACGCAAGCGCTCAGCGCGTGGCAGACGGCGGGATCGGATGATATATACGACGATTGCTCAAGCACCATGGTCGTCAAGATTTAGCTCGACAACTAGGCCTGCTCCTGGCGGCAGATCCATTTTGACGTGAGCAAAATCGCCGCCTGGTGACTAGCGAATCAAATTTTGAATAACTTTGAAGTTTGGATCAGCTGAATCCCTGACCAGCTCGAGCAATGCCATTTCGGTGCATGAAGGAATAGCGCCAGCCAGAGCCATTTTGCGCAATGCCGTCTCTTTGTTGGCAAGGTCTCTGCTGGAAACAGCATCTTCGACAAGATGCACGGAGTAATCAGAAGCGATTAAATCGTGAACAGTTTGATTGACACAAACATGCGCTTCAATTCCGCAAACAATCAACTGCCATCGACCAGACTTGTCGAGAGCATCAAGAAATTCCTCGCTAGCACAAGAACTGAACGCTGATTTCTCGAATTTCTCAAATTTCACCGACTTTTCCAACTTTTCCAACTTTTCCGACTTTTCTGTCGCAGCCGCATCCAACGCGTTTTGAATTTCCAATATCGTCACGCCCAGCCCCTTGGGGTACTGCTCCGTGACAAAGATTGGAATGCTGAGGATTTTGCAGGCATTTACTAGACGCACGATGTTTTTAACCATCGGCTCAAAAGTACTTATATGATTGCGAAACTTCTCTTGCACATCAATGATCACGAGCGCTGATTGCTCATTGTGAAGAAGCTTTTGGTGGCGCATTGCAGTCCTCGTGTCTCAGCAGAAAGCCTGTGGCTGATTGAGACTGACAGCATTGTATCAATAAGCAGGAGTAATAAAGAAGCGCCTGTTGTTGCCAGGTTGGCGCAAAGCACTATACTGTAGTGCCACGATTAACTTCGTATTACACAAACAACACCTTAAAAACTGTTTTGCTGACTGTATATTTCGCAATTTAGTTTCTCTATCATAAGAAGTGGCGGCATCCGTTCTGCCCGAGTCATGCTAATTCGCTAATTCGCAACTTCGCTAATAGCCGATTAAACCAAACCAAACCAAGCCAAGACGAAAGCGAAATCAAGGAGAAGACACGTGCCACCAATCATGGCGAATTACTACTTGACGTATAAGTGCAACTCACGGTGCGTTTATTGCGATATTCCGGTCAAGCCTGAAAACATCAAGATCAAAGAGACCGAGCCAGAAGTAATCATCGAGAACCTTGCCGCTCTGAAACGACTGGGTGTGAAAGTAGTAGACTTTACCGGCGGAGAACCACTGATTTATAGGCATTTGCCAAAAGTGTTAAGAGCAGCAAAAGAGCTCGGCTTTTTTACCAGCTTGGCCAACACCGGCACACTCTACCCTCGCATGGCAAAAGAGTTGGTGGGACTTGTCGACGATCTCAAATTTTCACTTTCCACAACCGACCCGGAAGCATATAAAAAGGAGCGCGGCATCGACGGCTACGCGAAAGTAATCGATGCTATCAAACTGGCTAAGAGCCTTGGAGAACAGCCTTCGATTATCGCCACCGGCACGCCCGAATCGATCGGTCACATGGAGAAAGTAATAAGGCAAGCACAAGAGCTCGGCGTGATTGTGCTCTTGGGTCCAGTCTTTGATTTCTGCGAAAACGAACTGCTGCATCAGGAGGGCATCAAGGAAATACGCCGACTGTCAGAGCTCGACAATGTCTGCGTCAACGATGCATTCTTGCAATTTTATCTAGATGGCGGCAATCAAGTAAAAAAACCGCGCTGCCGTGCAATCAGCTCGGTCGTCGTCGTTTCGCCTGACGATCATTTACTTTTGCCTTGCTATCACATGCACGACGAGCAGATCAAAATCACTCACGAAAACGGGCGCTCTAACCTCGACGAACTCTGGTCCAGCGCTCACGTGCAGACCAAAAGAAAAAAAGAGGGAGCCTGGGACTTCTGTCAGGGCTGCACTATCTGGTGCTATTTCGAAACCTCGTTTCTCTGGCCGCCAGACAAGTACTTTTTCTTGAACATGAAGAGCAAAGGACGCTGGGCGAAAGAGAAAATCAAGCAATATGTAGACAGCAAGATGCACGGTAAAATTGCCCGCTCATTGCCCGGCGCCAGTGAAAAGGTTTTGTCTAAGGCAGCCTCTAACCCACTTTCTAAGCTAAATGAAACAATCGCCACACCGCTTTTGAGCGAGTTCAACGACCCAACTCCGGTAACCATGGGCGAAGATGTCGTAATCATCGAAAAGATCAGTGAAACTGTGCGCGGAACCTCTAGATCATAGGGATTTTTAACAGTGTGGGCGCCCAGGGCTCATTGCCGGGCAAAATATGGTATAAAAACAGGACACGGGGCGTTAGCGCAGTTGGTAGCGCGCTTCAATGGCATTGAAGAGGTCACGAGTTCGAATCTCGTACGCTCCAGATTCTACCGAAACCTAAGTTACATCCAAGATCCGGCAAGCACAGAACCCAATCCTGTGCCAGTCATAGTCAAGCCAGGAGTTTTATTTGCAATTTGCAGTAATTGGCTTAGACGGCACCGATGAATCGGCTTTGTCGCGTAGAATGGCTGCCCGCGAGGCTCATCTTGAATTGGGCAAGACCATGCATGACCAGAAACATCTTCTCTATGCCTGCGCCCTGCTTGACGACTTAGAAAAAATGATGGGCTCGATCATGGTTGTCGAGTTCACTACCCGGGAAGACCTCGACAACTGGCTAAAAATCGAGCCTTATATGCTTGGCAAAGTCTGGGAAAAGCTAGAAATACGGCCCTGCAAAGTCGGTCCCACGTTTATCCAGTAAATTGGACTTATAAAGTCAATTGCACTGAGCGCTCCGGCAATTGACCTCTCGATTGCTCTGAGATTCAGGCTAGAATGTGCCTGTAGGCTCTTATGGGACATTCATGGGTTTCTTCAAGCGCGATAAGGCAGATAAAGAGACAGAAAACGCCGCAGGCATAGTACCACTGGCGGTGTTTCTGATTGCCAGTATTTTTATAACCGTCAATCTATTTACGCACTTGCCGCTCTATTTGGAATCGCTCTTCATCCCTGTCAAACATCCGCTGTTGTACAAATTCCCAAAGTACAGCGAGCTGTTGCCTTTAATCGTAAAGGGTGACTATGTCGACTACAAACAACTGCAAAAATCATCCAAGTTACTCGATGAAGCCATAGCCGAATTAGGTCAGACCAGCCCGGATGATTTAGAAGATGAAGACCAGCGATTTTGCTTCTGGATCAATACCTATAATATGTTGGTTTTGAAGGCCATCTCTGAAAAGTATCCAGTGTTTAGACTGGACGAGAAGGCGCTGTCGCGCTCTTTTAGCGCCAACAAATACTTCATAGGCGGACGTCCACTGTCGCTAGAGCAAATAAGGCGGCTTCAGCTCATTCCGCGCTTCCCATACAGGCCGCTCGCTCTTTTTCTTGTATGCGGTGGCAGTCTGGGCAGCCCACCGCTGCTCGATCACGTAATCACAGCCAAGACAATGGACACAGACGGAGTAAAGGCCGCTCACAAATTTGTAGCCAGCCATCAGAACGTGCTCTACGACGCAGATCACAAAACCCTCCTGATGACTCCATTTTTGAAGTTGAACGAGCCCGCCTTTGCAAAATACGGCGGACCATCGGAATTTGCCAACAAGTTTTTGCCACCAGACGAGCAGTTAGAGTTAGGCGGCCCGGACGTTCTCTTCCAGAGTTATGCTCGCACCTTTAATTTATTTCTCAATGACACGGCACTCCAGCATGAATCCAATAACAATAAACCACAAATTGAGCCGGCAAATAAGTAAAGTCACCTCACTATTTCTCTTGCTGTCTTTAACCCAACCAGCTTGGGCTCAGCTTACTGGCAACGCGGTCATCCACGAGAACGGTCCGACTGCACAGACGCCGATTCGTGTCGTCTACCCCACACCAGAGTCGAAAATAGATGCGTCCAGCAGCTTCATCGTCGGTTGTTGTCAGCCAGGCGACAGTTTGACTTGCAACGGCGCTCCAGTAAGGATGAACAAGCAGGGCTTTTTTGCTCACGTCATCCCTGTGAAACCTGGCGACAACAAATTTACACTGGTGGAATCAGGCACAGTGCAAGCGACTCGAGAAGTTCACGCGATCAAAGAGATTGAAGCGCCACCACTATCGGCGGACAAATTGGTATTGCTAAAAGACTCCTTCCAACCAGCCCAGGACCTGGCGGTAGTTCCAGGCGACCTGGTGATCTTCAAAGTGAGAGCATCTGTGGGCTCAGAGGTGACTGTAACGCTCGATGGCAAATCGATTAATTTGCGCACCCTGGATAAACCAGCACCAGCTCGCAATAAGAGGCCGGCCAAACCAAATGGGAGCGGAGGTGCTGGCAAGATTTCAATCAATGGCGGCATGGCTGTGGCTTACGGCAAGACGTTTCAACGCTCCGCTCACGAGCGCAGTGATGAATATCATGGCTTTTACAAAATTGCAGCCGACGATCGATGGGACGATGTACAGGCGAAAATATCCGCACGCCTGAACGGAAAATCGCAAACTTGCGTGTCCAACGCCCGATTTAAAGTGATGCACCAGCCCTTCCTGGCAGAGACGACACACGATGACACCATCGTCAGAGTCGGTGCCAATGCCGGACGCACAACACCCCTGGTCAAGGGTATCCGCCTTCTAGTCGACGGATGGCAGGGCGAGCAAATGCGTTGCCTCTATGCCACGAACAAGCATTTTTGGATTGCCCGTCAAGACCTAGCTTGGGAAAACGGACAGCCTTCAAACATGGTCGATAAGAAAGCCGCAGGCACGCCTGGCCCCGCACCGGTGGCGGTGGCTAGAACAATCAATGTCGTGGACGATGAGATTGGCAGCTACATCGCCTTGCCTTTGACACAACGGCTGCCCTATCAGGTAATACAGTCCATAAAGCCAAACACTCTGACACTGAAATTGTACGGAGTCACCGCAGACACCGATTGGGTGAGCGATCCGCACCTTAGCGCAAGCCAGGATGGTGACGAGGTGAAAACGCTGCCTAAGCATAGACCAATCGAAAACATCACCTGGAGCCAGGCAGCCGACGGGCTATATGAAGTAACTGTGAACTTTGAGGGTCATCGGCAGTGGGGTTTCAAGGTCGACTACGAAGGGACGGAATTGCGCTTGCACGTCAGACGCGCGCCTCGTCTGGACAAAAACAGCACAGCGGCACCGTTAGGTGGGCTGAAAATCTGTGTCGACCCGGGTCATGGCGGCAAGGAGTTGGGAGCGATCGGACCATCTGGGGTGACCGAATCTTGGATCAATTTAGCGATTTCTCTGAAGCTGCGCACACTTCTTGAGAAAGCCGGCGCCCAGGTCGTGATGACGCGCACAGGCGACCAGGATGTCTCGCTAGACGAACGAGTGCGCATCGCCAACGCCAACAAAGTCGACATTCTCATGTCGGTGCACAACAATTCTTTGCCGGATGGTCGAGATCCGTGGCGCGAACGCGGAACGTCTACCTACTGGTATCATCCCCAGTCGACAGAGCTTGGTCGCTGCTTAAAGGCTGGAATGCTTGGCGCCTTGAAATTGCCGGAGTTGGGCAATCGCTTTCAGAATCTGGCACTTGCCAGGCCAAGCTTCATGCCAGCAGTTCTCTCTGAAGTCGGTTTCGTTATCAATCCAGACGAATACGCTATATTAATCAGCCCCGAGGGACAAGACGCCGCCGCTCAAGGATTATGCCAGGGGCTCTGCGATTATTTCAGAGGACAAGAGCACAAAAGTGCGGATCACTAGAGCGAAGGACTCAGATGACCAACAGAATAGCCATCGATATCGGCAATTCAAGAATCGCTTGCGGTTTGTTCATAGACGACAAGTTGGTCGAACTCAAGCATCACTTACTGTCCAACGTCAGCTCAGCCGCAGCCAGTGTCGTCGAGTGGGCGCAAGACACCAGGACAGACAAGGTCGCACTTTGCTCGGTGGTGCCTTCAGCTGCCAGGGTCTTGCTCGAGCGCTTTCAAAACGAGAGCTTGGAGTTGTTTCTAGTGAGCGCCGAAAATCAAAGAGTGATTTCGGACACCTATTTTTCTATGGGCGCAGACAGAGTTGCCAATGCCGCAGGTGCTCTGAAAATATACGCCAAAAAGGAGATAGCAGTCGTAATCGATTTTGGCACTGCCACGACTTTGACCGCTGTCAGCCCGACCGGAAAGTTTCTCGGCGGTATGATCACACTCGGGCTCGGGCAAACGTTTGCCGCGCTCTACAGCGCGACTGAGCAATTACCAGACATCCATTGGGACTCCGATACCGATCTGCCTGAACCGTTAGGTACTGACACGCACTCAGCCATCACCGGCGGCTGCATCCTCGGACACCTGGGCATCCTCGAGTACTGGGTGCGGACGGTAAAACAGACGTTGAATCAACCTTGCACTGTCATCGCCACTGGTGGCTATGCCAACATGATTGCTCCACGTTCCATGGTTTTCGATTACGTGAATGCCGATTTAACCATTCACGGAATAAATGCTATAGCCGAGGCGGAAGAGGTCCTAGCGGATCAAGCGTAAAGCTGCGCTCCAGCTCGTCTCTATACTTTAGATTTCCCAAGGCTTCAGGTGAGTACAGCTCGTCGTCCCAGTAACTCTGTTCCTTTCCGCGCAGCTCCTCAATCCGTTTGAGCAAGTTTGCGGGCAGATGTTCCTCGTGCATTCGGTCCTCATTTTCTAGTTTTTCGATGACTTATAGTTTTTACTTTTTACTTTCGTACTTTTTTTGAACTTTTTGAATTAGTGAATTAGTGAGCTAGTGAACTTTGGCGAATTTCCGCGTGAACTGTTCCACATCAATTGGAGTTATATCGAATTACTTCTCTATATCGGTGTCATACCAATACTTTTGAGCGACAGCTCCACAGAAACAATCTATGAGCCAGTTTATATCCCACGGGGAAAAGAGCAAGACTTGACTTCCCCTGAAAGCCGCAAAGGTTAAAGGTTATGGAAAACTCAAAGGCAAAAGACTAGCAATTGGATAGTATCAAGACATGCACCATGATCAACCGCAGCCGCGCGAAGGGTTTTCGAAGGTGCCGATAATTTTTTGGCAAGCAGGGATGCTAAGGATGTTAAAAGGTGCGATATGAATCTAAAACTAAGACTGGAAAGACTCTGCGATAACCGATCCTGGGTTCGCTTACATTTCTCAGACGGCACTACCATTATGGGTCGCGTCCTGAGAATAGGGCACGACTACCTGGAGCTCGAATCGTATGGCGACAACGACAAGCCAGCCTCTCGCGACTATTCCAAGCACCTGGTGCCACTAAACCTGGTGAAATTTATCACAATCGAGTCCACCAGCTTCGCCGAAGCGGAACGCACCAGACTGATGTATCAAATGGATAGCCATGAAGAGGTACCAGAGATTTAACTCGGGACTCTTTGTAGAGTGCCTCGAAGCACCTATGAAAAGACAAGTTACTAGTCTTTCGGCCGATTCCAGCCCTCCTTATTTTCCTGACGCACTCGCCCCACGGCTAGTGCGCCGGCAGGGACATTTTTTGTCGCCACGGTACCGGCAGCCACTACAGCGCCGTCACCTATCATGATTGGTGCAACCAGAACCGAATTGCTGCCAGTCGAGGCGTTGTCACCAATTACGGTGCGAGCCTTCCTCTTGGTAGTATGGTCGTAATTGGCGATAATCGTTCCGGCACCAATGTTGGAACGGCTGCCAATGTTGGCGTCGCCCACATAGCTCAAGTGCGAGACGTTAGTCTTCTCAGCAATGGCCGATTGTTTAATCTCGACAAAGTTTCCTATGCGGACATTGTTTGAGATGTTGTTGTTGTCGCGCAAATGGGCGAAAGGACCGATTCGGCAATCGTTGCCGATAATTGAATTGCTTACGTTGGATTGAATAATGGATGTCCTGTCTCCGACGGTGACACGACCATTGATGAAGGTGTTCGGCCCGATCGTACAGTGCGAACCGATTTCGAGATCGCCGAAAAGAACACAGCCCGGCAATATGGTCGTGTCCTGGCCGATTTTCGCGTCAGGGCCGATCCAGGTTGACTCTGGATCGACGACCGTCACCCCGCAATCTAGTGACAGCCTGCGCACAGCGATATCCCTGAGCGACTTGCTGGCTTCAGACAGTTCGATGCGAGAGTTGATCCCGGCAGTTTCGCGCCAATCGTGGGCGATAACTGCACCCGTTTTCATCTTCCCTTCGTAGGCCCAGCCCACGATATCGGTCAGATAGTATTCTTTCTGCACATTTTCGTTCTTCAGTGCTTTGAGACCGTCGGCAATAGCCGGCCATTCAAAACAGTAAATAGCAGTATTGATCTCGCGAATCGTCTTTTGGACAGCAGTGCAGTCTTTGTCCTCGACTATCGCGCTCACTTGTTGCTTCTCGTCGCGAACGATGCGACCGTAATTTTTTGCGTCTTCAACGTCTGCAGTGAGCAATGTAACGACAGATTGCTGCTGTCGATGGTTGGAAAGCAAATTAGACAATGTCGCTCCAGACAAAAGCGGTGCATCTGCCACTGATACCAAAAGCGTCCCGTGGAAATCACCAAGGTCTGGCACGACCTGCTGAAGAGCATGTCCGGTACCGAGTTGCGGACTTTGCCGGTGCAGCGAAAATGTAGTAGCCGGCGGATTACTCTCGACATACTCTTTCACTTGCCCAGCTTCGTGACCGATGATTATGTAAACGTGTTCTATTCTGAGAGCATCAACAGCTTGCAAAATCCGGCCGAGAATCGGACGACCAAGCACTTCGTGCAAAACTTTCGGCTTGCTCGACTTCATGCGCTTGCCATGTCCAGCAGCCAAAAGAACGACTCGCGTCTTGGATGTTGGGCTGTTCGTCATGATTTCTAAATCCTCTTTGTCCACTCGACAGACAATGTTACACCCGGCAGGCATCCGTCGCATGAGCGGTCGTAGTGCTGCGTTCTCAAGACAAAAAACCCGACCTGGTTAGGTCGGGTAGGTTGCGCTGTAGTGTTGAACCATTCAGCTTTTTAAATGACCGCAGTGTTGGTGCCGCCCCAACAGGCTCAATCCCTTAAGCCCCTCGTACTGGAGTTACTGCGATGTCGTGATAGCTTCATGCCCATCACTGCTCTCTTGTACACCGTATTTGGTTGCTGGCGTGCACCTTTAAGGTTTCATTTAACTTAGCCGTGCAGACTTTTTACATCCAGCAATCATTTCCAAGCGACTCTGACCAGAGAAAAGTCCCAAATGGCGCATGAGAACACGTAAAATCATAGTCAGGCCCACACGTTCACGCACAATTCACCTGCCACCTTGATATGCTGACAATGTACACAAGATGTAAACCAACAGCCAAGTAGACGAGTGGCAGCAGAGGAAAAATTATGAAAGTAGCCGTAAGCGGATCGCACGGATTGATTGGAAACGCTCTCTGCAACTACCTCGCGAGCAGTGGCCACACAGTTTTTCGCATCGTCAGGGGCCGGTCAACCGGCGACAGCAATTCTATCACCTGGGATCCAAAGGCCGGGACCATTGATAAAGAGAAGCTTAACGGCATTGATGCCGTCGTCCATTTGGCAGGCGAGAACATCGCGTCGGGCAGATGGACTGCGGAGCAGAAAAGGAAGATCAAGGAAAGCCGCATCACAGGTACGTCTCTCATCGCCAAAACTATAAGCGCTCTTGCCCAAAAGCCTGAAGTCGTCTTGTCGGGGTCAGCTATCGGCTATTACGGCAACCGCGGAGACGAGCTCTTGACCGAAGCTAGCAACCCCGGATTTGGTTTCCTGGCGGAAGTTTGCAGGGAATGGGAAGACTCGATGACGCCGGCCGCACAAGCCGGTATTAGGGTCGCGAATCTGCGCACAGGGGTCGTTCTGAGCCCCAAGGCCGGAGCTTTGCAGAAGATGCTGCCGATATTCAAGTTGGGCGGCGGCGGTATCATAGGCGATGGTCGCCAGTATATGAGTTGGGTCTCCCTGGACGATGAATTAAAAGCGATCGAATTCCTCTTAACGAATCGTAGTATCCAGGGACCGGTCAATCTAGTGGCACCAAATCCAGTGACCAACTCAGAATTCACAGCCACACTTGGGCGAATCGTACACCGACCGACGATTCTACCGTTGCCGGGGTTTGCGGCCAAAATCATCATGGGTGAAATGGCCGAAGAACTGCTGCTTGCAAGTCAAAAATGCCAGCCGACAAAGCTGCTCAATTCTGGATTCAAATTTTCCTACCCGAAGCTGGAAGATGCCCTGAGACAAGCCTTACAGCCGGACACGAACGCATTCGTCCAGTAAAGAAAGTGTGCAATTTGCTTGCACGGTGATGCGGGAATTACGCGCCGGAACCAAAGTAGTGGCACGCAATGCAAGCACGTATTCGAAATTGTACTTTAGCAGCTCTGTCAGCTTTTGCGTGCTTCCAATTGGGAAATTTTCCATCGTTTCCACCATAGCAGATTCGGCAACTTCCGATTAAATTGAACAGTATCAACTAGTTCGAGATGAACTAGTTCGGGTACTATTCGATTGACGCCGGTACAAGGCACGAACATCGGTAGAAAGCACGACATCCAGCCTGAAATTTCTCGTGACCAGACGACTCTTACCATTAATAGCAATTTCCGTCCTCAGCGCATCACTCGTTAGCGTGGTCTTTTCGCAGCCGTCTAACTCTCAATTTCGTTCGAGCTATGCCAAAACGACCACCGGCAACGCCCAGACCACGAGACCAGGACAGAGCCGTCCACAGGTTTCAACGCCCGGCGGTGTCTACCCTCAGTTCCGCAGCAGCTTTGGCACTATTCGCTGGTTAAGTGAACAGATGCCCGTGAAAGTCTACGTTTCGCCCGGTCTTTGCCTGGACGGCATGATCGACCCCATGGGGGCGCCTGTAACCAATGTGGACAATAGAGATCACTGGCCGGACGTGGTGGCAGGCGTATTGGAAAACCCGGAGCAGTTTAGAAATTTGCCAATTGCCAAAGGGTACAGCCCACAGCACTCCCGAGCCACCGTGCAGGGCATAAACTCTTGGAAAAGCTTCGAAAAGGAAGGACTGCTTTCCTACAAACTGATAGACGATCCAGCCGAAGCAGATATCTATGTATTTTGGACCGATCATTTCACCGACAAACTGGGAATGGGTCTCTTTCAAAATGACATACGGGGCTATACAGCCAAACGAAGTTTCCCTTATGCTGCCATTAAGGCCGGCAAGACAGCGGCTTTTAAGCCAGTGGTGATTCTACTTAGAACCACCGATTCAGCAGGAAACCCGATGACGCTCGAGAGAATGAAAGCATCTTCCGCACACGAGTTTGGTCACGCTCTCGGCATTGAAGGTCACAGCAATAACGCCAATGATTTAATGAGTATATATTATGGACATGGGGTAGTCTCCGCGGGGGACGCGGCAACACTCAGGTACCTTTATCACCAAACACCCGACTTGATTCCGTGAGCGCAATGAGAGCCCCAAGAGAAGGCAAACCGAAACCAGAACGAAGCAAGCTGGACGCGGATCTAGATCGCTCGCGCAAGCAAAAGTTCTGGATACATTCTAATTACGGCGCGTCGATTGTCATCATCGCTATCTTCGTCCTGGCATTTCTGAACATGTGTGCCGATGTCAGAGGCGAGTTTGCTGGGAACTGCAACAGCATGGGCGGACGCATGGTGATCTGCTCGATTATTCACTCAGATAAGCAGATCCAGGCCTCGCTGATCATGCCTGACACGCCGATGATGATTTGCACGACGCCGGATGAAAACATTGGAGACGACGTCGATTGGGAGTTCAAACCGGCCAGACCCAACACTGGTGCTAAGCCGTTGCATTTTAAGGGCAAGGTCGATGCTAACGCCCTCACCGGCATAATCCTTGCGGATGGACTGCTGATTTACCCCGTCACCCTGAACAAAGACCCACTTGCTTCAATAGCCAGACAACTTAGAGCCTTCATTCCAGGCGCCAATTAGTAACCAGACTGGCAATAAAATCCCGACAAACCCGAGAATGTTCAATGTCCTTAGCTTCATCTGTTTGTAGCGAAATCGATGTTGATGGGTTCTTCAGGCAACTGGTAAGCACTTGGCTTTCCTTCGCGCGTGGTGTCGGCATCGACCCCGCACTCATACTTGCCGGCGCGACTGCCGTGCAGCTTCCAGCCATAGGGAACTCCTGGCTTCATCTGAGCGCTAGCAGCCAGTCCACTGCCTGTAAATAAGAGGACCAGCAGCAGTTGAGTTAGACATTTGTGCGATGTCAACACTTGATACACTCCAAGAACTAGAAACGCTAACTTGTATGTTAAACCTATTGGCTTTCAAACGAATAGGACGCTCTCGACGCCTTTACAAGAATCGAACCTAGAGCTGTTTGTTTAGTGGTGCAGGAAAAAGTCTGATTCGACTTCATTTCCATAAGCAGGGTTTTCCGCACTGACTGGCAGATAAGATGCGAAAACACAAGCTAAGGTCGCCAGCCAAATTTTCATCATGTACCAAGTTTCGGGTATAGAGTTGTTATTCCAATTCAACCGCGCGGACAAACAAGCGGGTTCTAAAGTAAGCACTGGAGGTGGAGACATGTGGCCGATGTCCTCAAACAAGCTGAGTATCTTGCCTATTACCTTGGGCTTAGTACTTTTCAGCACAACTCCAGTAATTGCGGACTCAACCACAACACCGGCAACAGCCGAGACATCAATCGCCAGTCAGCCAGCGAGCACACCAGGCGCTGAGGCAGCAACGACTCCAGCCATGTCACCTCCTACAGATACTCATACAACCGACTCAATAACTTCCGGTGCCCAAGCTGCAACCGCAACCCCAGATGCCACAGCTTCAACGACAACAAGCACCAGTGCTGCTAGCTCCAACAGCTCAGAACCGGCGCCGGGACCGCTCTTAGAAAAGAGAAAATTGGTCCTCTCGCACATAATGGACGCGAAGAAACAAGGGACCGGCATCAGTGGTTATCTAGCCGAGTACCATCGCATTGACGACATGGTCAAAGCCGGTCAACCGGCTTCAGTCTACGAAGAGCGCTTGGAATCATTATCATCCGGCATCAACGACCAACTCAAGAGAAGTCAAATTCTGAAGACGCAGCGACCAACCGGCTCCTATTCGTCGTCATCGTTCTCTGGTTCGTCATCCAGTCATGGCAGCGGAGGTGGTGGCAATAGTGGCGGCATACCGAGCGACATGATCAATCAAATAAAAGCCAAATACGGTGACAAACTTCCCGCAGGCATCAGCGACAAAATTGGCAACCTGAGCGCCGAACAGCGCGATAAAATCTTGCAAAGCGATATATTGAAAAAGCTGCTGAATAAGTAACAACCCACGTCTGATCTTAATATCTAGGGCATACTCCATTTGCGTCTCTCTGCGTTCTAGATACCGAGGCAAGCATTCTCGATCAATTCCCAGTTGGGCACCGAGATATTAACTGCTCAGCTCAGCCTAGCCTAGCTTAGCTTAGCTTGGGCCAGTGAGTCAGCTGGGCTCAGGTTGCATTATATGCAACTTCGATCATAGTCGCCGCAGGTGGACAAAAGAGGCGCACGTTAGAGCGCGGATCGGCACCAAGCCCTCGCGATATATGAAAAACCGTCCGCCCGCGTCTAACGATACCAGATGCTTCGTGTCGTTTCAGTTCGGAGTCGGTTATGATCGCACCAATGCCCGGAACCCGAATCTGACCACCATGTGTATGACCGCCAAAGGCAATATCAATGCCCGCGTCGCTTAGCATGCCGAGCTTTTTTGGAACATGGAAAAGACCGAACAACAGCTGCTGCTCGGCGACAGAATCGGCAAGCGATTTGAGCAGCTCTGGCTTGATACCAAAGTAATCGACACCAATGATCGAGAACCCTTCTTGATCGAAACGCACTATATCATTGTTTAACACCTGAAACCCGGCGAACTCCAGCGCTTCAATGTGTCCCGATACATCTCGTCTTGTATTCGGAGTGCGCCATGGTTTGTAGACGCGGCCGATCGTCTTGTTGATCATGTTGTAAGCGTAGTAGTCGTGATTACCAAGAACAGCGTAAGCACCCAGTCTCGGCATCTTGGTCAGGATCTGAGAGGCATATTGAAAGCCCGTTTCGTTTTGAAAGATGTCACCGGTCAAGAAAATCAGATCTATATCTTCATTGCCGGTTATGCTGCGCAAGAAGTCTATTTTTTCTCTCTCTGGCTCGATCAAATGCAGATCAGAGATATGCAGTATCTTGAGACAGCGACCACCGGTAGAAGTGGTAGAAGCAGTTGAACTAGTTGAAGCGGAAGCAGTAGTTGAGTTGGTGCCGTTGCAATTCTCATTTATGTAGCCACCATCGGCGGTACTGCCAACGGTAAGATTCAAACGTTCCAGGCGATATGCCTTTGATTCAATTCTGCTGGCATAGAAATAGGCAGCTGCCGCAGCCAGGGGAAAAACTCCCAGCCCAACGCCTATACCGATAGCAGAACGATGCCTGCCACTCAACGACCTCGGTCGCAATATTTCAAGGCTAACGAATTTCATAGCGCTTCTCTTAGTTCAACAACTCTTCCATGTTCTGCTGAACTATGCGGTCGCCGCGAGATTTTAGTGCAAGGTCAGGAGCAGTAAGCAAATTGACCAGATAGCGGAAGGGGAATCCCATGCCGATCAAGATGACGCTAAAGAGCACGTCGTACGGCAACGGATACCAGCTGAGGTTGCGAGCCTCCTCAAATACCCAGGGCAACCAGAGAGGACCATTGTTGACGCCTTGAACGATAGTCAAAACCAGACAGGATCCCAAAAGATAAGTAAGCCCGGTGAGATGCACCGAGGTCAATCCACCGATCAATGCCACCAACTGGGCAAAACTCGTGCGGCGCTCGTCGGTTATCCAGCCCACAAATGATGAGCCGGCAATCAAGCCGAGCAGGTAACCAAACGATGGCTGCATGTAATAGTCCAAACCGCCGCCACTGGCAAACGGGTTGATGCCAAAAATAGGACCAAAAAATCCGAGCACCAAAAATAAGAATACCGAGATAGGACCGATCGGCTTACCGAGTACATATCCCAAGAATATAGCCATCGGTGCCAGCGGAGTGTAAACAGTCGTTCTGATTGGTTTCGTCTCATGAAACCATTCAAGATGAGTTGTCTTTAGCTCTTCAGACCACTGCTTCGGCATCAGCTTGGCTGCCATGGCCATGGTGTGCCTGCCGGAGTTCAACAAATTCTGCCCTGTGCCGGTGGGCAATTCCACCGCCACAAAAGAGGTGAAAAACATCATCTGCAAGCCGATCAACACCAGGACAAACTGCCCAGCGAGTGATTTTCGCTTAATCCTAGGTATTCTGCCAGCAACGACTAAGCGCATTCCAGACCTGAAAACTAATCCCAGGCTATTGTCTGACCCAATGGATCATCTCGTCAAGTGTCGCTGCGTTCATCTAAGAGCTGGCGCAAGTTCCATTTAGCGTTCACTTATCGTTCACTTATCGGTGAGTTCGGTCTGCTTGTCTTGCGGAAAGCCAAGCCAGGTTTGTGCCAGGTGCGATACTTCATCTTTCTCAGCGCCATCATCGGGCTCCGAAGCGAGGCTGAAAGGCATGTATTTGTTGAGAAAATCCGTTCTCTCTTGGATCAGTTTTTTGAATTCCGGTGTGCGAATATTCTCGGTCCACAAAACCATCGCGTCTTCGTCGTTGTCCTGGTAATAGTTGCGACGAACGCCCAGACTCTTGAACCCATACTTGTAATACAGCTGTTGCGCTGATTCGTTTGATACACGCACCTCGAGAGTGATCCAATTGGCGCCCACCTTTCTGGCGTGCAAAATGTCGTGGATCAACAGACGTTCGCCGATATGCTGCCGGCGATTCTCAGGATGAACAGCCAAAGTTGTAATGTGTGCTTCCTCGCCGATCAACCAGAAGCCGGTATATCCGATTAGTTTGTCGGTGCCTGTTGGCAGAGCGACATAGTAGTATCCCATCGAGTTGTTCAACTCATTGACAAATGATTGGTGCGACCAGTGGTGACTACCGAAAGCAACCGGCTCGATGTCCAGCACAGCAGGCAAGTGCTCGAGCCGCATCGGTCGTATGTCAATTCCTTCCCAGTGCTCAAACATTAGTCTTCTTCAAAGTAACGGAAGGCGCTCTCAGATAGGTCGGAACAACCACATCGTAAGGAAACTCGCGACACAACTCCGCGTGCAATTTGTCCTGGCGGAGCGGCCTATCGGTGCCATTATAAACGCCCGATTGACCCAGTCTCTCACAAATGGCGTTTACTTTCAAAGACACCCGGGGCCAGGCAAATTTAGCCTGCTGGACGGCGATATTGGTCATTTGCGGCAGCTCTTTCGCCGCGAGTTGACTCAAGGCTGGGCTTGAGCCGTTAAACTCGCCCAGAGCCCGTTCATCGGCGTATATGGTCGGATGGTTTTCAACGAACTTGGCGACATCGGACTGGCTGACGTATGCCGAGACAATATTCTCAGAGCTGCCTTTGGCCAGATAGAAATAACCCATGGTTGCGTAGAGCGCTATGGTAAAAGTACCCGGCAAAGCAGAACTGATGCACTCCAAAATTGATACCGGGTACAGTGGCAAGCGCAAAGCCTGAGACAGCGCTCTGGCCGTGACTACAGCCGTGCGAATACCAGTAAAACCGCCAGGACCTGTGCCGACGATGATGCAATCGAGAGAAGTCCTTTTCCAACCGGCGTCGCTCATCATTCGGTCAATGCCAGGTATCAAAAGATTAGCCGCCTCCTGACGCGCGGTCGCAGCCGTAGCATCCTTAACAGAGATTACTCGCTCACTCAGCGGCGTTCCATCTTCGACTAGCGCTATGTGAACGTCCGAGTTACTAGTGTCGAAAGAAAGCTGGCGAAACATTCTGTTCTCTGGCTTACTTACGCTTCTTCTTTTGAGATTTACCTTCGGACTCAGGCAGCGTCGCAGCATCAGGTTCTGAATCAGATTGAGTCTGAGCCTTTGAATTCGTATTTAATTCGGCGTCTGACTCGCCACCACCGTTGCTTCCGTTTTCATCCGATCCATTTGCTGGTTCGGCGGCTGGTTCGGCTGAATCTTTAGCACCGTTCGATTGCTTAGCCGATTCGTCTGCTGAGGCAGCACCCGAGACTGCGGCTGGTCCTTTGTAGATGTTGTCTATCTTTCCCAAATTTTTCATGACGTCGCCGATATTAGCGATCGAATCGCTAGGATCGATATCAGAAGTTGCGTCGCCAGTTAAATTACCGGTCTCGCTTACCTGCAGTCCATTTTCATCTTGGAAGTGCATCTGCATTTCTGGAGACATCATCAGAGCCTCGAGTTCAGCCATATCCATTTCTTGCGGCATCATCATCGGTTGAGCACGGAACAGCAATTGAATCGACTCTTCTTGAATGTTGCGCAAGAGCGAGTTGAACATCTCAAACGCTTCCCGCTTGTATTCCTGCAATGGATCTCTTTGCCCATAACCACGCAGGTGTATGCCCTCACGCAGAATGTCGATGTTGTGCAGGTAATCTACCCATTTGGAATCAATAGTGCGGAGCAAAATTTGACGCTCCAACTCGCGCATTGTTTCCTCGCCGATGTGCTGCTCGCGCACTTCATAGGCGAGCTTAATCGCCTCCAGCAAGCGATGACGCAGATCATCATAGGAGAGCCCTTTTACTTCGGTGACAGTGATGTCAGAGAGCATCGGCACGTCGTTATGAAGGGTGCTGAGAACTGTCGGCAGTTCAGTATCCTCCCAGGCTTCAGGGGGACTATCGGGATCGATATGTGTGCCAAGAACGATGTCTAGATGCTCTTCGAGCATGTCGAGCATATTTGCCTTCAAATCGGCACGTTCCAGAATTCGGCGTCTTTCGCGATAGATAACTTCTCTTTGTGTATTGAGAACATCGTCATATTGCAGAACGTTTTTGCGCATATCGAAGTGGTGGGCTTCCACCTTGCGCTGGGCACCTTCGATAGACTTAGTCACCATGCCTGATTCAATTGGCATGTCTTCATCGGCGCCGATGAGATTCATCAGCCCGGCAATTTTGTCGCCGCCGAAGATTCGCATAAGCTGATCTTCGAGCGAGAGGAAAAATCGCGTCGTACCCGGGTCGCCCTGGCGGGCAGCTCTTCCTCGCAACTGATTGTCGATGCGTCGAGCCTCGTGGCGCTCCGTACCGATGATATGTAGTCCACCAAGTCTTACGACCTCGTCGTGCTCTTGGTCGGTTAGAATTTTCGTCTCTTTGGTCAGCTCTTTCAGCTGCTCTTCGTAAGTTGGATTATCGATACCAACGCCTTTCCTTAGCAGCACTTCTTTAGCCATCATCTCAGCGTTTCCGCCGAGCAAGATATCTGTACCGCGACCAGCCATGTTGGTGGCAACGGTGACGGCACTTTTGCGTCCGGCCTGAGCCACAATTAGCGCTTCTTTCTCGTGATGCTTGGCGTTCAATACATGGTGGTCGATGCCCTTGCGAATAGCATTGACAACCTTGGTGGTGCGTAATATTGAGTACAAGTTTTCAATGAACTCGTCCTTTTTCTTGAAAGGCTCTTCCAGCTTTTGGCAAACAGCTTCGAGCTTATTGGCATCGATCATGCCTGGACGTTCGAAGATTTCCAGCAACGGCTTTACTTCCGGGCTGGTGTCGATCTTCATCTTCTTCATCATTTCGATAGTCTTAGTTATCTTGTTGAGAAGATACTGATTCATGTGCTGTGGCTTGGCGAGAATTTCGTCAATCACTTCTGATTTCTCGATGCTCGCAGTACCGACCAGGACGGGTCTTCCAGTCTCGTTCATTTCGACAATTTCTTCGACGACAGAAAAGAATTTCTGTTTTTCGGTCTTATAGATGATATCCGGTTGATCGACGCGGACTGTCGGACGATTGGTCGGAATAGCCACGACATCTAAGTTGTAGATCTTTTGAAACTCCGCGGCTTCCGTCATAGCAGTACCGGTCATGCCACCCAACTTGGGATAAAGCCTGAACAGATTTTGATAAGTGATGGAAGCCAAAGTCAGTGTTTCTTCTTGAATCGGCACACTCTCTTTCGCTTCGATAGCCTGGTGCAGCCCATCGCTCCAGCGCCTGCCGACCATCATACGTCCGGTGAACTCGTCGACGATGACTATCTCTGGCTTGCCTTGCTCGTTCTCGCGGATGACATAATCAGTGTCTTTCTTGTACAACTCTTTAGCGCGCAAAGCCTGCACGAGGTGGTGCGCGTAGTTAAATTGCACGTCAAACAGATCGGCCTGGTTCAGCAAGCGCTCGCCGTTGAGGATACCCTGCTCTGTCAAAAGAACGTTTCGTCCCTTTTCGTCCACCCAGTAATCGCATTCCTCGTCGTCTTTGTCTTTGCCCTTTTCGAGCTGGGGCGCGACTCTGGTCATACTGTGATAGATATCGCCCATCGACTCGGTTGGGAAACCGGAAATAATCAAAGGCGTTCTTGCTTCGTCGATCAAGATGTTATCGACTTCGTCAACAATCGAGAAGAAGTAGGGGCGTTGCACCAACTCATTCAGCGAGGTGCGCATGTTGTCGCGAAGATAGTCGAATCCAAATTCATGGTTGGTACCATAGGAGATATCAGCGCGATAGGCGTCCCATTTTTCGTGATCAGGCTGGTGCGAATAGACAAGACCAGTCGTCAATCCAAGAAAGCGATAAATCTGCCCCATCCACTCAGCGTCACGTCTTGCCAGGTAGTCGTTGACTGTGACGACGTGAACACCACGCCCGGAAAGCGCATTCAAATACGCTGGCAGCGTGGCAACTAAAGTCTTACCTTCACCGGTTCGCATTTCAGCTATTTTGTTGAAGTGAAGAGCAGAGCCACCGATAAATTGCACATCAAAGTGCCGCATACTGAGAACGCGACGACCAGTCTCGCGCACTACGGCAAAAGCTTCTGGAAGCAACGAATCAAGCACTTCGCCAAGCAATTTGTCATGACTAAAGCGAATCTGACCAGGCATCTTCGGCACATCGTCGCCAAGCAACTTAACATTGGGGACGCTTTTTAAAGCGTTATCGATGATCAGCTTGAACTGAGCAGTCTTGCCCTTTAGCTCGTCATCGCTAAGTTTTTCAATTTCCGGCTCGAAAGCAATTGCGCTGCTGACATAATCTCTAAGAAACTTGAGTCGTTTCTCATTCGTATCGCCGAACAAGAGTTTGATGAATTTCTCTCTAACCACTGGTGAGTTTCACTCCTAATAATGAGAACATTGCCGGCTCGAAATCTGCCAAAGCCAGGACAGACGCGGAACATACGGATCGTACGCCAATCGCTCATTTTATCACGCGACACTTGCGCAGCCCTGAAAACAAGGCTTTTCTCAATGTTTATCCACAAATGGGGTGCACGCGCGCAAAATGAGATAAATTTCTCATGACAAGCGATTGGACCAAGTTTCGGCAATTCCGGCTCAGGTCTCGGTCACCCGCTGGCTCGCCGAAGAGCCAGGGAGCAGGGCTTAACAAGTCAGCCCCTTTGAGAAATTCGGTAGATGCACGTTAGAGGCTCGGCAGCGGCTGTGTTACAGGGGTTATACTAGGGTCCGTTCGTTCAGTCACGGCGGCCCTGCCGATGCCTGTCTGACATTGCGACGAATAACTCAATCGGGAAAGTACGGAAAAAGTACGAAAAAGTACGAAAAAGTACGGAAAAAGTACGAAAAAGTACGAAAAAGTACGAAAAAGTACGAAAAAGTACAGGAAAGTACAGGAAAAGTACAGTGGATACGGAAAAACAATCGGAAACAGCCACCCCTAAGATCGCTCTATCTGGTCTGAACCTGGCCCAGATCGAAGAATTTGTAGCAGGCTTGGGCTTGCCAAAGTTTCGAGCCAAACAATTGCACAGTTGGATTTATGCAAAATATGCTAGCTCTTTTGATGAAATGACCGATCTGTCCGCCGAGCTGCGCGCACAGTTGGCAGCAGTATCGACAGTCTCTCTTCTCGAAATGGTGCAGTTGCAAGTGAGCAAGGACGGCACTCGCAAGTATTTGTTTAAGTTGCCCGATGGGAAAATCGTCGAAAGCGTCTTGATGGTTTTCGACGACCGAACGACGCTTTCTGCCTGCGTTTCAAGTCAGGTGGGGTGCGCTGTTGGCTGCACATTTTGCGCCACTGGTTACCTCGGCTTCACAAGGAATCTGAGCAGCCAAGAAATTGTCGATCAGATAATGAGCATTCAACGCGAATCAGGGAAACGCATCAGCAATGTCGTCTATATGGGACAAGGCGAGCCACTCCTGAACGTTGAAAATGTGATCGAATCTGTGCACGTAATGATAGGCTCAGTAGGCATTGGCGCCAGACATTTGACGATATCGACTTCGGGCGTCGTGCCCGGAATCATGAAGTTGGCAGACGAAGACTTGCCAATTACCCTCGCTTTGTCACTGCATGCACCGGACACGAAAACCCGCGAAGAAATAGTGCCAATTACGACTAAATACCCACTGCGCGACTTGATGCAAGCGATGCACCATTATGCTGATACTACAGGCCGCCGCGTCACAATCGAATACGTAATGCTTGCCGGTGTCACTGATTTGCCGGAACAAGCCATCGCGCTTGCTGACATGGTGAAAGGGCTTCACTGCAACATCAATCTGATTCCATTCAATCCTACGGAGAACAACGATGGCGTCATCGTTTATAGCCGGCCGTCTCGCGAGGCTCAGCAAAAATTCAAAAGGCTCGCAGAAAGAACCGGGAAAACTGTCACCATTCGGCTCGAAAGAGGCACCGATATCGACGCCGCTTGCGGCCAACTGCATAATGCTTACAGTAAAGCTGGAAACAGCTGAAAATAATGTTGCCAAGTTTTTTAAATCTCACCACCAGCTTTGAGCAGGGTCCTAACGGGCAGAACTACCAGGATTTGCCGGAGTTGAACGACTCGCTTAAGCCGTCGCTGGCGGGATTGCTGACCGACGCGGCGACGTTGGAGCGCGGCTATGGCTATCACGCCGTGATCGACGCCGCGAACCGACCTGACAGCTGTCGTCTTCTTGATGAACTTCATCAACGTCATCATAACTGGCTTGGTGAGCACAAGCGCTTTATTTTGGCTTTATTTTGGCGTTATAAGGAGGCGGGTGTACCCAAGATCGTGTTGGAGGTGATCGATCCCGCCGTCGACCAGATGGCAGACCGCATCGCCCAGCTCAAAATCCGGGCGGACGCGCACTAATTCTGATCACCAAATTCGTGCCAAAATCGATTGTTGCAACAGAGCTGGCAATAGTGGATTCCAGTTAGGCTTTGACGAGTTTGCGCTTGTCCATAACAACGGTGCCCGAGCGTTCTTTCGGAGCTGGACTCGTGCTGATGTGAATGTCATAGCCAAGCTTCTGCATGTATTCGGTAATGCGCTCGATTGAGAATTCATCAAGCTTTCCGTTCATAATCTTGGATACTTTGGGTTGATCCGCGCCAATCAATTCGGCAATTTCAGTCTGATTTTTCTTGCTATTTGTGATTGCTTCCTGAAGCGACATGAACAGATAAGACTTCAATTTTAGCCCAGCTGCTTCTTCTTCGTTGAATCCAAGATCTAGAAATACATTCTTGCTCATTTCTTTTTACTCGCTTGTCTATGTTGATTTATTTCGCTTAGTCGTTTTTTTGCTAGCTCGATATCGTGGTCAGATGTGCGCTCTGTGGTCTTTTTAGTGATTACATGAAAGACGTAAATTGTCTCTTCGAATTTAGCGACATAGATAAGGCGATATTGATTTTTCCCTTCATCTTGCAGCTTTATCTCTTTTACGCCGGCTCCAATCGAAGGCATGGGGCGATAGTGATTGGGCTCTAGACCTTGTTGAACGCGACCGAGCTGGAAGCCGCCTTCTTTTTTTATTTCTAACGGCCAGTCTTTTTTGATTTCATTGGTCAGCGCCTGTGGCCACCAGATGACCTCCTTTTCTTCTGACGGGTCAATTTTGATAATTTCCGGCTCACTCTTCTTCATTGATTTATTTTATGCCGAATCTGGCATATTGTCAATTGCAGTCGGCCCGTCCTCCTAATTCCCAGCGCCCAAGAGTAGTGAACGAGTGAACTTTGAAAATTCACTGCCAAATCATGAATTGGAAGGTTTTTTATAAAAGACGGAACAGTTGCGAAAGCGAGCGAGCCGATCACTTCTGCGGGTGCGCGTTTTTGGCGCAATAACCTCAAGCTCTGATATCTTGTTTGAGTGCGACCAGGATAAAAGAGAGTGGACAACCTGCACAGATTGCTTAGATCATTCAGATTTCCACAATTGCAACAGCCTTTCAAACGAAAGGCGAAATTTAGTTTGTTTTTTCTCACCCTGAGCTTCTCAATTGTGCAGCTCTTGTCTCTCTCGTCTCCTGATCTCGTAACCTATGCCTGCTTAGCACAGTCTGATCCAAAACTCTCAGAACCTTTCAAACACAAGTTCCTAAGCAAACACTTCGTCTTCTATTCAGTCACAGATGGAAACTGGAGCAAGCAATACGCTGATTTTCTGGAAGATTTTCTGGTCTGCCTTGATCGGCACTTTGTGCGAATTCCTGCCGACTGGCACCTGACAATTTATCTTTATCCTGATGCCCAAACGTTGAACCTGGATGGATGCGCGATGCGACCCAAAGAGGAAATAATGGGACGTTACCTGAAGGGAGAAAACGAGGTCTATACTTACGATACTTGTGGCATCGGCATCATGGCTCACGAGCTGATGCATAAAGTCGTCCACGAAAACTTCAAAGAGGTAGAGCCCTGGGCTTCCGAGGGCATTCCCACTTTCTTCGAGAATATATACGGATTTAAAACAGCATCCGGCTCCGTCTTCTACATGGGTTATCAAAACCCTGGTCGCATCAAGGAGTTAGGCTCGGGGCTGAGTCAATTAACCATTCAGAAAATTGTCGACCCAGCCACTGCAGTCGATCCCAGCCAGGAATCAGACAAACGACTTCTGGCGACCTTCTTGTTCTATGAAGGAAAATTCGTCGATTACATCAAGCTTGCCTCAGCAGGTAAGCATGATGGATATAAAACGATTTTTGAAGCGGCTTTCAAGCAAAAGATGCCACTGCTCGAGCCACGCTTCAAGAAATTCACAAAGGCAATTGAAGCCAATCGAAAAAACATTTCGCACCTGCCAAGCTCATGCTACTTTCAATCGCAAGCCGACTTTGATAGATTTCAAAACGACAATCGAGACGCCTTCCAGGCTGGACCTCTACCGGCTCAGGCAATCATGAAATTCGAGCAAGTGGCTGCTCGGTCCAAATAACGAATACAAGGTGACATTTGGAAAAGATCCAAACCGAGATTAAATGTCCTGCGGTGATTACCGAAATAGTCATTAGAAACTGACTGCTTAAGAACTCTTTTGACGTGCAGGCACTTCCAATCAACCAATCAACCAATCAACCAATCAAGATGGATTCTGACAATTCCGGACAAATGTCCGGTTTTGTCAGAAGATCGAATTGAACAGATCCAATTGAGGGAAAAGAAATACTCCAGAAAAAGTTTCGCTGCAATCGCCATAATATGAGCCAGATTTGTGGTCACACTGCCCAATATTTGCAAAGCGGCGAGCGCTCTGCGGCACCAGTTTAGATGACTTTGCTCGTGGCTGCCAGAGGTTACGCTTCGCGCCTTTCTCATATAACTGCGTTTGTCAAGAATTTTCTGATAGGCTTGAAGTCGCTCCAAATCTATCGGCATTTGCCGTGATTCTTGTTATATTGATGAACTGAGGGAGACTGCCGGCACTTGATAAAACTCTACGAGCGCCTCATCGAGTTGCTGGGGCGAGCCCAGGACGACCCCGCTGTGACGACCTTTACGAAAGAGCTTGGCGAGTCCCCATTGCTCTGTGCACCAATTTTCCATTTTCCAGAAAATGGTTTTCACCTTATAGCTTTTAGGGGCAATTTTAGGATCTTGACCCTGAACCTTCGTGACATCGGGTTGCGTTCAGGCATAGCAACTCCGTACGCCGGCGATTTGCCCGCAGGCATTTTAGCCGGTGACGGTCGCACCGAAGTACGAAAAAAATTACATTGCGAGCCGTTTCGAGTAGATTTGGTAGAGAAATCCGGGTCTGCCGTCAAGTACAGCACGGAATATTTTCATCACGATACGTTTGTTCTTCAGATTGAATTCGAGCTGCCTACAGACGTCATATGCTCAGTGATTGTGCGTAAAGAAGAAGATGATGACCAAGAGGACATTTCTGAGAGCGTGGTGGACACACCATTACATACAATCATTCCAAGAAGTCGGCCACGCCAACGCACGCGAAGACATAGATAGCATTCGCTCTTATCAGTCCTTGGCGCCGCGCCGTTCGAGGTATCAAGCCTGTTAGAATTCAAACTCTCGCCTAAGTGCACTTAGTTCATTCAACAGTACAAACAACAGTACAAACAACAGTACAAAAATTCTCCAAGGGGTTCATACAATGATTGGCAGTCTGTCAAATTGGCGACGCCTCGAAAATTTGATAAAAAGACTCTCCACTCCTGCAGTATCGGCTCTCATTATTTCGTTCTTTCTGCAGTCTTTCAGCTATACGCAAGACGTTAGCAACACCAAAGCCACATTAGACACGGACCCCAACGATTTGATCGTCTCTATTCAAGACGGCAAACTTTCAGATGACCTGCACATGCCATTGTATGAGTGGTATCCGAAGAAAACAAAACCGACCGCTCTGCTGCTGGCGATTCACGGTCTGACGCTGCACGGCAATCGCTATAACATCATTGGCAAAGCTTTCGCAGCTGACGGATTTTACGCTTGCGCCTGCGACATGCGAGGGTTCGGGCGCTGTTACACGGACGACCAACATAAATTTTGTATTGGTGAAGATTGCAAGCAAAAAGTTAACTATGAGAAAAGCTATGCCGACATCGTGAAGCTAGCAAAGCGAATGAAAGAAGACCATCCGAATATTCCTCTATTTGCCATGGGAGAGAGCCTCGGCACGAGTGTTTGCATCAGGCTTGCGGCAGAACATCCAGACCTGGTAGATGCTCTCATTTTGTCTGGTGCGGCGGTCGAAATAAATCCACGCATGGTATTGCAGCCGAAGAATTTCGCAGCTGGCCTCTACGCTCTCTTGATTCAACCGCAGTTTAGAATGCAGACTCGAGCGTTTGTCAAAAATCTGGTATCAAACGATCCAGACATCATCCATGAAATGCTGGACGACCCGCTTTGTCGTAAGCGCCTGACGATCGCCGAATTGCTGGCAACTAACAGTTTCGTTGCAAAATCATTGAAGTATGCGAGCAAAATCAAACGCAACGAACCGGTACTTATTTTGCAAGGCAGCAAAGACAGATGCATGGTCCCAGACGGTGTCATCAGACTGTGCAAAAACATTCCATCTGCCGATCAAACTTTGCGTTGGTTAGACGCACACGGGCATCTTTTGCTCGAGACCGAGTATCTGCGGCCGGGAACTATAGATGCCGTGTCTAACTTTATAGAAGATCATCAGCCTGACCACGAGGTGGAAGCAATCAAGATTCAGAAAGACATTCTCAAACTAGGCGCAAAACCCTGCCGGAACTAAATAGGGACGAGACCACTTAAGGCTACTTTAGCTTCAGCTGAATGTTTTCCGACTTGGCGCTGTCGAGTGCGGCGCTCTCACCCTGGCCGAAGCTGGCATAAGCGCTAGCGCGTGCTTCATAAGCGTCGACATTGTGGGGGTCTAGCTTAATCGCTATCAAGCTCATTCGCTGCGGCACTGATTGACCCGAAACTAAAGATGATGGCATCTCTTTCATGCAATGCAAGCAGCGCACTGAACGCGCCTGGATGCTCTGGCCGCAAAACTGACATGGAACTGTATCGTTGGAAAAGTCTGCCATCATGCACTCCTAGCCGTTCACGGCTAAAGATTCGAAGGGGCGATTTGATTGTTACCCATTCCCATTATGAACATTAGAAGAAGAGATAGTGTAAAAAATCGGTGTGGATTCGGTAACGTTTCCAATAGGTCCTAATCCATTACTGAGATGGGGTTCCCATCATTAATAAAAGAGCGAATACAAGGGAACAAAAGTTTGCAATATTTGGTCCAACATTCCACAAGGTCGAAAGCGAGAACTAATCGATTAACAATTACAAAGTTCGAGGTCCCAGACGCGGGAACGTTATGAAACACAATTTGTGGAAAATGAGCATGTTGATCATAATGACTGCACTGATATCAGCATCAGCAGCCATCAATTCCCATCCTTGAGAATTGGTAAAATTAGTAGAATTGGTAGACGAGCACCATATATGATGGCGCACAAGACAAGACAAACTCAAGTCATCATGTCGTATAAGAGCTTGCCTCAATACTATCTTTTGAGCTTGTCTCGAAATCGGCCTTATGGTGTTTGAACCTATAAGTTCAAAATTGACAGCAAATTTATTTACGAGTTTTGCTGTCGGGAACGGGTTGCCCAAACCGTCCTGGTGGGCAATACTTACTATAAGCGTGTGACCGTTTGAGCAGTGTAATGAGGACAGCTTAGAATGATCGACAAAGTTTTTGGGGCAAGGAGACTGTGGCTGCTCATAGCTTGCCTTTCGCTAGTTCTTACGATTCTCGCGAATTTCACGATTGCTACCGGGCGCTCTTACGCTCAAGGCAATTCAGACCCGATTGTTGTCATGCAAACAACAAAGGGACCGATTGCCATGCAAATCTTTGTCAACGCCGCGCCAAATACCGCCAGCAATTTTCTGGACCTTGTGCAGAGAGGCTTCTATAGCGGGCTTACATTTCATCGCATCGAAAACTGGTGCATTCAAGGTGGCGACCCTGGTGGTGGAAACTTCGTAGATCCCAGCACCGGGCGTGCTCGCTGTATCAATTTAGAAATAAATCCAAATTTGAGCCACAACAGCCCCGGTGTTTTAGCGATGGCTAGAAGCAATAACCTCAATTCTGCCAGCTGCCAATTCTATATCACCAAGTCCGCCATGCCGGGACTGAATGGACAGTACGCGATATTTGGGCACGTCGTCGATGGCATGCCGGCGGTTTATAGCATGATGAGAGGCGACAGAATCCTCTCGGCAGAAATCGTGCAAGGTGGTGGCTCCAGCGGCTCTTCCTCATCGTCATCATCGTCTTCGTCGTCATCATCATCGCGTTCGCGCAGCTCTGGTCCGGCAAAAGACAGCGGCTTTTGAGTCACACAGGGCTTCCCTGCAAAATTAGCTATGTCTTCTCATGTAGACTATCAAACAGTGCAAAATTAAGACGCCTTCACCTGGCCATGCCTCAAATGGCGGCTTCGATGAAGCTCTTGCCACTTCTGGTTACAAGATGGCAAGAAGTAGGCTGCGGACAGCCCAGTTCCTGCTATGCTGTTGTACGCCAGTACATGGAGTGGTTCAGGAATGGTTTCAGGTTGGGTATTGTTTGCCGTCGCCTTTGTTCTCTCATATACATGGGGGGTCTTAGGAATTTCTATCGGGTATCACCGAGGGCTATCACATCGATCGTTCAAGCTGCCGTTACTGATTGAGTATTTCTTCGTGTTAGGTGGTTATTTAGTGTTCGAGGGCGGTCCAATTTTTTGGGTAGCCTCACATCGTTTGCACCACCGCTACTCCGACAGACCAGGCGATCCGCATTCGCCAAACGACGGTGCCTGGCATGCATTCCTCGGATGGATGTCTAAACCAGTCGTGATCATTTCAGAGGATCAATACAAAGTTATTTGTCCAGATCTTTTCAAAGATCCTCTCTATCTCTTTCTGCATGCTGGCGGCGGCGGTCGGGACGGTTTTCTTTGTCTCGCCATAAATGTCGTGTTCAGACTAGCTCTTCTTGCCCTGCTTGGTCCTTTCTTTTTTGCCGGCAATATCTTGGGATCAATTGGTGCCTTTATAGCACCTCTGCTCGTTAATTCAATTTGCCATATGCCTAAATATGGCTACCAGACCTACAAAACATCCGACCTGAGCCAAAACTGCTGGTTGGTGGCACTCGCATCGTTTGGGGAAGGTTGGCACAACAATCATCATCAGTTTCCACAATCAGCACGTCACGGGCTGAAACCAATTGAACTCGATTTCTCCTGGGCAGTCCTTCTAACGCTCAAAACCTTAGGATTGGCCCGCGATATCAGGCTGCCAAAAGACAAAGCATCATCTAGTCTGCCACCCGAGAAAACTTTAGATCGCGAAGAACTAAAAGAGTCTGCGGCTTTAAGCAAGCGCTAATGCCCGAAGTACAAATCGTTGTCGGTACGATCTTAGTCATACTCGTCTTATACGATGTCTTTGCTGCCATCGTTGTGCCTCGGCGAACAACGAGTGTTCTCAGGCTGGGACCGATTCTTTTGAACAACATACTTTGGCCAGCGTACTTCCGAGTGGTCTCATGGTCGCCGTTCAAGAAGAATCGCAATGAGCTGCTGGCACTTTTTGCACCAGTCGCATTTGCTGTGATCATGATTGTCTGGCTGTTGGTCATGATGTTTGGATTCGCTCTCATCCTTTACGGTCTGCGCCTGGACGTAAAGCCTGTCATTGAGACTTTCGGCGACGCGCTTTACTTCTCCGGCACCTCATTGCTCACCCTGGGCTTCGGCGATGTCGTCGCCTTCAGCTGGCGCGCGCGGGCGATCGTTTTGATTGCAGCCATTGCCGGACTGACCTTTATGGCTTTGCAGGTGTCGTATCTCTTCACCGTGCAGAGCTTGGTGCAGCAGCGTGAACAAGTCGTCAACGCTATTGTCAGCCGTTGTGGTGCCCCCGCGTCGGGCGTGATCATATTGCTGCGCTACAAAGAACTAGACATTGTCAGTGCCTTGAACGCCAGCTACCTTCAATGGGAAACGTGGATCGCCAGCATTCTCGAAAGCCATCGAGCCTATAATATTTTGCTGTATTTTCGTTCTACCAATCAAACCGAATCGTGGGTAAGTGTGCTTGGTGCCATGCTGGATTCAGCGTCGTTGCTGTTAACAAGCATTGAAGACGTCAAGGTAGGCGAGGCAGATCTTTTCTACTGGCTAGCCTGCAGCACGGTGCAAGCGTTATGCAGTGGACACAGACTAAAGTTCGAGGACGAAGTCTATATGACCTATGGAGACTTCCTTCAGGGACTGCATCTGCTTGAAGGCGCCGGCTACAAAACGGTGGAACCACAAAAGGCCTGGGCACTATTTTCGGTGCGCCGAAAAGGTTACATAGGCTATCTTTATGCAATCGCGCGTAATTTCCATATGCGCAAACATTATTGGGTTTACGATCTGTTTACCGTGCGTGCCGATGAACAAAAAGAGATGAGCGAATCAGTCTTCCGTCCGCGCGTGTGATAGCAGTTAGACAAAAATAGTCTGCAGGTCCAACACAATTCGCTGCCGAGCGTGAGACCAGTCGGTCCGCCACCAATAATGAGGACTTTCAGATCGTGAGGCGGCCTTACGTTTTTGGAAGAAGCAGTGTCCATAGGGCCGCAATTTCTCCTAAAAACAGGGCGATCATCGCTATGGTGCCTTTGATGTTTGTTTCACGAGGATTTTCTTTCGGCGGGAACAGCCACCAGGTAAACGCCTTGATGAAAATCGGCATGGTTCCCCATGTCGTCAACACCACACTCAATACCAGATTCAAGAAGCTGCCGACAGCTGGATTCATCCACTTCATATGGGGGCTCAAAAAGGCGATCTCGAGCATGACCACAGGAAACAGCCCCAAGAGAACCAACATAGAGGTCTTCCAATTTGGTGGGCCTTCACCAGTCGTTTTATCAACTGGAAACCAACCCGGGAATGAATTAGACATGCTCTGGAAGTGAGTGGCCTCAATAATCTTATTGGCATCTGCTAAAAAAGCAAGGCGCACGTCTGAAGCGAACCATTTTTGCAACGAGTCCGGCTTATCGAAACGAAGCAAAGTTGACCACTGACCTTTTCTTCCGGGCGGCGGTGGCTGCAGATAAGAGCCGCGATAACCAGGAAACTTGGCTTGCGCACTCTGAATTTTCACCTCCCACTCAAAATACGCATCTTCCATTCCTGGTTTGACATCGGTGACGATGGCGGTCGCCACATTGCCAAAAGTCGAATCGTAATTAGCGATTTCATCAGAAACCTTGCAACCAGCACTCGTCGGCACTGCCGAGAAATCGCTGATTAGCTTTTGTCTTGCTTCCGATTGCTGCCAAGATTTAGCTTCATCTTCGGTGCTGAAGCGTTGCACAAGCTTCCAATCGTGGTGGCTCAAATCTTCAGGCGGGATTATTTCGCCGCTCCAGAAGCCTGGAAACTTGGCTCCCGCCATTAGTACCCGGACCATCCAATCGGCGGTCGGTGCTACGTCCGACTTGGTGGTGCCCTCTAATTTGGTGATTAGAGCAGCTACAGGCACTTCGTTTACAGACTCAGTCATGCGAATAACCTCAAGAGCAAAAGGGGGAAATACTAGCTTGTTTTATGCTTCGGCAATCCACCGGCGAAGCCCTGAAAAACGCCGGTTGGATCATATTTAGCCCGAATCTCTTCAAGCCTGCGGAATTTATCGGTCGTGTACGCTTCCTTGATATGGTCTCGATGAGTAACATAATCGGTTTCGCCTATGTAGTACCCGGAAATGTGCTTTTTGATGATTGCTTGCATTCCCCGTTGCCATTCCATGTTTGCAGCATCGTCTTTGGCATGCTCCCAGATCACCCAGCTGCCGCCGTAGTAGACGCCTTCTGCCGAGCACGCAATGTCTGGATGGTGCGGCAATAGTTTTTTATTGCCGGTGCTGTGAACAAAGACGGTAACAGACTTAGACGATGGCGCTTTGATAAATTGATCTCGCAAAGCCATGTACATATCTACCGCCTTGCCGTTTGAGAATGTATTTTCACAAAGATTGCGGTGACCTTCTGGCCATGACGAACCCGACGCATCTGACAGCGCCTCAAAGTTAGAAGCCTGGCAAATGCTCTTTTTCAGACATTTTTTCAGCAACTGTTCGTCTTCTAAAGGCATAAGCGCCGCGTTGCCTTCCGCCTCGGTTTCAGCGAATGCTACTGCCGACACCATGCACACCATGCCGTTGCTCGCCTTGCATTTTTCGGTCAAATCCGGCGGAGCAGCCATCATAAATATCGATAGTTCCACAATGGCAGGCATACGGTTGTACCCGATGTCGGTTACCTTCTCGACAACTTCTTTCAAATCATCAAGATGGAACCAGTAATTGCTCGTCATGATCGCCTTTGGCAGCGGAAACAAATTGAGGTGATAGCGTACAGCGACTGCAAACATGCCCGGTCCACAACCTCGAGCTGCCCAATAAAGATCAGTATGCTCTTTGGCATTTGCATTGACTAATTGACCGTCAGCTGTGACCAGATCATAAGACTCGACGCTTAACACGGCTGGTCCCCAGGTTGCCATGTTCCATGACAAGCCACCATTAAGAAGATAGCCGCTCATTTTGACGGTCGGGCAGTGCCCAGTGGGAAATGCCATGCCTTTCTCGCCCAAAAGATGCGCAACTTCTCTGTTACTCAATACCGGTTGCAATGAAGCCTTCCGCGCTTTGGCATCTATCTCACATTCATTGAGAGCAGAAAGATCGATGGTCATACCACCGTTGCGCACAGCCAAACCGCACCACGTATGACCGCCGCCATGCACTGAGACCTTCAGTCCGTTTTCTCTGGCAAAATTCACCGCTTCGATCACGTCTTGATTATTTTTCACTCTTACAATCACATCTGGAGCGCGATCCGGCTTCAATTCATTCCAGACCTGAGCAGCCAACACTTCCTTGAAATGCGGAGAAGCTGCAGTGACAAGATCGCCCTTCAAGCTAGCCTGGAGTTTCGCCCAATCATAAGTTTTACTGGCCATAGCTTTATTTCCCTGTGCCTCTACGCTTGATGCCCCGAAGACCATTGCGCCAGTTGCCGCTGCGGCTGACG
>Ga0364921_10060_pt1 | contig 43503 bp, 43 predicted proteins | sample ExccelJu500001D3_2_FD_206956 | JGI IMG/M metagenome (GOLD analysis project Ga0364921, IMG submission 206956) | Enriched cells from Trout Bog Lake Hypolimnion, Wisconsin, USA - BchlTB.June20.5000.01.D3 | ecosystem: Environmental > Aquatic > Freshwater > Lake > Hypolimnion/Profundal zone | place...
AGGGCTTATAACGATAAGCATTCGGAATGAAAATATTTCTAAATTGATTGATGAGTGTTTGGTTTCTATAGCGCCAATAGCTAAGAAAAGATGCATTCACCTGAATTATGAAGCCCAAGATGAAGTGATTACAGGGTGTGATGGCACACGATTGATTCAAGTACTACTCAACCTAATTTCTAACGCTGTAAAATATAATATCGCTGATGGCTCTGTTGATATAAGTCTCGAAATGGACTCGGCGGACAGTTATACGATTCATGTGATTGATTCGGGCTTAGGCATTGAGACTGAACAACTAGAACCGATCTTCGAACCCTATGTGCGATTAAGCTCGAATGAAGGGCAAGAGGGTACAGGTTTAGGTCTGAATATAGCCAAAAAATTGGTTACAGCGATGGGTGGCACAATAGGAGTGTCCAGTGAATTGGGTCAGGGCAGTCATTTTTGGATTAACTTGCCCTGCAGAGTCGACACCCATGAAGAGAAATTGCCTGATAGCCCGCCGCTTTTAAATAATCAATCTGATACAACTCTGTCAGAGCTGACGCGTCAAATTAAGGTGTTATACATTGATGATCATGATTTTAATCTAAAATTGGTTGTCGATATGCTTGACACGGCACCGCATATTGAAATCAAGACACTACAAGATCCAACGCAAGCCATTACGCAGGCTTCAGTGCTGCACCCCGACATGATTCTATTGGACATTAATATGCCCGTTATGAATGGTTATGAGGTGTTGGCTGAACTAAAAGCAAACGACCAACTCAAGACCATCCCCGTTATTGCGTTAACCGCAAATGCGATGCTTAATGAAGTAGAGCTCGGCTTAGAAGCGGGTTTTAGTCAGTATCTGGCAAAACCCGTTATCAGGACAGATCTTATTCACACGATTGAGCAAATAATGAGTCTAAATTTGTAGTAATTTTGGGGGGCTTTTGTAAGTAAATTGGTTGGGTAGGTGCATGAGTGAAAGAGTGCTGTATTAAAGTGAATCAATAACTTATTGATGTGACTGATGTTCTATAAAACCCGCCGGATAAATTTTTTTACGGGGGGGGGTAGATACATAACCGGGGTGGATTAATTTCTTCACGGGTGGAATGATATATAAGTTGGCTGGAATGTTTTCATTACGGGAGGATAGCCACGTAACTGGGGTATATTATTTTCATTACGGTAGGATAGATACGTAACTGAGGGAGATTATTTTCATTACGGGAGGATAGGTGCATAACTGGGAGACATTACTCTCTTTATAGGGGAGGTTGTCGCTAAAGTGAAGGTATAAAATATCAAGTTAAGCGGTTTTAACAGGGATGGGTGTAAGTTTTGGCTTAGTATTAACTGAGTCACTTGTGTCTTGAGTTATCAACTCTGCTTTATGGCCCACGCTACATCCGCTGCTTGGCGGTTTTCTTTTACATCATGCACTCTAAAGAGTTGTACACCCGCCATAACACCCAAGGCGGTAGTAACGGCGGTGGCTGTAACTAATTCCGAGGGTTCTGATACGTTACAAATGCTCCCCATAAAACGTTTACGACTGGTACCTAGTAACACAGGGAAACCCAAGGCCACAAACTGATCTAAATGTGCCAACAACGCTAAATTATCTTGTTTACGTTTGCCAAAGCCAATGCCTGGGTCTATCAGGATGTTTTCTTTTGTAATGCCACTATTTAAAGCCACTTCAATTTGTGTTAGCAAACTATTAATTACTTCAGGCACTACATCGTCATAATAAGGATGGTCTTGCATCGTTTTGGGTGTGCCTTGTCGATGCATAAGAATGATGGGCACCTGAAAGGTTGCGGCGACGTTTAATATCTCGGGGTCTTCAAGTCCTGCACTGATGTCATTAATAATATTTGCGCCGGCTTCAATGGCGGCTTTAGCTACAGCACTAGCGGTCGTGTCGATACTGATTAAAATGTCGCTGTTAAGTGTTTTTCGTATGGCCCGAATCACCGGTATAACGCGTTGTTGTTGTTCAGCAGGGGACACGGGGTCAGATCCGGGGCGAGTGGATTCTCCGCCGATATCAATAATGTCGACACCTTCCGATAGCATGCGCTCAACTTGTTTTAAAGCCGCACTCACATCAGAAAACTTACCGCCATCTGAGAAGCTATCAGGCGTGACATTTAAGATGCCCATAATAAGGGGTTTGGCGAGTTGGCTGAACATGTCTAAACGCTCCTGTGCATAGTGATGGTTAGAATCGGGTATAATGCGGGCTTAATTTTAATTGTTAACGCTGTCATGACTACTCCACGACTCGCTTGGGCCATTACTGGTTCGGGTCATTATATAGAAGAATGTCTTAATTTCGTGCTGACACTCGATAACGTCGATTTGTATTTAAGTCAGGCTGCAGAAGAAGTGATTAAGATGTACGGCTTTAACCTTAATGAAATTCGTGAAAAAATGCCGGTTTACAGAGATAAAGCCGCGTCATCTCCTCCGGTTGGTCTGTTTTATTCGGGGTATTATCATACCTTTGTGATGGCGCCTGCCACCTCAAATACCGTCGCCAAATGTGCCTTAGGTATTGCTGATTCGTTAGTGTCTAATTTATTTGCGCAAGCGGGTAAGTGTCGTGTGCCTAGTATTGTGTACCCGTGTGATATTGCAGCTGAGATGGAAACAACCGCCCCTAAAGGTAAAAAGGTGATGGTTTATCCACGACAAATTGATCTTGAAGCAACGGATAAACTAAGCACTATTGAATATACTGAGATTGTTAAAAGCGTAGATGAGTTGATAACGTGTGTTAAGGCGCGGTTACTGACGGTGACTAAGGGATCTAACGCGTAAATGGCTGAGCATTTATTATTTTTAACCGGTAAATTAGCCGAAAAACAGCTGCGTAATATTCTGGAGAAAATGCAACCCGATTTTACGTATACGGTGCATCAGCTTGGTATTAAAGTGGCGGCTTTAATGACAGCCGATATGATTGCTCGTCGTTTGCAGGATACCTTCGGTGCAGATCGCATTATTGTGCCCGGGCGATGTCGAGGTGACCTAGACGCTTTATCTAAAGACTTAGGTTTGCCCGTAGTGCGGGGTCCAGAAGAGCTTAAAGATTTGCCGCAATATTTTGGTAAAGCGGCGCAAAAACCTGACTTATCCCGTTACAACGTTAAGATATTCGCAGAAATTGTCGATGCACCTAATGTGACGGTTGATGAGGTGCTTAAACGCGCACAATATTACAAAAGCGTGGGTGCGGATGTGATTGATATCGGTTGTTTACCCAGCACCGATTTCCCACACATGGAAGACATTATCCACACCTTAAAGCAAGCAGGTTTTACGGTGAGTATTGATTCTTTAGAAGCCGATGACCTGTTAAGAGGCGGTAAAGCAGGGGCTGATTACATGCTGAGCCTGCATGAAAGCACCTTATGGATTGCAGATGAGGTGGCAGCTACCCCCATTTTAATTCCCGAAAAGCATGAAGATTTAGCGTCTTTAGATAGAGCGATTGAGATCATGCAAGCTAAAAATCGTGATTTTATTGTTGACCCTATTTTAGATCCTCTGCATTTTGGGTTTACGGATTCTGTAGTGCGTTATCATACGGTTAGAAAAAAACACCCGACTATTGAAATGATGATGGGCGTGGGTAATATTACTGAGCTTACCCATGCGGATACCGCGGGCATGAATGCCTTATTATTAGGCATGTGTTCTGAACTCAATATTAATAGTATTTTGGCGACGCAAGTGAGTAAGCATGCGTGTCGAGCCGTTAAAGAAGCCGATTTAGCTCGCCGTATTATGTATGCCGCTAAACAACAAGATACCTTGCCTAAGCATATTGATGCCGGATTAATGGCCTTGCATGAGGTTTCCCCCTTTCCATATTCTTACGAAGAGATTAAAGACTTAGCGGGGCAGATTAAAGATCCTAATTATCGAGTACAAATCAGTTCAGAGGGTATTCATATTTTTAACCGCGATGGCTTGTACAGTGCGGTTGATCCTTTTGAATTATATCCAAAATTAAAAGTAGAAACCGATGGCGGTCATGCTTTTTATTTAGGGGTTGAATTAGCCAGAGCAGAAATTGCTTGGCAATTAGGAAAGCGGTTTACGCAGGATCAGTCTTTAACCTGGGGGTGCGCAACCGATCAATTAGAACAAACAGTTGATCTGCACACCTTTAAGCCAGTCGGCACTACTTTAAAAAAATCTACATGATCCAAGAACTTATTGTGACTACCCAGACTCTGGCTGGGGAAACTCATCTGGCACCTATGGGTATTCATTTGAGCGGTGATGAGATTATCATTTTACCGTTTAAGCCTTCTACGACACTCAATAATATACTCGAGACAAAAGTGGCGGTGCTTAATTATTGTGATGATGTGCGTGTGTTTGCGGGATGTTTGACAGGTCGTCGTACTTGGCCACTACAAGCGGCTGAAGTAATCAAGGGGCACTTACTAGCATGCGCTTTGGCGCATACTGAACTTGAGTTAGTACGCATCGAAGACGATGAAACGCGTCCTAAGTTATTTTGTAAAGCCGTACATAGTGCTAATCATGCGCCTTTTAAGGGCTTTAATCGGGCGCAGTACGCTGTGTTAGAAGCGGCAATTTTGATCAGTCGTTTAAAATGGCTTCCCATGGAAAAGATAGCCGCTGAAATAGCTTATTTGCGTATTGGTTTAGAAAAAACAGCGGGTGATAGAGAGTTAGAAGCGTGGTCTTGGTTAATGACGGTGATTGATGAATATCAAGCGGAGCAATCACTATGACCGGGATGTTAGCCAGTGTTAATAGTATTGTTGAAGCACGCTTGGTGTTGCAAGTTGGTGTCGATATTATCGACCTTAAACAACCCGAGCAAGGCGCTTTGGGGGCATTATCCTTAACGGATGTAAAAGCTATAGTGTCAGACGTTAATGGGCGTTGCCCCGTGAGTGCGACGATTGGTGATTTGCCCATGCAAGCTGAGTTGGTTTATAACGCGGTTAAAGCGATGGCAGAAACCGGTGTGGATTATGTCAAGATTGGTTTTTTCCCCGGAGGGGATTGGCAAGGCACTTTGGATAAACTTTCGAATCTAACCGCTCAACAGTACAAATTAATAGCGGTTTTATTTGCTGATACTCAACCGGACTTATCGATACTAACGGCTTTAAAAACAGCTGGATTTACTGGGGTTATGGTCGATACCATGGATAAAAACGGAGGATCATTAACTCAATTAATGCCTGAGCACTCAATAACGGCTTTTGTTAAGGAAGCTAAAGATCAGTCTCTGTTATGTGGTTTAGCGGGTTCACTGAGGTTGTCTGATGTAGACTACTTAATGCCTTATCAGCCTGATTACTTAGGGTTTAGAGGGGCTTTATGTCAAGCACACGAACGAGTAGGGCAGTTAAATAGAGAGGCTGTGATAGAGATTAAAAATTTAATTTCGCGTATAATTTGCCAGTAACTACCACTTATTTAAAAGATTTGGACCATGTCAATTAGCCTTAGAAAAATTACCCATCAAGTTTTAGTCGGCGATGTAAAGGTTGGAGGGGGTGCACCTATCGTCGTTCAATCAATGACCAATACGGATACCGCTGATGTAGCCGGTACCGTTAAGCAAATTATGGAATTAGCTAAAGCGGGTTCTGAGTTAGTCAGAATCACGGTTAATTCAGAAGAAGCGGCGCAAGCGGTGGCTGAAATTCGTCAGACTTTAAATGATAATGGCTGTACTGTTCCTATCGTAGGTGACTTCCATTTTAACGGTCATAAACTCTTAGAAAAATACCCTGATTGTGCAGCGGCTTTAGATAAATATCGTATCAATCCGGGTAATGTCGGTCGTGGTAAAAGTCGTGATCCACAATTCCAACAAATGATCGAATTTGCTGTTAAATATAATAAACCCGTACGTATCGGTGTTAACGGCGGTAGTTTAGATCAGTCTGTTTTAACACGTTTATTAGATGAAAACAGAGCCTTAACGCATCCAGAACCCTTAGCGGCTGTAACGCGTAAAGCGATTGTATTATCTGCTTTAGAAAGCGCTGCAAAAGCAGAAGAATTAGGTTTAGGTAAAGACAAAATCATCTTGTCTTGCAAAATCAGTAATGTACAAGAGTTAATTAATATCTACCAAGATTTATCGAGCCGTTGTGATTATGCCTTGCATTTAGGTTTAACCGAAGCGGGTATGGGGTCTAAAGGTATCGTGTCATCAGCTGCGGCTTTATCAGTATTAATGCAACAAGGCATTGGCGATACCATTCGTATTTCTTTAACACCCGAGCCCGGTGGAGCAAGAACGCAAGAAGTGGTTGTTGGCCAAGAAATTCTTCAAACCATGGGCTTTAGATCATTTACACCGATGGTTATTTCTTGCCCAGGTTGTGGTCGTACCACCAGTGATTATTTCCAAAAGCTGGCGATGGACATTCAAACTTATTTACGTGATCAAATGCCGGTATGGCGTTCGCAATATCCAGGTGTTGAAACGATGGAAGTTGCAGTAATGGGCTGTGTAGTTAACGGTCCGGGTGAAAGTAAAAACGCGAATATTGGTATTAGTTTACCGGGTACGGGTGAATCGCCTGTTGCACCTGTTTATGAAGACGGTGAGAAAACGGTAACCCTTAAAGGCGATAGAATCGCTGAAGAGTTCCAAGAAATCGTGCAACGTTATATAGAAACACATTACGCGCCTTAATAGCTTGCTAGTTTTGGTAAAAAAGCCCCTTGATGATTGAAGTAGACACTTCTCACAAGGGGCTTTTTTATGGATGATATTTTATAATTCCCTTTTTGTAGCCTAGACAAATGGATTTTTTAAGGTAAGTTTACGTTGGGTAGATGCACTATCCAGTTGGGTTTATAGCATTAATAAATATAATTTAAGAGGAGGTGATGATGGGTCCGTATTATCAAAAAACAGCTCAAGGGGTAGGTGGTCTCGTGGAGACTTTGTATGACAACCCTATTTTAATTATTTTATTTGTAGTGGGTGTGATTGGCTTAGGTGCTTGGCTTTGGCGTAGTGCTAAGTAATAATGAGTCAAACACACTCGCCTTCTTTATCAAACAAGGCGTTACTGTCTTGGCTTAACAGCCAATCAGCATCGGGTTTATTAGTCCCCTTCTTAACTTTGTTTGATAATGAAGCATTTTACGTATTGGATAGTCAGCAACAGGTGCTGTATTGGAGTTTAGGTGTTGAGCAGTTAACGGGGCTTAATGCTGATGATGTTGTAGGTAAACCATGTGTATCTATTTATAGCGTTAAGGATGATGCTATTGATAATTCGTATTTAATCAATATCACTATGCCAGAGGGAAGTACTACCCAGGTGCGTCAATTTGTTGAAGTGCTTAAGGATGACACCTCGGGCATTAATGCTTATGTGGTCCGGCTAACTCAAACGGTTAAAAATAGCTTTTCATCCACTCAACTAGAGTCTTCTAGTGATAGTTTTCAAGGGCTCATTAGCCGTTCACCGGCTATGCAAGCTGTATTTCAAATTATTGAGAATGCGGCAGAAACGACAGCAACCGTTTTAGTGAGAGGGGAAAGTGGTTCGGGCAAAGAGCTCGTGGCAAAAGCCATTCATGATTTAAGTGGCAGACGATCTGCTCCTTTTTTAGCCATCAATTGTGCCGCGTTATCAAGCAGTCTATTAGAAAGCGAATTGTTCGGTCATGTGCGAGGTGCTTTTACAGGCGCTATAAAAGATCATCATGGTCTATTTCATAGAGCCCAAGGCGGCACTTTATTTTTAGATGAAGTCGCCGAGTTGCCGTTAGAGTTACAAGCTAAATTATTGCGCGTTATTCAAGAAAGAAACTATATTCCAGTCGGTGGTGATAAATCGATCAGTGTGGATGTGCGTATTGTGGCAGCCACGCATAGGTCTTTGCGAGAAGAGGTTAAGCAGGGGCATTTTCGTGAAGATTTAATGTATCGCTTGAGAGTGGTGCCCATATTCTTGCCGCCTTTACGAGAGCGCAGAGAAGATATTGGTCTGTTATTATGGCATTTTATAAAGTTGCATAATGCCGATAACTTTAGACATATTGAAAAGATTGAACCGCAAGCGATGCGTACCCTATTGGATTATAGTTGGCCCGGTAACATTAGAGAATTACATAATGTTGTGGAATATGCTTTTGCGGTGGGCAGAGGTACTGTGTTACGGAGTTCTGAGTTGCCTCCTGAGTTTAGAGAGCCAAAGCCCATTAATGTAGGCTATGCCGTTAAACCCTCTTTTTATCAGCCTCTTAGTCCAGATCAAGAACGAGAGGCTATTCAAAAAGCGTTAGAAACAACTTATGGAAGAGTGAGCCCGGCTGCCGCTATAGTGGGTATGAGTAGGGCGACCTTTTGGCGTAAGCGTAAATTGTATGGGGTATAAGTGACTCTTTGGTTAATATCTAACTTGTAGGTGTTTGTGTAGAAGCTGCATCAGTGTTTTTTTGAGTTGTTGGCGTTCTACGTTTGCCAATGTTCTTTTTATCTCTGAGTCTTACTTTTACTTTTTCTGTGGTGTCTTTTTTCTTGGTTTCTTTTTTCTTAATGCCTGCGGCTTTTCCAGAGGCTTTGAGTTTTTTAGGGCCTTTATACTTCCCTTCTAATGCTTTGATAGTCCGGCGTTTAAATGATTGTTTTAAGAAACGCTCTATGCCAGACATTAAGTTCCATTCTGTGCTTTTAACCAAGGCAACCGTGACACCGAGCGCATCAACACGACCCGTTCTCCCAATGCGATGAATATAGTTGATGCCATTTCTTGGGACATCAAAGTTGATAACTAAGTTAATGCCTTCTATATCCAAGCCTCTAGCGGCTAAGTCGGTGGCTATCATAATTTTAACTTCACCGTTTTTATACAGTTCCATCATACGATTACGGTCTTTTTGATCCATTTCGCCATGCAATACACCAACACGTAATTTCTGACCACGAAGGGGTCCGCGCAAAGCATCTGCTTGTAATCGGCTATTGGTAAATACCAGCGCTTTGTCATATTGATCATTGAGTAACAACCATGCTAAGAGTTTTTCTTTATGGTCGTTATCATCCGCAACTATGATTTGCTGTTCAATATTACGATGGCCATCATGTAAGGTATTCAGTGCCACTATCTCATGATTAGTGAGAAGTTTGTCGGCCATTTTAATAACGCCAAAATGGGTTAACGTGGCAGAGAATAATAGCGTTTGTCTCTGTTTATTACAGCTATTAGCAATATGTAAGACGTCTTCACTAAAACCCATGTCTAACATGCGATCCGCTTCATCTAAAATGAGGGTTTCAAGATGTGTAAAGTTAGGCGTTTGTTGTTCCATTAACTCCAGTAAACGTCCTGGCGTCGCTATAACGATTTCAGTATTTCTGCGTAACATATTTTGTTGCAGTCTAAAATCATCCCCCCCTGTAATAATGCCAACTCTGAGATCAGTAAATTGGATCAATTGTTGACATTGATTAAAGATTTGTTGGGCAAGTTCACGCGTGGGGGCCAATATTAATGCCCGAGTGCCTATGGTTTTACAAGGCACACTCATGAGGTTCTGTAGCGTGGGTAGTAAGAATGCGGCTGTTTTACCACTGCCTGTTTCAGCACTCACTAATAAATCTTTATATTCTAAAGCCAGAGGTATCGTTTTTTTCTGAACAGGCGTCGGTACATCAAAGCCCATTTTCTTAATAGCTTTTAGTAGTGGCTCAGCTAAGGACAGGTTGATAAAAGAGAGTGGGGTTTCAGGTGAGGTTTCTTGCATGGGCCTTATTGAATGGAGAATTTAGTGCGGACGATAAAAATCAGAATGGGTATTATTATAAGTGTTTTGACTGTATGGCATGATTTAATCTCAGTATATTGCTATTCCGATGATAGATGTTAAGCTTAAAGCGCATTTTTACTTATTTAAGGCCCCATTATGATACCGATTAGAGATACGGCTCCTTGTCATTCAACTCCTTATGTAACATGGACAATTATGTCGATATGTATTGGCATTTTTATCGGTATGAAGTTAATGCCCGATCAGGCCGCTATTACTTTGTTACACCAATACGGGATGGTGCCCGCGCGATATTCAGGCGTGTCAACAGAGTTGCCTTTCGATGGTTATTTGTCCTTTGTGACTAATTTGTTTTTGCATGCGACATGGACTCATCTTTTGGTCAATATGTGGTTTATGTGGATCTTTGGCGATAACATTGAAGATAGAATGGGGGGGTTACGTTTTTTATGCTTTTATTTGATCTGTGGCGTCTTCGCGACCCTCTTACAATGGTATTTTGATCCTACGCTTGAAATTCCTGTTATCGGTGCCTCGGGTGCTATTGCAGGCGTGTTAGCGGCTTATTTCTTTATGTATCCTATGGAACAAGTGATAGTGTTTTTTCCACCCATGCTTTTCAATGTGCCAGCGATTGCTTTTTTAGGGTTATGGGTTTTATGGCAATTACATAATGCAACGACAGCGATAATATTTGGAGACTCTCATATCAATGTAGCATGGTGGGCCCATTTAGGCGGATTTGTTGCCGGAGGTATAATATATCGGCTGTTTCTTAAAAAGAAATATGAAGTTTTTTAATGTCTTTAAGGTATAATTTCACGCTTCAAAAGTAGGCCTATTCGGCAAGATAAATGGGGTCAGTAAGGTTTACTGATATAAAAGCCTCTTACAGTAATTAGGAAATTGAAAGTATTTATGAAAAAAGTTAATGTTGCGTTGGTTAGACTTCTTCAATTTGTAGTGTTTGTATTATTTACATTTTTTGTAATTGCATATTTTGGCGCTATCGTTTTATTGCCACTTGATGCCATTGCTTTACTCATTAAATTGTTAGGTGTTGTTGGCCTACATGGATTTATCGGTGCTCTAGTTGCCATCCCTGTGGTAGGTTATTTATGCTTAATCGTTTATAAAACTCCCGGTTTAAGCAAGATGATCGTTGATAACGGCGTTGAGCTTGTTAAAACAGGCAAAGTAAAAGTAGATGCATTTAATGAAATAATTATGGCGGCAAAAGCATAATCTTTCACTAGACCAAACAAAAAAGGGGCTGTAATCATCGATTACAGCCCCTTTTTTATGTTATCGAATATGGTTATGAAGGATGTTCTAGTCTTTAAATTGCTTATTGATAAAGTGGGCAATATCTTTTATTTCATCTATACAGACTGAATGTTCCATTAAGTAGTCATGCCATTCAATAGCGTAATTAGCGTCATTCAATGTATTAAAAACATTTTTTCCGGATTCAATATTAACAATTGAATCTAGCATTCCATGGGCCATAAAGATCGGTGTGCTTTTAGGTGTTGTCAGTTCATTGATGGTTGGAAAATACGTAGAGAGGGCAACAATCCCGGCTAGATTGTGTTTACTCGTTAGACCTGCATGCAGCGCGATAACGCCACCTTGTGAGAAGCCTGCTAATAATATATTTTCAGCGGGGATGCCCTTTTCTAATTCATTATCAATCAGTGTATGGATTGTGTTTGCAGACTCATGAATGCCATTGATATCCACCTTACGTTCTAGCGTTCTTTCTAATATGTCGTACCAAGCTCTCATTTCGGCCCCCCCATTAATGGTAACGGCTTGAATGGGTGCGTTAGGAAAAATAAAATGTGTGTGATCTTGAACGCTAAGATGTAGTTCAGGCACTAAGCCTTCAAAGTCATGGCCATCCGCACCTAAGCCATGCATCCAAATAATTGAGTATTTATGAGTTGATTTTGGCTTAATTTCAACCGTGCTAAGTGTCGAGTGCATGTAATTTTCCGTGAATTAATGAATAAATAACCAGGCGCATTCGTTAATACTGAATACAATACTTGTTTGTAATAGTATATAGAATTAATCTTGATGTTAATCGAAATTATAGTTAGTTTAAAAGGTCTCTAATCTTTATGTTTCACATTGTTTTATTTGAACCTGAGATACCTGCAAATACAGGGAATATCATTCGCTTATGTGCAAATACTGGCGCACAATTACATCTTATTGGGCCACTGGGTTTTGAGTTAGATGATAAGAAATTAAGACGTGCGGGCTTGGACTATCATGAATGGGTTGCGGTTAAAGTCCATTCTTCTTTCGATGCGTTTCAAGAGGCTGTAAAACCCAATCGGCTTTTTGCATTAACAACTAAAGGCACGCGCATTGTGAGTGAAGTTGAATTTGTAGACGGTGATGCCTTTATATTTGGCCCTGAGACACGAGGTCTTCCAGCACCTATGTTACAAGAGATGGGTGAAGAGCACTGCCTATACTTGCCCATGCAAGCAGCAAGTCGTAGTTTGAATTTATCGAATACCGTGGCTATTGTATTGTATGAAGCTTGGCGACAAGTGGATTTTACGGGTGCTTTTATAAAAAGTGGCTCTATATGATTTATAGTGGGTGGCACTATATAATAAGATAATGAATAGTGAAACTTTATTTAGCATGGCTTTAGGCTTGCATACACCTTGGCAAGTCAAAGACGTGAGCTTTTCTGCCGATGACAAGCACCGTAGTGAACTTCATCTACGTATTGATTTTGTCTCTGGCTCACGCTTCTTGGATGAGAAAGGCAAGCTGTGTCCAATCCACGATACTGTTGAGCGCCAATGGCAACATTTGAGCTTCTTTGAGCACACCTGTTATTTGCATTGTGCGGTCCCCCGCATTACTTGTTCAGATGGTAAAGTCCTTACTGTTGAAGTACCGTGGGCACGTCCGGGCAGTGGCTTTACCTTGTTATTTGAAGCGTTGGCATTAGCCTTGATTGAACGGGAAATGCCGGTTAATCGTGTTGCCGAACTATTAAAAGTTAATCCACAGCGTATCTGGACTATTTTCAATCACTGGATTAGTAAAGCGAGAGCGGCAGATGACCCCAGTGCTCTAACCAAACTGGGAGTCGATGAAACATCGACTAAAAAAGGTCATCATTACGTCACCTTAGGAGTCGATTTGGATACCTCTCGTGTTATCCATGTGACTGAAGGTAAAGGTAAGGCAACATTAAAAAGCATTCAACAACACCTTGAAACTAAGGGCGTTGAGAAAGAACAAGTCAAACAGATCAGCATGGATCTTTCGCCCGCTTTTATAGTCGGTGCTGCGGAGTCATTTCCTGAAGCACAGATTACCTTTGATCGGTTCCATGTCGTTAAGTTATTGAATGAAGCTATGAACCAGGTACGCATGATTGAACGTAAAGAGCATGATGCCTTAAAAGGTCATAAATACACATTCCTGAAGAAGCGCGAGAATTTATCCGACAAGCAAGAGCAATCATTGGCGGAAATGATTACGCTCTATCCCACACTGGGCGAAGCGTACCGCTTAAAAGTATTGTTTAATGATCTCTGGGTTATGCCTAGTAAAGAAGCGGCAGAGGCTTTTCTACTACAATGGTGCTATGAAGTAGAAAATTCCAAAATACCTGCCTTTATCAAATTTACCAAGACGGTCAGAGTCCATTGGTCGGGGATAGTTCACTTCGTCACTTCACGCATCACTAATGGCATTCTCGAAGGTATCAATTGCAAGATTCAACTGGCTAAACGTCGTGCCAGAGGCTATCGCAATATTAATAATTTCATCAATATGATTTATTTTCTTTGCGGTAAATTAAAATTCGATTACCCACTCTATTTCACATAGAGCCTAAAAAGTAAGTCTGCATAGTTAGCTTCTTTTATGTCGGCCTTTATCAAGTCATCCTATAAAAGTGCGTGGTGGTTAAAGAATCCGCATTTGCAAACTATTTATCCCTATCTGTTTAGAAAAACTGCGCTAAAGTCCTCTTTATACAGAGAGCGTTTAATAACACCGGATAATGATTTTATTGATATCGATTGGCTGGGTGAGGAGCATCAACCGCTGATTATCTTATTGCATGGCTTAACGGGTAGTTCTCAATCAACTTATATAAGCGGCTTACGAGCGCAATTGTTATTGGATGGATTCCGAACGGTTACATTAAATTTTAGAGGCTGTAGTGGTGAGTTGAATCATTCTGCAAGGTGTTATCATTCAGGTGAAACGGAAGACATCGGTTTTTTATATCAAACGATACGTGCACGGGAGCCTGATACACCGGTTGCTATGGTGGGGTTTTCTTTGGGAGGTAATGTTTTATTAAAATGGTTGGGTGAATCAAAAGAGGAAGTGTCTTTATTCGCCGCTGTGGCCGTCTCAGTGCCCTTAGTCTTAAGTATTTGTGCATCAACTTTAGATAAAGGGTTTTCCAAGTTGTATCGCTATAAATTGTTGGGTGAATTGAAGGGCTATCTTAACGCAAAAAAACGTTATTTAGAGCAGTTGGGTCGTGTGGATGAGGTAAATAAAATTGCTGAGCTGGGAGATGTCGCACATATAAAGTCATTCTGGCAATATGATGATCAAGTTGTGGCAAGATTACATGACTTTAAAGATGTACATGATTACTATCAACGATCGAGTTCTCAGCAGTTTTTAAAATCCATTTCAGTACCTACCTTAGTCATACAGGCTATAGACGACCCTTTTATGACGCCAGAAGTATTGCCTACCCAAGATCACTTATCACCGTGTGTGCAGGTTGAAGTGACTGAAGGAGGTGGGCATGTGGGGTTTATTAGTGGCGGAATGCCATTCAAGCCAGAGTATTGGTTAGAACGGCGTATTCCTGAGTTTATAAAACAGTTTATTTAGCCTGGAGGCCAGGTCATTTGACGGCCGGCGAGTAAGTGTAAATGAAGGTGATAAACTTCTTGGCCGCCTTTAGGGTTGCAGTTAAATAGGGTTCTATAACCATCTTCTGCAAGACCTTCTGTTTTAGCCAGTTTTGCAGCTGTTTGAATTAAATGTCCGGCAAGTTCGGTATTATCAAGATCATTTAACGTCTTAATATGCTGTTTAGGGATGATTAAAATATGTACGGGTGCTTGCGGGTTAATGTCTCTAAAAGCAAGTACGGATTCATCTTCATAAACTACGTCGGGTTTAATGTCACCCGCGACCATTTTGCAGAATAGGCAATTATTCATCAGTATTTCTCAGAGTAATCTGCGTCCTTTAAACGCATGTGAAAGCGTTCCACTGTCGATAAATTCAAGTTCTCCTCCCATCGGTACGCCATGCGCTAATCGACTGGCATTCACTTGATATTTTCTGGCGATCTCACTAATAAAGTAAGCCGTTGCCTCACCTTCGACAGTTGAATTGGTGGCTAGGATAATTTCTTGAATGTCGCCTTTAGCTAGACGCTCTTCAAGTATGTTTAATCCAAGTTCATTTGGGCCAATACCATCTAGTGGCGATAACTTACCGTGTAGAATGAAATAATAGCCTTTAAATGCAGTCGCTTGGTCAACGATCCAAGCATCTGCAGGGTTTTCTACAATACAAAGCAAAGCACTGTTTCGTGAGGTATCTTCACAAATTTCACACACTGCGTGTTCAGTTAAGGTGCGGCAATGCTGGCAATGATCGATATTTTTTAATGCGGTGAGTAATGTTTCTGCGAGTAGTTTCGCCCCATTTCTGTCGCGTTGTAGCATGTAAAAGGCAATGCGTTGAGCCGATTTGGGCCCAACACCGGGGAGGCAACAAAAGTTTTGTATTAACTGCCCTAATAAGCCTTTTTTGATCATATTAGAAAGGGAGTTTGAAACCGGGAGGTAATGGGATGCCTGATGTGATATCAGACATTTTTTCTTTCTTCATTTTGCTGACTTTATTAACGGCATCATTGATGGCTGCAGCTATCAAATCTTCTAGCATATCTTTATCATCTAAGAGACTAGGGTCGATTGTGACTTTTCTAGCTTCACGTTTCCCACTCATTATAATGGAAACTAATCCACCGCCCGATTCACCTTGTACTTGCATTAATGCTAGTTCGTCTTGGACGTTTTTTAGGTCTTCTTGCATTTTTTGTGCTTGTTGCATTAAGTTGCCTAAAGCATTTTTCATTGGGTTTCCTCTTTCGTTTTTACGGGTTCAATGGTGCCAGGTAATATTCGAGCATCAAATTGATTTTTTAAATTTAAAATATTGGGGTCTGCGTTAATGGTATCAACAGACGCCTGCTGTAGGTTTTCGCGTTCTTTTATTATTTGAACAGCCGGTGTTTCAATCGTGTTTTTTGTCGATTTAACAGTGAGTTTTAATTGGGCTGATCCAGTGTATATACGTAAGGCTGCTTGTAATGATTCTTGAGCTTTAGTGCTCACAATGTGATTCGGATTGATGATCAAGTTACAGCTAGTGTCATCAAGTGATTCAAGTGCACAATGACTGGCGAATTCTTTGGTCAAGCCGACTAGTTTCATAGCTGATATCATGGATAACCATGAGGTATCTTTAAATTCGGGCGTGTTTTTTATCCCTGGCTGAATTTTTTCTACCGGAGACGTTGTATCAACTTCAGGCGGCTTTGGCGTGATTACAGGTACAGTTTGTTTTGGGGTGTTCGGTGTTTTTACTGGGGGAGTGCTAACGTGTTTCTGAGTTAATCTAGCGGGTTTGAATGTTAGCATTCGTAACAACACCATTTCGAATCCACTGCGTGGATCGGGCGCTAAGTTGAGGTCTTTTTGCCCCATTAAGCCAATTTGGTAAAACAGTTGTATATCTTCGGGGGATAATTGGGTCGCTAGTGTGTTGATAATTTCACTGTCAAAGTTTTCGTCTGTAAACCCTGGGATATGTTGAGTCAATGCGGTACGGTGTAGTACTTGTAATAGTTGCTGTAAGACATCGCCAAAATTAGGTGTTAAATCATCAATTTCTGCGATTTTATTTAGAATGGCTGCTGCATCATTATTCGCTAGGGCAAGTAAAATATCATCAATAGGTTGTAAAGCAACGGTGCCCAACATGGTACTAACATCACTTGATTGAACCTTGCCGTTGCCATACACGATCGCTTGATCTAATAGGCTTAAGCCGTCACGCATACTTCCATCTGCAGCGCGAGATAAAGATTTTAACGCGGCTGGCTCGAATGCTATCTTTTCTTGATCGAGAATGAACGCCATCTGAGAAAAAATCTGACTGGGCGAAAGCTGTTTTAAATTGAATTGTAAGCAGCGAGATAATACGGTAACAGGGATTTTTTGAGGATCTGTTGTCGCTAATAAGAATTTAACGTGAGTAGGGGGTTCTTCTAACGTTTTTAATAAGGCATTAAAACTGTGGCCAGAAAGCATGTGAACTTCGTCGATAATATAGACTTTATAACGACCTTGGTTCGGTGCATATTGGGCGTTATCTAATAAATCACGGGTGTCTTCTACTTTTGTGCGTGAAGCAGCATCAACCTCAATAAGATCTAAGTATCGGCCTTCATTTATCTCCAGGCAAGATGTGCATTTATCACAGGGGTCATTATCTTGAAGATTTTCGCAATTGATGGCTTTGGCGAGTATTCTTGCGAGCGTGGTTTTGCCGACGCCGCGTGTTCCAGTAAATAAATAGGCGTGATGAAGTCGATTATGTTGCAATGCGTTAAGTAACGATTGGACAACATGTTCTTGACCGACGACTTCTTTGAAATTATGAGGGCGCCATTTTCTGGCGAGAACCTGGTAATTCATTGCAGGCTCGAATAGTTTAAGTTGCTTGATTGGGCGGTAACCGAATCAGCCACATCCCGGCACACGAATCTGCTGCTACCGTTGCTTCCTTCCGGACCTGGCGGGGTTTACAGCGTATCGTTGCGAGAGGACCAACTCGATCACCATTATGTTTTAGCATCATCAGCTAAAAAACAATATTATCGTTTAAACCCAAGATTATTACAAGCTAAAGCTTAGCCTTTTACTCGGGTAATTTTCATTACGATCGACAACTCTTTTAAACGGCGCATTACTTTTGCTAAATGGCCACGATCGTTAACGGTTAATGTTATTAAATCCACACAAACACGATCATCTTGATCTACGACCGTTACATTTTCAATATTTGAACCATGATTTGAAATCGTAGAAGCAATAGTGGCCAAAGCGCCCCGTTGATTTAATATTTCGATGCGAATCTCAGTTGGGAAATCTCCCGTAACATCTTTAGACCATTCAACATCTAACCAGTTAGTATGTTTTTTACGAATCACAGAGTGATTTCGACACTCATGATGATGCACCACAATACCTTTGCCGGGATTGAAGTAACCAATAATAGCGTCACCAGGAATAGGGCGGCAACATTTAGCCAGTGTGATCACCATTCCCTCTGTTCCTTTAATGATTAAAGGTGAGTGTGAAGAGTTTTTAGTGTCATCAAGTTTGGTGTTGGCATTAATATCAGATTGCGTAAGTCTTTTCGCAATTAAAAAAGGCATTTTGTTCCCTAAGCCGATATCCTCTAGTAAATCGTCTAGGGCAGTCATCTCCATTACTTTTAGTAAAGTTTGAATTCTAGATTCATCGATACTTTCTAAATTCTCATGCAAGTTATGTAGTTCTTTTTCTAATAGGTGTCTACCTAAGTTAATGGCTTCTTGCTGTTTGAAATGTTTCAGGTGGTTACGGATGCTCGAACGTGCTTTAACAGTGGTTACATAATTCAACCATAGCGCATTAGGTCTTGCCCACGAAGCGGTGATGATTTCTACCGTCATGCCGTTTTCTAACTTGGTTTGCAAGGGGACGAGTTGTTTATCAATACGTGCAGAAACACAGGCGTTACCAATATCAGTGTGCACAGCATAAGCAAAATCAATAATCGTAGCCCCACGCGGTATTTTGATGATGCTACCTTTCGGTGTAAATACAAAAACTTCTTGGGGAAATAGATCGATCTTTAAATTATCAATAAACTCTAGTGAGTCGCCTGCGGTCTTTTGTATCTCAAGTAAATCTCTTAGCCATTCATTAGCGCGCGCTTGAAATTTTTCTGTTTTATCTTCATCTGATTTATAAAGCCAATGCGCAGCAATGCCTGACTCGGCCATACGATGCATTTCATGCGTTCTAATTTGAATTTCAATCGGAGACCCGTAAGGGCCTATGACGATAGTGTGCAAAGATTGATAACCGTTGGCTTTGGGCAGCGCAATGTAATCTTTAAAGCGTCCAGGAATGGGTTTGTACAGATTGTGTATGACACCGAGCGCACGGTAACAGGTATCTACATTGTCACAAAAAATACGAAAAGCATACAGGTCGAAAATAGCCGATAGGGATAGTTTCTTTTGAACCATCTTTTGATAGATGCTGTAAATATTTTTTTCTCTACCCGATACCTCATAGTGCAATGAAGCTTGTTCCATACGATTTTTAATCGTATCTTCTATGGTATCAATGACTTTACTGCGATTGCCGCGGGATTTTTTTATGGCATGGGATAATACTTTGTGCCGAATAGGGTACATTGCTTGAAAACTGAGCTCTTCGAGTTTATGTCGAATTTTGCTCATGCCTAGGCGGTTCGCGATAGGTGCGTATATATCTAATGTTTCACGAGCGATACGGCGTTTTTTTTCAGCAGGCATGACCCCGAGGGTTTGCATGTTATGCAAACGATCCGCTAATTTCACTAAAATTACACGTAGGTCTTTACCCATAGCCAAAAACATCTTACGAACGTTTTCAGCTTGAGTTTCTGCTCTTGACTGTGATCTACCATCGATTTTAGTTAATTTAGTCACGCCATCGACTAAATCAGCTACTTCTTGGCTAAACATTTTAGCCAGTTCTTTTTTGGTAATGGGGGTGTCTTCAATAACATCATGTAATATGGCTGCCATGATGCCACTGGCATCCATGTGCATTTCTGCCAATATGATAGCTACTGAAATAGGGTGGCAAATATAGGCTTCGCCACTTTTACGGAATTGACCTGAGTGTGCGTCTGCGCCTAACTCATAAGCGCGAACGCAATCTTTGATTTGGTCTGCATCTAGATAGCCAGACAAGATGGAACATAATTTGTGTATCAGTTCATCTTGGGGTCGAAATGTAATAACTTCGTCGGCTATTTTCGACATAGGCAGTGATTATTTAGAACATTGCGTTATGGTCGTGCGATTCACCAACACGATGAAGAAGTGCTATGTTTTCAACTGTAACGTGGCCCGCGGCAATTTCACGTAAAGCCACTACTGTATCTTTGTCTTTTCCTCTAGGTACAAATTCAGTTGCACCATGACTTAATTGACGCGCTCTTGTGCTTGCCAATAAAACCAATTTGAAACGGTTTTCTACATTTTCTAAACAATCTTCAATTGTAACTCTAGCCATTATTAAACCTAAAATAAGTAAAAAGCATTCAGCCTGATGGATCAGACTGATAGTAAATCTAACATACAGGGTACAAGTTATAGCGCATAAGGTCAAGGTTCAGAAATTATGCGCTATGAGATGTTTTAGCCTCTAGTCTTTAATATAGCTACGGCAGGAAGTTCTTTGCCTTCTAAGAATTCTAAAAAGGCACCACCACCTGTCGATGTATAAGAAACATCATCATTAATGCCGTATTTGTCGATAGCCGCTAAAGTATCGCCACCTCCCGCAATTGAAAATGCACTGCTTTCAGCGATGGCTTTTGATAATGATTGTGTGCCATGACTGAATTGATCAATTTCAAAAACGCCAACAGGACCATTCCAAACAATAGTGCCAGCAGATTTTAAGATTTCTGCATATAAATTTGCTGTATCAGGACCGATATCTAAAATTAAATCATCTGCTTCTACATCAGCTACTTTTTTGATAGTGGCTTCAGCTGTTTCTGAGAATTCTTTAGCACAAACTACATCAACTGGAATAGGGATGTCAGAACCCGCTTTTTTTGCAGCAGCAATAAGTTCTTTGGCTTCATCTATTAAATCGGCTTCATAAAGTGATTTACCTACTGGATAACCAGCCGCTGCAATAAATGTATTTGCAATACCGCCACCCACAATCAGTTGGTCTACTTTTTCTGAAAGTGATTTTAAGACAGTTAATTTTGTTGAAACTTTAGAACCGCCAACAATAGCCACTAAGGGTTTAGTGGGTGTTTCAAGTGCTTTACCTAATGCATCTAGCTCATTGCCTAAAAGAGGGCCTGCGCAAGCAATGGGGGCATATTTAGCAACGCTATGTGTAGAGGCTTGTGCTCTGTGAGCAGTACCAAAAGCATCCATAACAAATACGTCACAGAGGGCCGCCATTTTTTTACCCAGTTCATCGTTGTTTTTTTCTTCACCTAGGTTAAAACGAACGTTTTCACAAAGAACGACTTCACCTGGAGCAATTGTAATTCCATTAATCCAATCTTTTTCTAAACGAACGGGTTTACCTAATAAACTGGCTAAACGCTCAGCAACGGGCTTTAGAGAAGATTCGTCGTCATATTGGCCTTCTACTGGACGGCCAAGGTGTGAGAGTAATATAACAGCAGCGCCTTTTGCTAAGGCTTGTTCAATAGTAGGAACACTTGCCTGAATACGTATATCACTGGTCACTTGACCATTTTTTACAGGCACGTTTAAATCTTGACGGATTAATACTCTTTTACCAGTTAAATCAAGATCTACCATTCGTTTAATTGACATATTTTTACTCTCTGTTGGGTTTGTTAATAAAGTTGTATTGATGAGTTTAGTTGGGCTCTGAGTCTTTTTTCCATTTGATAGAGCAACCAATGCTAGGTATTTGATCTTTTGGTCCCTGTCCTGTTTCTGCGACTAATTTCATCGCTTCGAAAAGCTCACGAGGACTATCAGTGATGTCTATATTCCTACCAGTTGCATCGAGTCTGCCTCTGTACTGTAATTCGAACAGGTTGTTATAGCCGAAAAAATCAGGCGTGCAGATGGCGCCATACTCATGCGCAACCGCTTGTGTGTCATCTAGTAAATAAGGGAAGCTGTAATTATTAGCGGCGCTGATTATTTGCATGTTCTCAAAAGAGTCATCGGGATATTCGATAGTATCATTGGGCATAATAGCCACCGTATTGACTCCCAATTGTTTTAATTCATACGTATCTCTTACGAGTCGGTTTTGTACCGCTTTAACATAGGGGCAGTGATTAGATATAAACATCACTAATAATCCTTTCTCTCCCATGCAGTCTTGTAACGTCCACACACGGTTATCAACACCTAATAATTTAAAGTCTATGGCTTTTATTCCAAAATCACAAGCGGGTGTAGTTAATGCAACCATTGCTTTGCCTATTGTTGAGTTGGGTTATTTAAAATTAGTTATGGACAGAATCTAAGTAGTTTTGCGCTTGCATTTCTATCAGTCTTGATACGGTACGTCTAAACTCAAAAGCCCCATCACCATCAAGGTAAAGATCTTCTGCTGGACTGTCCGCAGTACAGATCAATTTTACATTATGTTCATACAGCGCATCAATTAAAGTCATAAAACGTTTCGATTCATTACGTTTTTCAGAGGATAACTTAGGAATGTTAGCCATAATTACAACATTAAAGAGTTGGGCAATGAGATGGTAGTCATGGCTACCAAGCGGTTGTTCGCAGAGTTCGTTGAAACTAGTGAGTAAAATGTCTTGATAAGCCGATGTGAGGGAAAGGGTGCGACCTAAAACTTCAACTGAATAAGGGGTTATGGGTGCCTTTTCGGTGAGTTGATCATAGGTGGTCTTAATAAACTGATCGGCACTATCGCCCAGTGGATAATAGAAAACTTGTTGTGCCGACTTTAAATACGATAATCGGTAATCAGTATGGGTGTCTAGCGCTACAATTGTGGCGTTATTGAGCAGTAATTTTGTGAATATTAAGAATTGTTCTTTTTGTATGCCACCTCTATAAAGATCGTTTGGGTGTCTATTAGAGGTCACGACAAGTGTTAAGTTGCGTTCGAATAGTTTGGTAAATAATCGTTCCAGAAGCATAGCATCTGCAATATCCGTTACATAGAATTCATCGATACAAATTAAGATAAACTCGGAACTTAATTTCTTAGCATAGGCGGCGATCATTTCAGTCTTGTTAAGTTTAGTGAACTCATGGCTAAAAGCATGTAAATCACACATAAACTGACTATAGTGATAGCGTTTTTTCTTTGGAGTGGGACAGTTCTCGTAAAATAATTGCATTAACATGGATTTCCCACGTCCTACATCACCATAAATATATAAGCTTTTTTGTTTAGGGGGGTGTGCGTTGATCTTATGCAGCAATGGCATATGAAGATATTCAACGCATAAAGCAATATTATCAAGGGTGATTTGTAACGCTTTTAATAGTTCAACTTGTGCATTATCGATGTGTATGCGCTTTTCATCAGTCCATTTAAGATAGATATTTTGTAATAAATGTGTTTTGCTAGAAGTGTCGCTTTGACTCACTTTTTGAAAATATCTTTTCAGCATAGCGTTAGATTGGAGGAATCGATGACTAAGACTAGCATTAATTCTCCCGATAGGGCTATATCAAATTGTGCCAAATATAGAACATTCTGATTTTAAATTAAAAAATCCTTTGTAAAGGGTGTCGATTAATTTAAGGTGCTTAGTAATGGCCACAACACAGGTCCTCGGATGAATATTTTTATCTTTAATGTGGTAAAATCCTCAACTTTTAAACTTTATTGGCTTCATTTATTACATGATTAAACAGCGAACTTTAAAAAATACGATACGAGCCACTGGAGTAGGTCTTCATACTGGAGAAAAAGTATATTTAACAATACAGCCTGCTGAAGTGAATTCTGGGATTATATTTCGTCGAGTTGATCTAGCCGAGCCAGTAACTATTAAAGCAACTCCATTGAATGTGGGAGAGACTGTTCTCTCAACAACCTTAGTTTCGGGTGATGTAAAAATATCGACCATTGAGCATTTATTATCTGCTTTTGCTGGTTTAGGTATTGATAACGCCATTATTGATGTCAGTGCTGCAGAAGTGCCTATTATGGATGGCAGTGCAGGCCCATTTGTTTTCTTATTACAATCTGCGGGCGTTGAAGAGCAAGACTGCCCAAAACAATATATTCGTATCAAACGTCCTATCAGAGTTCAAAATGGTGATAAATGGGCAGAATTCGAACCCTTTGACGGTTTTAAAGTAACCTTTACGATTGATTTTGAACATCCAGCATTTGAAGATCATTTAAAAACGGCTACCATGGACTTTTCTTCAACTACTTTTGTTAAAGAAGTCAGTCGCGCAAGAACATTTGGCTTTATGAAAGATATCGACATGCTAAGAGAAAACAATCTGGCCTTAGGTGGCAGTTTGGATAATGCAATTGTTGTTGATGAAGATAAAGTTTTAAATGAAGATGGTTTACGTTGCGCTGATGAGTTTGTAAAACATAAGATTCTTGATGCGATCGGTGATCTTTATTTGTTAGGACACAGCTTGATTGGTCAATTTACGGGTTATAAATCAGGACACGGTTTAAACAATAAACTACTGCGTGCGTTATTAGAAGATAAGGACGCGTGGGAAATGGTTTCATTTTCTTCAGAAGAAGAAGCGCCCATTTCTTTTATGCGCTCTGCTGAAGCACCAAGGTTACCTGAATAATTTAGTATTTATGTTTTGATGCACTGGAAAGCTTTTCCAGTGTATTGCTTAGCTTTTGCAACGAGCGTCTTAGTTGCATATCATCAATAGCCATACTGTCGACTTGTAGGGATTTTATTTTCTCAGTTGATGGTAATTGCGGCTTTCTAATATTCAAAACGCTGTTTCTGGCAGGGGCTGTAATCAACTTAGTTTGCATCGTTTCTATGCGAGTTCTGGTGTGTTGATTGATAGCCGACAAAATCATGTTTTCATAAAAACGTAACTGGGATGCCCAGCTTGCTGAATCGGTATAGATTAAAAGTTTCTTTTCTTTTATGACACAGTGACGTGCTTGATCAGTTAGGCCAGCGGGTAACACTTCTTTAATCGCTGTTAACAGTTGTTGTTGGTTATTAATTTGCTGGTAATAAAAGGTCATCATCTTATTGGAATAAGACAGTGAGTTTTTAAAAGGAAGAGGGATTTGGGCCATGCCGATGGATATTGGGTTTCAATAATAATTGAATTTATATAGGATGGCGTGAGTAGTTTTAATCCCTACCCACGCTCACAGCCATGTCAATTAGACAGTTTCTACTGTATCTGCTTTCTTTTGATAGTTGGCAAGTTGATTAAAGTTGAGGTATCGATAAGAATCAGCTGCTGAACTACTGATTTGTTCTGCGTAGACCTTGTATTCCTCAACAGTCGGTATTTTACCTAATAGTGAACACACCGCAGCAAGCTCAGCAGATGATAAATACACATTAGCACCATTACCTAAACGGTTAGGGAAGTTACGAGTTGATGTAGAAACGACCGTAGTATTTTCACCTACACGTGCTTGGTTCCCCATACATAATGAACAACCCGGCATTTCCATACGAGCACCCGCTTTACCAAAAGTACTGTAATAGCCTTCTTCAGTTAATTGAGTTTGATCCATCTTTGTCGGTGGTGCTACCCATAAACGCGTGGGTAATTCACCTTTTTGTTGCTCAAGTAACTTACCTGCCGCGCGGAAGTGACCAATATTGGTCATACATGAACCTAAGAATACCTCATCAATCTTAGTGCCCGCGACTTCAGATAATGGCTTAATATCATCAGGATCATTAGGGCAAGCGAGGAGGGGTTCTGTAATTTCGTTCATATTGATTTCAATAATCTCGAAATATTCGGCATCTGCATCGGGCTCAAGAAGTACAGGATTTGCTAACCACTCTTCCATACTATTGATACGACGTTTTAGCGTACGCTCATCACCATAACCTTCAGCGATCATCCATTTAAGCAGAGTCATATTTGAGTTTAGGTACTCACGAATCGGCGCTTCATTTAAACGGATAGTACAACCCCCAGCAGAACGTTCTGCAGAAGCATCTGATAATTCAAACGCTTGTTCAACTTTTAAATCAGGTAAGCCTTCAATCTCAAGGATACGACCGGAGAAGACGTTTTTCTTACCTTTTTTATCAATGGTTAATAGACCGCGTTTAATAGCTGCATAAGGAATGGCATTAACCATATCTCTTAGCGTAATACCCGGTTGCATTTCTCCGGTAAAACGCACTAAAACAGATTCAGGCATATCCAGTGGCATAACGCCGGTTGCAGCGGCAAAAGCCACTAAACCTGATCCAGCAGGGAATGAAATACCTAAAGGAAAACGGGTATGCGAGTCACCGCCTGTCCCGACAGTATCAGGTAAAAGCATGCGATTTAACCAAGAATGAATAATGCCATCACCTGGACGTAATGAAACACCACCACGATTCATAATGAAGTCAGGCAAGGTGTGTTGCATGGTGACATCAACAGGTTTTGGATAAGCCGCGGTATGACAGAATGATTGCATCACTAGGTCAGCAGAAAAACCTAAACAAGCCAAATCTTTCAATTCGTCTCGTGTCATGGGGCCTGTCGTATCTTGTGAGCCAACGGTAGTCATGTAAGGTTCACAATACGTATTAGGACGTACACCTTTAACACCGCAGGCTTTACCCACAATTTTTTGAGCCAAAGTAAAACCTTTAGTGGTCTCTGCTTCTGAGCTTGGTCTTAAGAACACATCAGATGCATCTAAGCCTAATGATTTTCTTGCTCTATCTGTTAAACCACGGCCAATAATTAACGGGATACGGCCACCTGCGCGTACTTCATCAAGAATAATGTCGGTCTTTAAAGCAAAGTTACAAACCACTTCATCGGAATCATGACGTTTAATGACCCCTTCGTAAACGTAGATGTCAATCACATCGCCCATGGCTAAGTTAGTCACGTCACATTCAAAGGGTAATGCGCCAGAGTCTTCCATAGTATTAAAGAAGATCGGGGCAATTTTGCCACCGATACACACACCGCCATCCCGTTTATTAGGGATAAAAGGAATATCGTCACCGATGTACCATAATACAGAGTTAGTAGCTGATTTACGCGAAGAACCCGTACCTACAACATCGCCTACATAAGCAACGGGGAAACCTTTTGTTTGAAGTTCTTCAATTTGTTGTTCTGCATTAGTAATACCTTCTCTTGGTATTTTTAACATCGCTTTAGCGTGCAGAGGAATATCAGGTCTTGACCATGCATCGGGAGCAGGGGATAAATCGTCAGTATTCGTTTCCCCAGTTACTTTAAAGACTGTAACCGTTGTTTTATCAGCAACCGGTGGTTTGCGTGTAAACCATTCAGCATCCGCCCATGATTGAATCACTTTTTTGGCAGCCTCGTTACCTGCAAGTGCTTTTGCTTCAACATCATGGAAAGCATCAAAAATAAGTAAAGTGTGTGATAAACCTTTAACAGCGATAGGCGCCAAGGTAGGATGGTTTAATAAATCGATCAGAGGGGTAATGTTATAACCACCGAGCATTGTGCCTAATAACTCTGTGGCATCTTCAGCTGTTAAAATAGGTGAAAAAGTTTCACCCTTTGCGAGAGCGGTTAAAAAACTGGCTTTAACATAAGCGGCTTCGTCTACACCGGCAGGAACACGGTTTGCTAATAGATCAAGAATAAATTCTTCTTCACCTTGAGGTGGGTTTTTAATCAATTCAACTAAAGCAGTGGTTTGTTCAGCATCAAGTGGTTTAGGCACAACACCTTCGCAAGCGCGTTCTTCAACATGTTGGCGGTACTGTTTTAGCATAATTGGCTCCTAGTAGAGTTTTTTAAAAAATTTACAGGTTAACAACACAAGCCAAAGAAATAGTGTCATTGGGTTGTGCCCTGATTTAAAGCTTGATTAGTTGAGGGTAAAATAATCAAACTATAATTAATATGAAGTCACCTCGGGGTATAAAGATTAAAACAGAGAATGCTTTTCAAAACGCATTGACCTAGATAATAACATTGCTGGCATCATTATCAACAAAAAATGCACAAAAACCTATGTTCTAGGTCATTGTGAGGTTAATAAGATCATAAGCACACATGAGGAGAGTTTAATAATGAACAAATGCCAGGTTTGTGGCGCAGAACACGACCCAAAAGAAATACGCTGCGCTGATTGTGGAACGTTTTATCCCACTTTAGCGGAGTTACTAGCGGCTGAAGAAATGTATGAAGAACAGCAAACCTTTAAAGGTTTTCTTAAAAGGATATTGGGTGCAGAAAGTGTAAAGCAGGGGGTGTGTAACGAGTTTAAGCTGTTTAAGGCTGGATTATCTAATACAGCCTTATTTACGCTTTATGTGATTGCGGCGTTTATCTTTGCATTACTGATTACAGTGATTTAGCCTTTGCCGCGGGTACGTGATTTATCTTTAGACGATTCTAAGGTTTCAAAGCGCTTTTCAATAAACTGGATGATCATTTCTGCGATGTCTTTCTGACTAGCGGTTTCAATACCTTTTAAGCCCGGTGAAGAATTAACTTCCATAATGACTGGACCGTGATTAGAACGCAGCATATCAACGCCACACACATTTAAGCCCATTATTTTTGCTGCCCGCACAGCCGTTGATCTTTCTTCAGGTGTTAAACGGATAAGTTCTGCAGAGCCGCCACGATGAAGATTAGATCTAAACTCGCCATCTTCAGCTTGTCTTTTCATAGAAGCGACCACTTTATCACCGACCACGAAACAGCGAATATCACTACCACCCGCTTCTTTAATGAACTCTTGCACCATGATGTTGGCATTAAGCCCCATAAACGCTTGAATAACACTTTCTGCCGCATTATGCGTTTCTGCTAATACCACGCCAATACCTTGGGTGCCTTGCAATAATTTAATCACTAAGGGTGCACCGCCCACTTGTGAGATTAAATCTTCAATGTCATCAGGATTGTTGGCAAAGCCAGTGACCGGTAAGCCTATGCCTTTTCTAGCAAGTAACTGCATAGAACGTAATTTATCACGCGATCTTGATATAGCGACTGATTCATTAAGCGGAAAGACATTCATCATCTCGAATTGTCTTAGAACCGCCGTACCGTAAAAAGTCACAGAAGCACCGATACGGGGGATAACCGCATCAAATCCCGTTAAGTCTTCGCCTCGGTAATGAATGGACGGATTGTGCGAGGTTATGTTCATATAACAACGCAACACATCCAATACTCTGACCTCGTGGCCTCGAGCCTCTGCCGCTTCGACAAGACGGGCAGTTGAGTAGAGTTTAGAATTACGCGATAAAATAGCAATTTTCATGATTTACAGACGATAACTTAAGATAAGGTATATTTTGGCATGAAAAATAAATACAAGCACACTAAATACCCTAATTCTTTGTAAAAAAATTATTGAGTAGGTAACGATTATAAAGGGGTGGCGAGAATATGAGTGTTAAAGTTTCATTAAACATGGTCTACAAAGTCTTTTAAAGAGCGATAAAATATGCCTGAATTACCCGAAGTAGAAACCACCTGTAGAGGGATTGCGCCTCATATTAAAGACCAAACGTTTAAGAAAGTTATTATTCGCCAAGGCAGTCTGCGATGGCCAGTGCCCCAGACATTGGTCGATAAACTTCCCGGATTAACAGTTTTGTCTGTTACCAGACGAGCTAAGTACATTTTAATTAAAACGGCTGAAGGCACCTTGATTATTCATTTGGGTATGTCAGGGAGTTTGCGCATTATTATGGATGGCCAAGCGCCTAAAAAACATGATCATATTGATTTTGTCTTTAGAGATGATCTGTTATTACGCTTTAATGACCAGCGGCGCTTTGGTGCGGTGTTATGGACGACTGAAGCGATTGATGAGCATCTATTGATAAAAGATTTAGGCCCCGAGCCTTTACTAGATGACTTTAATGCGCAATTGCTCTTAAAACGGGCAAAGCATCGTAAAGTGCCTGTTAAATCATTCATTATGGATAGTCATGTCGTCGTGGGTGTCGGAAACATTTATGCCAATGAAGCCTTGTTTATGGCGGGGATTCATCCAGAACGACACGCGGGCACGATCACTTTAGCGGAATACGAAACACTGGTTAATGCCATTAAACTTATATTAAAACGTGCTATTGAACAAGGGGGTACGACCTTACGTGATTTTGTAAATGAAGCGGGTAAGCCCGGTTATTTTAAACAGCAATTACAAGTCTATGGCCGAAAGAATCAAGCGTGTTTAACGTGTAACCATCTTTTGACAGAGGTGAGGCTATCTAACCGATCCACGGTTTTTTGTGCCGTTTGTCAAAAATAATAAAGTCTATAAAACAACATAATTAAGTCACTTAGGTTGCATTGTTGCTGTTTCAACCTATAATACACGTCTGCTTTCAGGTTCCATTGGACAGTTAAATCTAATGGTTAAACGGGAAGTCGGTAAGGTTAACACCAAATCCGACGCTGCCCCCGCAACGGTATATAAGTAAAGGATCATCGTTACGCCACTGTGTTAAAACATGGGAAGGTGATGATTCAGGTTAACACCACTTATAAGCCCGGAGACCGGCCCGTCAGCATATTCGCAACAGCGGAGGGCTGTCTTGTGGAGTGAATGCGCGCGATCGTGCGCTTCATCTTTTTAGTGTCCTCTGTTGTTATATTTAACCTCTATGCGCGGGCGGCGCAGTGGACACTATGCAAAAATATATAATCAGCACCCTATTGCTTGTGAGTTTTAGTACCCAATTACAAGCGCAAAATAACACCTCCGATACAGCTTTAGAACTACCTAATATGGTGGTGACAGCCACTCGTACCGAGATTGATCCAAAAGAATTATCCGCAGCCACTACGGTTTACACCCGTAAAGATATTGAACGGTTACAGGTAAAAACGGTTCCCGAATTAATCAACGGAACCAGCGGTGTCGATATGATTCAAAATGGTGGTTATGGACAGTCAACTTCAACGTTTATCCGGGGTACCAATTCAACAGATTTATTGGTGTTAATTGATGGGATAAGAATAGGGGCGGTATCTTCGGGTACTTCAGCTTTTGAATTTATACCCATCGATCAAATAGAAAGAGTAGAGATTGTTAAAGGCCCACAGTCCAGTTTATATGGTTCTGAAGCACTGGGTGGGGTCATTCATATTTTTACTCGTAAAGGCGGTGAGACAGAAAAGCCCCATATTAACTTGGATACGGGCGGTGGATCTTATGACACTGCGAAAGGATCGGGTACGGTCAGTGGTAAATTTGGAAACAGTTGGTATAACGTAGGCGCTTCTCATATTGGTAGCGCGGGGTTTAATGCGACCGCACCTGCAAACATGTCTTATACGGCAACTAATGATGGCTATTCAAATACGGGTATAAACTCACATATCGGCCATTATTTTGACAATAAAGCAGAAGTAGAAGCATCCTTTATAAGATCAGAAGGGGTCAACAACTATAACGGTTGGAATGGTAATGGTAACGCTGGCATTAAAGGACAGTTCGTTAATCAGGCTGTGAGTGGTTCTGGCAGTATGTATGTGATGGATAATTGGCGCTCTTCGTTACGATTGGGTCAAAGCATTGATAACAGGAGTGATGTCTATAATGGCTATTTTAATACTTCGCGATGGAGCACTAGCTGGCTTAATGATGTAACTATTACGTCTGATCATAAGCTAACAGTTGGTGCAGATTATCATTTAGATGAGCTGGACAGTAATACCTCTTTTACTAAACATTCGCGTTATGATGCTGGCCTATTTACCGAATTACACAGCCAATTATTTAAAGATCATTTTATTACGGCAACCTTGCGTGGTGATAATAATCAGACCTTCGGTAATTTTTTAACCGGCAATATAGGTACAAAATATAACTGGGCCCATGGAATTGGATTGTTAGCTAATTTTGGTAATGGCTTTAGGGCTCCAACGTTTAATGAGCTTTATTATCCCGCCATGCCTGATTGGGGAATGATTAACGGTAATCCGAATCTTAAACCTGAGCAATCGACATCGGTTGAAGCAGGGATTACAGGTGATCATTCGTGGGGTAATTGGGAGTTGAGGGCTTATCATACTGAGATTACGGATTTAATAACTTCTAATCCTCCCGCTTACCAATCAATCAACATTGGTAAGGCACAAATAGATGGTTTAGAAACAATCACATCAACTCAAATTCTGGGATGGAATGCAAAATTAAACCTTAATTTACTGAACCCTATCAATAAAGTCGATAATTCGCGATTAATTGGGCGGGCTGACAAAACCTTGTCATTTGATTTATCAAGAGCATTAGGTAAGTTTGATGTGGGGACTTATGTCGTTGCTCAGGGCGATAGACATTACACAGCTGCAGACACCTCTGGGTACGTAACGGTTGATTTACGATCGGCTTATCATATTAATAATAACTGGATGTTAAACGCTAAGCTTAGCAATGTGTTAGATCAGCAATATCAAACGGTGTACGCTTATAATACGATGGGTAGAAACTTTTTCTTATCAATCCATTATAATAACTAAAATCTGTGCCAGAACGGCATGATACTTTAACTTACTCTCTCACTATAAATATGAATATAAAACAAGGGTTGAAGCCTGAAAGTTTACCTATCCTTCTGATTACTTTGATGGTTATGACTCGTTTTCACCATTTTGGTGACGTACTACATTTACCTGATGCCTCATTAGCCGTATTTTTCTTTGCGGGCTTTTATCGTAAAAAAGCGTTATTAGGGTTCTTATTAGGCTTAGCGGCTTTAATCGATTTTATAGCGATTAAAAATGGCACCAGTGGTTGGTGTGTGACTCCAGCTTATGTATTTTTAATTCCTACTTATGCAACCCTATGGTTTGCAGGTCGCATTGCCGCTCGTTTTAATACGGGAAAAGTGAGTGACTTAGTAAAATCACTGGGCTTATTAATGCTATCAGCCAGTATGGCCTTTGTTATCTCAAACGCTAGTTTCTATGCGTTCTCTGGTAAATTTGATGCCTTAGCAATGGCAGATTATGTGGCGGAGATTCAACAGTACTTTATGCCGTATGTCGGATCAACTTTAGTATACGGAATAGTGGGATGGGCAGTTGTTAAATTGTTTAAAGCATTACCTGCGTTTTTATCAAATCGTAAAGCGGTTTAATTTTATTAAATAGCCGCCATAAAAAATGGGCAGAAATCTCTGCCCATTCATATCAGACCGATTTAAGGTCAATCAGATTAAACAACCAACTTTCTAATCGGTTCACAAAAATCAGTGGTCCCTTCCGGTGTGACTATAGCCATTCTAGTAAAGAATGTCTGGGTAGAACGCCTATGGAAACTTTATTGAGTGGAAAAATATTTGGCTTACTAAAAATTTAAACCAAATCTAATCTGAAAGACACCCTATAAAAATCGGTGGCTGTCAGCTCCAGATCTGAGCTAGTACAGTTAAAGAACGTAAAAAATTAAAGTAACTTCAACTTGTTTTAAAGACAAGTTATAAATTTCATTCAAGACAGCTTGTTCTATCTCAGTTCTATTCATTACTTATAACTTCTGTTTATAGCCATAAAAAATATGTTCTGTAAGCTAATTTATACACTATCAGGAGATGTTGAGGTTATATGCCTAAAGCTTCGCCTTTGAGTATCATCAATAATAATCACCTTGTGTATAATGCTCTCATTTGTCTTGTTGGAGCATTCCTTGACTACTTTTCCAGAAAGAACGTGTTCGATTGAACGCTTGGTAACGCATCCTAAATTAGTGGCCTCTACGTTGGCGGGTACTAAAACTCAACAGCGTCGTGATGGGGTCTATGGTTTTCCGGGTGAAACGTTTGTCTTAGAAGGGATAACATTTGTGGTGACTGATTTATCACGTCAACGCATTAGGGATATGACGGATGAGCACGCGCATGCAGAGGGATATCCTAATCTAGAAGTGTATAAGCAAATTATTTTAAGTATGCATGCGGGCATGACATGGAACCCAGACAGTTTAGTATGGGTGCATAGTTTTGCTAAACAAGAGGATGCTTAAAGCGGATAGTAGTCTTTAAACCATGTGATGGTTTGTTTTATGCCTTCGGCAATGGTGGTAGTGGGTTTGTAGCCAATATAAGTTTCTAAGTCTTGTGTATCTGCATTGGTTTGGTACACATCCCCCGGTTGCATCGGCAAATAGTTTTTTGTCGCTTCTTTACCGCAGCCTTTTTCAATAGCTTCTATAAAGTCCATTAATTTTACCGGTGTTGAGTTGCCGATATTAAAAAGTCGATAGGGCGCTGATGAGGAACTAGGATCTGGATTTTCTGCATCCCAAGTTGGGTTGGGTGCTGCTATTTTATCAATACACCGTATTACGCCTTCGGTGATGTCGTCGATATAGGTAAAGTCTCGCAACATATCCCCGTTGTTAAAAACCTTAATGGGTCTGTCATTTAAGATGGCATCTGTAAATAAAAACGGCGACATATCCGGTCTACCCCAAGGGCCATACACCGTAAAGAATCGTAAGCCAGTGGTGGGTAGGTTATAGAGATGACTGTATGCATGTGCCATGAGTTCGTTGCTCTTTTTGGTGGCCGCATAAAGACTAACGGGGTGGGCTATGGAATCATGCTCAGAAAAAGGCACTTTTGAGTTTAAGCCATAAATACTGCTAGAGCTGGCATACACAAGATGCTGTATGTTGTTCCACCGGCAGGCTTCTAATATGTTTAAAAAGCCTTCGATATTACTCTTTACATAAGCATCGGGGTTATCAATAGAGTGTCTAACGCCGGCTTGTGCGGCTAGGTGACATACGCGGTCAAATTTCTCGTTAGCAAACAGCATTTGTAAGGCTTGTTTTTCTTCAAGATTTATGCGGATAAAGCGGTAGTTTGGGTGTTGTTCGCTCTGTACAAATTTAAACCAGTTGAGACTTTCTTCGTTTATTCCCGCTTGCTTAAGGCGGCCTAATTTAAGATTAATATCATAGTAATCATTAATATTATCTAGGCCAACCACTTCGTCACCTCTGGCTAAGAGTTGTTGGACGACAAATGAGCCTATAAAACCAGCCGAGCCGGTGACGAGTATCTTCATGCTGAGTCTGTTTATGCGGTTACACCGATTTGAATATATTCGAAGCCCATGGCTTCCATACGTTGTTGTTTAAATTGGTTACGGCCATCAAAGAATAAAGGGTATTTAAGTAGTTTTTTTATTTCATCAAAGTCTGGGCTTCTAAACTCTTGCCATTCTGTAATAAGTAATATGGCATCTGCATTTTTAAGTGCTTCATATTTACTATCGACATAACTGACTTTTTTATTGTCTTTTAAATAGCATGTTTCTGCTTCATGGCGGGCTTTAGGATCGTAGGCAACGATGTCTGCGCCGTGAGCCGTTAACATGTTAATAATAGTAATGGCGGCAGCGGCACGCATATCATCCGTTTCTGGTTTAAAGGCTAAGCCCCACACTGCAAATTTTTTATCTGCTAAGTCTGTTCCTAAACGCTGAATCACTTTGTGGGCCAGTACCGATTTTTGATCGGTATTAACCGCTTCAACCGCTTCTAATATTCTGGGGTTGTAACCATGATTTTGAGCCGTTTTAACAAGGGCTTGTACATCTTTAGGGAAGCAACTACCCCCATAGCCACAGCCAGGGTAAATAAAGCTATAGCCTATACGATTGTCAGAGCCTATACCATGTCGAACTTGATTGACGTCTGCGCCGACTTGTTCACATATATTAGCAATTTCATTCATAAATGAAATTTTAGTGGCAAGCATAGCATTAGCTGCGTATTTAGTCATTTCTGCGCTTTTGATATCCATACCAATAAAGCGATCGTTTTTAGTCATGAACGGGGTATAAAGCTCGTGCATTAAGTCCATTACTTTGTCATTATCAGCACCGATAACCACACGGTTAGGACTCATAAAATCTTGAATAGCCGCCCCTTCTTTAAGAAACTCTGGATTAGAGACGACATCAAAGGTCAGTTTGCTCTTACGGCTGTTTAATTCTGTTTGAATAGTCTCACGCACTTTATCTGCAGTGCCAACCGGTACGGTAGATTTATCGACCACAACGATGTGTTGTTGCATGGCTTTACCAATGGTTTTGGCCACGGCTAATACATATTGTAGATCCGCACTTCCATCCTCGCCCATCGGTGTGCCGACGGCAATAAATGCAAGGGTAGAGGAGGCGATAGCTGTATCAATATCCGTAGTGAAGTGTAGAGTATTCTGTTTGATATTTTCTTGAATCATTTCTTCTAATCCAGGCTCAAATATCGGCACAATGCCTTGTTGTAGCTTATTTATTTTAGCTTCATCTATATCTACGCAGGTGACGTTATTGCCCATTTGAGCAAAACAAGCGCCACTGACTAAGCCTACATAACCACTGCCTATAATACTGATTCTCATAGTTTTATTTTGGAAATATTGTTTAAAATGGAATTAATGAGTTCTGACTTTAAATGAATCAGTGACTGGTTCAAGTTGATGAATAGTGTTCTAAAAACGCTTTATTTTACAGTGAATTTTATCGGTTTGTATTGCAATTAGATGACGATTCAGACTGGGTTTATTAAGATTTGATAAAGGGTGTTTTTCGGATATATCAGTCGTGTTGACACTTTAATGTTATGTATTTTGGAAATGCGACTGTCATCGCGTAAAATGCATTAACTTCACTTTAATTAGATGATTAATAAAACTATGTCAGAGCACAAACAAACCCACAATGATGAATGGATTGATAAATTATCGCCCGAGCAATTTAGTATCTGTCGACTAAAAGGCACGGAAGCCCCTTTTACAGGTAAATATAACGATTGTAAAACGCCGGGTATCTATCATTGCATTTGTTGTAATTCGCCTTTATTTAGTTCAGATACAAAATATGATTCAGGTTCAGGTTGGCCAAGTTTTTGGGCCGATTTACCCGATGGCAGTGTGACTGAACATACCGATACAACGTATGGGATGCGTAGAGTCGAGGTCACTTGTAAAGTATGTGATGCGCATTTAGGTCATGTGTTTGAAGATGGGCCTTTGCCTACTGGATTACGCTATTGTATTAACTCAGCTTCTTTGGATTTAAAAGAAAAATGATAAATGCTCAACAGCACGTTCAAGCCTTATTAGATTTTATAGATGCGAGCCCCAGTCCTTGGCACGCGGTTAAGAGTGTAGAAACTCAATTAAAAGCCTTTAGTTTCGTAAAGCTCGATGAAACAGCCGCGTGGGATTTAAAAGCGGGTGGCCGCTATTATGTCATTAGAGATGATTCTTCAATTGTATTGTTTGTGCAAGGTCAAAAATCACTGGTAGAAACCGGTTTTAAATTAGTCGGTGCGCATACCGATTCTCCTGGTTTTAGAATAAAACCCAATCCCATTACGGCGGTCGATGGTTTGTTCCGTTTAGGGGTAGAAGTGTATGGCGGTCCTATCATTGCTACCTTTGCTGATAGAGATTTAAGTTTGGCGGGCCGCGTTAATTATAAAGATGCTGATAATAATATTGTCAGCGCTTTGATTAAGTTTGACGAAGTGTTGCTACGGTTGCCTAATCTTGCCATTCATATGAACAGAACGGTGAATGAAGAAGGCTTAAAACTACACAAGCAAATGGAATTACCTTTAATTCTGTCTACAGCGATTCAGGATGCTTTACCTGCGGAGTACTTTGCAAAGTTATTACAAGATAAATTAGGCTGTGGATTAGATAAAATATTATCTTGGGATTTGGCAGTTTATGATACTCAAAAAGGCGTGTTCTGGGGGGCGGAGCAAGAGTTTTACGCGGATAGTCAATTGGATAACTTAGCGTCTTGTCATGCAGCTATCCAAGCATTGCTAGATGAGCGTGTGTTGAATAGTGAGAGTACTTTAGTGTGTGCCTTTTTTGATCATGAAGAAATTGGCAGTGGGAGTAATCGAGGTGCAGATGGCAGTTTCTTGGGTGATGTCTTACAGCGTATAGCGGTTACGAATGGTTATTCACCAGAAGAGTATGCCCGGGCTTTAGCTAAGAGCTTTTTGATTAGTGCTGATATGGCGCATGCTTACCAACCTAGCTTCCCGTTAGCTTATGAACCTGATCATAAAGTCATCGTGAATAAAGGGCCTGTGATTAAAGTGAATGCCAGTCATCGTTACAGTACGGAGAGTATTTCTCAGGCGCAGTTTATCGATTGGTGCGCGCAAGCAGAGGTACCTTATCAAACCTATTCACACCGCAGTGATTTGGCGTGTGGAAGTACCATTGGCCCCATTACTTCAGCTAAATTAGGGGTAAGATCGATTGATGTGGGAAATCCACTGTGGGCTATGCACAGTATTAGAGAGAGTGCAGGGGTCTTAGATCATCAATATATGATTAAGGTATTGAGACAGTTTTTTATTTCGTAGCAGTATTGCGGGAGTTAACCGGTGTAGCAAAGATCTACACCGGTTAATAACGAGATTATAGGGCTTTAAAGCCGATGTCTGTGCGATAAAACATATTATCCCATTTAACGGTATCCACTAATTCATAGGCTTTAGTTTGCGCTTCTTGAATAGTTTCACCTAAGGCGCAAGCACATAATACACGACCACCTGACGTTACAATGTTATCGCCTTGCTGTTGAGTCCCTGCTTGAAATATCTTACGATCCGCTTTTTCCTCAGTCGATAAACCAGAAATAACATCCCCTTTTTGATAAGCGTCTGGGTATCCACCTGCCGCTATTACGACCCCTAAAGCGGCACGATGATCCCAATCACTGCTCGCTTTATCTAAATTGCCTTCTAATGCCGCATTGCACAATTCGACGATATCGCTTTTCATACGCATCATAATCGGTTGTGTTTCTGGATCCCCAAAGCGACAGTTATATTCTAAAACTTTAATGTCGTTATCTTTTCCTATCATTAAGCCGGCATATAAAAATCCGGTATAAGGTAAACCGTCTTTTGCCATACCTTCTAAGGTTGGATTGATAACATCACGCATCACAATATCGTGGATTTCGTGAGTCACAACAGGTGCTGGAGAATAAGCCCCCATGCCGCCCGTATTAGGGCCTTTATCACCGTTGTCTCTGGCTTTATGATCTTGTGATGTCGCCATAGGTAAAGCATTTTTGCCATCAGCAATAACAATAAAACTCGCTTCTTCACCGACTAAAAATTCTTCTACTACGACCCGATTTCCCGCTTCACCGAAGACATTTCCAGACAACATGTCTTCAACAGCCGAAATAGCTTCGGCTTCTGTTGAGGCAACAATAACGCCTTTGCCTGCCGCTAAGCCATCAGCTTTAACGACAATAGGCGCGCCTTGTTGTTTGATGTAGGCAATGGCTAAGTCTTTATCCGTAAAAGATTCATAGGCCGCTGTTGGAATGTTATGACGAATCATAAAGTCTTTACAGAATGATTTTGAGCCTTCTAATTGTGCTGCTTGCGCAGTGGGTCCAAAGCATTTAAGGCCGGCAGCCTTGAATTGGTCTACGATGCCTAAAACTAAAGGCACTTCGGGTCCAATAATAGTCAGGTCAATTTTTTCTGCTAGGGCAAATGCCAATAAACCAGCAATATCATCAACCGCAATAGCCACATTTGTAATGTTTTCTTCTAATGCAGTGCCGGGATTACCGGGTGCTACGAATACAGTAGATACTTTAGGTGATTGTTTGGTTTTCCAAGCAAGGGCGTGTTCACGACCACCACTGCCAACTATCAAGACTTTCATGTTATGACTCACTCTATTTTAATGTCTAAAATGACGCATGCCGGTAAATACCATGGCGATATTATGTTCATCAGCCGCTGCAATAACTTCATTATCACGGACTGACCCACCGGGTTGAATAATGGCCGTAATGCCCGCTTCAGCCGCCGCATCAATGCCATCTCTAAAAGGGAAGAACGCATCTGATGCTAAGGCAGAACCAGGTACCTCTAAACCTTCATCTGCAGCTTTGATGCCGGCAATTTTAGCGGAGTAAACTCGGCTCATTTGTCCTGCGCCGACGCCAATGGTTTGGCCATTCTTGCAGTAAACAATGGCGTTTGATTTTACGAATTTACCTACTTTCCAAGCAAATAATAAATCCGCGAACTCCTGTTCAGTCGGTTCGCGTTTAGTAACGACTTTAATGTCTGCAGGATCCACTTCACCTAAATCTTTATCTTGGACTAGTAAGCCACCTGCTACACGTTTATAGTCAAAAGAGGGATCAGGTTTGGCTGTCCAAACCCCACATTCTAAAACACGGATGTTTTGTTTTTCTGATAAAACGGTTTGAGCTTCAGGTGTTAAGCTGGGGGCAATAATCACTTCAACAAATTGACGTTTAATGATTTCAGCGGCTGTTTCTGCATCTAATGTTTGGTTAAAAGCAATAATGCCACCAAACGCAGAAGTGGGGTCTGTTGCATACGCTTTATCGTAAGCGCCCAATAAATTATCAGCTTCAGCCACGCCACAAGGATTAGCGTGTTTAACAATGACGCAAGTGGGTTTAGCATTGAAGGATTTAACACATTCTAAAGCGGCATCGGCATCGGCAATGTTGTTATAAGATAATTCTTTACCTTGTAATTGACGTGCTGCCGCAATAGTGCCAGATGCAGGTGCTTTTTCTCGATAGAAAGCGGCATTTTGATGAGGGTTCTCACCATAACGCATAGTTTGGCTACGATAAAATTGTAAATTAAGTGTTTCAGGAAATTGTGTGCCACTTAAGTTGCCTAAATAAGTAGCAATGGCTGTGTCATAACGTGCCGTATGTTCGAAGCTCTTTAAAGCTAAGTTAAATCTAGTTTGGGCAGATAACGCATTAGCCGTATTTTTTAGTTCAGCAATCGTTGCTGCGTAATCGCTGGGATCAACCACTATAGCCACATCGGCATGATTTTTAGCCGCTGCTCTAATCATAGTAGGGCCCCCGATATCAATATTCTCGATAGCGGTCTCAAAATCACAATTTGGATTTGCAATGGTTTGCTCAAACGGATAAAGATTAACCACGACCATATCAATGGGTTTAATGCCATTGTCAGCCATGACAGTGTCATCTATTCCACGGCGCCCCAAGATGCCACCATGTACTTTGGGATGTAAGGTTTTAACACGACCATCCATCATTTCAGGAAAGCCCGTGTAGTCTGATACTTCGGTGACGGGAATGTTATTTTCGGCTAGGGTTTTTGCAGTTCCACCTGTAGATAGAAGTTCTATACCTAGATCACTCAATGCTTTAGAAAAGTCAATAATGCCAGTTTTATCTGACACGCTGATCAGAGCTCGAGTTATTTTTTTATTCATGCAAACCTTTGTTTATGTATGGGTAGTGATAGGTGGGTGGTATAGCGAAAAACTTGTTTGTTTAGCAAGTTTTAAGAAATATTGTACTGTTCTAATTTTTTACGAAGAGTGCTTCTACTTAAGCCTAAAGATTTAGCCGCTTTCGTTTGGTTGTAACCGGCATGCTCTAATGCAGCTTCTAATAAAGGCTTTTCAACTTCATTAATGACGAGTGCATGCAAGCCGATGGCTTCATGACCACTTAATTGAGTAAGGTATTGTTCAATCGCTTGTTTTACATAGACTGATAGAGGTAAAAGCATAGTGCTTTTAGTGTCCATGTTAATAATCTCAGAATTCTTTAGTGATACATTCGATGTCATTAACACTATCCAGATTTAAAAATTAAAGGCTAAATTAACTTGCAATATTTGTTCGGTCGGACATTGAGCTTGATTGACTTTGTGCTTCATTTCCTGGTTGATATTATCAATATGATTGAAATACCAGGCAATATGTTTTCTTGCTATTCTAACACCAGTAGTGTTTCCATAGAAACTATAGAGATGTTCTAAATGGGTTAACAATGTTGATTGTATAACTGACTGTGTTGGTTTCTCTAGTGTTTCCCCAGTGTCTAAGAAATGATTAATTTGTGAGAATAACCAAGGATTTCCTTGCGCTGCTCGCCCGATCATAATGGCATCAGCTCCCGTATTTTTAAGTACGGATTGGGCTTTTTCAGCTGAGTCTATGTCGCCATTAGCCACTATTGGGATATTAACAGCTTTTTTTACGGCTTTAATCGTCTCGTATTCGGCGTCTCCATTAAATTTACAAGCGCGTGTTCTGCCATGTAATGTGAGCGCTGATATACCGGATTGTTCAGCAATTTTAGAGATTTCTACTGCATTACGATTTTGTAGATCCCACCCCGTTCTTATTTTAAGCGTAACGGGTACATCTACAGCATTAACGACTGCGTCTAATATTTTTTTTACTAAGACTTCATCTCTTAATAAGGCTGAACCTGCTGCAACAGAGCAGACTTTTTTTGCAGGACATCCCATATTAATATCGATAATATGAGCGCCACGTTCAACATTAAACTGAGCTGCTTCAGCCATTTGCTGAGGATCAGTCCCTAAAATTTGAACTGAACGTAAACCAGATTCACCCTTATGATCTGATTTCAGTAACGTTCTTTTATGATAGCGTAAGGCCGGATTTGATGCAACCATCTCAGAAACGGCCAAGCCGGCCCCCATTTCTTTACATAATTCTCTAAATGGTCGGTCAGTAATACCGGCCATAGGCGCAAGAATTAATTTGTTTTTTAAAAAATAGGAGCCGATTTGCATCAAACGCTTTTAATGATCCGTTTATTTGGATTCAGAAGTATCTGTGTCTTCGTTCCAAATAGGATTGTCTCTATCTTCTGGGTTTAATTTAACAAGATCTTCAGGATAGATGTGCCAGAAAGATTTATCAATCTTAGCGTTGCTATAACCTTCTTTTTTCTCGTGGGTGAATGGACACCACCAGTTTTCAACAATTTTAACCATGTAAGCGTGCCATTCAAATACGGCCACACTCACTGGGCAATACCATGTGCAGTTTAAAATCCAGTAAAGTTTTGATTGTGCCATGCTAAGTTTGAAAGAACCATCCATTGTGATTTGATTTTTTAAATCATAACGGTGCGAGCTTCTTTCGGGCAGAAAATCAGAGAATTTTTTAATGTTTTTACCACCAATTAGAATCAAGTGGTAATAAGTGAGGTAGGCACTTAAAAAGACAAACGGTAAGGTCAAGATAGGGAGATAAACAAATATTAAACCGATCGCTCTTTGTAGAACAGGTACTTGGTTATGATGTTTGCCGATCTCTGCACGACTACATGATTCGCAGGCTTTCATTAGTTTAATATCCTCATATGGGTAGAAATTATTGTTTTAAAGGGCGCACTCATAATATTGCGCCATCTATGCTGGTTTGTGGATCGTGTATAAAAAAAACTACATTTTATAATGGTAATAAAGAAGGCTCAATGCTTTTATAAACTTGATGATACCGAACAGAAGAATGTTTTTAAATATTCACTTTCGGGTGAGGCTGGATCAATAGGATGATCAGGGCCTTGGCCGCCCGATGCAAAAAACACTAAATGTCTGTCAATATGACGACCTGAACTACGCAATATTTCATGTAGATTTTCACGACTTAAATGAAACGAACATGAGGCAGAAATTAGAATGCCATTTTTAGATAATACTTGTAATGCCAGATGGTTAAGGCGTCTATAGGCCTCATAACCCAATTTAAAATCCTTTTTACGCTTAATGAGAGCAGGGGGGTCTAACACGATAATATCATAGACTTGATTATCTA
>Ga0364921_10064_pt1 | contig 43017 bp, 43 predicted proteins | sample ExccelJu500001D3_2_FD_206956 | JGI IMG/M metagenome (GOLD analysis project Ga0364921, IMG submission 206956) | Enriched cells from Trout Bog Lake Hypolimnion, Wisconsin, USA - BchlTB.June20.5000.01.D3 | ecosystem: Environmental > Aquatic > Freshwater > Lake > Hypolimnion/Profundal zone | place...
TCCAGAGAGTGCACCCTTATTGCTCATATGCTAAATCATAAGGTATGAAGATTAACAGGTCAAGGATTTTTTAGGCGAATCGGGCAGATAAGCCGCCGTCGACATTCCAATCGGCCCCATTAACAAAGGAGGCATCATCTGAAAGTAAGAAGGAGACTACCTTCGCAATTTCTGATGTCTTTGCCATCCGCTGCATCGGCTGGACCGCCATCGACTCAATGCGCTTCTCTGGAAGTTGTTCAAACCATTGTTCCAGCAATGGGGTCAATGTGTAACCTGGCGAAACCGCGTTTGTGCGGATTTGAAATATGCCCTCATCAAGTGCCAGGTTACGTGTTAAGCCAATTACCCCTGATTTAGCTGCGGCATAAGGAAAATACTTCGGATAGGTCATCCGCGCATGGATAGAGGCAATATTAACGATTGCTCCTTTACGAGCAGCTCGCATTGCAGGCAGGCAAAGTTTTGCAGTATGCCAAACGCTCTTAAGATCTACATTCATAAAACGATTCCACTCATCATCAGTCATCTCGACAGGATCGGCATTGCAATTTACACCGGCATTATTAACTAACCCAGTTACATCTCCCATTTTCGCAATTATCTTTTGGTGTGCCGCTGCCAAGGAAGCGAAGTCCGCAACATCAGCCTGTACGAACATCGCGGAGTATCCCTTATCTGTGAGAAGCCTTTCGTAAGCGAGCCCTTTATCTACCTGGATATCACAGAAGGAAACACTGGCTCCAGATTCAAGCGCATCGAGAACAATGGCCTCACCAATTCCATTAGCGCCACCCGTTACAAATACATGCTCGCCTTTTAGATTCATGATCAACCATTCTGTGAATAATCCGCGAAAAAATCTTTTTCAGCGAATGCTCTGAGGAAAATTATGCTCTTTGTCATCGATCGCTTCAATAGTTCTGAGGTTCGAAAGAAGTCACCACCTGATAATTAACTGTAGAGGCTTCCTGTAGATCATTTCATAACTCCCTTGATGCCATAGGGCAGTCCGGTCCAATCACCTACCTTGGATGCGACCAATGATCCACACTCACTTCCCTGTGTAACCGCCAGTGAGAGAGATAGCCCACCAATTAACCCCGAGAGCAATCCAGCGACAAATGCATCTCCAGAGCCGACTGGATCTACGGTAGCTCGCGTTATCGGAGTGTAATTAAAACGCTCTCCGGCATGAGCAACTCGCATCAGATTCGGGCCATCTGTCATTATCGCGGTAGATATCCCGAGCTCCGCGGCTCGTTGCAGATTGATTTCCGGATCTTGGCTAGAAAATACTATTTCAAATTCAGAGACGCCTCCAATGAGCAGGTCCACCTCCTGCATAAGCGGTAGCAATGCGGCGCGGGCCTCTTCAGAACTCCACAATTTTTTCCTAATATTTAAGTCGAAACTGGTTTTAACCATTCCACTCTTAGCGAGTCGCATAGCTGTTTTCACTGTTTCCTGCGCTGATTTTGAGATGGCACAGGTGATACCGGTGACGTGGAGCCATTTGGACGCAAGCAATGCCTCGATATTGATGTCATCAGGCTGCATCTCCGATGCCGCGCTTCCTTTCCGTAAATAGCTGACATCGATAGGATTTATTTCTCCCTGATTTCTGACCATAGTCCCCGTGAAGCGATCAATTCTTTTAATGAGGTCGACTTTGACTGATTCAGCACTTAGGTGATTTAAAACCACGGTTCCTAGGAGGTCGATGCCGACCTGAGATTGTAAAGCCACATCGAGACCAAGGCGCGTTGCACCAACGGCTACATTGGCCTCGGCACCTGCGATGGCTAAGGTGAATTCCTTAGAACGTTCAACGCTATCAACATCTTTTGATATGAAGGCTACAAGCACCTCTCCGATTGCATAAATATCTGGCATCGCTTTACTGCACTCCTTCTTGATCTAGCAGGCGTAGCATGCGCGATATCTCATCATAGTTTTCTGTGGAGATATGGACTGTGGGGTTCCGACAGTAATCTGTTGTAATAATTTTACGCTCCATCAGAATTCTTTTTTCGGCAGCAATGAGTAGCTCTATATTCTTTAGCCATTTCTCAATTGTGGGTAAAAATAGATTTAAACGGCGCTGGAATTCAAGTGTGTCGCCTTCGTTCAACGCGAGCTCAGCCCATAGGTAGAGGTCTGTCAAAGAACATCCAGGTTGTACCCCCACAGCCCCCAACCGAACGCCCGCTTCCCACGAGAGGCCACCCCATCCGACCAAAGTCTTAATTCGGTCTTGGGAGAGTTCCTTGACTTTCTCAATGGTCAGATCGGGCGGAACCGCCTCGCATTTAATCATAACAAGATTTTTGTAGCGTTTCGATAAAGCAACGATCTGCGAAGGGTCTTCGAGACCACCAGCCTGCGGTAGATGTTGAACTATGACGGGAACCTTAACCGACTCCAAGATCTCTGAAATATGGAATAGAACTTGATCTACTGAGGGGGCGAAATAAGTGGGAGGAAGAATATTTATGTAATCTGCCCCTATAGCCTCATAGCTTTGGGCACGGATTACCGCTAAATCGCTAGAGTGGTCGGCAACTGATGCTATGACCTGCAACCCCGATGATCCTCGGGCTGAAATGAGGGTTTTAAGAAGCTTAATTCGTTCATCATCATTGAGCTTTATATTTTCGCTAGCGATGCCAAACATCAAGACGTTCTTGACATCTAAAGAAACTATCCATTCGACCAAGTGGCTAAAGCTTTCATAGTCCACTTGGCCATTTTCATTGAATGGAACAGATAATACGGGGCAGACTCCAGTGATCATTCGATAATTCGTCTCTATTTTTTAATGAGTTTACCAATTAGGGCCTGCATAATAACCGAGACGATGATTACTAAACCAAAGAAGATCTGGGTGTAGAAGGCATTAACGCCAGATGCAACGATTCCGGCATTAATAGCTCCGATAATAAATGCGCCAACGAAGCTACCCGTGATTGAACCTGTACCACCGTACACACTGGTCCCACCGAGAAAGACCGAAGCGATGGCGCTAAGAAGCAATCCCGAACCCATGGTGGGCCAGAAGTAGGAGACCTCGAATGAACCTATAAGACCAGCCAGGGCGGCAAAAGTTCCAAGAATCGCGAAAGTCATGATCTTGACTCGCTTGATATTTACACCCATTAACTGGGCCGAGATCTTATTATCACCAGTCAAGAAGACGTGCGAGCCAAATTTCGTCCGATTTAGTAAAAACCATAAGAAAATAGCGGCTACAACCGTCCACCAGAACTGATTGGCTATTCCTCCGAAGGAACGCCCTACCAATAATCTATTAATGGTGTTGTATTTTGAAGGGGTGAGATCGACGCCAGAACCGTTAGTCCAAGCTAAATCAATACCCACAAATAGAAATTGGGTACCAATCGTGATTACCAGGGATGGCAGATTGAATTTCGTGACTAGATAACCATTGATAAGTCCGCAAAGAAATCCCACAAGTAATCCAACGAATAATGAAATCCAGATACTGATACCGGATTGTGCCATTTCGGAAAAGGTGCAGGCCGATAGCGCCATAATCGAAGGAAAAGAGAGGTCAATTTCTCCCGTAATAATTACCAGAGTCAGCGGGATAGCCATCAGAGCAAAGATAGGAGTGGTAGAGGCGAAGGCAAGATAAATATTCTTATGTGCGAATGCACCCGGAGCAAGCGCCACAAAGATTAGCCACATAACCAAGCCAACGGACCAGATACCAACTTGCAAGCCGAAGCGACGCCAAAAAGAAGGCGGCCTTACAGCATTGCTTTTAGGAGCAGTTACCTCTTTAGCAGATGACATTTACTTTGACTCCTTTAAATTGCCGGTGCGCGCCACTCGATACATGCTTTCAATTAATTCATCCATGGAGATCTCACTCTTTTTATAATTCCCCGCTACCTTGCCGCGATCTAAGACAATCATCCGATCGACGGCGGGATAAATGTGGAAAATATTGTGATCGATAAAGATCGCCGAACGTCCACTGGTTTTAATCCTTTGGATGAAATCCAATGTTTTCTTGGTCTCGCTAAGTGACAGACCGACGGTTGGCTCATCAAGGATCACTAACTCAGCATCAAAATAGAGTGCGCGAGTGATCGCAACGCCCTGTTTCTCTCCACCCGACATTGTTTGAACTGTATTATCAGGATGCACCGCAGTCGAGGTAAACCCCATGTGCTCACTCATCAAACGAGAAGCCTCTTCACGCATGCCTTTGACATCTAACATCCGATATTTATTTCGCATTTCACGTCCCATGAACATGTTTCGCCAGATAGGCTGTTGTTCACATAGGGCGCGCTCTTGATAAATTGTCTCGATCCCCAGACTTCGCGCTTTGGCTACGTTCCATTCGGTAATTCTCTCGCCTTTAAACCAGATCTCTCCTCCTTGATCCGGTTCGTGGAACCCCATAATCGTTTTAACGAGAGTGGATTTACCGGCGCCATTGTCGCCAAGCAATCCAACAATCTCACCAGGATAAATTTCTAAACTTACATCGGAGAGAGATCTTACCTCTCCAAAAGTTTTAGAAACATTTTTCAATTGGATGATGGGTGTTTCCGAGGACATTATGAGCCTTCCATTTTCAGATAGATGATCGGCTGATGCTTATATGTGCATCAGCCGATCACGTTAATCGATTTTACAAACTACCTTTTATAACTAGCGGATCAACTTATTTGCTAACGGAGCAATAAATGCCACGTTGCTCTTGTCAACGAAACCAGCAGATGTGTTCACGTTAAGACCTGAGAAACCATACTTCTTGGTCAAGCAGGCATTGAGCACAGGAAGGTAGCCCTGCAAATATTCTTGCTGGTCAATGACCAAGCTCAAATATCCGCTCTGGATTGCGGTTGCTGTTGCAGGAGACATATCGAATCCAGCCACATAGACACTTCCAGCAGCTTTGTTTGCAGCCTTCATGTAGGTTGCAGCAGTAGCTGTCATCCCACCGTGATCAATGAATACTGCCTTAATAGCAGGGTGAGCGGCCAGTTCACCAACAAATGTTGGAGTACCGGCTGTAGGTGTTGTATTTGTTGCTTGATCAATTTCTTGATAGTCAACCTTGATTCCAGCTGCGGTTAGAGCATCGATGATTCCGACGGTGCGGCGTGCACGGTCACCAGCTGCGCCCTTAAGACCCCAGACGAATGCTTCGTCGCCAGACTTAAGTCCTGCGCGCTTGATTGTCTCTTTAGCAAGATCTCCACCGGCGGTGTAATTGACCGCACCAACAAAGCCTTGGCCTTGTGCGTTGTACTTGGCGTCAGCGATTGGGAGTTGGGAGTTTGCATTAGCAACTGTTGTTCCTTGTGCATATGCCTGCGCAAGGATTGGATCTGCGGATGCATCACCAATCAATCCGATAATTCCGACAATTGCATCAGGCTTTGCTGCGACAGCCTCTTTAAGCTGCGATGTCATAAGACTTGGATCCCAGTTAGACCAGTAGTACTTCATGTTTGGTCCAAGATCCTTTGCAGCTTGGAGCATTCCGTTGTAAACATTTACTGCGAATGCGCCGCCCTGTGGGCCGCCTGGGAAACCAACAATATTTACTCCAGAACACCAGCGCGTTTGAACTGCAGCTGAAGAGGTGCCAACTGTTGCGATTGTGACCGAAGAGACAAGCGCAAGAGTCGTAATACCAATCAGAACACGTGCTTTCATAAACTTCCTTCCGATAGGAGACCTGTCTAGATCTACGGACGAAATTACTTCATATGAGAAGACAAATACAAGGGGCATGCCTTATCAACTTTCGATCGTTACAGAAGCGTAATAGTTCTTATTTATGACAATTTCCTCTTGACGCTCAGCCGGCCCTATTCCCTATGGCTGCAACGGGAGCATGAGCGCTTGCCAGATTAGATGGGTTGTTGCAGGTTGAGGATTAGTGGCATACCTTTCGCAAATATCGAACTAGGACTCTTATCCATGAAATGGGAGCCTTTAAATTTTGAAAGGCTCACATGACTCACTGGTTATCAACGCGGGATCCCGATGGACCCATGAAAGATTCGATCTCAATATTAGCTAAACAGGCGATCGCCTTTGCCGACGCCGAGGGCTTGCCAGAGTCCACCAAGAGATTCGCGGATGGATCGCGATGGAAAATTGAGATTCCATCTGTTGAAGGTCCGGCTGCACTTAAAGCCGTGTTAGAAGAAGCTAAAAAATATAAGTTAGTTGTACATCGAGTTTCGCAAGGCTCTGGAATCATGTTACAAACCGATTCAGAAATCGAAGAGATGCTTGAGTTGGGTCGCGCGAATAACATCGAAGTTTGCCTCTTTGTTGGACCGCGTGCCTCTTGGGATATCGGCAAGCAAGTTACTTCCAGCTCAGGGGCGGTTGCAAATCCAACACTACGAGGTGGAGATCAACTTCGTTACGCTCTTGAAGATGTTATACATGGATCAAAACTTGGACTACGTTCGATCTTGGTGGGGGATTACGGGCTGCTGAAAGTTCTCGGGAAAGCCCGAGAAGTAGGAGATATTCCCACTGACTTTATTTTCAAAACCTCTGTTGCAATGGTTTGTAATAACCCTGGTACAGCTCAACTTTTGCAGGAGTTGGGCGCATCAACGCTAAACATCGCTACCGATCTCTCTTTACAGCAGATTGCTGCTATTCGATCTCAGGTCGATCTACCCCTTGATGTATATGTTGAGGGCCCAGATGATTTTGGCGGCGTTGTAAGACATTATGAAATTCCTGATTTGGTTCGCGTAGCGGCACCTGTTTATCTCAAATTCACCCTTCGAAATTCACCTGGTCTTTATCCTTCTGGTGGCCATATTCAAGGTGTCGTTGAGTCCACTGCACGTGAACGGGTAAGGCGAGCAGCTATTGGAATTTCAATGTTAACTCGCTACGGCTTGGTTTAAATCACTCCGTGAAGCAATCGTTACTTCTCTTTGGATCTAGCGGCGCACTTGGTAGCGCTATTGAAAAACGCTTTCTTGAGGCGGGCTGGCAGGTAGATCGCGGGACGAGAGAGGGTTACGACTTAGCAGAACCATGTGATGCAGTTATATTCGGCCAAGGTTTGAATACAGCCGATACGATTGCAAACTATAGCGAAGTTAAATTTCTGGAACTTTTCCAGGCAAATGTGGGTTTTATTATGGAGCATTCGCAATCTCTTGTGCAAAAGGGTCTATTAAAAAGCCAAGGAAAGATTCTAATTATTACTTCGCTATGGGAGATGCTCACACGGCAAGATAAGTTGTCTTACTCTGTCACTAAAGCTGCTGTCGGCGGCTTGGTGAGATCGATGGCGGTAGACCTTGGTCGCTCTCACCAGATTTTAGTAAATGCAATTGCTCCTGGAATTGTTGATAGCCCAATGGCCCGAAATGGACTGACAGCGGAGCAGTTAGAATATGTCCATCTCGGTACGCCTGGCGGCCGCATGGTTACACCGGATGACGTCGCAAAGAGCGCCTACATGTTGGTTGGACCTGATAACACCGCGATCTCGGGACAACGGATCGTCGTCGATTACGGTTTTACGATTTCAAGAATTATGTAACTTTGAATCTTAGTGGGAGTGGCGTGGGATTCCGTGCCCACTTCCACCGACCAAGAAGTCAAAGTCTGCTCCTAAGTTTGCCTGTTGCACATGCTCAACGTACAAACGCACCCAACCGCGATCTGAATGTGGTGGGCGGGGTTTCCAATTAGCGCGACGCTTGGCCATCTCTTCTTCACTTACCAAGAGATTGATCTTGCGATTAGGGACATCGAGTTCTATCTCATCGCCAGTTTGCACAAGAGCAAGAGGCCCTCCGGCCGCTGACTCTGGTGCAACGTGCAAAACGACCGTTCCGTAAGCAGTTCCACTCATTCGAGCATCGGAAACGCGCACCATATCGGTGATGCCCATCTCCAAAATCTTCTTCGGAAGCGGCATATTGCCCACTTCTGGGAATCCCGGATAGCCCTTAGGGCCTGAGTTCTTCAAAACTAGAACGGTATCCGGAGTAACGTCCATCTCTGGATCCTCCGCTGCAATCAAATACTCTTCGATATCGTCAAAGACCAGCGCCTTACCTGTGTGTGTCAATAGTTCTGGGGTGGCAGCAGAGACTTTAAGCACGGCTCCATCAGGAGCTAATGAGCCACGCAGAACGACTATTCCCGCGCCGGCTCTCTGAAATGGATTTGATGCAGGGGTAATTACATCGTCATTCCAGGACTTAGCGTTAGCAATATTTTCCGCAACCGTATGGCCAGAGACAGTGACGTGATCAGTGTGTAAGAGTCCTTCGATTTCCTTCATGACTGCTGGTAACCCACCAGCATCGAAGAACTCTTCCATCAAATATTTGCCCGATGGTTGCAGATTTACCAGAACAGGGACATCGCGGGCTAAGCGATCAAAGTCTTCTAACTCCAACTTGACTCCAATGCGACCGGCGATTGCCAGTAAATGGACCACCGCATTAGTTGATCCACCAATAGCAGCATTCACTTTGATGGCGTTTTCAAAGGCTTCGCGCGTCAGGATCTTGGAGAGGCGCTGATCTTCGTGGACCATCTGAACTATGCGGCGTCCCGCCTCATGTGAAGTCGAGTATCGACGGGCATCAACTGCGGGGATAGCAGCACTGCCAGGTAGCTGGACTCCCAGGGCTTCGGTGACGCAGGCCATTGTTGAAGCAGTTCCCATGGTCATGCAACTTCCATTGGAGCGGGCCGAGCAACTTTCCATGGCAAAGAATTCTTCAATAGTTATCTTGCCGGCACGTAACTCTTCACTATATTTCCAAACGGCGGTTCCAGAACCAATGTTTTTCCCTTGAAAGCGGCCATTGAGCATAGGCCCGCCTGTGATCATAAGTGTGGGGAGATCTACGCTCGCGGCTCCCATAAGAAGACCTGGCGGCGTTTTATCGCATCCTGCCAAGAGGACAACAGCATCCAAAGGGTTGGCTCGGATCAACTCTTCGGCTTCCATGGCCAATAAATTGCGATACAACATAGTCGTAGGGCGCATAATCGGCTCACCCAAAGACATCGCTGGGAATTCCAACGGAAATCCGCCAGCCTCCCACACTCCGCGTTTTACCGCTTCCGCTACGCGATCGAGGTGGCCATTGCATGGATTTAATTCAGACCAGGTTGTGGCGATTCCTATAACAGGCTTGCCGACGAAAACATCGGGGGCATATCCTTGATTTCGTAGACGCTCACGATAAATAAATCCATGTTTATCTTTGAGTGCAAACCAGTTTTCGCTACGACGGGCAAATATTTCTTCGGTCATAGTTGTACCTTAGCGATTAATTTTTCTTTATCAAGGCGTTAACTTGGTTGATGATCCAAGAACGTAGGGAGTAGCTAGCGTCGATCATCTTTGCGTGATTAATAAAACCGTGGATTTGCCCCTCGAAATTCTTATTTGTCACTTTATTTCCCGCCGCTCGCAACGCAGCGGCATATGTAAGCCCATCGTCTCGAAGAACATCAAATTCTGCTGTAGAAATAATTGCCGGGGCTAGGTTGCTTAAGTCGCTTGCAGCTCCAGGAACTGCATATGGATTCTCTTCGTCACCGGAGTTTAAATACTGGCTCCAAAACCAGATCATTCCACGGCGGCGCAGCCCAAAATCCTCCGAGTTAGTAAGGTATGAATCAGTATCGAAATTTAATTGCGTGGCCGGGTAGATGAGCAATTGGTAAGCGAGCTTAACTTTTTGATCTCGGGCCCTCAGTGCAACTCCTGCGGCTAGGTTGCCTCCTGCGCTGTCTCCCCCTACCCCTATGCGCGCTGTATCAATGTTTAGATTTGCGGCATTCGCAAAGAGCCATTGCACCCCGGCATAACAGTCATCATGTGGAATCGGGAACTTATGTTCAAGTGATTTCTGATAATTTACCGAAAGAACTATCGAGTGCGTCCTGTCAGCAAAATCAACAAGTTGTGCGTCATTTCGATCGATATGCCCTAAAACCCAACCCCCACCATGAAAATAAATGAATCCGCCGTAAGGACCAGGTGACTTCGGAGTGTAGATCCGCACGGCCACATCTGCCGTTGGAGTAGTTATAAAGCGATGACTGATAACGGCCCCATCGCCGATCGGTCCAGCCATATCAATTCCCTCATGGCCATTGAATCTCGCGGCAATCCCTAATTCAGAGACATCGGGTAGATTTAGCGCACCTTGATACGCTAAAAAAGCCTTTGCTTGTGGATCCAAGGCCATTAGATCCCCACACTGACGGTGATGATCCAATAAGTTGTCGAAGCTTGTGTCATGTCGGAACAATATCCCGTCCCTTAAGAAAATGGGATGGTGAGTGAGAAGAGCGGACTCGCTAGCCAAAGATAAACTCTTCCTAGATAATGGCCAAATGGTCGATTCGAGTGTGACGCAGCTTCTCAATGAGCAGACCGTCATACCTTATTTATTAAGCAGGGACGTAATACGCAATGACGCCGTTGTTGAAACATTGGCCGGTGGCGTTTCTAATATTGTCTTGGCGATTCACAACGATCAGAGCGATTTAGTCCTGAAACAGGCTTTACCCCAATTGAAAACCGAAAGATTGTGGTTTGCTGATCAGGCGCGTGCAATAACAGAAGCCCTAGGAATTGAAATTTTGCATTCCATTACGCCCCACAATGTTCCTGAGTTAGTTGACGTTGACCCGAATCAATTTACATTAACAATGAAGCGATCGCCACGAAGTTATTTGGTATGGAAAGCGGAGTTACTGGAAGGAAACATCAGCTGCCAGGTTGGCGCAGAACTGGGAAGAATATTGGCTACGTGGCATAACTTCGGTTTCGGTAACCCGGAAGTTCAAGCTAAATTTCCCGCGAACAATCTCTTTGAACAACTCAGAATATGGCCGTTTTATCGGGTAATTCAAGATAAATATCCAGATTTCCACGAGAGGATTGGTTTGATGATCTCAGAAATTGAAAATGAGAAGTTAACCCTGGTCCATGGTGATTTTTCGCCGAAGAATATCTTGGTGAATGGCCAGGATGAGACTATTGTTCTTGATTTTGAAGTCATGCATGTAGGTAACCCAGTATTCGATCTAGGATTTCTTCTCGCACATCTGGTTTGTAAAGCTATGAGAGCAGATAATAAAATTGAGAAGGATGCTTTCCGAGATACAGCACAGGCATTCCTGAGAGCATATGAGGCTCAATCACGAAATCCAATTTCCGAAAGTTTGCCAAACCACGTCGCGATAATTGCATTGGCTCGTGTCGATGGAATTTCTCCAGTAAATTACCTCACTATAACGAAGCAAGAAGAACTCAGGAGCGCCATGAGGAAGATTTTATCTAGCGAATCAATTGATTTAATGGAACTCTTTCCATGAATGTAGAGAAAATTGTTGGCTACCAAGTGCTTGATTCCAGAGGAAGACCTACTGTCGCTGCCGTCCTTCTACTATCGGATGGTACGAGCCATACGGCTCGAGTCCCGTCAGGCGCATCAGTTGGAAAACACGAAGCGAGAGAACTTCGCGATCAAGGAACACCCTTCGCGGAGAAAAACTATCGAGGCACCTCCGTTTTTGCAGCTTGCAACAACATAAATAATTTAATCGCGCCCCACGTACATGGAAAGTACCCCGATCTGCTTAAAACTGATTACTTTTTACAAACCCTGGATAGCACTGAAGATTTTAGGAATATCGGCGCTAACGCCACCTTGGCGGTCTCACTTGCCATCGCCAAAGCGCAAGCTCATGCAGAGAAGATCTCTTTAGCTCGCCTGTTTCAACCTGAAGGCAAGTTGAAGATGCCGATGCCAATGGTAAATATTCTCTCCGGAGGCGCCCACGCCAAGAAGACGATGGATGTTCAGGATGTCTTGGTAATTGCACACGGCGCCCATTCATTTAGTGAAGCTCTCGCCTGGATTTCGGCAATCCGTGAGGTGGCAATAGTTAACGGCGCAAAGTTGGGAGCACCCACCCACCTAGTTGCCGATGAGGGCGGACTCGCCATCCCCTTTAAACGCGTCGAGGAAGCCTGTGATTTCGTTGTTTCTTGCATAGAAAGTGTTGGTCTCCAGCCGGGAAGAGATGTCTCTCTTGCGATGGACGTAGCCTCCACTCAGCTTTATCACGAAGGCTCGTACCTACTCCCAAATGCAGGCGCAAAATATGATGCTCAAAGTTTTCGCTTGTTTATCTCAGACCTGGTGAAGAATCTGCCTTTGGTATCTATCGAAGATCCCTTTGCAGAGGATGACTGGAACTCATGGAGTGAGTTCATGGAGGACGCGCCCAAACAACTTCAGGTTGTGGGTGACGATCTTTACACGACAAATTTGAAGAGGCTAGAAAAAGGAATTGCTGAATCTGCGAGCAATGCTATTTTAGTGAAACCCAATCAAAATGGCCTCGTTACAAAGACGCTAGAAGTTTTGAAAGCAGCCCAAGCCAAAAATTTCAACACCATTGTCTCTGCTCGGAGCGGCGAGACGGAAGATTCCTGGCTTGCTGATCTCGCAGTTGGTTGGGGCGCCGGCCAGATTAAAGTTGGTTCAACTCACGGGTCAGAGCGCGCGGCAAAATGGAACCGATTACTTGAACTTGAAGCTACCGAGAATTGGGAGTTTGTTTCACCATTTTAGATTTAAAAAAGGGCGCCTCATCGCTTAGGCGCCCTTTTTAATTTTTATTCTGGATTAGAGAAGTGTTTGGGTTGACTTGATAAACGCGAGCAACGCTGCTGGTGGGGTTGCGACAGCTGGTGCGGAGAAGGTGAGAATTACATACTTTCCAGCGACCCATGCATCCAGGCGCAAGCTGCCAGCCTTTGCAGTTGATCCAACTCCATCTTCTTTGCCGTTACCGAAATCAAGGTAATCGCTGACGCCGCCAACTTGTGTCTTCTTCATGGCACCGGCAGATGCCTTGACGACCGAAGCTAAATATTGGGTAGCAGTCATTACAGGCTTCATCGAGCCAGAGTATTTGGCAATATCCGCAGGGCCCCGTCATGCAAATTGCATCCCGATAATTCCGCCAACTATTTAAGACTTACAGGAGACATAAAGATTGTATAATTCACCAAAGAGACACATAAACACTTCTAGTTCTCGCTCTGTCATGATTAACACGGACAGTCTTGCAAGACCACTTCTCTCTAATAGGTGTTCTTATTGCTTAACTAATGTATTACCAATACCAACTATAACTAGTGATCACACCGTAGGTGTGGATATGATCGCTATAGAGATACCACTAATCCCTAGCAAGAGTGATCCTAAGCTTCTCTTATCTAGCATTAAGAACACACTACTGGGCCGATGGGGTACAAAAGCAACGGCCGTTCATTCTGGTTCTGGTACAAAGATTCACTTTAGCTACAGCAGAACTCGCTCATCTATCACCATGGAATTTAATCCATCACGATTTATGGATCCCGATGGAACTGCATTAGCACCAGTGGAGTCCGTCTCTCGTATTTGCGAACTTCTGGTAGAGGAATACTTTGCGGATGGCGAGGCACTTCCAGCTTTTGCTGTAACTACTGAGGGTGAAGAAAGTCTTGAGTATTGGGAAGAAGATTGGCGTTCACAGATTCGTATTGTCAGGTTGGATACTGCCCGAGATCTCGAAATTACCGACCCTCGCTTTAGCATTAACCTCTTCAAGGAGACTAAAGCAAGGCATGCCAGAGCGGTATCCATCATCTATCAGAATGGTGTCGCAGAAACTTGGGACTCCCCCAACTCGAAGAAATCAGGGCACGTTAAGTTCTACGACAAATTTCGCCAAGCCGTTAAGAAAAAGGTAAGGCAGGTCCCGGTAGAGGGTACTTTCCGTTTTGAGTACATGATGCGAAAAAAGCACCTTGAACGTGCCCATATCCACACCCTTGCTGATTTGACTCCTGCCAAATTTGAGAACGCACTACGCATTGGATGGGATATATCTGGGTTGGGCGATCCGATTGCACACCCACATGGTTGGGTGAATCAAATTAATGACTCGTCACTTAGTGCAGTGGAGAAGTCTGAAGTCATCGGGCTGCTTTTCGCTGAGCAGACTGGGTTTGATCTCGGCCTTCGCCCCTATCAAATCAATGACTTGAAAGCGAAGGCAAGGTCCACGGGTATTACGTTTCGTCGTCCATTGAGTAAACAGGGGAATCTGTACCTGCAGCTGGATCTGGATTCTGGAACATGCATAGTTAAAAAATCAATATGAATTAGCACAGACAAGGATGAAGAAGGGTGGGATATTAATACAACACAAAGCGAAAGGATAGAAATGGATAAGTACTACACACCAGCTGAAGTTGCCTTACATTTTGGGGTAACCCGAGAGACTATTTATTCGATGATCTCTCGTGGCCAACTAGATGCCTCAAGATTTGGTCGTTCACGTCGTATATCGGAATCGCAGATTAACGATTGTCTGAATCGTAGGTACGAGCGAGCCATTGATGCCACTTCACCTAATGCAGCATGAAGTTATCTGATAAGAACTCAAGAGAGAATGCCCACGGAGCGGAAAATGACCTTGCAAATTCGGAATAGCCAGCGATGGATTAAGAACTATCGTGGCTCGGTCCTTATAAACCCACTTAAACCTACAGAAGTTCTGTGCACAGGTCTGGAAACCCAGTCGTTTGCATATTCACCTGACACCACACAACAGCAGTAGCTAAGCCTTTAATAGAAATGATAATCATGTATCCAACGATCTCGCAGTTTTCAAACTCATTTAGTCACCCCATAAAACCTGCTCCCAAGCCGAAATTCAAAAGCTCTGGCGGGGACAACCCGTATAAGGTGGTTGATCAGTTTTTAGATTATCAGATCAAGCAGGCACGTCTGAGCAAGTTGCAAGAAAAAAATGGCCGACCTTAACCCCCCCAGGGTTAAATCAAATCTGGGATGCGTTCGTGTCAGGTGTCATAAACAGCTAGTGCTATTTCTTACTGGGCAGTGGCCCAACCACAACTCCAATTAACTCTTAATCTGTTCTTCGTCTACGGCAATCACCGTGTCGTAGAGGCCGTAGTGAGTTAGACCAGGATGAGAATCAATTCCCGTGTAGGCAAGACTTGCATCTTCATATCTTCTAAATGCAAAGACTGCCTGGTTCATTTGCTCCGAATTAAATACCCTGAGCGTAACAAGGAGCTGAAAATCCTCAACGGTTAGCCCTGTAACCATAAGGAATAGCCCCGGCTCCAGTTTTGTGATTACGTCTTGCAAAGTGTTCTCACGAAAATCTGTTAGATACATAAATGCTGGGATGCGAGTTGCAAATTTGACCAGCTTCTCTTGCACTAGTTTGCGATTCGACTTGTACTCTCGTTCAGCTTCTGTCAGCTCCCTTTTTTCATTGGGCGATATTGTTCCCGCTTGTGCCTTTTGCTTGAGTTCTTTGACCTTCTCACTTTTATTAACAATGGTCTCTAAAACGTTGTCTCCAAGTGATCGAAAGCCCTCGATCCTACTAATTGCGTCCATAGCCTCTGGATTAGCAAGTAATCGCTTCAGGGTATCGTTGTCGACATTGACCAGAATGGCACTTTCCCACTTGCGTGCCAGCAGAGTCGCTGAAGTTCCAGACATAGCTATATCCAGGATTCCAGCTGCATCTACCTGTGTCATATTGGCGCCATCAAATGCCAGGACTGGTAAAAAGGAAACCAACTCTTCGACGGCCTTTTCGGGATTGCTCTCGTTTGGAGATAAGCCGATGCCGTATTCACTTATTTGTCTCAAAGCTCTAGTTGGAGCAAAGTCGAACACATAGCAAACTGGCTTCCATATCAATTCTTCATTTGGATTATCGCCGTTTGGATTTCTAACAGACCAGGGGGATTGAACTCTAAACGCAGCTTGGAAATACGTCTCGGGGCTTTTCAAGTTGCGTAGCATCAGAATGGAAGACCATTGCGGAATAGTCACCCCTGTCGTCAGTTTGCCTACAGTCAAAGTAATAGTTTTAGTATCAAAGCCACTCTTGATCGCCTCTTTAACTGGCGGAAGTGCTGCTAAACCAACCCCCACTCCTTTAGCCGAAAGATTCACCACCTTGTAATCGTGCCAGAAGGCATTTTGGCGTTCTGCTAGAAGATTTTCCATGGCATCACAGGAAGCAACTCTCGGCAGCGACCAAAGCGAGTGTTGAAGATACGGAAGAAGTCGAACATCTGCGTAAGGAAAAGGAGGTTTTGTTCCAGACTTAAGTCCTTTGGCAATTTGACCAGCATATTGACCTCGGATGATATCCAGCCATTTCTGAACTTCATCTTTATAGTTAAATTCTGCCTTTGGCCCAACTCCGCTTGCTGAGAAAAACTCATTCAGGTCGAACTCATCAAATTCTCCAGAAGCTGCCACATGCAGAACTTCGTCAGGCATCTGATATGTGAGCAACCGCATTTGAGGTAATGCGGCATAGGGGTTCAACTTCTCTGGATTTCTTTCGCCAAACTCTCGTTTCGCCCTCTGCTCGTCTGTATAAGTCCAATTGAATATTTGTTCTTCTATGAACTCTCCACTTGATAGCGCTTTGAATGGAGTTCCAGATAAGTACAAGTAAGCCTTAGTTGTTATAGGCAAGAATTCAACTTGGATTTGTTCAAGGTCGTTATTTAACTCATCAAGGCCTGAGCCGTACTCCTCTTTCATCGCACTCTTAAAGGAATCCTCGTCTTCACCTTCGAATAATTCCTTTGCGGTTTCTCTCCAGGCTCCAAAGTGATACTCATCGAAGATAACTAGATCCCAGTTGATTGCGTGTAACCATTGGTTCTTGGCTTTGATTGCACCTGTCGCCCTATCTTTTCCAAGCAAGTCTTGGAATGACCCAAAATAGACGACAGGCATCTTTGGATCTATCTGTGAAGGATCTGAATTTGCAGCCTTGGAAAGGTACTGCCAGCCATTGAAATCTAAATGATTTTCAAGATCTGAACGCCAGGCATCTTCTACTGCTGGCTTAAATGTAAGCACCAAGACTCGGGTTGCCTTCATTCGTCTAGCTAACTGATATGCGGTGAAGGTTTTTCCAAAACGCATTTTAGCGTTCCATAGGAAACGAGGAACGGCCCCTTCGTCTTCACTCCACCTTGATCGGAAGTAGGAAAAGGTTACGTCAACTGCGGCAGCCTGTTCATCACGCATTGCGAAAGTCTCATGATGCGTTCCGGTGAGGACAATGCCATTTTGCAGTTCTGCGATAGCAGTTTTGACATCAGCAGGTGTGCATCTCATCCATTCTCTGGATGAGCCAATAACAACATTTTCGAAGCCCTTTTCAATTAGGCGTTGCCTTACGTCAGCATCACGAAATATGGTGCCATCTTTTCTCTCCGCTAACTCATCTACATGGAGTACATATTTGTGCTGCATTTGTCCCTGAGACTGCTTTATTCTCTCATTGACATTTTCTTGATGAGTTTGACCGACTTTTATGAGGCCTTGATACTGAGATGTAGGTTCGACCGGAGCCCACGCATATATACGAAGTCGAGAATTCGGCTTAGGTGCGAGAATCTCGTCCGAACTTACTTTACTCATCACTTGATTCGTTTTCGCTATTCATTGGGCGAATCATGTACTCAATGTACTCACGTTCTTCATTAGAAAGGTTGTATTTTTTGTAGAGCTTTGCGTCTGTCCACTCCTGATTCCAGCTTTGCTTTGGGACAAACTCGTAGGTAGATCTAAATCCATTTTGCGTAATCTTTCGAAGAGACACTAGGAAGCGGAAAAATTTAGTTTCGTAGTAACTCTTTAGGCTTTCTGCTTCAGATTCGGAGTCCACAAAAAATGCAAGGAATGTCTGCGTACATGCAGCTGGAGGCGGGCAGATCCAGGGCTTACCCAGAACAATGTCGGGAATTTTTTGACCACCATCGGATCCAGCACCCGGGGCAAGAACCTTCCAACGATCGATAAGCGCTGGGTTCTTAACTATGCTCTCTCTTTGAATGAATCCTACGTCTCTTTTACCATTGCGAGAATAGAAGAGCGCTATGTCACCCTTCTTCTCTGAGGTCCTAAAGGCAGAGAAATTTGAGGCGACGCCGAATGGAGTATCTGCTGTCAGAATCTCAATAATGGAAGATTCCTTTTTCTCTTGAACCTTGTGAAGTATTTGAACAGCCATATGATCCCGAACAAAGACGTCGTACTCGTTCAATCTTCTGAGAGCTTTAGACTCTTTTCCTTCCCGCACAGTTGTGACTTGGGCTTCCCCATCATGCGATGAATCCCAGAGGAAGTAACACACCCCACCTTTCACATCGACTCCCGGAAACACTTCCTTGGAGTTTGGAAAATCAACAAGATTTCTAATATGACCGTCATTCAGCATCTTCTCACGGAAGCCGTTGAAGTCTCCAACACCTCGTGTTGCTCCACCCATCCATCTACTTGGTATCACCATTGAGAGATATCGAGGTTCTAGCTATTTAGCCATGTTGACGAAGAGGTGATAGATAGACGAGTCAACTCCTCCTCCTGCGGCATCTGTCATTTGATAGGGTGGATTTCCAATTACGACGTCAAACTGCATGTCTCCTCCAAAAATTTCGTTGAGTCTTGTTGAAATATTGTCCGTGTGAATAAATGCATATGCGTGAGTCTCAAAACGCTCATCTTTATCAAACACAGATTGTGGAGCACCGCAATACTTGCACTTTCCATTTGTGCCCTTTTTCACCGCAGTTCCATCCTTGGCGGCAGTTTCGACAAAACTTGTGGCACCAATCCAGTCGTGTTCTAGACGCTCAAACCATATGTTGCCTTCTTCATGTTCGAACACCTTTGTCACAGAGTGTGAACCGTTGGCCTCTTTAGAGCAATACACACTTCGCCTACTTAACAGTGAAGTCAGAGTTGTAATGCCTATTCCATAAATCTGTGTACCTAGTATGTGATCAACACGCTCTTGGAGATCAGGGATCTCATTTTCTAACCCTTTGATGAATCTAGTAGCTGCTTCACGTAGAAATACACCGGATTTCGTGAACGGGTCTAATATTTTGACATTACGATTCGTCCAAATACTTTCGCCGTCATGATCTTCGCTCCAGGCGACTTCAAGTAGGTCAAGCATCTGGTTAGCTAATTCGGGTGGAGTGAATACCTCGTCGCTTGAAAGGTTGGCGATGCATGTGAGTACATCGGGATTCCGTCCTATCAAACTAAAGTGTGCTTTGGTTGAATCAGCCATTTTGAGCCAAACCTAACCCGCTGATAGTAATTTGTGGATAGGTCCTTTCAGGTGTGAACACCTCATGGCGACCCATATCCGCAAACAACGTGTCTTCTTCGCTAAATGCACTCATTTGGGTGAGGGCATCGAAGCGAAAGTCTCTCCGTTGGAATCTTCCTTTTCCAAGATATCCCCACTCTGGAAAAGTGATTGGGTCCGTTGACCCATTTTCAACTGTCGGTAAAGTTCTCATTAACAAGGCATCGCCATGGACGATGTTTTGACTTAGCACGAATTCCGCAGCATTGTGAAGCTCTACGGTGAGCGAAGTTCCAAAATATTCATCGAAGACACTAAGGAGATTATTTCGACACTCAAGAACGTTATCCATCTGTATTTCGACCCCGTAAATACACATCACAGCAAGTAGCGCATAGTGCTTTTTCTCAAAGTCACTCTTGCCATGCGACTTGGTGACTGTATTCAATTTTCTCTTCAGGAGTGAGACTAGGAAATTTCCGGATCCGCATGCCGGCTCTAAGAATCTCGAATCTATCCGCTCCGATTCATCCTTCACGAGATCAAGCATGTCTTCGACCATCCAGCCTGGAGTAAATACCTCACCGTAGTCCGAGACTCGCTTCCGAGACTTGACTAACTCTTCGGGAGCTTCTGAATCCAAACCTGGAGCAAGGCTGATTTGGGGGTCCGAAATGCTCATAGCCATACTTTACGCAGGGTCGGCGACATTACCCTTGAATTGTGCTCGAATTGTCGGTTGTGGTCTATCTAGTCGACTCAACAAGTGTTTTGAATTGCCCCATTCGGCTCTACGTTGGCCTTGTCATCAAAGTGTTCAGATTCCTGAAGGACACTCATGGCCATTCGGCCAATCTGTGGCATTGACCCATTCTTCGCAGTTCCCGCATCTGAACTTCACCCCGACTAAGGAATCATCCACGAAACGCTTCCATCTAGGCTGATTATCTTCCCAACCACACTCAATACATTTTAGAGACGCTGGGTTTTCTTCCAAGATGCACCCACCAAGAACAAACTCATTTAGATCGGGCTCTTCGGCTGGCATCCCCCAAAGAATTTTTCTTATTCCATCCAGGCATCCACAGTTCTCACAAATGGGTAATAGCGTCGTCATGAGTTACCTACATAAGAGTGCAGAATTGGCATCTCGTCCTCATGCCCTACTTGATCGTCGAAAACGGAGACCCCTCCTCGCCAGCCCTTTGGCAATCGAGAGATTAGATCACCCAGAGCCATTTCGGGAGTCGGTGCTATCACCATCCGACTAGGCCTCAATAGACTCCCGGCCTGCTCAAACACAACATGAAAATGTTGAAGAGGCGGGCAAGTAACTGTTTGCATAAGATGAAGTTACCGTTAGGAACTGACAAAGCTATGCCCACATTTTTGCCCACATGCCCACATTTTTGCCCACATAAACTTGTAAAATCTTGTCACCTTATGCAGAGAGTTGTAATAGATAAAGGGCCATCTCCGCTCGGGAAATGGCCCTTATTGATAGAAATAAAGAAGAGTCGCCCTATAAGCCGGATCCTGTCCATCGCTTTCGCGAGTGGGCCACCATCCATCTAGTCGCACAATTACTTATGCGATCAAGCGACCTACCTGATGACTCGAGCGAGCAGCTCTCAATGCCATCTTTTTGGTCTTGCTCCAAGTGGGGTTTGCCTAGCCATTGATGTCACCATCAATGCGGTGGTCTCTTACACCGCCTTTTCACCCTTACCAATCTTTCGATATGGCGGTTCTTTTCTGTGGCACTGTCCCGCGGGTTTCCCCGGGTGGGCGTTACCCACCACTTTGCTCTGTGGAGTCCGGACTTTCCTCGGTGAGCATGCATATCGCGCTCTCTCGAGCGGTGCTTCTACAACGCGGTGACCCAGACGACTCTTCCGTCTCATAAGGATACGCGAAATTCGGGTTGCCAACTCCAAACCAATCGGCAAAGGTTCCAGCATGAAATCTTCAAGCGCAGTTGAGATCGCCCTTGGCAAAATTCAAGAACTAGACCAATCTGGCTATGCCCTGAACTCGGTGCTAGCAACCGCAGCCGATGCGATAGAAGTTGCTCGGAGTTTGGATGGCCAGGAATCAAACCTACCTTTGCAGGGTTTGCCTGTTCTGATAAAGGACAACGTTGAAGCGGTGGGTCTTCCAGCAACCGCAGGTTCTCTCGCACTTGCAGATACTCCAGTCACTAAGGATTCCTCTATTGCTCAACGCCTGCGTGCAGCTGGAGCGGTAATTATTGGGGCGACCAACCTTTCTGAGTGGGCGAATATTCGCTCAGATAAATCAACGAGCGGATGGTCATCGGTAGGTGGGTTGACGGCAAATCCCTGGAAGCATGGTCATAGTGCAGGCGGATCTTCTTCAGGTTCTGGCGCTGCGGTAGCCGCAGGACTTACTCAATGGGCTGTTGGATCTGAAACAGATGGATCAATCATTTGTCCGGCGTCACTCAACGGTTGTGTTGGAATTAAACCAACCGTAGGTAGCATTCCTCGCGATGGAATGATTCCTATCAGCGCGAGTCAAGATTCACCGGGTTCGATGGCTCAAACCGTCAGACAAGCAGCCCTCTTGCTCGATGTCATGTCTGCAAAGAATGAGTATCTATCTGCAACAGAATCCACACGACCACTTCGCTTTGGAATCGTTAAAGAATGGATGACAGCTAACGATGATGTGAATGCACTCTTTGAAGAGAGCATTTCGGCGCTCTCCAAAGCTGGCGGAACATTCGTTGAGGTAAGCCTCTCCCCCGCAACTTCGGTAGAGCATGAAGATGAGCTCCTTGTCCTTCTCTATGAACTTTCCGAAGGTTTAGGAAAATATTTGCAGATGCGCCCAGGTGCAAAAGTTTCAACTCTTAAAGATGTAATTTCATTTAACAATGACCATGCAGACACTGAACTCAAGTACTTTGGCCAAGAACTTTTTGAGAAAGCTTTAGAGTTTGAATCTTTAACGAGTGAGCATCAGCTCGCTAGAAGAAGAAACAAGCAATGGGCGGACTCTTTGCTCAACCATGGCTTGGCAGATGTCGACGTCCTACTCGGTTGTACTTATGGTCCAGCTTGGGAAAGCTCGCTCACCAACGGGGATAACTACGAGTCCGCGAGTTGGATTACGACTGCACCGGCAGTGGCTGGCACACCTATTGGCACAATTCCGATGGGGTTAGTCTCGGGACTTCCTGTTGGACTTGGCTTTGTTGTGGGGCGCGATCAAGAGTCCACACTCATTTCCGCGATGGCGAGAGCTGAAGCGGCACTTGATCTAGGTATCTTGCAACCCACCTTTCTCAAATAAGTCCATTGCCCTTCAGGAGTAAATATTCCTCACGAGTCGGGATTCGGTTCTTTACACTTCTGAAATGGAACTTTTAAAGCCGAGCGCAGATAACCTGCATCTCTACGTCAGCGTTTTAAAGAGAGAGCTGGGCGAAGGGTTAGAGACTTTTCACAACTCCCAAGAGATCCTCGAAGCCGCCGAGAAGAATCCCGAAGAGTTGATCGCGAATTACAACGATCTCGTGGGTGGGCGTTTGATTACCGTCGACGGAGGCGTGCAACGTGTAGCCCTGCCCTCCATCACGCGTTGGGCATATGACGGAGAAGTCTGCGGCACGATCCAATTTCGATGGGTACCAGGTTCTGTCTCTTTGCCACCGTATTGCATGGGGCATATTGGTTATCAAATATTTCCGTGGAAGCGTTCACTGGGTTACGGAAAATTGCAGTTAGAGCTGATGCTTCAAGAGGTCAAGCAATTTGATATGCCTCATGTCGATCTGACCACCAAGCTCGACAACGTCGCCTCGCAAAACGTCATTAAGGCCAATGACGGAATATTTGTTAAGCAGTTTGAGAGAGATGCCGAATATGGTGGCGGGGAATTTAATCTTTACAGGATATTCCTATGATCGGTAATACCTTGAATGAAGATGAGGAAATCGCCACCTCGCGTCTTCGGTTAGCCACCGTTTTCCCAACGGAGTACCAACTCATGGAAAATTTCAAAGCCCCTGCCGATCTGTGGCAAGGTCGCGGGTTTAAGAATTCGAACCTGCACTTGGTTAATGAGGGTGGACCACTCCGACACCGAATTCCCCGGATTGAAAAAGATCCACTCTTCGCCCCCTTTGCTCTTCGCTTGGCCGTACTCAAAGAGAGTTCTGAAATTATCGGCAGTTCGGGCTTTCACGACTATCCAAATGAAGATGGAATGATCGAGATTGGCCTTGAGGTCCTCCCGCCATTTAGACGACAAGGTTTTGCTTTAGAGATATTGCATGGAATGTGGGGCTGGGTTATCCGTCAACATGATGTAAAGACCCTGCGCTACACAGTTTCTATAACAAATACCCCTTCAATCGATCTCGTAAACAAATTGGGGTTCACGCGAGTAGGTCAGCAAATTGACGACGAGGATGGTCCAGAAGATATCTACGAGATGTCAGCCGAGGATTACAGATCCATTTTTGCGTGACCTTAGCTCTTACTTGCACTCCGCTGCGCTAGCCGTTCCTCTGCTAGCAAGGCATATAAATAGGCACTGGTCCACTCGCCTTTAAAAAATTCATCTTTCACGTATGCCGCTTCACGCCTCATACCCAATCTTTCGGCCAAACGCGCCGAGTCGCTATTGCGTTGATCCATATAGGCAATCACACGGTGCAACTTCAATTCATCAAATGCAAAATCGATCAAAGCGAGTGTCGCCTCGGCAGCAAAACCTTGGCCCCGAAAATGCGGACTCACCACCCATCCAATTTCTGCATAGGAGTTAGCCTCGGAAATAATCGTTAAATTCGATTGCCCGATAACCTTTCCATGTGAACTAAGGCGCCACCCTAGAACCATCGAATCGTTATCCGTCTTTGGAGTTGAGTAGTGCGCGACTTTGGCAATCGACTCTGCCACCTGTTCTCGAGTGCGTGCTGGCCAAGGGATGAATCGAACGGTGTCGGGATCGCTCTGGTATTCCAATAGATCTTCTTCATCTGACGCGACTAACGGGGCGAGCGTTAAGCGAGCGGTCTGCAAAATCATGTGTGCAACCCTAGGTGATTGAACCCCGACGACCGCCTCTATCAGCGCAAATCGTTTGCAATTTCACCTTCTAAATGGGCTTTGCTACTGTTCGGGTCGGTCAAGAGCATCGATTTCAAGCCCCGGCTCGTCGATCAGCAACCCTCCTCCGCGGTGGGGTGCTCCGGGTGAGGACCAGGCCAGAAAGTCTGGCAAGCGCGGGCAACTAGCCCCGTATTTAGCAGAGCAATGCTCTGCCCGAAAGGTAGTTACATGAAGAAAACACTTAGCGCATCACTCTCCGTTGCAGCTTTGGTCGGATCACTGACCTTGGGCTTCGGTGCCAATCCTTCATCAGCCGCAACCAGCGGTGCATCACTTCCAACTCTTACCAAGGGCTACCTCACCATCGGTACAGACAATCCTGCCTACACACCTTGGTTTGATAGCAATAAGCCCGCCAACGGCAAAGGTTTTGAATCTGCTGTCGCCTACGCAGTAGCAAAGCAACTCGGCTTTCCTGCTTCAAAGGTGAAGTGGGTAGTTGCACCATTTAATACTGTTATTCAGCCAGGTAAGAAAGCATTCGATTTCGACATCAACGAAGTTTCAATCACCCCAGAGCGCGCAAAGGCCGTTGACTTCTCGACTGGCTACTACGATGTTGCCCAAGCGTTGGTCACGACTACTAAGTCGAAGATTGCAAAGGCAAAGAGCATCGCAGATCTAGCAAATGCAAAGCTTGGCGCATCAGTCGGCTCAACTTCTTATTCAACAATCAACGATGTCATTAAGCCAAAGAGCAAGGCATCAGTATTCGATACCAATGATCTTGCAACAGCTGCACTCAAGAACGGTCAGATCGATGGTCTCGTCCTTGACCTTCCAACTGCTTTCTACGTTGCTGGCGCTGAACTCACCAACGGTCTGATCGTCGGTCAGTTCGCCCCTAAGGCTGGAAGCGACCAATTCGGTCTCGTCTTGACCAAGGGAAGCACATTGACCAAGTCAGTTTCTGCTGCGGTCGATGCACTCCGTGCGAACGGTACGCTCAAGGCACTTGCTGCAAAGTGGCTCGCTAGCGTTGGCGGAGCACCAGTCCTCAAGTAGCTTAAAACCCCTACTTGTAACGGAGGCCCAATGTCTTACCAACCTTCAGAGCTGCGATTGCAGCGTGAAGCGGCTAAGCGTCGGGCCTCTCGTCGTTCCACCCTCATTGCGGTATTAAGTACCGTCATCATTGGCACGGTCCTCACCGTGGTAGTCACCGGTGCTCCTGGATTCAAAGCGGTAAAACAATCTTTCTTTAGTTGGCATTACGCGGTTTCATCATTCCCCCATGTCTTATCTGGACTCTGGCTCAATCTTCGCGTCCTCATCATTGCGGGAATCGTCGTCTTAATCTTTGGGTTATTAATCGCCCTCGCCAGAACTTCACACTCACCTGTTCTCTATCCGGTCAGGCTTCTTGCAACTATCTACACCGATATCTTCCGCGGCCTTCCACTCCTACTTGTTTTACTCCTTGTGGGGTTTGGCCTTCCAGGGCTAGGAATCTCTTGGATTCCAACTTCCGCAGTTATTCTCGGAACTGTTTCACTCGTGCTGACGTACTCTGCATACGTTGGTGAGGTAATTCGCGCTGGCATCGAAGCGGTGAATCCAGCGCAGCGTATGGCAGGTCGCGCACTTGGTTTAGGCCAATCACAAACCCAACGGTACGTAGTACTTCCGCAGGCACTTAGAAAAGTAACCCCGGCCCTCCTCAACGACCTCATCTCGCTCCAGAAAGATTCAGGACTTATCTCTGTACTCGGCGCGATCGATGCGATTCGTGCAGCCCAAATCGAAACTGCACAATCTTTTAACTTCACTCCTTATCTGGTCGCGGGAGCGCTCTTCGTGTCTCTCACCATTCCGCTGACTCGCTTCACTGACTGGCTCACCAATAAACAAGACCGTGCTCGGGTCCAACAGGGACAGTGGTAACCGTGAGCATCCAAGCCCTAGACATCATCAACCTGCGCAAGAGTTATGGCGCAGATCTAGTTTTACAGGATATTTCAGTTTCTCTCGCCGAGCATGAAGTGAAAGTGCTGATAGGTGCGAGCGGCTCTGGAAAATCAACCTTGCTTCGTTCTATCAACCTTCTAGAAGGCATCGATGATGGTCAAATCTTGCTTCATGGCCAAGACATCACGGCGGTAGGCGTCAATGCCGACAAGGTGCGCGCGCAGATTGGCTCGGTCTTCCAATCATTCAACCTCTTCCCACACCTCAATGTCTTACAGAACATCACCCTCGCTCCCCGCAAAGTTCACGGAGTATCGAAGGCTGACGCCGAAGCAAATGCCATGCACCTTCTAGAAAGATTCGGGTTGGCAGATAAGGCAAGGCAGTATCCAGACCTACTTAGTGGCGGTCAGCAACAACGTGTAGCTATCTTGCGAGCTGTCATAACGAAGCCGAAGGTACTTTTGCTCGATGAAGTAACAAGTGCGTTGGATCCAATTCTGATCGCGGAAGTCTTGTCATTGATCTCCGAACTCAAGGCAGAAGGCATGACGATGATGATTGCAACTCATGAGATGGGATTTGCGAAGCGAGTTGCAGATCAAGTCTTGTTCTTACACCAAGGAAGAATTTTGGAATCAGGAACACCAGCGCATATTCTCGAAAATCCTAATAGCAAAGAACTTAAAGATTTCCTTGGTGCCTTGAGGGAAGCTGGAAGACTTTAAAGAGTTCTTGTAGCGACTACTTCGCTACTGCTCGCTCACTCAATGACTTAAGGGCGCGAAGACCGTCAGACGGCCACACTGCAACTGTGGTTACGCTGCAAGGCAAGATATCAACGTGATACATGCTTTCGAGTGGGGCGTTCATGGCAAAAGTGGCAATCGCGCGAATCACGATGTTGTGGGTAACCACGCAGATTTTCTTATGCGGGTAGCGCTCAACAAGATCATTGATGCCCGCTTCAATACGCGAATAGACCTCGGCGTATGACTCTCCGTCACCGGGGCGATGAGTTGGAGATGCAAGCCAGTTGTTCCAATCTTCGGTGTGCTTCTCTTTCACCTCAGTCGGAGTCAGCCCTTCCCAGTACCCAAAATCGCACTCCACCCAAATATCATCAAAATTAATCTCAAGACCACTAGCCGCTGAAACTTCCTGTGCCGTCTGAGTCGTTCGTTGAATCGGAGATGCAATTAGAACATCAGGCTTCCGCGCAGCGATCTCTTTAGCTACTGCCTTAGCCTGAGCAATTCCGGTCTCCGTCAAAGGAGGATTCATTGGACCGATGCCTGAGAAGCGACGGGTCGGAGTCAAAATAGTTTCGCCGTGACGAACAAACCAGATAGTCGTAGGAACTTCTTCGGCGACCAGGCGCGCCGTTAGACGATTGAGAATCGGCTTCTCAGTGACATTCACTCCGCCATCTAGGGCCTTATTGGCTAAGCGATCGGCATGGGAATTCTCTTCGCGTGGAATCCACTGAAAAGTGATGAGCTCCATCTTGTGGATTGAACGAGCTTCCATCGCCAATTCGCGCATAGCGGGATGCTTGATCTGCCAGCGGCCTGACATCTGTTCCACTACCAACTTAGAATCCATCTTCACATGGATGGTGGCATTGGGATCTAGTTCATGGGCTTTCTTCAAGCCAGCAATAAGTCCGGAATACTCCGCCACATTGTTAGAGGCAACTCCTATCGTGTCGAAGAGCTCGGCAAGTAGCTTGCCACCCTCAGAGACGGTAGCTCCGTATGCGGCTGGACCGGGATTACCGCGTGATCCGCCATCGGCGGTAACAACAAAATCGCGCGCCATTAAATTCTGACCAGGATTCGACGGCATTCCTCACAACGAATAATTTCATCCGCCTCAAGCCCCTTAATTCGCTCGAGCTCAATTGCATTAATAGCAAGGTGGCAGCCATCGCACTTATTTCCTACCAGCAGCGCAGCACCTACTCCATGGGCGGAGGCGCGTACTTTGTCATAGAGCTCAACCAAGGTGGCATCGATCTTTGGAGCAAGTTCGGCTCTGGCAGTGTTGAGTTCCGCCAAGGTCTTATCGATCTCAGTCTTGGAATTCTCGAGGCGTACATTGAGTTCAAGCTCTAACTGCTTGAGACCGACCTGATCGCTCAGAAGTTCATCCACGCGGGCTTTGACGCCATCGTGCTTCATCAAAATTTCTAGTTCGCCATCTTCAAGATCTGCTTTGCGCTTTGCCAAGGTGACAAGTTCGTGTTGAAGTTGCTCGAGTTCCTTCGGCGATCCGATGCCCGAGTTGAGACGGGTCTCATCCTTCTTCATTCGATCCTCGACCTGCTCCACATCGACTTCGCTACGGCGCAGCTCAATGGCCACATCGGCGAGTTCGGTCTCAACGACCGCAAGTTCCACCGCGGTGTTTTCTAAGCGGGTGTGAATGGCCGCGATCTGCTCGATCTCTGGAAGGCTAGCGAGTTTGACTTTAGCCTGGGTTATTTGAGAATCGATTAACTGCAATTCGATGAGAAGATTTTGGTCTTCAGGGGTTGCCTTCACCAAAGCTCCGATCGTCTGGCCTTAAGAATCCTTAAGAATATTGAGTTACCGTACTTTAACTGAGAAAGGCGATCCTCATCAATTTGCTATGGAATCATTGAGTCATGGCCACCACTCGTGAAGCGCAGATTGGCGACATCGAGAGAGTTATTGCAATCTGGAAGGCTTGCGACCTCGTTAAGCCGCAAAACGACCCCGTGACCGATTTTCATCTCGCTCTGGAAACCAAAGATTCCACAGTTCTGCTCTTGGAAAGTTCCTCGGAAATTATTGGTTCTGTCGTCGTGGGATTTGATGGCCATCGCGGTTGGTATTACTACCTGGGTATCAAGCCAGAATTTCAAAGTGTAGGTAATGGAAGGATTTTGGTCGACGCTGCAGAGAATTGGCTCGCCTCTCGTGGCGCCCCAAAGGCGATGCTGATGGTGCGCCACTCAAATACACAAGTTATTGGCTTCTATGAAAAACTTGGCTACCTCGTTGAAGAAACGTATGTAATGGGCAAAAGACTGTGAAGGGTATGTAATGTCAGAGTTTTTGGAGATGGATCGTGAAGAGCAGATTTCGCTTCTAGAAGAGTTTGCGAATGATGTTTTGATTCAATATGGAATCACCGGATCAGATTTTCACTGCCAACATCACTCCTACAACACCACCTTTAAGTTTAAGGGCAGCGATGGCGTGGATTATGCGATGAGAATCAGCACCGCATCTCGCAAATGGCCGGAACATATTTGGGCAGAGGTGCAGTGGCTAGAGGAACTACGGCGCGACGGCTCAATTTCCGCACCGCTCCCCATTAAGAATCTTCAAGGGGAAGCCTTCTCCAACCATTACTTCTTCTATCAAGGTGGAAACCTAGATGTCATCATCTACCCATGGATCGAAGGCGAAGTAGTTGGAGCCAATCCGAGCGATGAGCAAATCTTTGAATTGGGCCGGCAGATGGCAACCATGCACCAGCTTGGGAAAATTTGGAAGCCAGAGGGATATGCCAATTTTCTAGCTATCGATAAACCCTTGATGATCCGCGAGGACAATCTCTTTACATTCCAACTCGATGAAATCTCTCCAGCCCAGTACGAGCTCCTCCGTGAGATTAATGACCGCTCCGAAAAGTTATTTGAAAGACTTCGGGAGGTCTCAGAGCCTCAATTAATCCACGCCGATCTGAACTTTGGAAATGTCCTATCTAGCGCCGGAAAATTAGCGATCCTAGATTTTGATGATGCGGGAATGGGTTTTCCTCTTCAGGACCTCGCGATCACTATCTTCTCGCTCCGCACAGACCGCGAGAGAGAGAAACAACTTCTCGCTGGCTACTCCTCGGTTGCGCCACTACCCGTTTTTGAGCCAGCCGATCTTGAACTTCTGATTGCAAATAGGTGTCTGGTGCTGCTCAATTACCGGCTTGGCGCAACGAATAAGGACGATGTTGCAAAACTCCCTGACTATCTAAAGAAGACCGAGCTCCATCTAAAGAACTATCTGGAAACCGGCGAGTTCTCCTTACTGGAGTAGCCACCATTTCCACTATGGCGCTAACTAATCGTGATCTAGCCCTGGCGCTTGAGTCGACTGATCAATCAGTACGCCTCAAAGCTGCACTAATGGCTGGAACTTATCCGACCCCGGATTTCATCGAGATCTTAGTTTTGTGCTGCGAGAAAGAATCAGATTTCTTCGTCAGGGACATGCTGACATGGGCGCTCATTCGAAACGATATTCCACTAGTCATTGAGCGGTTGATTCCAGAATTGCACTCCACCATTCCGCAGGCACGAAGCCAAGCGCTACACACGCTCACCAAGATTGGCGATCCGTCAACGTACCCATTGGTGACAGGGAAAATGCTTTTTGATGCCGACGATAAAGTAGCGATGACCGCTTGGAGGGCAGCCTCGGTATTGGTACCTGATAACCAAGTTAAGGAATTAATTCCCGCGCTTCTCACTCAACTCGGTAGAGGAGATTTCGAAATTCAATTCGCGCTGAGCCGAGCTCTATGCGTTCTGGGCGATGTAATTGTTGAACCACTCGAGGCGCTAACTGGTTCTACAAAAATCGAAATTCGTGAACACGTCGCTTTCACTCTTCGACTTCTTCAAAATCCATTTCAAGAGCGGAAATTGGCCACCGAGTTTGCCGAAAAGGTAAAGAATTTGAAAGGTAATTAATTAATTCAGGAGTGAGAAGAGCGGTCGACAACGGTGGGCAAGTAGGAGTTCCATGTAGATTGATCCAAGCGTACATTGCGCCGCATTTTTCTGGTCAGATGCCAAAAGAATTAGATTTCCAGTCCAAAAACTGCGCCGTTAAGGTTTAATGGTGGGGTGAAAAAGACTGGACTTTTAACAACCGTTACCGTGTTGCTGATCTCCTTGCTCACTCCTCTTGCTAACGCCACTCCTCCAAAATGGAATTCACCTTGCCCAACTTTAAATCAAGTGTTTTCACTTTCGGGGGTGCAACTGAAATGTGCATTTTCTCGGAACAAGTTAACTTGGATGCCCGTCGCAAAAACCATACATGCCTCGTGGAATCAACCGTGCCAATCAATCCTGTCTGGCTATACCACTAGAGGGGAAGCCCCTTCCGGATATGCAACTTTGACATGTTTGAACATAGCGAGTTCCTACATTTGGGTAATTAAAAATGCTTTGACGACTACATCGACGAGGGACGCCTCTAAATCCGAAATCCCCAGCCCACCTTCCGGAAACTCAATCTCGTATTCAAATTTCCAACTAATACCGGGTTCGTCTGGACACCACTTCGATAAAATTGATGGATCTATAGACATCAGTTCTCAAAATTTGCCGATTAAATCGGTTCAAGTGTCGCTAGCTGGGTTGAACGGCGGCGCGAAATTAATTAGCTGGCAAGCACTCATCGCTAAGGGAAATGGGCTCAGTGCAACTTGGTCTTGGTCATTTACGATCCCGGAAACGATTCCCTTTGGAACATATAGATTTGTTGTCGCCGCTCAACAGTTGGACGGCACAATTTTGGACTTAGTAAGCATTTCATTTGAAGTCGTTTCAGACTCTTTCACCAGCAATGTTCCATTGATTCACTCCACCTGCGCACAACAGGATTGTCCAAAAACAATCAACTCTGCTTACTCGACAGACATTAGTTCCTGCAAAATAAAGGACTTAACCGCGACTAATGGAATGTCTGAAGGTTTTCCTCGTCCTGCAGGTGCCTTAATTAATCAATCTAGGTACAAAGTGTTGGTGGTCCCGGTGAGTTTCTCAGACCTTCCATTTACTACTACAGAGTTATCGTTCACAAAACAGCGTTTTGAAGTGACTAATCAAGAATTTCAGCGATTCTCACTCGGTGCGTCAGCCGTTGAAGCGACATTTGCTGACCCGAAGGAATGGCTTTCAATTGGAAGCACTATCAAAGAATTCATTACTGCAAATAGGAACGATGAAACTCAATTGACAAAAACCTTGCTAAGCAAGGCCACTGCAATTCAACTTCAGGGTTACGACGTCATCTGGATAACCAGCGCTAGAAGTAAAGATATTTCATTTGGTGCGGAACAACCTTTCGTCACGTACGCAACCTCCATCGCCTCGATTAGTCACGTTTTTTCCGTACTGGGGGGTGATGGGAAATCAATTGACCACGGCCTGGGTCACATGTTGTTTTATTTTGATGACGAGTATCAATTTCCAGGATGGGTTGATAACTGGAGCGATAGAGGTCAACCGCTTGTAGGTTTTGATATTTATGGGCGTGGTAATGAATTAATTGGCTGGAATCGTTTTCTAGCCGGATGGATTCCGGACCAAGAAATTCTGTGTCTACCAAGTCCAGGAGACAATACCGCCTATCGAATTTCTTATTTGAATTCCGCTGAAAGTGGAACAAAATTGTTGTTGATACCTACAGGCCCCAACTCAGTTGTAGCTGCCGAATACCAGGACAACCAAGATTCGACAGGATCAGGTTTATTGGTTTACAAGGTCGACTTAACCATTCCCCAGTGGCAAATTCGTTTTAGGGGTGACAATCGAATCCTGGGTGTGGGAGATTCAACTCTCATTGGAAATTTCAAATTTTCGGTGGTTGCGGCGGATGCGACGGGGATTTACATCAAATTGAATTTGATCTGATCAATGTTGCAAGAATGATTTGGCCGAAATCCATCCTTAAAATTACTGAAGATTAAACTTCCCACCTTTTACCCCTTTATCTTGGCGAGCACTGAGAAGCTTATCGAGAGCGAGAAAATCTATGGGAAATTCCAGCCTCTTTAGGAACCGCTAAATATTTTTATTCTGTATATTGAGTTCACTAACTAACAAAAAAAGACTGGACGGACATGAAAATCGCACTCGATATTCTCGGCGGATTTATCGCCCTCGCACTTACCTTCTCCGCTATCGGAAAGATCACTCGCAATCCGGGTGCAACGGAAGCGATTGCACGGGTAGGAGTCAAGGAGAAGCAATACAACCAGCTCGCGCTTCTCGAAATCCTGGGCAGCCTAGGACTCTTGGTTGGAATTTGGAGCAAGCCGATCGCCATTGCGGCTGCGATTGGAATCTCGCTCTACTTTATTGGCGCACAAACCGCCCATATTCGGGTTAAGGATGCTTTCAAAGATTTCGCGTCTGCAACATTTCTATTTCTAGTCTCAGCTGCGGTCTTGATCCTGGAACTGAAGCGTTAATTACTTACTTCCCATTCAAACTGGTGGGCAGTGAGGTGTAAAACTGACGTTCATTGGTAACAGTCAAGCCTTGGTCACTTCGAGTAGTTTTTCATATGGAGTTCGGCCCCCAATCCCACCATGGGGCCTGTCGAAATTGTAGTAGTTCTCCCATTCTTGGAGCTTTTCATTGAGTTGTTTTGAGTCATCAATTAATACTCCTTCGAGGAGCTTGTAGAACTCTTCACCATCAATCCGGTGGGAGCGTTCAACTTTGCCGTTTAGCCGAGGAGTAGCTGGCCTGATGTATTTATGCGTGTAACCCTTATCCAGAACATGCCAGTGGAATGAACTCTGAAATTCTGCGCCATTATCCGTCTGGATGGTTTCAATCTTGAAGGGAAAGCGTTCTTCAATGTAGTCGATGAAGGCGATCGCAGTCTTTTGATCACAGCGTGGGTAGATGCGAAGCACTCTCAGGCGGGTGCAGTCATCGATTGCCGTGAATTGGTAGTGCTTGCGCAGTTTTCCACGTTCATCTTTGATCGGTGCAAGAAACTTCACATCCACTTGAACATGGTGTCCCGGTCGCTGCTTCTCATAGCGCTTGAATCGTTCCTTATGGAGCTTGTAACGCTGAGACGAAGGAAGTCGATTCATCTCTAACCTTTTGAGGATTCGCCAAACTCCAGAGCAACTAATGCTGACCTGGTGATAACGAGTTAAGTACATAGCAATCTTCTGAGGTCCAAAGTGGTAGTTCTGGCGCAGATGAATGATTTTTTCAACCAGTTCGGCCTCGGTTGCATTTGGGCTGTGGTGAGGACGTTTGGAGCGATCTTTTAAGCCATCAAATCCGAACTCTTCATAGCGGCGCTGCCACCGATAGTAGACATTCCTGCTAATACCGTAATGACGGCAAGTGGCCGCGATACTTCCACCCACTTCTTCAGGATGGGTGAGAATCTCTAACCGATGCCGCGCCCTTCGTTCTAATTCACGTTCACTGAACATCGCTAATCCCTTCAATTAGGGGCTTAGAATGTCACCAATCTTTGTCAGTTTTACACTGGTGGGCAGTGAGGGTTTCGAACCCCCGACATCTTCGGTGTAAACGAAGCGCTCTACCGCTGAGCTAACCGCCCGGTATTGAGTGCCCCACTGTACCTGAGGAAGTGGGGCACGCCAAAAATCGCTACAAATTGGGGCTAATTCCTAGAGGGCAGCGAGCGCATCCTTGTAATCGGTGATGCTTCGAGCATCTCCCAAACCGTTGACGACCTGCCAGCGCAGGATTCCCTCTTTATCGATGATGTAGGAACCGCGGAACGAACAGCCGCGCTCCTCATTGAAAACTCCATATGCCTTGGCGACTTCACCATGTGGCCAAAAATCGGAGAGCACGGGGAACTCATAGCGCTCCTGCGTTGCAAATACCTTCTGGGTAAATGGTGAATCGCAAGAGATGGCTAGAAGTTGTACGCCATCATTTTGGAAAGCAGAGAGATCATCGCGGAGCGCGCACAACTCACCGGTACAAGTGCCTGTGAAGGCGAATGGAATGAATACAACGACAACATTCTTCTTGCCCTTAAATGATGACAAGGTAACTGCTTCACCGAATTGATTGGTAAGGGTGAAATCTGGAGCTGGTTGGCCGATGGTCAAAGACATGTGTTCTACTTTCCTTAGCGTTTGGCACTCTTTCGAGCGACTAATTTTGTCGCAGTCCAATTTGGTGCAACTAAAAATGAGACAGTCTGTGTCAGGCCTGCTGTCGGAGCGGCATCTTGGATATCGCTCGGTTCAACATGTCCTGCAATGCCAACTTTAGGGGTAAGTAGCCATATCGGCCCGTTTTCGCTGAGGTATGTAAGCCCATCAACGAGATCATCGACGAGATCTCCATCACCGTCACGCCACCACAGGATCACCGCGTCAACGACCTCATCGAGGTGGCCCGTTAGCAGGGTTGTTTCGATCTTGGCCTCAATGGCGAGCCGCAACTGATCATCGCAGTCGCTGTCATAGCCGACCTCAAGTATGAGTTCACCCGGCGTCAGCCCGAGTCGATCAACGCTTGCAGATAACCCCTGTGGGGAGTTCACCAGAACCTCCACCTCTCTATGGGCTTGCCCAGCCCCTCGGGCTCACCCAGCGGGGCGAGTAGGAGTAGTCCACTCAACTTCTCGCGTGAGCGCAAGCCTTTTGATGTGAATAAACTGCTCCCATGAGCGAAGCGAGCGGTTTCAACCAATTCATCGATACCCCGAATAATCTGATCGACCAGTTGGTCGACCTGGATCCTTCCGAGACCGCGGAGTGGAAAGCCTCCCTGGACTCCCTGCTTCAAGCCGCCGGTCCTACCCGTGCCCGCTACATCATGCTCTCTCTTTTACAACATGCTCAGGAAAACAAATTGGGAGTCGGAGCGCTTCGCACCACCGACTACATCAACACCATTCCTTCAACTCGTGAAGCAGATTTTCCTGGCGATGAAGCGATCGAGCGCCGCATTCGCGCCATCATCCGTTGGAACGCGGCGATCATGGTGCATCGCGCGCAACGTCCTGGAATCGGAGTTGGTGGACATATCTCAACATTTGCATCCTCTGCATCTTTGTATGAAGTCGGCTTCAACCATTTCTTCCGCGGACAAGATCACCCTGGTGGCGGAGATCAAATTTTCTTCCAAGGCCATGCCAGCCCTGGCATGTACGCCCGCGCCTTCGTTGAAGGCCGCCTGACTGAACATCAGATGGATGGCTTCCGCCAGGAGCTCTCACATTCTGGTGGCGGACTTTCGTCCTATCCACATCCACGTTTGATGCCAGAGTTCTGGCAGTTCCCAACGGTTTCAATGGGACTTGGTCCAATTAATGCAATTTATCAAGCGCGTTATAACCGCTACCTCCACGGCCGTGGCATAAAAGACACCTCAGATCAAAATGTCTGGGCATTCCTTGGAGATGGTGAGTGCGATGAGCCAGAGACTTTGGGCGCAATCAGCTTGGCAGCTCGCGAAGGACTCGACAACCTTAACTTTGTTATCAACTGCAACCTGCAACGCCTCGATGGACCAGTACGCGGTAACGGCAAGATCATTCAAGAACTTGAGTCGATCTTCCGTGGAGCAGGTTGGAATGTCATCAAGGTTGTATGGGGACGCGAATGGGATGAACTCCTCGCAAATGATCGCGATGGGGCACTCGTTGATTTGATGAACCGCACCACTGATGGTGACTATCAGACATTCAAGGCTGAAAGCGGCGCCTATGTGCGCGAACACTTCTTCGGCCGTGATCCTCGCACTGCTGCACTGGTCGCAAATTGGTCTGATGAAAAGATCTGGGGACTTAAGCGCGGTGGCCATGATTACCGCAAACTATTCTCTGCTTACAAGGCTGCGACTGAGAAGAATGGCAAGCCAACTGTCATCTTGGCGAAGACGATTAAGGGTTGGACCCTCGGTTCGCATTTCGAGGCTCGTAACTCGACGCACCAGATGAAGAAGATGACTCACGAAGATCTCATCCAATTCCGTGACACCTTGCATATTCCACTTCCAGATTCTGCAATCGATGCCAAGGTACCTGCTTACTACCATCCAGGCGTTGACTCTGAAGAGTACAAATACATGATGGAGCGCCGTCGTGAGCTCGGTGGTTCTGTACCAACTCGCCGCAAGATTTCACGTCCGCTTCCACAGCCTGCTGATTCAACCTACGAATCTGTAAAGCGTGGATCTGGTCAGCAAGAAGTCGCAACCACCATGGCATTCGTTCGTCTGCTCAAGGATTTGGTTAAAGATCCAGAGATCGGCAAGCGCTTTGTTCCGATCATTCCTGATGAGGCTCGCACATTTGGAATGGATAGCCTCTTCCCAACTCTCAAGATCTACTCCCCTCTCGGTCAGACATATGCATCTGTTGACCGTGAATTGATGTTGTCCTACAAGGAATCAACCTCTGGTGTGATTTTGCACGAAGGAATTAATGAGGCTGGTTCAACCGCTTCATTCACCGCAGTCGGCTCTTCATACTCAACTCACGATGAGCCAATGATTCCGATCTACATCTTCTACTCAATGTTTGGTTTCCAACGCACCGGAGATGCTTTCTGGGCCGCTGCCGATCAGATGTGCCGTGGTTTTGTTGTGGGAGCTACTGCTGGACGCACCACTCTCAACGGAGAAGGCTTACAGCACGAAGATGGGCACTCGCTCCTTCTCGCCTCAACTAACCCTGCGGTTGTTGCCTATGACCCAGCATTCGGTTACGAAGTTGGTCATATCGTTAAAGATGGACTGCGCCGCATGTATGGCGAAAACAGTGAGAATGTCTACTACTACCTCACCGTGTACAACGAGCCTTATGTCCAACCTGCAGAACCCGAGAACCTTGATGTCGAAGGTCTTCTCAAGGGTATGTATCTCTATTCGCCAGCGACCAAGAAGGGCAAGAACGAGGTAAACCTCTTAGCGTCTGGAGTCTCGCTCAACTGGGCCCTTAAGGCGCAGCAACTCTTGCAAGATGATTTCGGAATCAGTTCAGATGTCTGGTCGGTAACTTCTTGGAACGAGTTACGTCGCGATGGCCTTGAGACCGATCGTCATAACCTTCTCAACCCTCATGATCAGCGCACCGCTTATGTCACGCGCAAACTCAAGGCCTTTGATGGTCCTGTCATCGCGGTAAGTGATTTCATGCGTGCGGTTCAAGATCAGATCGCACCATGGGTTCCACAAGATTTCTACTCTCTTGGAACAGATGGATTTGGAATGTCAGATACTCGCGGAGCGCTGCGACGTCACTTCAAAGTCGATGCTGAATCAATCGTGGTTGCCACTCTCGCACAGCTTGCAAAGAATGGCGAGATTAAGGCCAAGGTTGTTCAAGAGGCGATCGATAAGTATCAGATTGAAGATGTCACCGCTGCAGATGCTGGTAACACCGAAGGATCTGGTTGATCTTTAACGAGTTGCTTGGGCCTTTACTTCCCGAGGTCCAAGTTTCTTGAAGAAGGAGAGCGAGATCATTAGCGCTCCAGGAATCATTAGCGCGTAAGTAATTGTCGTGCTTTGGGCAACCCACGAGATGATCAACTGAACCACGAACGAGAGCGCTGAAATCGCCAATCCGAGTTGAGCTACCACTACCCCGGCAGGGAGATTGGATCGCGCGCTAGCTATTTGGGTAATAAATCCGGCAAAGAATGAACCACAGAGACCGCCAATAAAGAATCCAAGAATCTCCAGGGTGAAGGCGGCGGCAAAACTATGTGGAGCTGCGAATTTTGCTAGAAGCAGGAAGATCATAAAACTACTGCCGCCAATACGAGAAGAAATCCGAATCCAGTAGGCCTCCGGCTTAATCGCTAAGAGTCGGTGCGCGTTCAACCTACCTGTAGTCATTCCCAGCATAAACATTAAATAAGGGACGATGCTGAGGGTTGTGCTTGCCTTTATCTCTTGGTGAGATGACAAAGTCACCCAGTTATTTGTGGAAAATTCGACCATCACCGCACACAAGTAGGCGATTGCTATATATCGATCAGTAGTCAACATTGCAAAGGCGCTCTTAATACCTACAGGGGGTTCAGATTCATCACGCTTCTCAGAACCGGAAATCAGGAAGGGTCTCATCTGGAAAGCCGACCAGAGCGTCCCGACCCACATAGCCCCGACTAGTACATCGATGTGCCAGGCCAGAGAAACGTGTGAGGTAACGATGATTGCTAGAACGGTGGAGATGAGCGTGCCCAAACTCCAGGCCCCATGCATTTTTGGAATTATGCGTTCACCGCTTAATGCCTGGCGGCGAAGCGCCTGATGATGCAAGCCAATGTTGTACGCGTTAAGTCCAAAGGCAAATGCGATGTTAACGATTAAATAAATCCACGGCGTGTGAATGTGCGGCATAGAAATGATGGAGCCATACATAAGTGCGCTCATTGATATGAGAACTGGTCCTACGCCAATTCGATCCACGATCTGACCGGCGACCATCATCGAGAGAACTCCCCCGACCGCGCCAAAACTAATTAAGGTGCCGTAGGTTCCGTTATCTACATGAAGGTTCGCCTTTAAATTAGGCGCGCGCGTTCCAAGTGCCAACGTGGTCATACCAAAATAGAAAAAAAGCAGGAATTGATTTCGTCGCTCCCTGGGTGTGACGATTAAAGTCAAAAGAGTGCGCTCGCTAACTTTTGTCTAGCCTTAATAAGAATGGGGTCTGCTGGATCAACCAACGAGAACAACCCTACAAGATGCTGGCGAATTCCTATACGATCCTCACCACTGGAGATTTTGATTGCAGAAATTAATCGTGAAAAGCCCTCTTCAAATTTTCCTTCTGCTACTTCGCAATCCGCTGCTTGTTTTGCAAGAACTAGATCTGTTGGATTTTGATTGGCCGCCGCAATAACACTGGGAATATCAAATCCTGAGATGCGAAGCAGAAGTTCCACTTGAGCTAAGCCAAGTTGGGCGAGCGCATTACCAGGGGCTCGGTTCAACCAGTCACGGTAGGCCGCGCTTGCAGCGGCGTAATCGCCTTGCTCCAACGCTTCGAGCGCTCTGATCTCCTCGGGTTCTAGCTGTTCTTCAACTTCCGTAGCGCCATCGGGAGCAACGGCTCCAACTCCACGTTCGGCTGCAAGAGAGAGCACCTTGTCGACGACCAAACGAATTTGCGGGGCGGTGGGAACGGTGTCAAAGAGCGGCACTATCTGCTCTTGAATAATCGCTAAGGCGAGCGGGAGCGTTTGGACTTGAAGTGCTTGCGCTACTTCTGGTTGTGCATCGACATTTACATTCCCGAGCAACCAACCTGCTCCCTCTGGCTTAGCCGAATCCTGACTATGTAGTTGACCGAGAGCGCTCATGACCGCTTGAGATTGCGGTGAACGCGGAGACCAACAGATGAGGATGACAACTTGGGCATGCGAGGCGGGCAGAACATCTTGCATCAAATTCGCTTGAGTTATTTCGACACCAGCGGACTCAATATCAATTGGAGGATTTCGAAGTGCGCTCAAATCGACCGCAGAAGCAAAATTTTTAGGAAGAGAACTCATCAACCACTACCGCTTCCTCTTGTTTGGGGATATTTCTATAAGGCAATATTGAACGAATGTAATCCTCTGTGGCATAGGTAATCCCCAGATCTTTGCCAGCCTTCTCACCGAGGTACCAACGGTGCTCCAAGATTTCGTGGAACATCTGTGCTGGTTCTACCCGGCCTTTGAGCTCTTCGGGAACCATATCGATGACTCGGTGATAAGTCTCAGATAACCAGCGGCGAGCGCTATCTTCAATCGGAGGCAGCGGCTTCTTCTCGCGTCCGCGGAAGCGATCGAATGAGGCAAGCAGGCGCTTTGCCTGCAACTCCTCTGCATGAATGCCCATCAATTCATAGAGACGATTCTGGTGATACCCAGCAGCTACAAGCTTCGGTGTGAATTTGAGGGCGCCCTTATCTCCATCGAGGGTGACCTCAACTTCCTCAACAGCGAAACCGAGGTCTTGGACCGCGCGCATCGCCTTCTCGACAGCGTGACGATCGGTTGGATCTAGAACTTGCGGCTCTTTCAGCATGGTCCAGAGTCTGCGGTAGCGAGAGATGACTCGATCAGCGGCGCGAATTGGATCCATGCCGGGATGAAGAAGTCCGGCGCTGGCCAAGTCCTCGAGCTCTGCTGCTACGTTGAATTGAGCGATATCAAGATCATGTTCGCGTTGTCCATTGCTCAACCCGGGTTGGAACTCACCAGTCTCAGCATCTACTAGGTATGCCGCGTACTCGTCGGCATCCTGCCTAAAGAGAGTATTGGAGAGGGAGCAATCGCCCCACCAAAATCCAAGAAGATGGAGTCGAACTAAGAGGAGAGCCAGGGCGTTAGCCATGTTGTTAATTTCGTGGGGCGTGACCTCGCGGCTCATGATTACTCGGTAAGGCAACGAGAAAGGCAGATAGCGGGTCACCAGAGCGACTGGGAGCGGGTTTGCCATGTTATCGAGGCGATTTTCCACGATAGCCACTGGTTCAACGCATGGCGCGTTACGGGTATTGAGTTCGCGCAAGATGGCGTACTCACGAGAGGCAAACTCTTCGACCGTCTCTTTAACCGCAAAGACATCGCGATCGCCCGGGCCGGTTCGAATAAGGCGCACAATGTGGCGCGAGATACCGCGCATGCTGGTGAGACCAGGATCTTCTGGCCAGTCCTCAAGAGCTTTACGCCAGGGCAGAGATGAGAGGGCAAGCATGTCCTCACTCAGACCTGTTATACGAAGCTCGCTCACTGCCCTATCTTCTCGTATTATCAAACTATGGCGCTCAAGAAACCCAAGTTCTCGTTCGGTAATAAGGCCGGCGAAGAGGCGCGCGATGTGACTCCCGCCTCATTTGGAACTCCCGGAGTGCCGGTCGACCGCGGCCACCCCTTCTACTTCGGTTTTCTGGCCGCTGCAGGAGCGGTTATCGCCATCACGATGCTCAAAGCTCTCGCCAGCGCTAGCCAGGTATTTGTCCTGATCATCATCTCGCTCTTCCTGGCAGCTGGACTCAATCCAGCGGTCGAATTTTTCCGCAGGCGTGGCCTCAAGCGTTCTCAGGCAGTACTTGCCGTTGTATTTATCGTCCTTTTATTTGTAGGCATTTTTGCAGCCGTGATCATTCCACCGGCTATTACTCAGGTGAATAACCTCTTTAAGAACGCCCCAAAAATTCTGCAAGAACTTAAATCCAATACTTACATTGGCAATCTCAACAAACATTACGGAATCATCGATTCGCTCCAAGCCAAATTTACCGCTGGGCTACACAATGGCCAGTATGTGATCTCTGCCTTTGGTGGGGTTATTGGTGTAGGCAAGGCCGTAGTCTCGGGTGCAGTCGCAGTGTTGACCGTTCTGATTTTGACTCTCTACTTCTTAGCCTCGCTACCAAGTGTCACTGGAGTTGCTTATCGTTTTGTGCCAGCATCTCGTCGCGATCGTGTCTCCAAAATTACGGATGCAATCATCATCCGAATTGGTGGCTTTGTGAGCGGACAAGCGACAGTTGCATTTATTGCGTCTATCTTCGGATTGATACTTGCTCTCTCACTTAGCCTTCCCTATCCATCTGCAATCGCTGTCCTTGTTTTTGTCTGTGGTGCGATTCCGCTGATCGGACATATCTTAGGAATCACCGCAGTCACTTTGATCGCTCTCAGCAAGAGCCCGACAGACGCGATCATCACGCTCTTGGTATATCTGGCCTATATTCAGATTGAAAATTATCTGATCATGCCTCGCATCATGCGTAGATCGCTGGCTATACCAGGAGTCATCACGATCATCGCCGCATTAATTGGAGTTAGCTTGCTGGGAATTGTCGGCGGAATTCTCGCTGTGCCAATCGCCGCCGCGGTCCTATTGATAATTGATGAAGTTGTATTTCCGAAAGCCGATAACTCTTAAATCTCAGTTGGTAGCGGCAATCTGTTAGGAGCT